>Ga0214473_10001015_pt1 | contig 38048 bp, 28 predicted proteins | sample RVTome_7_FD_203509 | JGI IMG/M metagenome (GOLD analysis project Ga0214473, IMG submission 203509) | Soil microbial communities from uranium-contaminated site in the Upper Colorado River Basin, Wyoming, United States - RVT98D197 | ecosystem: Environmental > Terrestrial > Soil > Contaminated >...
TTCTGGCGTTTTTCGCTATTCTCGATGCCAGTTGAGCGGCCTCCGACAGAGATTGCTCGGATTGCTTTGCCCGCGATTCGAAAAATCGTCCCACGTCTGGCCAGCTACCCGATAGATATTTCCCTTTGCCGTATTTGAATTGCCCGGCGCTGAGCAATAAATATAGTTCGTCGGGACAGGAATTGGTCTCGTCCGACTTTTCACGAAGATTATCGGCATGGAACTTCGCCGTTCTCACGGAAAGCTCCATTTCCAATCCCCCGTAATCGAAGTTCGGCGCTATCTTATCCTCCCAGCGTACCCGTACTGCGAATCGGCGCACCTCGTACGGCTCCCGGCGTACGATTTTAGGCAGGTAAAGAAGGCTTTTGATTCTCAAACTATATTCGTAGAAAAGTTTTGCTCCCGCCACCGGCGATCTCAACGAAATCATCATCACCCGGTAACCCCCGAATTCCCTTATATCGGCAGCCGAAGCCATCCTGATATCCGTCGATTTGATCCTTATCTTACGCCCGTCCGGCAAGATAGTGTACCCCTTGATATCGCCGATTTCTATAAAATCATTAATCGGAACAGCTATCTCCGCGAATTTCGCCCCCGCCTCCGATATTATCTCGATGGATTTGAAGGTTCTAACCATCGCCGTCAGATTATTCTTGATTTCGATATCGGTGCTGTCCACCAGGCAGACGGCCCCATTGCCCAGGGCGCTTGCGGCCACGCCAATAACCAGTAAGCCGGCGATCACGACAGTAAAAATCGCTTGGGCTCTGACACCCTCGATAATGCCACGCAATTCCTCACGCCTTTTTCCTAGGGAAATCACGGATCTACTCATTTCCAATTCAGTCGTTATGGCCGATTCCGGAGCTTTCTCCGGATCGATAGCTTCCTCAATATAAGTATCCGAATTAAGGATTTTCATAAAATTATCGGATGATTTTTGAAAAAATCACGGCAAGATCGCGACAGAAGAATTCCTTACAAGCGGAAGTCACAACCTCCTAAAGTTTTATGCAGAATTCCGACGTTGTTCACCCAGGCCGTCTTAAACCTTGAAATAATCCCCGATCGCGGCTATCCAGTCCATTAGGAAATTGAACCGGCCGATTAATAACGAGATCCGCGCCATCACCGTATAGCCGAACGTCGCCCCGAATCCGATCATCAGTATCCAGATCCCTATTTTCGCCGCCCCGCCCAGTATCCCCTTATGCTCGGCGGAAAAATAAAAATAAGCCAGACCGCAAATACATCCCAATACGATTATGATCTGGCCCAATCCCTGCCAGAATAACAGTGTGCTATTGCCATAATTAACGAGGACGGTCAGATCCGCGGCCATGTTCCTGGCCACGCCGACGGGGTTTATCATATTGGCCGCTACCTGCCTGATAACGAAACTTTGCAAGAATAAAGGCAGGGCCACGCCCGCCGATACGCCCAGGTAAAAGGCTATCGGCCAACGCGATATCCACGACGTTTTCTTGAAAAACCGGCTGAACATCAAAAGCCCGATAAGGCCCGGCATAATATTTACCACAATCATCCCGCCTCTGGCGATCATTGAGCCACCGGGATTCCCAAAATCGCGCACCGAGGCGACCAGAGGTTCTATCCAGAGATCGGTCAATGACGTGTGATAGAGGATGGCAACCCAGTACCCCGCCGAAATGCCCACTATAAGATGTTCGGCGAACGTATAAAACGGGTTGTCGCGGTATAAAAACGAAAATATGCACAAAGTCAGAAACGCCGCCACGGTCATCCAGAGCATCGTTCCCAAGGTCATGATTTCCATTTCAACTACGGTCTTTTCTCCGGTTGGCGAAAAACGCCGCGTTCCCGATTATGATGAAAAGTATGATAAATACATGCGCCACCGAAACCGAGGTCATGGCCCGATTGGCGATATCCCTCGGCCTGCCGATCAGCCTCTCGTATTCGGCCGCCCCTTTCAATCCTCCCATCAGGCCGAAAATCTGCCCGGAATGAAGAAAGGCGTAATAATCAGTAGCGATAACGGCCGTAACGCCCAACGCCAAATCCGCCCCGTAACGCCCATTGGCGTAGTTTATCCAGTAATCCACGCCCGACGTCGCGTTGATATTGACAATACACGCGGTATTCGAATAATTGCTTATGCCGTTCATCATGGACAGACTATCCAGCTCGATGCCGTAGTAATCACGGGGGAACGAGTTGCGGAAATTCTCTCCCATATTCAAAATCACCATATCGGGAGACGGTTTATATCCCAGGAATACATAATCGACACCATAATTTTTGCTGTATTCCATCGCTGTTTCCCGGAGAACCTGTTCGACCAAAATCACACCCTCTATCTGCAGAGCGGTGGAAATCACCTTTAGATCCCTGGAAAAACAATGCCGCAGGACCGCGGTCGCCATCGGCTGGAGCTCGGCCATCGTGGACGGGCCGAATTCCATCGGCACCATTACTACCGTACCCCGAGGCAGCGAATCTAATTTGTCATAAACAGCGGAAACTTCGGACGTAATACTCACAGGAACACGGATATAAGTAAGCACCGGAATGAATGTCGCCAACCCGATAACAAGGTAGATCCAACGTCGATCGAGATCAGCCACTTTCTGCCAAAAACCGCCGTACATTACTTGCCTCCCCCCAGCCAGGTCCGTTCAATTCCAAGAATTATCTTGAGTGTAGTTCCGGCGACACCGAGACCGACGCCGATATAGATGGCCTGTTTGGCGGCAGTGTTGGGAAAATCGAGGATATAGTTGGCGACATAGGAGAAGCGCAGACCCTCCGGCAGCCAGCCGGTAAGCATATCGCCGACCCATACCCGGCCCAACATCACTATCACCGCCGACAATAAAAGCAGAGTCGCCAACAAGGTTTTCGCCCTGAAAGCCCGATAGGCGGCCGAGGCGATGAAAAACGCCAGCAACGCGAACATGGTCGCCTGCACCGGCGATAATATGTAGAAATAAACTTTCATAAAAAGCCCGGTAGGATTGGAAAGCGCATCAGGGGATGACACTCCCAGTATGGTCATGAACGCCAGCGCCGCCAGAGTGACGATCGAATAGCGCCAGGTCGGTTTGCGTCTGGCGATTCTGTCGGAGTGTAGATTGACAAGCGAGCCGATACCTACGGCGAGAGTGAAGATACTGATGATGGTCGTCCAGTTCAACGCATACTCGTAGACAGTCGCAGACGCGTAATGCGGGACGAAATACTGAAAAGCCATAAAAGCCCCGCAGATAAAGACAATCGTCAAGGGTACTTCGCGCCTCATACTGGTATCATCCTCCTATTACCCATGCCTTCAAAGCGTCTCCGGCACCCCGGGAAAATAAATAGGCGATAATACCCGCACCCGTTAAGAGAATCGCGGCGACCTTGCCCCAATCCTGCGCCTTGAGAGTACCCAATTGTTGCGGCTCACGGGAGAGATACGCCGACGCGGCGTAGAGCTCCTCGCCCATCAACGTATAATCGCAGGAGGCGATAAAGAACGGTATCTGGATAAGCTGATCCGTTCCGGCAATCTGTATGGAACCCGCCACGAACCCTGTCTCAGCCAGAATCAGCGATTCGGCGTAAAACATCCCCATATAGAAATTGGTGGCTGGCCGCTCGCGAAGCATAGTGCCGTTTACCGACGCCGTATACGGGAATTGATCCTGGGTCACAAAATAAACGTCTTTCACGTCAAATGCCTCGGGACGACCGGCCGCGGCGTACGCTTCTTTCACTACTTCCTGGCAGATCGTCATCACCACCGGGTCGTAATTCGGGACTATTATCCTGGTTTGATATTCGGCTACCTTGCGCGCCACCCGCCCCAGGATCGTAAACGCCGCAATTGTGGCTACCCGCGACGCCTCACCCAGCCCCGGCACAAATAAAATAGGTCGCCCCATCTCCGTCGCCCGCCCGATCGCCTCGTCCACGGCGTCGATACCCGCGATCGGCCTGATATAGAGATCGCCTCCTTTTTTCGAATGGGAGATCAAAAATATCGCCGCCCCGGAGAAGAACAGCATAAACAATAATACCAGGATTCTCCTGGTGTGGAAAAACTGCGTCCGGGGGATTGCTCCGGCCGTTTCCGCCGCCATCAGAGTATCATCGGCGTATATCGACGCTACCCTATAATAATAAGATCGGCCGTTTTCCGGAGAGGCGTCGGAATACGAACCGCTTCCTGCCGGCAGCCTGGTCAACATGGAAAATCCGGTGTCGGGAGCCTCCGATCTGTAAACAATATATCCTTTGACCGTATCGAATATACCGTTATCGCCGGGAGCTTTTCCCCAGCTCACGATGATCGTCCCGCCGGCATCATTAGGCGCGTCGGCCGCGATAAGCCTGCCCGGCGGCCCGGGATCGGGCGCCAGTGTCTTATATCTGAAAACATAATCGCCCGGAGACTCGGGGTCTTTTATGGTCGGTTTCCTGTCGACGGCGACGCATGGCTTTACAATTAGAACCGAGAATATTAAGAGCGGAAATGATAAATCGAGGAAAAAACGCTTGAGAATTGGTCCCATGACATCCTCGGATTATGATCGCGCGCCAGACCGTCCGTTCGCCCGATCCTATTTCGACCCATAATAATAAATTTCAATATGAATTGCACTAATTTTCATGCCATGGAGGCAATTGCCCAAGAAAAGCGGGAAATTCCGGCTTATCTCTATCGCGACCGCCCGGATTCTCTAATGCTCCATATTCGGAGGCTGATACAGATACAGAGAATTCATCATCTTTATCTCTGCGTCCTTAACAGATATGTGATGTCGCAATAAATCCCTGATGGACAATACTCCCAAAAGCTGATCGCCCTCAACTATAGGCATATGACGGCATCCGAGCTTGCGCATCTGCGCCAGGCACGCCTCGTAAGTCTCGTTGGCGTCGCAAACCGCCACGTCTCTTGTCATTACCTCGGATATTTTTGTGGTCGACGGATTTTTCTCTTTGGCGACCACGCGATATAAAACGTCGCGTTCGGTAAAGATACCGACAAGCTTGCCGTCGGATAGTACGACCAGCGCACCGATTTTAGCGTCGGCCATCCTGGTCGCCGCTTCATAAACGCTGATCTCCGGCGTGACGTAAGTCAGCCTTTTTCCCGATACGAGGGATTTTACCTTGTCCATTTTTATTCCCCTTTGCTGCTTTATTTGTCTTTCATCGATCGATTTATTCCGCGGTGTTTCGCTCCGGCGGGATGGCCTCGATCCGGAAAAAACACTGGTTTTCGAATAAGGCGATTATTCCGACCGGATTTCTTCTTATTCGAATATCAATTGTACCCTGCCCTGCAATTTATGATATCGGACCCCTTAAGTATAGCGGAAAATAAATTGACTATATCCCGCTCAATTCGAAAAGGAGACTCGACATTCGATTATGCCGGGGACGGTCGGTCGTCAAATACGCCAAAACGCTTCCGATAACCGCATATATGTATTGACGATATGAGCTTTACAGGCTACCGCACAAATCCGAGCCAGTCTCCGAAAAGAAAGTAAAGCCGCCCGATTAAAAGCGACATACGCGACATTACCGTGTATCCGAAAGAAGCGCCGAAAGTTATCATCAGGAAATAAATGCCGACTTTGGCCGCGTTGCCGAAAGCGCCCTTATGTTCCTTGGAAAAATAGAAGTAGACAAGCCCGGTCAGCGTGCCGACAACCAAAACCAGATTCCCCAGATATGCCGCAAAATACTCATCCAGTGTTCCGCTTCCTCCTGGAAGGGCCGCGACCCGGCCCAAATCTATTAGGGGGATAACTGTTTTCTGGAGCTGGCTCAAGAAGTTAGACTGGAAATACGTGATCATATATAGTCCCGAGGTGGAACCGACGACTACCGCCAGCGGCCAACGCGAAATCCAGCCTATATTGGGGAAAAGTCGAAGAATCATCATCAAACCGAGAATGCCCGCCAGAACATACCATATCCGCTCGTCCCATTGACCGGCCAGGACATTTTGTATGGCTCCGTTATCCTCCCCCAGACCCAGCATCTTGGTTATCCCGAGGTTATCAAAAAGCTTGGGCAGAAGATTTTGAAAATAAAGAGACACAAACCAGTAACCCGCAGATATTCCTACAAACAGGGCCTCGCAAAACTTATAGATCGGATTATCCTTATATAGGAACGAAGTTATGCCTATGGTCAGGAAAGCGGCTATCCAAACTCCGAATTCACCGGATAAATGCATACCTACAAGCCCTTCCTGCCCGTCTCGCCGCGAGTGGCGAAATAAGCGATATTACCTATAATAATAAATAGAATCACAAATATATGTGCCGCGGTTTGACTGACCATGAACATGGTGGCCTTAGCCTTGTGGCCGACAACCTTCTCAAGCTCGGCCGCCCCCTTCATACCGCCCATAAGGCCGGAAAGCTGACCGCTGTCGAGGTAAGGATAGACCTGGGGCGCCTGCACCGCCGTATTCCCCGCGCCGCAGGGCACATGAAATCTGTCCACCGCGAATTGCACCCATTCCACCGTCCCCGGGTATCCGGCTGAGAGATTATAGATAAATTCGAAATCCGATAACTTATTCAATCCCCTCATAATATCGAAATCCTCGATCGGCCGGCCTAACCTCAGATCGGAAGCGAACGCGGCTTTCAGCGACGATCCCATTCGCTGTATAACCAGCTCGTTCCCGGCCTGGAAACCGAGATTGATGAAATCGACCCCGTACCTGGCAGTATCGGAACCCACCACTATCAGATCGGTGCCGAAATAAAGAGTATCGCCGTTTTCCACCGTAAACTCGTCTTTGGCTTCGTTAACAGCCGCCAGAGCCTTATTGGCCTGCATGGGTCCCTGCGGCCAGAGACCGATTATGACAAACCGGAGCTTATTCTGTATGAAATAACGAAATCCGGACTCGGTCATCGGCTGGAGTTCCGGCTCCGATCCGGGATCGAAATCGCAGGCTACCATGATCCTGGCTCCCGACGGCAGATTGCTGACGGCATCATAAAATGCCTTTACCTCGTCGGTTATTTTTATATTGATCTTGATCCCCAGGAAAATCGGCACACTCACGGCCAGGAAAATAACCAGGAATATGATTCGACGATCTATCGCCAGAAGCTTTTCAAATATCTTCCGCATCCTAATCGCCTCCCAGGTAGGTCCGCTCTATGCCCAGAATGATCCGCAGAGCGGTGGAGATAAGGCCCAGAGAAATACCTATCATAATAGCTCTCTGTCCCGCGACATTGAAAAAGTTCATAATGATATTCGATAGATTGGAAATCTGCCAGCCCTCGGGCATAAACAACAGATTGCTGAGCCAATCGCTGAACGGCGTTCGTCCAACCATGACTACAAACGCGGCCAGAAGAAGAATCGTGGCCTGCGCGTTTCTGGCCCTGAAGGCTCTATATGACGCCGAGGCCACGTAAAACGCCAGCATGGCGAACATGGTCGCCGACAACGGGGAATAAACATTTATATAAAGCCAGTCAAAATTTGTCCCCGGCTCCTGGAATCTTCTGCCCCCGGAAAAGAAAAACCCGGCAATCACTATGACCAGAAATGAGATTATGGTGACAATGGCGAAAAACCAGTCTTTTTCCTTCTTATAAACTTTGTTCAACGAAATTTTCAAAAGGTTCAAGGCGCCCAGCCAGATGGCACAGGCGGCCACAATGGAAAACCAGTCCGAAAACATATCCGCCATAAATCCCAGAGGATAATGGGGAATGAAAAACTGAACCACAAAAGTCAAACCCACTACGGCGGTCAATATTAACGGAATCTCTCTTTTCAACCGACCACTCCCGCTCTAATGAACTTCAAATACCCGAATCATCTCGCCGGAAATACCGTGCTTCTGCAAAAGAGTAATCATGACAATAAATATTATCGCCAAACTCAAAAATACCAGTTTGCCGCCGATATCCTGACCTTTCAATGAACCCAGAAGTTTGGGCTCGCGCGAGAGGTAAGCCGAGGCGGCAAACAGTTCCTCGCCTATCAGTGTATAATCGCAGGCGGCCACGAAAAACGGAAGCTGCGCCGGCATCGCCGTTCCGGCAATCTGTATCGCCCCGATCGAATTGCCGGTCTCCGCCAGAATCAGCGATTCGGCGTAGAATGCGCCCTGGTAAAATATGGTCGCCGGTTTCTGACGAACAACCAGTCCGTCCACGCCGGCGGCGTATCCAAACTGATCGTCGGTCAGATAATAAACCATGTCGTCATTATAATAATCCGGCCGACCGGCGTTCAGATACGATTCCTTGACTACTTCGCGCGCTGAAACCATTACCAGCGAACGCGATACAGGCACTTCCAGACGAGTTTCATATTCGGCGGTCAGCTTGGCTACCCGGGCCAGGATAGTGAGACCCGCAATAGTTTGCACATTATCCATATCCTGCGTGCCGGGGACATAGAATACTTTTTTGCCCATCTCAGTGGCGCGCCCGACCGCCTCGTCCACCGCCTCCAACCCGGCTATTTTCCGGATGAAAAGCTCCTTGCCGCTCTTGGCTTGATTGATATAGAAGAGGATGCTGAAAATCAATATGCCCAAAAGGATAAGGGATACGCCGCGTCCCGTGTGGAACCATTGTTGACCCGCGACAACCGGACCGACAACGCCCGAACCGGCGATCTGTCCATCCCACCTGGCGTTGACATAATAGTAATACTCTTTCCCGTCTTGCACATTATTGCCGTCGGTGAATATCTTCACTCCCCTGCCCGGATCAGAAACCCCGCCGGTAACGTCCCCGATCAATTCGTAGGGACCCTCGGGAACATTGGAACGATGAATATCGTATCCGCTGAATTTGGCGCCTCGGAATACATCATTCGGCGATATCTTCCACTCGATGCTTATGGAATGCCCATCATCGTTGGGGGAATCGAAAGCTCGAAGCTGGGTCGGCGGAAACAGGATAACGTCTTCAATGACCGCCAATTTCTCCCCCGCCGTTTGAGCTACGGGAACTATCGGTCCGGCCGCATTTGACTCGACTGAAGAGCCGTCGACCAAGCATGATACTTTATAAAAATAGGAATTTCCCGTCTCGACCGCCGAATCTCTATACTGCCGGCTATTCGGGGTAGCGCGGGGGGTGGCGAATGCAACTATGCCTATCTCCTCGAAGGGGCCTTCAGCCCGGCCTGATCTTAATATCCTGTAATCGGGAAACGATTCGGCCGACTGATTATCGCCGTCAAGAGAAAACCAGTTTAACGCGATCGATCCGGCCGTGTCCCCCGGAGTGGAAATCGCGGTTAAATCATAGGGAGGATACGATATCGATTGTTGACCGGGAAGGCCGTGGACCAGCCAGACAACCAGGGGCAGGATAATCACAAAGAACGCTGAGAGCAGGATTTTCTTGGGCATGAACAAAAACTTGCCTCTGATTAATAATCAGGAGGACTGCTTGAAATTTTGGATCCTTTGACTGTGATTTTTAAATGCCATCGGTGATGTTCGAATTGCGAAACTCTTATTGGTCTAAATATCATAAGCCGAGGCTTAGGATGCGATTTGGGCGCCTGCAAGTCAAGCGAAATTTCGCCCCGTAATTTTTGATCGCATTTCGATAAATAAATGATAATGAAACGCCGCCGATTTAACGTTTGACAAAGGCGATAATTTGCGATAATGATCGATTTTGATGAGAAGCTATCTGGCTGTAAAAAACGTCGGCTTTTTCCCCGGAACATATTTCGGACGCGAAGGTCCCTGCTCCGGCGAAATCGCTCATTTTCAATCCCGAAGTTTCTGCTGGGACGTCTTAACCGATCCGGCTTTCCACAAAAGAATAGTCATCACCGATCGAGTATTAATAGACGATAAAAGTCCGCTTCCCGAGGAAAGCCAGTCGTTTATGCCTCACCTTTCGGCTATCGTTTTTCTTGGACCCATCAAGAAATCCGTTCTCGAGACAAACGGCATCGGCCTTAAAACCTATCTCGAGCAAAACGAAATTGCGGGATTTATTCCCGATCGCAAGGACCTTCTTTACGACGCTTTGCGCTTTGTTTCCAATACCACCGCCGGGTTGGCCGATAACCCTGACGACGCAGTGAACGGTTCTTTGATGCCGGCCTCGTACCAAACCGAAGATCTGAATTCGGTATCCGCTCCTAAAGAGTATTTATGGGACCTGGCCCCCGGAGATATGCCGGCTGAAAAATATACCGTGGCGGTATGGGATTTCGGTACAAGCTATAATTTATTGAGAATTTTCAGGGAGAACGGATGCAGAATCAGAGTAGTCCCCCCGAGTACCCGTCCGGAAGATCTCGTGGCCCTTCATCCCGACGGAATTATTCTTTCGGGCGGTCCCCTTTCCGGCCCCGGCGCTCGAAAAATTATTCCCCTGGTTGAACGCATTATCGGGATCAGGCCGTTACTGGGAATCGGCGGCGGGGCCGTTACCCTGGCTCAAGCCCTGGGCATAGATATCGTAAAGCTCGAATCTCCCCATCATGGCTCGGCCATACCGGTGGAGGATATCCGTTCGGGCAGGGTCTCGGCTACCTACCAGGCTCATTCTCTTTCGCCCGATATCGATTCGACCGAAAAATCCGGATGCGAAATTACTCATCTGAATGTCTGCGACGATACCATCGAAGGATTCGCCAACCGCGAATATCGGGCAGTAGGATCGCTCTATACCGGTGTCTACCGCGAAAACCCTCATTTTTTAACCGAATTCAACCGTTTGCTCCAGCAACCGGCGTAGCGCAATAAAACGCAAAATACAGCAGATCCGATAAGGCAAAGTAAAATCCTATTGACATTGATCGCGGACGTCCGTGAGGCATTTCGGGGCATGTTTTTCTCTACTATTCCTTGACAACATTAATGCGCTAGTTTATATTTGAATCAAGAAGATAACTTTAGGTTCTGCTTCGAGAATAAGGAAACGGAAGCTACAAATAGGGGCTACTGGTAAGAGCCGGAAGGACTCGATAAAAGGCCGATTATCCGGGGAGTTCCCACTGCATAGCTGCAAGGTTTGTCCTAATTCGATTAGTTGTTTGCTAAGCCACGGTTGTTTGCTTCCAGGGATGAATCATTAAAATACGATTTTGTAAGGAGGTGGTATCCCAAAAGGCAATTTCCATTTGATATTCAATCAACAAACAAAAACCGTAAACTTTAAAAAATCAAAGAAATCGGGGTTACGCAATTCATTTGTTAACCGTTTTTGGCTAAAAAAAACTGTACTTACGGAAGAGAAGTAAAATATGAGAAAACTCTTTCTATGCGGGTTCGTTTTTGCGAGTCTTTTGACGTGGACCGTCGCGGGAGCTTATACCGGTACGACTCATGATCTCAATAATGACAATCCGGCCCCCTCTCAGCGCATACAACAGGATAAGACGGTCGATCCGGCCGCTGAAATGTCCTATTCGGATATCACATATCCGGAAAAACCGGTTCCGACAGGCCCGGAAAATAAACCCGATGATAACCTAATCCTGCAAGGCGGTGACCTTTGCGCAAGCGCCACGGTAATTGCGTCCCTGCCTTACAACAATACCGGTACAACGTCGGGTTATGCCGATAATTACAACGAAGTATGCCCTTATACTCCGACCGGATCACCGGATGTTGTATACAAGTATACACCGTCGGCCAATCTGACCGTTACTATCTCTCTATGCGGCGACGGCACCTTTTACGATACTAAACTATACGTTTACGAAAACACATGTCCGGACCCCGGCAATCCTTTCGCGTGTAATGACGACGCTGGATGCGATAATCCGAATACGCCTTACGCCTCCGAGTTAGTCGGTCTCGAATTTGTAGCGGGAAATACATACTACATCGTGGTCGATGGCTATTCCAGCGTCGATTTTGGCAATTATCAGATCGATGTCAGCGGAACATCCGAGCTTAGTTTCTGTCCGGAAACCCCTAATCTGCCGATATTCTCCCAATCCTACCTGACCGGCATCAACGGTGTGACCAGCGATGTCGAACCCGCTATCCAGGTATTCGAGGATTATCGCACCTCGGGGACGATTAACAGCGTTCACTGGTGGGGAATCAAATACTTCTTCGACGGTTCCGCCTGGCAGGAGTGCTTCGAAGATCCCCAGTCGTTTCAGGTCTCGTTCTGGAATGACGATGGCACGGGCTGGCCTGACATAACCGCTCCGGTTTACTCCGAGACATTCGTAATCGGCGGCGATGATACAGGCGACACTTTCGGTAGCGGCGGCGCTCCCATATACAGATATAGCGCAACCTTAACCACACCCGTCACTCTCGACGAAGGCTGGGTTTCGATTCTCGGCAATCCCAGCGGAGATCCCGACTGCTGGTTCCTCTGGCATTCCTCCACCGACAACAATTCGTCGGCTGTAGGACGCGATCTCGATACCGACGTGCTGGATCATAGAAGTTACGATTTGAGCATCTGCTTAAACGGTACCTATACGTCTTTGACCGGATCGTGCTGCGATGACTTGACCGGCGCCTGCAACGACGCTGTCGAGATCGTCGATTGCCCCCTGGATAACCGTTTCACCGTCGGGGTGCTCTGCGCCAATCTCGATCCTCCCTGCGGTCCTCAGGCCGGCGCTGGCGTTTGCTGCGAGGGAAGCACCTGCACGCCTACGGAAGAATCCGAATGCGACGCTCTGGGCGGTATCTGGTTCAGCGGACAGAACTGCGGTTCGTTCACCTGCCCCACAGACGTTGTCTATCATAAGGATTTCGACGGCGATACGGGCATGGGCGACTGGGTCGGCGGCTGGGGTCTTACCGGCGCGCATTTCGTGACCCCACCCAACTCCCTGACCGATTCTCCACTCGGAAACTATCCTGACAACGCAGTTATTACCGTAACCCTCCAGGAAGATATCTCCCTGACCGGATTTCCCGGATTCTCCATGGAATTCATGACCAAGTTCAAAATCGAAACCGGATTCGACTCCGTCCATTGTGAAATATCGTCCAACGGCGGCACGAACTGGTTGCGATTCGCCAGCTTTAACGGCGAAGCCCCGGGATATTACGTGTGGCATCTTTTCACCGGAGATCTGGGCGGCTACACCGGTGAGAGCGTTCGCTTCAGATTTACCCTGGTCACCGACGGCGCCTACACTGTCGACGGTATGTATATCGATGACTTCTTCGTTTACGGCGAATCTTCCGATGCCAGCCCTCCCCTCATCCAGCATACCGGCCCGACTGACATGACCGGTATCCCCAACGAACATACCGCAGTCGCCACAATCACCGACTTTTCGGGAGTGGCCAGCGCTTCATTGACCTATGCGGTTGACGGCGGCGCACCTACCGAAATCGGCCCCGATGACGTTAACGGCGACCAGTACACCTTTATCATTCCCCAGCAGGAAGCCGGAGCCCATGTCAACTACTTCATCACGGCCTCGGATAACATCGGAAACGAGGGGTCAACCGGAAATTACCACTACATCTCCGGAACTATCGTTTACTACGACGACGGCAATCCTGAATTCATCTACCAGTATGCCGCCGGCAACAAGGTCGCCACTCGTTTCACCCCGACCCAACCGGCTGTCCTGGTAACCGGTATGTATCGCCTCTACACCGACCCCAACAGACCTCTTGACTGGATCGACGCCGAAGTGTGGTCGGATGCCGGAGGTTTACCTGATGCTTCTTTAACCGGGCAGATAGCCATCTATCCCGAATCCACCCTGGAAAATCCCCAGGCCTGGACTCATCTCGACCTGCGCGGTATGGGCATCGATTTCGCCGCCAACCAGGATTTCCATGTCGGTTACACCTACAGATCGACCTGGCCAGTAATTCTCGGCGATTCGCCGATGGTTACCGGCCGTTCGAGTCAGAATATCGGAGCCGGCTGGGTCGCGTCAACCACTGATTATCACATTCGTGCGGTCTTGGCCTATAACTACGGCGCCTGCTGCGATGAGGTAAACGAGGAATGCGTCATGACTTACGAAAGTCAGTGCCAGTACACATTCAGCCTCGGCGCCACCTGTGAAGAGGTCGGATGCGGCGGCGGCGGTTGCGGTCCGTACGTGGTTGGTGACTACAACGGCAGCGGCGTGTTCAACATCGCCGACATAGTCAATGCTTTCTCCAAGCTGAAGACCGGATCGCCTGAGCCGTTCCTGCTTTGCGAGTGCCCTGCCGGAAGCGGCAATTTCTGGGCGGTAGCGATGGACGTCAACGCGTCGTGCGTGTTCAACATTGCCGACGTGGTGACGGGATTCTCTTACTTGAAGACCAGCCTTCCGATTCCTATTCCGTGCCCGGATTGTCCTCCCGGAGCTCCTCGGAGAGGCGGAGACAAACCGTTGGTAATACCGCATCTTGATTCCAAGGCGAAGATCAACAACAGTTCGGGATCGGAATAACAAACCGTTTTCGAAATTGAAGTTGATCCCACTTAGGGATTAAATCGAGGATCGGGTCCCGCCACGGCGGGGCCCGATCCTTTTATATCAAACCATATTGCTCAATGAGATTGCAATTTCTTCCCGCCTGCATTACCGGACGGTTGCCCGGTCCGCTGGCGATCCGATTTTTATAATACATATTTTTCTGGAAAAATTATATTGACAACCGTCTCGATGTTAATTAACCTGAAATCAGCAGCCACGGGTCGCGGGCCCAGCAGGTGTACGGTTCTATATTAATATCAGACGCTCTGATTGAAAATGTCAGGGAGAAAAAGATGAACAAGATTTCAATAGTTTTAATGTTTATTTTGCTCTCCGCCTATATGGACGCCGCGGCCCAGCAGGGCGCCTGCTGTGTTGAGTTGGATTGTGTCGGCACCATGACCGAGGAAGAATGCCTTATTCTCGGCGGCAATTGGTTCGAAAACGAGGATTGTGACGCGGGATTCGACTGCGAGTCGACGTACCCCTGCGGCCATTATATCATCGGTGATTTCAACGGCAACGGGGCTTTCAATATCGCCGACATTGTCGCGGCATTCTCGAAATTGAGAACCGGCTCGCCCGACGCGGCGCTTTTATGCGAGTGTCCTCCGGGCAGCGGGAATATCTGGGCAGTTGCTTTCGATCTGAACGGTTCATGCAACTTCAATCTCGCCGATGTTATATTAGCCTGCAGTAGAAGACTTATTCCGGAGATCCCTTTTTACCCCTGCCCACAATGCCCGCCCGCGCCGCAATCACCTTAGGGAACAAGTGACCTATTATGGCGACCTTTTTATTCTCTTGTCCGAATGCCGAGACGCTGTCCCGCCACGCCGCTGTAACGTATTGCTGGAAAAGGGGCTGTCTAAAACCCGATCAGCGGGCGAAGCCGGAAAATACAACTAATGATCTCTGCTATTTATGGGAGGAACAATGATAATTTCGTCGAAAATTTGCCTATCGGTATTATCGCTGATGCTGCTCTCCGCCCATATAGATGCCGCGGCCCAGCAGGGCGCCTGCTGTGATGACGCCCTTGGCGAATGCGCCGACAATACGGCCGAGGTCGATTGCCCGCCCGATCATCGTTTCGCGCCCAATACCCTCTGCGCCGACCTGGAACCCCCCTGCGGCGAACCATGCGATAACGTTCCTATCATTATCGAAGTCAGGACGGATCAGGTTCCCGGCGAAACGACCTGGGAGCTATTCGATGATTTCGAGAACCTCATCGCCTCCGGCGGTCCCTATGTCAATCTCGAGACCCTGCACGTGCGGCAGGTTTGTGTCCAACCCGGATGCTACTGGTTTACCATATATGATACCTACGGCGATGGTATTTGTTGCCGGCGAGGCCAGGGATATTACAATGTCTATTACGACGATAGCCTATTTTGCTCCGGCGGCGGATTTCGATCATCGGAATCCTGCCAATTCGGAATCAATTGCCCTGACCCCACCGGAGCCTGCTGTGTCGAGCATGAATGTGTCGGCACGATGACTGAGGCCGAATGCCAGAACCTGAACGGCGACTGGGCATTTCACAGCGATTGCGATTCCGGATTCGATTGCGCCTCGTTTTTCCCCTGCGAAAATTACGTTGTCGGCGATTTCAACGCCAGCGGTGTTTTTAATATCGCCGACGTCGTCATGGCTTTCCGGTCTCTAATGTGGGACTCTTACCCTGAATTGTTTTGCCAATGTCCCCCGGGAAGCGGAGATTTTTGGTACGTAAGAATGGATGTCAACGCCTCCTGCGCCTTCAACATTGCGGACGTCGTAAGCGCGTTCTCCAAGCTCAAAACAGGCGCGCCGGAATTGGCGCCGTGCCCGGAATGCCCGCCCGGCCCGTAGCCTGTCGCCCGTAAATCCTTGATTATTCTATTGCCGATTCCTCCGGCTGACTGACAATAGCTCCGGCCGAGCTTATCTTTTCGGCAAAATACCGCAAGAAATACAAATTCAACCATAAGAAAATAAACATGGATATAGTGATCGTTTTTATATCCCTTTGCCATGCAATAAGATATAGAATTTCATTGACATCGACGGGAAATTTCATTAGTATTCATGCCTATATCTTAATGATCAAATCAGGATTGATAGGAAAGAATGTTAGGAATAATTGACAACAAATTTTTGATCGGAAGGGATGAGTATTACCCCTTTTCCGCGGAAATGCATTATTTCCGCATCGAAAAACGTTACTGGTCGATATGCTTCGAACGCATCAAAAAAGCGGGATTCCGAATAATCTCCACTTATGTCCCCTGGAACCTGCACGAAGAACGCCCCGGCGAATTCGATTTCCGAGGATATTCTTCCCCAAGTAAGGACCTTATTGTCTTCTTGGAACTATCCCGGGAATTCGGTTTCAAGATTATCCTCAAACCCGGCCCCTGGATCAGGGCCGAATGGACCAACGGGGGTCTGCCCAAATACCTCTTCACCGACGAGTCGGTGGTCGCCAGGGATCATAGCGGCGACCTGATTTCCGCCAAAAATGGACCCGGTATTCCCGACAGCTACCAGCCCAGCTATATGCACGCCAAATACCTGGGAAACGCCAAAAGATATCTGGGCGGCCTCATCGACGTTATCCAGAATTATATCTTCCCTAAAGGCCCCGTCATCATCGTTCAGATCGACGATGAGTTGAGTTTCGGGGGCAACATGGATCCTTTCGCCGCGGACTATAACGGTCTGACCATAACCGATTATTATCATCCCTTTCTCGAGGAAAAATATAAGACCACCGATAAGATTCCCGCTGGATATGGCAGAAAAATCAGGCAATTCTCCAGTATCGACCCGCCTGTTTCCAACGACGTTAAGAAACCGCAGGAATTAATCAAACAATTCGATTGGATCGAGTTCAAGGGATATTTGCTGAACAAATACGTGGAAACTATCAGGGAGTGGTTGGAAAGTCTGGGCGTGGGATGTTTCTTCTCCGTAAAAGTCCCCTGGACCAACGATTTCGGCCTGCCAGCCAATATAGATTCCCTTATTGGTGATAAGATAGTTATGGGCATGCAGATCCCCGATGCCGACGATTATTGCCGGCTGGGGCGAAGCATCCGCTATCTCGGCAGCAAAACAGGCTTCGCCTGGACTCCCGAGCTTTTCGGAGGGCTGCCCACGGGTAGTTCCAAATCAGACCATAAGAAACCTCTCGCCTTCGCTTCGCGCTATCATCGCTATCTCATAGTTGGCGCTCTGGCCGCCGGATTGAAGGGGATGAATCATTATATGTTCGTCGGCCGCGATCATTGGTTCGGCTCGCCGCTTGGTCACGACGGTACTGTGAACGACAACTATGACATAATCAGAAGAGTCAATGCGGCCCTCGAGGAGATCGGCATAAATTCCGCCAGATCCGTCGCCCGGATAGGAATCGCCTATCATAAAACCTACCTCGTTCATCATCATCTCGGTATCGATAAGCATTTCCCCTACGTAGGCGACCTGGTTTCCCAGACCCTGAATTCCCTCGGGCTGGATTTCATGAATCTCAAATATGATTATTCGGTGGTTGATATCGATTCTGATAATACTCTCGAGGATAAAGACCTTTACTTTATCCCCACCGCCGAATATATGTCGCAGGCCGCCCAGAAAAATGTAGTCGAGGCCATCAAAAACGGAAAATCGGTCGTGCTGTTCGGATTGGCTCCCAGGTATGACGAGCATTTCAATAGCTGCAGGATATTATCGAAAGCGATCGGCATCACGACCAATTTCGAATGGGGCCCCTGCAGCATCGCCTGGGAAAAAACCGATCTGCGGGCCGTCCGATTCGGCCATATTACCGCCAAAGGCTCGGGAAAGATCCTGGCTAAAGACGGCGCCAAGATTGTCGGGCTTTACAAAAAGGTCGGCAAGGCTTCCGTTTATTTCTTCACCTTCGATATCTCCCCCAAATACGACCCGGCCAGGCTCAATATGCTGAAATCAATCCTCGAGGCTCAAAATATCTCCTCCCCCGTCTCCACCTCCGATCCCAAGGTCGACCTGATCGCCCAGGTCAACGATTCGGGCGTCATACTCTATCTGATCAATACGGATACCACCTTCACCTCCCCCGATAGCGGCTTCAAAAAGAAAATCGTCGCTTCCGTGGATCTGGCCGAATTGGGAATAAAGATGTCCAGGATCAAGATGTTCGACATTCTCGGCGACGAGGAGTTGAATTTCAGCGCTAAAGAGCTCAAAGAAGGGGTCGTCTTCCCGGTCGGCTACCACGAGGCCCGGATTTTTTATATCAGGAAAAAAATAGATAAACAGGATCAATTCGGAAAGTCACTCAGTAAGAAAACGATTTGACAGCAGGAAAAAACGATAAGAAAAGGTTTTGACACTGGTTACTAAGCGCCCGCTTAGTAACCGAAAACATTCGATTCCTGTCCGACATTTCCGTAACCAATCTGTAGGTCAGGCCGCCTGCGGCCTGACAAAAAAGGGCATGGTAGGTCAGTTCCCGGGGGAACTGACCTACAAAAACTGGGTTACCAGATGCAAACAGTTCCGTCGGGTCGTAGTTCGCCGCAGGCGGGCGTGACCCGACGGCTACAAAACGGTCAGGTCACGTCCTAACGGACTACGACCTGACCGAACGAATATTATGGCTAATAACAAAAATCGGGCCACCCGTCCAAAATTTGCCATATTCCAGGATAGTTAATTACCTGTCATTCATCATGTTGACAAAATCATTCCAGGATAGAGTCATCCCATTTTGCCTGGCGGTCTTTCCGGGGCACCATATAATATTGGCCTTCGTTATAACTAGGTCTCCGATCTGTCTACCATTTGGATGGCGCACCTCTAATTCGATTCCTTTGGTGCGAACTACCATATCCACTTCAAATTTCTTTATCTTGACATCCATAGGTCTATCACCTCCTTTAAGTTAGATGTTATACAATTATTAAACTACGGGGGTTGCAAATTAGTTCCCGTGGATACTGGACTATCAATTCTTTTCATCGTCCGAGATGGTGCTTGACAAACGAAGATTCTCGGGCAACAACAAATCGATTTCTTCGGGGCTAAATGTCATCTCTTCTTTGAATTTCAGCGCAAGTCTGGCGGCTTTATATGCTCTTGCAGACGTGTCAGGCGCATATTCATAAACTAATGAAGTTTCTCGATGCAAAGATTCTAGCCTATTCCTCAAATCTATAATTGGATCTTGCCCTGACATTCCTCTTTCAATTAGTATTAGGTATTGATCGCGAAGACAAAGCAATCTCTTTGCAGCCAAACGATGTTGAGCTTCTAATTTCTCAGGATTAAAGCTCAGTTGGTATACAACAAATGCGGTGCTCAATGCCCCTAATATGGCCGTAATAACGAGCACAGTTTGATTATTAGAGATGGACCCAACAATCGCAAGAATCGATGTAATCCCAATAAGCACCACGTTCATCCATCGAGTAATCGCTACTTTGCGACTCAAGATTTCTCTGTCTTTTTCATGCGTCTTATGCGTATATACGAGCCGCCCATATAGTTCTCGTAGTAAGCCTAAGAATCTCCGCTGAGCCTCACTTATATCATTTGTCTTGTTCATGAATTTTCTCCAACCGCTCAGTTGGCCCGAGAAAACTGGTCACCAAATATCTTTTTCCATTCGTCTTCAGCCGGTATCCTAAAATTCAAATATTCATATCTGCAGGCTTTAACAGCCCTTAAATAGGCTGTTTCACATTTCGAAGCCCACTGGTCTCCCAAATCGATGCTCTCATTGATACCAGGGATATGCGCTTCGCCATTTCTAAAACGCCAAAGATAAGCAAAAAAATCTCTAACCATCCAATCATACCACAATATTGGCTGTTTGCTGTTTGGCCATTGGGTCAAGAAAGAACATGCCGCAATTTCTAATATGATTGATTTAAGAGGAACATTACAAGCTCGTTTCCAAGCTTTTAGCATCCTAATGAGATGAGTTGCCTTATTGGCATATTTTGCATCCAGATCCGCAATCGCCTTATATTCGGCAATAGGGTTACTCAAACGCCAGGAACCACCATTTGCAGTATGACAAGTAATGAAAGTATTATCGCGGTATCGAAAAGCCGGGACTACTTCCGCAGGATATGAATAAAAAGGTGCCTTCACAACCTGCCCGTCAGCATTAAGATCCGTTTGGGAAAAACGTTGTCCCAAAACTTTCTTGATCTCTTGCAGAAGCTGTGATTGAACATTTCCGGAAAGCGTCTTGATTTTGTAATATTCAGAAATTGGTAAAACATAAAGTATATCAATATCTGTTGGCGGTCGAATAGCCGTATTCTTACCGTAAGAACCAACGATTATTCGATTCTTGGGTTCGTATGGCCCGGAATAGTATTTTGCATGTAAACGCCTACCGATATTGTCTGCTTTGATTAACGCATCTGCCCGTTCGTTTTGAGTAAGCTTTAAGTTCGATAAAAACGTCCGAAAATGCGGTACCACATAAGCCCTTCTGCTTCCTAATGGCAGTCCAAAAGGTTTGGGAACCATTCGTTTAGGACTGGCGGCACCCAATAAATAGGCTGTAGAATCCATATTTTTCGGAGCGATTGGCTTAGGATTGGGATTACCCAAAAAGTATGATATAAGCTCCGGATTTTGCAGAGCTACTTGTTTAGGATTAGGACAACCCAATAGTTGCGCTATGAGAGCCGGGATTGTAGGTGTCGAATTTACCCTGCCGATTCGCTTTGGGTCTCTAAATTTCTGCATCCTACCCCCCTCTAGCACTTCGAATACCCGCAATCGGGGCAGACTATGCAACCCGATTCGGTGCTCAGCCGGCCGTCGCAGTCGGGGCAGTTCAGTATCGAAAGGTCGGTCTGGGCTTTCAACGCTTTGCCGTTGCCGAAATGCTTGTGCAGGACCTTGGCCAGAGCGTCGGGCACCGAGCGGATAAGCCCGCCCGATCCGTACACGGGGGCGTCCCCTCCAATGCCCCTGAGTTGTTCGATTACCACCTCCACGTCGATATTGCTGCGCAGGCAAAGCGAGATCAGCCGGCAGATGGCCTCGGTGTCAGCCATGGTGTCATAACCCGATTTGCCTATCTGGGCGAAGACTTCGAACGGTTTGCCATTCAGGGTATTGACCGTAACGTAGAGATTGCCGAAACCGGTCTTGATCTTGCTGGTTAACCCCTGGAGGATTTCCGGGCGATCTTTCACCAACGACGCCGGCGAAATATCGCCTTGTTCGGATTTCTCGGTCTGCCCGGTGGAAAGAACCTGGAATGCCCGGGAACCGTCGCGGTAAATCGTTACCCCTTTGCAGCCAAGGCCGTAGGCCAACTCGTAAGCCGTCCTGACATCGTCAACGGTGGCTTCCTTGGCCAGGTTGATTGTTTTGGAAACCGCATTCTCGGTGTATTTCTGGAAGGCCGCCTGCATCCTGATATGCCATTCCGGGGTAATATCGTGCGAGGTTACGAACGCATCTCTGACCGCCTTGGGGATCTCCTCGAAATCCCTGATGGAATTTTTCTCGGCGATCCGCTCCATGAGCATCGGCGAGTAAAACCCCATTTCCTTGGCCCGCGATTCGAACAGGGGATTGACCTCCACCAGCCTGGTGTTATCCATGACGTTGCGCATGTAGCTGACGGCGAAAATCGGCTCGATACCTGACGAACAGCCGGCTATGATGGAGATCGTCCCGGTGGGAGCTATAGTGGTTACGGTGGAATTTCTCCTGGGATTTTTCCGCCCCGCAAAGATCGATTTGCTCCAGTTCGGAAACGGCCCTCTCCTCGAGGCCAGTTCCTCGCTGGCCAGATCGGCTTCCTTCTGGATAAAATTCATGACCTTTTCGGCCAGCTCCAGAGCCTCGTTGGAATTGTAGGGAACATCGAGCATGATCAAAAGATCGGCCCAACCCATGACTCCTAATCCTATTCTGCGGTTGTTCTTGGTGGCCTCGTCAATCTGGATCAACGGGTACTGATTCTGTTCTATCACGTTATCAAGGAAATGCACGCCTTTTCCGACCAGGTCTTTCAACTTATCCCAGTCGATCTCGTTTCTGAACATCCTCGACGTGTCCGAGGAATCGACCACGGCCCTGATTGTCTTTGCCAGATTAAGAGAGCCGAGATTGCAGCTTTCATAGGGCAGAAGCGGCTGCTCGCCGCAGGGGTTGGTGGCTTCCACCAGGCCGACCTGGGGAGTGTTCTCCTTGGCGTTGATCTTATCCAAAAATATCACGCCCGGCTCCCCCGTTTTATGGGCGTGCTCGATTATCGTTTGGAACACCTCGCAGGCGTCCAGGCTCTGCGGTTTGCCGTCGGATAAATATTGCTCCCCGGTCCGCGGGTCTATCAATGGATAAGCGGTGCGATCCCGCACCGCTCGCATGAACATATCGGTAACCCCGACGGAAATATTGAAATTGGTAAGCTCCGATAAATCGTCCTTGCATTTGATGAAATCCTCGATATTGGGATGATCGACCCGCAAAATGCCCATATTGGCGCCCCTGCGGGTACCCCCCTGCTTGACCGCCTCGGTGGCGGCGTTGATGACTCTCATGAAGCTGATCGGTCCGGAGGCCACCCCGGAAGTCGAAGCCACTACGGCATTTTTGGGCCGCAGCCGGGAAAACGAGAAGCCTGTGCCTCCGCCCGATTTGTGAATCAGGGCCGTGTTCTTCACCGTCTCGAAAATCGACTCCATGTTGTCGTCGATAGGAAGCACAAAACAGGCCGAGAGCTGACCCAGTTTCCTGCCCGCGTTCATCAAAGTCGGGGAGTTGGGCATGAATTCCAGACGGGCCATCATCTCGTAAAAATCCGACGACGTCTTATCGACTTCCTCCCGTGTCGCTCCGAATTTACAGTCGCCCTCCGCTATGACATTGGCCACTCTCCAGAATAATTCCTCGGGCGCTTCGATGATCTGTCCCCGATCATCCTTTATTAAATATCGCCTCTTGAGCACGGCCAGTGAATTGGCCGTCAATTGAGGCCTTATCTTAGATTTCTGCTGCTGCACGATTCTCCCTCCGTTTATCTCAAAAGATGCCTTGACTAACTATCATATTTATAGGTCGCCGACATCGTCGCCTCGTCGATTTCAAAATCGGCAAAAACAATCGGCGCTTCCTTTTTCATTATTTTCAACATGGCGACCGCGATCTCCCTGATCTCCCAGTGCGCCCGCGGATTTGTCCTTACGCAGAAGAAATGACGCAACTCCCGAAAATTCGCCGTTATCACGATTTCCGAAACGGTGGCGTTGGGAAGCACATAGCGGGCGTCCTCCGGAGGCACGCCGGCATCAAGAAGCTCCTCGTACAGCTCGTAGCAGGCGGCCGCTATCTCCTTATAAAGATTCTCCGCGTTTTTCGATTTATCTCCCATCCCCGCCTGGATTACCGTCGGAGGCACCACTACCTCGAAATCCTTCGTCTTCTTCCGATCAGGCTTGTCCGCGTAGCAAACGTACCGCTGGCTCTCCTGCGACGGCGATATGAATCTATGACGGACAAGTTCATGAGTGAACACCCGGGAACCCCCTTTTATTCTGAATGTCGCCGAGGCGTGCTCCAGCACCGAAAGATGACGTTTCTTCAGAATCTTGGCTATAAGTTCCTCGGTCGACTTAGGCGGATCATATCGCTGGAACGAAAGATAGCAGGTTCGGCAGGCTCGCTCGATAATATCCTCGCCATCCGCGGTGATGGTCATCAACTCCACCGAAGCCTTGGCCGTCTTGACGATGTATTTTCGATCTTTTTGCGTTATTGAAGACACTCCTACACCCCCGACCATCTCTTCTGTTTTTTTCCAGTCTATGATAATTGTCGCTGAATCGTCTATCTAAACGTTCTTACCAATTCTCTTCTCTCGAACGCTATCAGCATAGTCATATTAACGGTCAATCCCGAATTCTGTCAAGAAGATTTCGAATTATTTTTTAAAAAAAATACAAGATGTTGTGTTTCAATATATTTCGCCATACCATATCTCGTGATTCCGGCCAAAAATTGTGGTCAAATCTAACTTGACTTTTTTCTCCCTTTTCATAAATTATTGAAGGACAATAAAAAAGGGGTAGTTATGGTTTTGAAATTTTTCGTGCCGCTGTTCCTGACCTTGATCACGTTTGGCCCGGCTATCGCCGACGACCATTATTTCATCATCGCCGATTCCTCACCGCAGGAGTTGCTCGGATTCGACGGAAGATATTGGGGCATCGAGGATAATAAAGTCTTGTTATCCGGCGGGCAGCTTCAATTGCGATGGCTGAATCAGCGCCATATAGATAATATCGCCGCACGGTTCGATGGCGAACCTTCGATTCTTTATCTCTGGTATATAGACAGCGGCCAACGCGGCCCCGTCCCGTCCCTGGTCATATTTCGGCATGATAACTTCCTTATCTCGACCGCCATGCCGGGAGATGACGTCCGCTATCGTCGGCTCAAACACCGGCCGCTTCCCCAATCGGGGCGACGCGGCGATCCCGCGATGATCTTGACATACGATCCGCTGATCGACGAGATCATCGGCCGGGTAAACCAGGATACCATCCTCGATTATCTAAGCAGGCTCTCGGGAGCTTCGCCGATAGAATTCGACGGTCAACTGGATACGATCCACACTCGATATTCGGGCACGGATGATAATTATCTGGCCGCCGGTTTTCTCAGACAGACTCTCGAGGATTACGGATACCAATCCGAATTTCACGGTTTTTACGGCGGATCGATCAGGCATATGACCTCTTTTGATGAAAATCTGGCCTGGATCGTCACCGAGAATTCCGAGGCCTTGAGAACAATCGATGGCGGCGCGAACTGGTTGATCATGCCCGACGGTACCGATAACAGCCTCTGGGGGATCGCCAACTGGGGCGCCGACCTCGTCTGGATCGCCGGCAACAGCGGCACGATCAGGTTCTCCGATAATGGCGGGCAGAGTTTCACCGGCCAGAACTCCGGGGTAGGCTCCTTCCTTTTCGGGATCACTTTCATCAGCGAGTCGGAGGGCTGGGTCGCCGGCGATTTCGGCGATATCCTGCATACGACAAACGGCGGACAAAACTGGACGGCGCAATCGACTCCGACCAGCTCACGGTTGTACGATATCTGTTTTGTCGATTCGCAAAACGGCTGGGCTTGCGGCAGAGACGGGGCCGTCATTCATACCACCGATGGCGGCGCCAACTGGACGGCTCAGAACGCCAATACCAGCCAGAGATTATACGGAATCGAGTTCACCGACAGCCAGAACGGATGGCTGGTAGGATGGGGCGGTGTTGTCAGACACACGGTCAACGGAGGAGCTGCCTGGCAAACGGTAAATCTCGGTTCAAACGTCGAGAAATACCATGTCGAATTCGCCGATTCCATGTTTGGATGCATAGCCGGCTGGAACGGCGAAATATTTATCACCGCCGACGGCGGATCGAACTGGGCCCAAAGATCGTCCGGCTCTCAAGGCGATTTTTATGGCCTGACATTAGTCGATAGCCAGACCGGATATGTCGGTGGAAACGGGATCTTGCTCAAGACCATCAACGGCGGTGACACGTGGTTCAGCCAGGTGCAGAATATCGAATCCGCCTGGCAGAACGTTGTGGCCACCAAACCCGGGACGGTCAGCCCCGATGAGCAGGTGATCATCTGCGCCCACATGGACAATCGCTCGGAAACTCCTTATTCCAACGCGCCCGGCGCCGACGATAACGGGTCGGGGTCTATCGCGGTGCTGGAGGCGGCCCGCGTATTCGCCCAATACGATTTTGAGAAAACGATAAAATTCTGCCTCTGGACCGGCGAGGAGCAGGGATTGCTCGGTTCCGCCGTTTACGCCGAAGAAGCCTTTGCCCGGGGAGACAACATAATCGGGGTTTACAATTTCGATATGATTGCCTGGGACGGTAATGCCGACGGCTCGGCGGAATTCCATACCGGAACCGCCGCCCCCTCGATCGCGCTTGGCAACGCCCTGGTCGAGGTTGTCAACGACTACGATATCGTCCTCGATCCCGATATCATCACCTGGGGGGCGACAGGGGCCTCGGATCACGCCTCGTTCTGGGATTACAACTACGCCGCCATGTTAGGAATAGAGGATTACTCCGGCGATTTCAACCCCTATTACCACACCACCGGCGATAATATGGATCATATAATGGAGGGCTTTTTCACCGAGTTTACCAAGGCCGCGGTCGGCGGCGCGGCCACGTTAGCCGTGCTGGATACCGCCATAACATCAGTCGATGATTTCGGGACTTTACCGGGCGGCTTCGCCCTGCATCACAACTACCCTAACCCCTTCAACGCCGCCACCACCATCTCCTTTGCCGTGCCGACCGAAACCGAGATCGATCTGGCCGTCTACGATATCATGGGACGGAGAGTGACGATCCTGTATAGCGGCCCGGTCAACGCGGGAACCCACCGGATCACCTGGAACGCCGACGATCGGCCTTCCGGCGTCTATTTTTACCGCCTTACCGCCGGAGATTCCGAAACCACTGGACGGATGACGCTGTTGAAGTAACCTTAGGGAAAATAATAAGTTACATTCGTAGGGGCGAGGAAATCTCGCCCCTTTGTTTCATATAATTATGAATCCGTCTATCGCAATTTTCAGACTGTCCTAAAACTCCCATTGTAGGGCCGCGCAACCGTGCGTCTCTAACCGAACAACTTCCTACATCGTCATCCTGAATATCTCAAGCACGCCGTCCCGGTCAATCGGCCGCGGGTTTTCCAGATGCCCCTTATCGCGCATATAAAGCCGGACAACGTCGTCGGCCATGACCGCAAACTTGGAATCGTCAATACCCAGGTCGGTGAACGTCAGAAGCCGTCCTATCGAGGCCAGCCACCCTTTCATGGCGTCGATACTGATTTTAGCGGCGTGGAACGTGTCCTCGTTTTCGAATCGCAAACCGAAGATGTTCATGCCCATCTCGATATATTTCTCCGGGCGGGCTTCCATGGTGTAATCCATCAACGCCGGCAGCAATAGCGCCAGCCCCCGGCCGTGGCTGATATCGTAGTGAGCGCTGACCACGTGTTCTAATGCGTGCAGAGGGTACCCGCCTCCGCGACCCGAATTTACCAACCCCGAAAGGGCCAGTGTCGACGACCAGGAGAGATGTGTCCTGGCTTCCAGATCATCCCCCTTTCTGATAGCCCGGGGCAGGTATTTCATGACTGTCTTGATTATCCCCTCGGCCAGGCGATCCTGGACAAAGGCCTCGGTAGATGACGTGAAATATCCCTCGATAACGTGCGAAATGATATCGAAACCGCCATCGGCCGTGTAATCGGGCGGGCAACTGAATGTCAGCTCCGGATCGACTATCGAGACTGTGGGAAACAACGGCGGCCCCCAGATCCCGGTTTTCTCGTGGGTCTCCCAGTTGGAGATAATACCGCCTGCGTCGGCCTCGCTGCCGGTGGCCGCCACTGTGGGGATACAGACGATTGGCAAGGCCTCTTTGATCGCTTTTTGCGGCTTGTCGGGACCGGCATAAACGTAATCCCAGACCGAATGGCCGGTTTTAGCGGTGATGGCAATTCCTTTGGAAGCGTCCATGACCGAACCGCCGCCCAGGCCTACTATGAAATCGCATCCGTTGTCGCGGGCCAGGCCGGCGGCTTTGTCGCAGGTGCTATGACGGGGGTTCGGCTCGATACCCTCGAACACTACTGAATCGATTTTGGCCTTCTTCAATAAATCGACGACCTTACCGAGAATGCCGGTTTTGCGCATGGACGATTTACCGGTCGCTATCAGCGCCTTTTTGCCGACCGGCTTTAAGAATTTGCCGATATCATTTATTTTACCGGGGCCGAAATAAATTTTTGTCGGAAGCTGAAAATCAAATGCCAGCATCAATCCTCCCCTTTATCGATTCAGGGAACGGAGTCTATCCGTTCCCGATTTTTCCACCTATTATAATACCGCGGTGAATCCATCGCAATGATTCCGATAAACGCCGGGCCTGATAATGGGCGAAACCCTCGATAATATTGATCGGAGACGATGCTTGATAAAGGCGATGAGCTCGCCGGCAACCGCCGTCTATCGCCGACCGAAAAGATACATCGCGATCCCCGCCGCTACCGCCGCGTTAAGCGACTCCGATTTGCCGGGCAGGGGGATTCTGACCCTGTGGCGTGACGCTGTCAGAAGTTCGTCGCATACGCCGCGTGTCTCCGACCCGATAACAAGCGCCGCCTTTTCATCTATCGCCGCCGACGACAAATCCGAGTCTCCCTCTACGGCAAGGGCGTAAATAGTATGGCTGCTGCGTAATCTATTTATGATATCCCCGACTGCGACCCTCTGGGCGATATCGATGAAAAACATCGCTCCCTGGGTCGCCCGCACAACCTTGGGATTGAAAACATCCACCGAGCCTGCTGTCGTGACCACTGCGCCAAAACCGAGCGCCTCGGCGGTTCTTATTATTGTACCCAGGTTGCCGGGGTCTTTCACGCCGTCCGCGATAAGGACTTTATTATGGGACGTTAACTTCCCAGGATTGTTTTCCGGAATCGCGGCAACGGCGATAATATCCTGCGGTGTTTTGGTGGTGGCGATCTTCTGGATCGTCCTGATTCCTACCCGTTCCAATCCGTATTTTTCGGCCTTTTCGATAATATCGCGATCGGAGAACGTGTCGGCGATTATAACCGATTTTACAGGCCATCTGGATCGCAGAAGTTCCCTTGCCGCGTGAACGCCTTCCACCAAAAACAGCCTGTGCTCTTTCCGGTATTTGGAATGAGCCAGGGAAGCGAGCATTTTTGCCTTATTCTCATTCATTATCTTGATTAAATATATACTACGGGGTAAATTTGCGGTATGCGAAAAATCGTGACCCGCTTATCAACGGCGATTTTTCTTTTGTTGGTTTTTGCCGGCCCCGCCTCTTCCGATCAGCCTGACAGCGGGAAAATTATCATAGAACTCCAGACTGGTTCGCCCGCGCTGGAAACATCGTTTTCCGGAAATAAGGACAAACCGCGAATCGGCCTGACCCTGTCCGGCGGGGGAGCCAGGGCGCTGGCCCATATCGGTGTCCTGAAAATTCTGGAAAGAGAAGGTATCGATATCGCCATTATCTCCGGGGTTTCCATGGGAGGAGTGGTCGGGGGCCTTTACTGCGCCGGCTATTCCCCCGAGGAAATCGAGGAGATAGCCCTCTCGATAAAATGGAAAAAACTTTTTTCACAAAGCCCCGTCCGCGCCGCTCTCCCGCCTACCCGCAAAGATCGATCTGAAAAAAGTATCATCAAGATCAGGTTCGAAAAATGGCGGCCGGTTCTGCCCAAAGGTATCACCTCGGGGCAGAATCTCTGGCAATACCTGGAAACCCTTTCCGCCAGAAGCGGCATACGGCCAAGCATAAGTTTCGATTATTTGAATCCCCCGCTCAGGATCGTCACCACCGACCTCTCTACGGGCGAGAGAGTCGTATTATCGTCGGGGAGCCTGGCCGAGGCCATGAGAGCCTCCATCGCGGTGCCGGTGGCGTTTACGCCGGTAAATATCGAGGGAAGATTGCTTGTCGACGGCGGGCTTGTCGATCCCATCCCGGTGGGAATCGCCAAAGATTTATTCAGCGGCCCGGTTATCGCTGTCGATGTATCATCGGATCTGCTGCCGGCGTCGATGATCGATAACGTGATCGATATCGCCGACCAGACCACCACCATAATGTCCATGCGCAAGAAAAAAGAATCGCTCGAGACGGCCGATCTGGTCATCAGACCCGATCTTCACGGCAGGATCTCCACCGACTTTTCCGATATCCATTCTATCATAGAAGCGGGAGAGGAAGCGGCGGAAACGAAATTGCCCGAGATCGAGGCCCTTCTCCAAAGAAACGCCCATGCGCCTTTAGATGATGCCGGCTATTTAATAGAAAGCTGGCAGATCAGGGGGCTCTCCTCCATGCCCGTGACATTTTTCAAATCGGTCTTCGTTCAGACTGATCGTATGACGCCCGACATCGTCAGATCCAATCTGAAAAGAGCCTTCGATTCCGGATATTTATCAAGCTGCCGGGCGGAATTAACGCCGTCCGATTCCGGATATATTCTGGTATATTATCTTTTCGATAACCCTCGGATAAGCCGGATAGAATTGACGGGCGCCACTCTTTTGCAAGCCGACGAGATCAAGAACCTGACAAGTATCAAGCCGGGCATGGTCCTCAATCACAACGCCATTAACACCGATCGCAAAGCCCTGGAAAATTACTATATACGGCTCGGTTACAGCCTGATCAGAGTAACCGCCCGCTTCAGGGAAAGCGACGGGGCTCTCGTTTTCACGATAGATGAGGGAAAAATAAACAGAATTCTGGTCGAGGGCAACCGTCGGACTCGCGACTGGGCCATCCGCAGGCATGTCCCCTTCGCCCCCGGGAATATATTTTCACAGGAAAAAGCCAACCGGGGAGTCGAGGATCTCTACGGGACCGATCTGTTCGAAAACGCCAGGTTCATCGCCGTTCCCGATACGGCCGGCGTTACACTCAGGGCAATTGTCAGCGAGAAACCTTATAAGCTTATCAGATCTGGAGCTCGCTTCGACCTCGAATACGGCCCCGCGGCCTTTGTGGATCTGGCCGACGGCAACCTGCTGGGAGCGGGATTGGAACTCTGTCTTTCCACGACTCTCGGAGAAAAACGACGTTCCGTGGAGTTGAATTTCGAAGCCGACAGAATCTGGAATACCCTTTATACATATCGATTGATTGTCGATTACGGCGAATTCAAACGCAACCACTATATCGATCATGAATATAAACGGGCTTTCAGGGAGTTTCACCACGGCGGAGAACTCTCGCTCGGCCGTCAGATTCCCCGCCTGGGAACGATATTCGCGCTCGGACAGGTCCGCAAATATAAATGGGACGAGCCGGAGAAGGCCGAAAGACAGGCGTTCGATAAAATCAGTATCAGCCTTCAATCCCTGGTCGATACCCGGGACGCGTTCGATTTCCCGGAATCGGGGAAATATCATGTTTTTAATCTGGAGTTTGCGGGGGAAATCAACGATGAGAAGAAAGCCTATACCAGATTCTTCACTTCCGTGGAATCCTATTACCGGCTCAGCGATAGAATCAATTTTCATCCGAAAATCTCGCTGGGGGTCTCCAGCAATTTCATGCCCTACTTCGACAAATTCTCCCTCGGCGGAGCTTTGAATTTCTCCGGTTTATTCGAAGATGAGATTGTCGGGGAAAAATTGTTAACCGGCGAGATGGAAGTGCGAGGCCGGGTAATCGGGGCGACCTACCTGACCGCCCGGATTAACTTCGGCAATATCTGGAATAGGCTGGAAAGCATCCGTGTCTCCGAAATGCGTCGTTCCGGCGCGATCGGGCTGGCTTTGAAAACGCCTTTAGGCCCGGTATCATTGTGGTATGGCAGAACAGGCGGAGGGTATGACGCTTTCTATCTGTCGGTGGGATATAACTGGTAATGGCAATATCACCCGCGCTTCTATTTCCAGATTGCCTTTAGAAAATCATCAAGAATACCGTTGGCGATAAACATGTCTATCGCTTCCTCGGTAGACTCGCGATCCATTCCCCAGATGGAGATTTTCGATCCCGAAAAATCCTTGTTAAGCTGGATAAAATAACGATTCTCCAGAGATAAATATAGCGGGAGTTTCTCTACAAACTCGGCGGCCGCGGAATTAACGCCCGGTCCGCCGACCGCTATCGTCGGACAGACCCGAATGATCTTGTCGTGAAGATATAAAGCGTCGGATATGACCAGGCATTTCCTGAATGGATGATTCCCGAAAAACGGCGACGATTCCAAAGCTTGTTTTAATTTGTAGGCAAGAGGTCTATCGACCTCCTCGGGTTTGATATCCGAGCCTACAACTATCAAGATGGTCTGGTTTACGTCAAGTTCCTGCATATTTTAGAAATACACACCGATTGATTTGATTGTCAAACTAATACCTGCATTCCCCGTAAAATTCTTATATCCGATTTTTGGGGAACCGACTAATCGACCCCTCTGTAAACGTCTATAACCGACTATATTATCGCCGGTTACAGAGAGAATCGGGAGGCCGAAAAGTCTCTTGGAAAGCGGGCTTCCCGGAGCCGGGAAAATCCCGGATCGATCTTTCTAAATATTCCTGAATTGATTTCGGAAATTGCGGGCATCGATATCCTCCGGATGGCGATTACTCCAATCGTCCATAATATTTCTCGCTTCCTCTCGCAGCAGCCGGAGTTTTTCCTTGGCGGAATCGGAACCGGTGGTCATCGCCTCGGCTTGTGCCTGTTGAATCATCTGAATGGTCAGGTCCCTTAATAATCTGAAGGCCAGCGCGTTGTTCGGCTGCAATTCGAAAGCCTTCTCGTAGCAGGCCAAAGCCGCGTCGTACAGCCCGTAGCTGTAATACAAAACGCCCAGAAATTGCTGGTACAGGATGATTTCCGGCCAGGCCTCGGCGGCTTCCTTCAACTTCTTTAACCCGATGCTTTTCACGGAATCAACCATGGCCTGATCTCCCTGGGCCGTGTAGATCTGGTTGAAATTCAGGTAGATTTGATGATAATAAGGAACTATCTCCACTATATCCCATAAAGTTTGCAGTGCCGCCGCCGTGTCGCCGGCCGCCAGTTGGGCGTCGGAGAGTTCGCAGAATCTTTCCGGGAATGTGGTCGTCAATCCCACGTTGTTGTCGTCTTTGAAGGCTGCCAGATCATTCAGACCTCTATATCGGTAAACCTCTTTCAAAAGAGAATCGGAGACTGCTATGTTATAGCGCGCCCTGGACGTATCCGGGTCGAAACGCAGCACGATCCCTTCCCTGATCAAGCCATCGTTCACAGTCCAGCGATTCGAAACAGGCACCGAGCCCGAGAAATATACGGGAACGTCTCTATTGGAAATCAATATCTGCTCTATCATCTGATCCTGCACCCTCATGAAACGTCCGGTCAGCGGATCCTGTTCGGGAGTCATATAGCGCATGGTCCGACGGCGTCGGTCGTAGAACCGTTTTTCGGGACGGTAGTAGGTAATCGAACCCCTTCGGTCCACCGGTATCCAGCTGATCTGGTCGTCCTCGAGCTCGATCTTTATTGTCATCTGATGCTTGAGCTGAAGTATATACCAATCGGTGTTGAGAAGGCTCAGGTTGACCACGCGGACGTCCTTACGGATCTTTTCGACTTCCTGCAAATACCAGAGAGGAAAAGTATCGTTGTCGCCATTGGTGAATAAGATGGAATTGGGCTCGCACGATTGCAGAATATTATAGGCGTAATCGACCGGCACCAGGTCTTTCGATCTGTCATGAGTTTTAAAATGGGCGGAAATCGTATTTAGAGGCAGAAGCAGGAAAATCAGGCTCACCGCCGCGAACGACCCGTAGCGAATAAGCCTGTCGTTGCGGCCGCCGCCGGGTCTGAAACAGCTTCCCAGCCAGTACAACAGGGCAGCCATACCGGTTCCGATAATTATGGCGAACATGATAAATCCCGGCGTAAAGAAATAATCCCTTTCCCTTACCTCCAGCTGAATCACCGTCCCGGGATTGGACGGGTCGGGACGAGTGCCGTCGGCAAAATTCATATACAAAACAAGCATCACCGAGCCGAGTATGAATATCATGAATAAGAGCAAAGCGGGATGGAAATAAAATCTTTTTACGGCATAATAGGTCCCCCAGGCCATGCCCCATATTCCCAGCCCCAATAGAAGATATCTCAATAATCCTCCGGCGGTGTCCGACGCATATTGTCTCCAGAAATACCCGCCAAAACCCATATTTTCATGCGTCCCGAACTGATGGGAAAGCTGGCCCCGACGATAAAACATCCGGGTGATCATCGATTCCTGACCATACTGCTTGCGCTCTAGGAAGGCCACGAACTTGGATACGCTGGAGGGGTCGTTTTCGTTTATAGCCGGTTTCTGGACAGCCCTGATGGGAATATAAATATGGTTGGAGTAACCGATTATGGCCGCCGCGAACAGAGCAAATGCCAGGCCGTAATCGGGAGACCGACCCATCGTCGATAAACCCTTTTTCTTATATACCGCTAGTGCGCTCAAAATCAGGCCCAAAAGCATCAATACTACCCAGATCACGTATGAATTCTCCTGGACCGCGGGAATTATCAGCCCGATAATGAAATAGGCGGGAACGGCTATCGAAAAAAGTACGGCCCAGGTTATCCAGTAAAGCGGATCTCTTAGTTTCTCCCTGTCGACCAGAGCGAAAAATATAACGAAAGCCGGCACCACAAGAAATCCGGTCATGTGAATGCCGATGCTCAGGAAAAGAAGATACGTTATGAATATAAGCAGACGATCCGAGCCGCCCGACTCTTTCTCGTCGGCCCATTTTACCGCCAGGTAAATAGTCAAAATCATGATCAACATGGCCAGTCCATAGACCTCGGTCTCGACCGCATTAAACCAGAAGGTACTGGAAAACGCCATTATCAAAGAGGAGGAAAAAGCCGCGATCTTAATGCCGATCCGCCCTATCAAGGGCGATGATTCGCCGGAAAACGGCAATCGTCGACAAACCCGAACCACCAGCAAATACGTCATCAGGGCGGTGATGGAAGAAGAGAGCGCCGAAATAATATTGGTATTCTCGGCGACATTTTTGAATAATCCCAGGAATATAAAAAACCGCCCGATAATGACAAAAAACGGCGTTCCCGGGGGATGCGGATTGCCGAGAATGTTGGCGGACGCTATGAATTCTCCGCAATCCCAGAAGGAGAGAGTAGGAGCCATAGTCTTAACGTATATGATCAAGGGTATAAGTAAGCTTAAAACGGCAAAAACGATCGATACAATTCTTTCGATAATTCGGCTATTTTGATCTAATCGAGTAATCTTGCACCTCCAGCTTTAAAATACAGGTGGGTAAAATAGCCCTCCGGGGGCATTTTGTCAAATTGTAAAAAACTGTCAAGAGAAAGCGGATTCTGTCGATATGAGTGATCGGATGGAAAAAACCAAGGAGGTAATATGTTAGCATGGTGCGCGATCCTCTTCGTGCTGGGAATCCTCGCTTTCATGGATACTATCTTCAACTACGGCGACATCTTCAGAAAAGTCAATTCCGTGGTATTTATGCTCGTTTCCCTGGGGCTTCTTGTCAGAACAAGTATGAAAATGAGGGTCAAGAGAATCGAGGGGCTTATTGCCAGAATAACCGAACTCGAAGAGCAAGTTGCTCATTTTTCCGGTCAGACCCAAAATACGGCCAAAGAAAAAGAACCGGCCTACTGATTAGCCGATCTTATTGGCTGTTTCAAGTCGTTTGAGCCTTTCTCTGGCCTGTTCTACTATAGGGCCGTCGGGAAAATCCCTTAAAATCGCGTTAAAGGCCAATCTGGCAAGGGGATACGTGTCAATATCCCGCATGTATAAATCCCCCAGACCAAGATGGGCTCTGTCTATAAACGAACCGTCGGGAAATGCCTCAATATAATTCTGATATAGCTGGACCGCCTGCGCCTGATCACCCGCCTCCTCGTAAATTACCGCCGCGTAAAACACGGCCGTCTGCGACAGCGATGTCTTGTCAAAAGCGCTGTCCGAAAAAATCACCGCGGCTTCCGTCAGGCGGCCCATGGCCAATTCACGCAACCCGCCGGCAAATCGATCAAGCCCGCTACTGGAGATAGCGTCGAAATCGGTGGCGCTTAGAATAGAAAGCCGTTCCAGAGCGTCATTAGCGAAATCGTCGGTCGGGTCGCCTCCGGCCAGTCTTTCATACAATTCCTTGGCCTTCTCATAATCGCCGGCAATAAAAGCCAGATCGCCGAGTATGAATAGGGCCTTCTGGTTGACCGCCATATCGCCCTGGATCTTAAGCAGATCCGTAAGGATGCTCTCGGCCAGGGCAAATTGATCCAGACGGAGATAACAGGCCGCCATCTCCACCGTAGCGATGCTTCCTTCTTCCGACACGTTCTTTTGATCGGCCAGGCCCTGCCAGACATGTATGGCGGCGGCGCAGTCGCCGATATCGGAGGCGTAAATCAGCCCCAATAACAGCGATGCTTCGTCCCCGAACTTCCTATTCCTGGCCGAACCCGATAATGAGGAAAGGGTAACTATGGCGTTCTCGATCAAACCCGCTTGCCGCTCCGATTTTCCTTTTATCAGCAACGCTTTTTCTCTTTGAGAGCCCTGTTTGGTCGTTTTCAGGTACTGGTTCGCGGCCTCGATGGCGGTTGTATATGCCTGGTTTTCATAGCAGCGTTCGGCAAGCAGGCAAAACGACGCGCCGTCGTCTTTCCGTCCTTTGCCCAGTCTGCCGTATGTTTCCAGCGCCTTATCCATTCTGTTGAGCTTGATATAAACCTCTCCCAGAAGCTCGATTATCTCTTTTCTATCCGGATAGGCCGCGGCGCCCCGAACCACAGCCTCGACGATCTCGTCGACGTTGTCCGTATCCTTGAGAAACCCTCCTATTTTCGACGATATCATGTTCAGCCTTGCGGGCGCCAGGCTGAGATATAACAATAATTCTCTTACAGCATCGGCATACTTGCGTTGAGATTCGTACACGTTCGCCAATTCGGCCGCGAAGATCACTGGCGAGCCCAGCGCCGAGCGGCCCTTGAGATAGGCCTCCGTCGCGCCGTAGTAATCGCCGTATTGAAGTTTATATCCCGCGACATAGATAAACGCTCCGGAATTCGCTCCGGCGCGGCTCATAGCCAGATCCCAGAGGGAATCCGCCCCCTGAGCATCATCGCGCAAAAACCTGACGTTGCCAAGTTCCGCCAGAAGAAGCTCGTCGTCCGGGGCAAGGGCGAGCTGGCCGGCGATAAGCCCCTCCAGATCCGGATACATCTTTGCGTCCATGTATACTTTCTTGTACATGAAGGTTAATTCGGGATGATTCCCGTACGATTTTCTCAGGTAATCCAGATACGACAGGGCTCTTTCGAAATCGCCGACTCGCGATAGATTGTTGATGGTTTCCAGCTCCTTGTCGAATTTGTCTTCCTGGTTTATCACGGGGAACTGCGCGGCGACAGGAATGAGCAAGAACAAAATCAATATGAGTGGCAACCCGTAATTCGCGTGTTTAACGTTCAAGGTCGCCGCCCTCGTTTTGCAACGATTTGAAATAAGCCTTGATAAGCTTATCGTATTTCCGCGGGTAGTTTTCCTTAAGAGCGTTCTCCACGACCCCGGAAAGCCAGCCGTTTCGCTTCATCGATTCCTCGGAAAGCATAGGGCTTTTTCTGGCAATATCCTGGCCCTGCTCAGCCATTCTCTTTAGGGAAAACTCGCGACGATTGACGGATTTCTGCGCGTCAAGAAGACGGGAAAGAATTCGCTCCTGCCTTTCCAACGTCTGCCGGCCGACCCTGGCCTCCGAAAGATCATCCACGACCTTCTTCATCTCTTCCGCCAGAGCATCGAGCCGTCCCAGCATTTCTCCCCGTTGGCCATACTGGTCGTGAAGCTCTTCGAGCTGTCTCCGAAGAGCGTCCTGCTCCGCGGCCAGCTGCCGCATCGACTGCTGCTGCGCCAGACTCAACGACATCCCCGGAACGGGCATCTGGCACTGGGTTTGTTGATTCAAACTGCTTTGCTTGCCCGATATC
>Ga0214473_10001016_pt1 | contig 38041 bp, 33 predicted proteins | sample RVTome_7_FD_203509 | JGI IMG/M metagenome (GOLD analysis project Ga0214473, IMG submission 203509) | Soil microbial communities from uranium-contaminated site in the Upper Colorado River Basin, Wyoming, United States - RVT98D197 | ecosystem: Environmental > Terrestrial > Soil > Contaminated >...
AATGCCCGCCTTTTTTTTGCCTTGATAAAATCAATGCTGTCCAATATAAAAGGTCCTTCGAGGCTCAGGAGTTTATCTTAGGGTAGAGGGATAAAAAATGACTCATTCTTGCAGATATTGATGCACTGGTAAAAGTTTCCACCAAGGAAATTTTATACTTTTTATTAAACCATCAACTTTCAGATATTAAAAATGACAAAACAAAAAAAGAAAGCACCCTTACCGGAACAGACAATAATCGTCCACCAGTATCCCTCGTTTATTGAATGGCTGGGCCGTTTATCGGAGAAGGTTTCCTCCAATAAGGTTGTTTTTTTTCTCTCCCTGTCGGTGGCCCTGATAGCCGTAATCAGCTATTTTCCGACCTTAGCCGATGATTATGATATCTGGTTTCACCTAAAATACGGGGAGCACTTTGTCCGAAACCTCACCTGGACGATCGACCATTCCCAGTTTTCCTGGACCCCTTCCCTCCCGGATTGGAAATATGTCACCTGGATAGGCAGTTCGATCTTATATCTCGTTTATCTGGCGGCCTCCGGGCCTGGTTTATACGCCTTACAATGGTTTATCTTTATCGCTATCGGCGCCCTTTTATTCTATTATATCAAATCCATCGGGGATCTCCTGGATATCAGCCATATCCTGGGTTTCCTTGTTTTGTTTGTTATCTTAAAATTGACCATTGTCTATCTTAAACCGGAAATCTTCTCCACTCTTTTTTTTGTTGTTACCCTCTTTATCTATTTTCAGGCCAAGACCTCTTCCAAAAATCTTTTCTGGTTTTATCCCCTCCTTTTTCTTGTCTGGGTCAATACCCATGGAGGGTTTATTTTTGGGATTTTTTTTGTAAGCCTGGCCATGATCGGCGAAACAGCCAACTTCCTTTTCTTTAAAAAGTCCTCCTTAGGTGGGAAGGTGCTTCTATCTTTTTGTTTAAGCCTTATTCTCTCTTATGTGGCCCTGCTGATCAATCCCTACGGTCTTAATTACCACATTGAGATCTTACATAATCTTTTTTCCAAAGAATATATGGCTGAGGCCGGCAAACTTTTCGCCTATTTCTCCCTTTGGCATTATCTGGCCTTTACCCGAAATATGCTTAATTTTGTCAATGCCGCCTGGTCTTTTATCCTCATGGCCGTTCTCTTTATCGGTGTCTTTCTTTATGCTTTTCTAAAAACCAGGCACTTTGACCTGACCATCATTTTGATAAACGTTATTTTCTTTTTCCTGGGAATGAGTACCGCCAGGGCGACCATGTTTTTCCCTTTGATCTGGTTTTTTTCCTGCCTTTATACCCTTAGAAAAGCCGATGGTCTGGCAGTCAAAAGAAAAGTCGGCCTTATTACCCTGAGCTTGCTTTTAGTCTGGTCGGCTAATTTGATGTTAACCTTCCCCTACCTGGAACACCGCTATTGGTTTGGCGTCAATCTGGATGAGTATGTCCCCAAAAAGGAGGTCGAATTTCTTAAAAAACATAAATTGCCCGGTCCCATATTCAACGATTATGTGATCGGGGCGTATATGATCTGGAAGCTCTATCCGGACTATAAGGTATTTATCGACCCCAGATACGGCCCTTACGTTAAGCAGGTGTTGCCAGACTGGTTTAAAATAAAAAATGATATGACCCCGGCGGGATTTCAAAAATTGATGGCCAAGTATCCGGTTAAAGTCGCTTTGCTTCACATGAGAGAGTTGACCATGATAACCTGGTTTCTGCAGAATGATTGGCGACTTTTGTACTTCCATAATGCGGCCGTAGTCCTGATCGACAAATCGGTGATCCCCTATCTTTCGCCGGAGGCCTTGGACACGGACCTAGGCACCCATCGGTTTGTCGACCTGAAGAACCCGGGCATCCTGGTCAACCTGTTTTATTTTTATACCGTAATTCATCCTAATTACGGCAGGGAGATAAGGGCCATCTACGAAAAAAATGTCAGCAACTGGTATGCTTATAAAGATATAAAGCTTACGGCCATGGGTCAGGACATTGCCCAAAAAGAAGCGGAACTCAAGCAGAAGCAACTTCAACTTCAACAACTTCAACAACAACAACAAACCCAAAAAAGTAAAAGATGACTTTTCACGAAACCACTAGGAATTACTATGCCTATTGGCGATAAGGTACGTTTAGGTCAAGGGGTGCAGATCCCCCACCCGGATTTGGTCAATCTTTATGGATGTTCCATCGGAGCGGAGACGAAAATCGGGACCTTTGTGGAAATTCAAAAAAATGCCTTCATTGGGTCCCGGTGTAAGATATCCTCGCATGTCTTTATTTGTGAAGGGGTGACCATTGAAGATGAAGTCATGGTTGGTCATGGCGTTATGTTCATTAATGACCGCTACCCCCGGGCAACCAGGGAAGGTGGATTGCAGACCGAGGCCGATTGGAAGGTGATCCCAACCCTGGTCCAAAAAGGCGCTTCTATCGGCAGCGGGGCGGTTCTCCTATGCGGGGTGACCATCGGAGAGCAGGCTTTGGTTGGTGCCGGGGCTGTGGTTACCAAAGATATTCCTGCCTTTGCCATTGCCTGTGGGGTTCCGGCAAAGATAGTGGGCGATGTTCGGGAAAAGAGAGAAAGAAGATGATCGGGATTGGCGTGATCGGTTATGGATATTGGGGCCCCAATCTGGTCCGTAACTTCATGGAAGGGCCTGGTGACCGGGTGGTCATGGTGAGTGACCTTAGTCCTGAACGGCTGGCTTTGGCACAAACCCGATATCCTGGAATAGGGGTAACCACCGACTATCACGATTTGATCTCCGACCCGGATGTAGATGCCGTTGCTATTGCCACACCGGTAGCCAGTCATTTTGATCTGGCCATGGAAACGATAAAAGCCGGCAAACATGTGCTGCTGGAAAAGCCTATGACTCAAACCTCGGATCAGGGTCAGCGTTTGCTCGAGGAAGCCCAAAGACGGGGTTTGGTGCTTATGGTTGATCACACCTTCATCTATATGGGAGCGGTAGGTAAAATCAAAGAACTGGTGACTAAGGGGGAACTGGGAGATATCTACTACTATGATTCAACCCGGGTCAATCTGGGATTGTTCCAATATGATGTCAATGTCATTTGGGATCTGGCCGTCCATGACTTATCTATTATGGATTTTGTTTTAGAAGCGAGGCCCAGCGCCGTATCGGCAACCGGGATCAGCCATGTCCCTAATACACCACAAGATGTGGCCTATATGACCCTTTATTTTGATTTCCCTTTGATCGTCCACATCAATGTCAACTGGCTTTCACCGGTCAAGGTTCGTCAGACCTTAATCGGAGGCAGCAAAAAGATGATTGTTTTTAATGACCTGGAACCAAGCGAAAAGATCAAAGTCTATGATACCGGGATTACGGTCAATAACAGCCTGGAAAACACCTATGAAATTATGGTCGGTTACCGTACCGGGGATATGTGGGCGCCCAAGTGTGATAACACTGAAGCCTTACAGGTAGAATGCCGGCATTTTCTGGATTGTATTAATAATAACAAGACCCCCACTACAGACGGCCAGGTAGGTCTACGGGTGGTAAAGATCATGGAAGCGGCCAATGAATCGATGGCCAGGCAAGGGCAGCCCGTCAAATTGACAGGATGAGGAAATAAACAGATGATCCCTTTTGCAGATCTTAAAGCACAGTATCATAGTATAAAGGGCGAAATTGACACGGCCGTAGCCAAGGTTTTAGAGAGCAGCCAGTTTATCTTGGGGGATGAAGTCGCTGCCTTTGAAGAGGAATTTGCCGCCTATTGTCAGGCCCGCTATGCCGTAGGTGTCAATTCCGGGACCAGTGCCCTTCACCTGGCCCTTCTGGCGGCAGGCATCGGTCCGGGTGATGAAGTCATCACTGTCCCCTTTACCTTTGTGGCCACGGTAGCCGCGATTGGTTATACCGGAGCCCGGCCGGTCTTCGTGGATATTCAACCCTGTTCATTTAACATGAATGTCGATCAAATTGAGCCGGTTATCACACCACAAACCAAAGCCATATTACCGGTCCACCTTTATGGTCAGCCGGCGGATATGGACCCCATTATGGAAATCGCCCGCCGACATAAACTTAAGGTGATTGAAGATGCCGCCCAGGCCCATGGGGCGGAATACAAAGGCATAAGAGTGGGTGGTATAGCCGATCTCGGTTGTTTCAGCTTCTATCCGGGGAAAAACCTGGGTGCTTATGGGGAAGGGGGGATGGTCGTAACCAATAATCCTGAATATGTTCGAACCATACGCATGCTTCGGGACTGGGGATCCGAAAATAAATATCAGCATGTCTTGAAAGGCTTTAATTATCGACTGGAAGGGATGCAGGGGGCTATCCTGAGAGTTAAACTTCGGCACCTGGAGATCTGGACCGAGTCACGGCGGACTCATGCAGCCCGATACAAAAAAATGCTGGCCGGCGGCAGTGTTCAGTCTCCTATAGAGATGCCCTATGCCCGCCATGTTTACCACGTCTATGCTGTTCGCTCTTTAAAACGTGATCATTTACAGAAGTCGCTTCAGGCTAAAGGAATCCAATCGGGTATCCACTACCCGATCCCGGTACATTTGCAGAAGGCTTACGAGGATCTGGGGTATAAAAGGGGGGATTTCCCTCAGTCGGAACAAGCGGCTCAAGAAGTTATTTCTCTACCCATGTTTTCTGAATTGGCGGATCATCAAATAGACCAGATTGTTTATGCTTTGAAAGATGCCGACAAGGGGCTTTATAATGGGCATTAAAGGCAATTCCCCTTGCTTATTGATTACGGGCGTCGGCGGTCGGTCTGTTGGACATCAAATCCTTTATGCCGTTCGACTATTGGGAAATAAGTATCGGGTGATTGCTGTTGACGCCGACAGCTTTTCCTTCGGACTTTATCAGGTCGATAACCGTTACCTGGTGCCTAAGGCTTCAGATTCCGATTATCTTCCAGCCATCCTGGAAATTGTTGAACGAGAAGGGGTGGATCTCCTGTTGCCGGGGACAGAGCCGGAGGTCAGGGTATTGGTTCGACATAAGACCTCTCTGGAGAAACGTGGCTGTTTATTGATAGCCAACCCTGCGGAGGTGGTTTCTTTATGCAGTCATAAGGGAAAAATGACCGAGTGGCTGAATCAACACGGTTTCGGTGTGCCTCGTTCCGGAGGTCCTGAAAACTGGCGCGATCTGGTTAAACAGGTGGGATTCCCTTTGGTGGTTAAACCTTGTACGCAAACAGGGGGGTCACGTGGGGTCGCCATTTTAAACAATACCGAGGAGGTGGCCCGTTACCTGGAAGAGGCTTCCGATGAAACCCTTTTTCAAGAATATATCTCCAGTCCGAACGAGGAATATACCGTGGGCGTGCTCATCGATCGGGAAGGGGCTTTGATCGATTCCATTGTTCTACGTCGAAAATTAATCGGCCTGTCCCTGGGACTTTCGCGAACGTTTGATAATCAAACCCTGACCCTTTCTTCCGGTTACTCTCAAGGCTTCATCATTCAACACCCGCTGGTACAACAGCGTTGTGAAGCCCTGGCCCAGCAAATCGGGGCCAGGGGGCCGCTCAATATCCAGTGTCGCCTGTTAGATGATGAAATAAAAATCTTTGAAGTTCATCCCCGTTTCTCCGGGACGACCTCGATCCGTGCGGAAGTGGGATTTAATGAGCCGGAGGTATTAATACAAAATGCACTCTTTGGCACCTCTTTCGGCCGCCTGAATTATCGAAAGGATGTAGCAGCCATCCGTGCCTTCCAACATGTAATTGTGCCTATCAGCGATATGGATCGGATTGAACGTATTCCTTCCTAAAAATAAACCCCGGGCCTTAGTCACAGGGGGGACCGGGTTTATCGGCAGTCATTTGGTTGCGGAACTCCGGAAACAGGGATGGGAGGTCATCTGTATCACCAGGAGGCCTATATTGTCTGCCAAAGACCACGGTATTGTTACGCTTCATGGAGATATGAATGATCCCGGCCAACTTAAAAACGCCCTAAAGGCGGCAGGTGAAGTGGATGTTTATTTTCACCTGGGTGCGCTTTTACCCAACAGTAATGTCGGTCCCCTGATCTCTAATGCCTATGCCCGAGTCAACGTCCTCGCCACAGCGATGTTATTGGACCAATTTGCCAAGTCCAAGAGCAGAGCCTTTATCTATGCCTCGAGCGTTACGGTGATCGGTGTTCCTCAAGAGATTCCGATTGATGAAAATCATCCGACCGCCCCTGATAATTCCTATTCTGCAAGCAAACTTGCCTCCGAACAATTTTGCGAAGCCCTCCGACGCAGAACAGGGAGATCCATCTCCTCTTTACGGATTGCTTCACCTTATGGACCAGGTATGCCGGAAACAACCGTTTTATCTCTTTTTGTAAAGGCGGCCTTGGAAGGTCATAATCTAACCCTTCTGGGTACAGGTTCCCGAATCCAAACGTTTGTTCATGTCCGGGATGTTGTTCAAGCTATGATCAAGGCATCAGATGGCCCCGGGGGGGTATTCAATGTGGGTGGGCTGGCTATTTCCATGAAAGAGTTGGCTGAAAAGGTGATTGCGCTTGCACCGGAATCGGGCAGTACAGTTGCCTATCTGGAGAAAAAAGATCCTCAGGAAGGTTATTGTTGGACCTTCAATTTGACCAGGGCAGCGGAACAAATCGGTTATCTTCCTGAAGTTGATCTTAATGCCGGACTTTTAGAATATATAGACCTGTTTCGTTCAAAAAAGAAATACAATTCCTGGTGGTCTGACTAATGAATGTCGGATTAATTTCAGACCCCCATGCTAATTATAGTGCGCTACAAATAGTATTGAATGAGTTATGTCCTGTGGTGGAACGGATATTTTGCGCCGGAGACTTGACCGGGTACTATGCCGAACCCAACAAGGTCATTCAAACCATACTCGATCGGGGCGTTATTTTTACCATTGGTAACCACGATTGGTATATTGATCATCCTCCGAATAAGCCCAATGCGTTATTGACCCAATCCATTGAATTGACCAGGTCGGTGATCAGACCAGAATATCAGAATCTATTAACGATGAAGGAAGCGGAGTTGCATTTGAATGTTGACGGCTTACGCTTGGCTATATTTCACGGTAGTCCCTGGGATCCCCTGGAAGAATATATTTACCCGGATTATCCAGAATTTAATCGATTCGAGGAAGTGGAAGCCGATGTAATCATCCTTGGTCATACTCACCGCCCATTCACAAAATGGGTGGCCGGGCGACTGATTATTAATCCCGGAAGTTGCGGTCAGCCTCGAGATGGAGATCCCCGCGCTTCCTGTGCGATACTGAACACGACAACTAAAGAAGTCACCATCATACGCCTGGAGTACGATGCTTCTGAGGAATTAAGGGCGATTCAGGAGAAAAGGCTGAGTAAAAAATTGGTTAGATATCTTCCGGTGACCGTATAATGGAAAATAATGTTTCTTCTTTTAATTGGTTTATCGGAGAGTTGCCGTTTATTTGGGGACCATTAGCGGAATCGTCGAACCCTGATATGATTCCTGATCGTTTGCCTTTTTCGTTGTGTTTAGATTGTCAGACATGTAATCTAATGCAGCTGTCGAATGCCGGCGTGAAAGAAGCCTTGGCACTCGCTTATCAACGAGGATCCTTGATGGGTGTAATGGAGGATACCGGCATCAACCAGCGATACAGTGATTCATTTATTCAGTTCCTTCAATCAAAAAGCGGTCGGTTGCGTTTCGAAGGTTTGCATATCCTTGAGATTGGTTCAGGGACCGGTCACCTGTTAAAGCGTTTCAATGACCTTGGGGCAGAGGTGCTTGGTCTGGAACCGGGTATTCATGGTCAGGAGGCGGCCAAGCATTACAACTTGCCCATTATCCAAGCTTTTTTTCCCACTCAGGAGATCAAAGGGGTTTTTGACCTGATCGTGATGGCTAATGTCCTTGAACACATAGAAGACCCGCTCAAATTCCTCCGAGAGGTGAAGGGGCATGTGCACTCAGGATCAAAGGTGGCCATTTCCGTTCCCAACTGTGAACCTTATATTGCCCAAGGTGATATATCGATGTTGATTCACGAACATTGGTCTTATTTTACCGAGGCCACCCTCAAGACAACTTTATACTGTGCCGGAGGACGGGACCTGCAAATAGAAGCCTCTGGATATGGGGGAAATTTATACGCCTGGTTTGAGTTATGCGGGGAACCGGTTTCACCGGCTCCTGAGGATTTAGAAAAGGGAAAAGTGAAGGCCCAACAATTCCAACAGAAAGCCCAGGCTATGATAAAACGCATAGCCCTTCTTATTTACGAGGCGCAACGGGAGGGAAAAACTATTGGCCTGTATATACCTTCCCGGGCGATCAACGCCCTGACCATAAGCAAAACCGGGCTTGACGGTTGTCGTTTTTTTGATGACAGTCAAAGCCTTGAAGGGACCTTCTTTCCGGGTATTTCAGTCCCGATTGAATCTCGCCAAGGACTGCTGTCTTGTCCAACGGATATTCTGCTGATTCTATCCCATACTTTTGGGAAAAGGTTGGCAGAAGAACTACGTCCCGATTTGCCTGCGAGGACTGAGATTATCACCTGGGAGGACCTATTTTGTTGATTATCATCCCATAATGGTTTAGAGAAAATGGATATGCCACCAACCTATACCAACGAATCAATGTCTGGGATTATTCGATTGGATTTAGTTGTCCCTGTCTTTAATGAAGAGGAGACCCTTCCTTTTCTCTTTGAACGCCTCCAGGCCCTCATAACCTCTATTGATAAGGTAGAGATTAAGGTTTATTTTGTTGATGATCACTCTACCGATAATACCGCTGAGCTACTCAAGGGATATTGTGTAGAACATGAGGCCTTTCGCTATTTACGTTTAGCGGTCAATAGCGGCAGTCATGTGGCTATCCTGGCCGGGTTAAGCGTTACCCATGGAGACTGCGCCGTTTTTCTGTCCTCTGATCTACAGGACCCTCCGGAACTGATTTCCAACCTGATCAAACAATGGCGGAAGGGATTTAAGGTAGTTTGGGCAGTCAGGGAAGAAAGGGAAGGGATGTCCTTTTTCGAGAAGTGCTTGGCCAAGACCTTTTGGTCATTGCTTAGCCGGATGACCTCCGTGGAGTTTCCTCCCAGTGGAACGGATTTTGCTTTGATGGACCGAAAGATTATTAATGCATTGAAGCATATCAAAGGTCCAAACATCAATATTGTCGGTGAGGTGGCCCACCTTGGTTTACAGCAGACGCGAGTTTACTATGTAAAGAAAAAACGAAAACACGGCCGGTCCAAGTGGACAATCGGGAAAAAATTAAAGGCTTTTGCCGACGCCTTTGTCGCCTTTTCATTTGTACCTATGCGCTTAATGTCTTATGTTGGTCTTACCGTAAGTATTATTGGATTTATTTATGCCTTTTTTATTATCGGGATGCGTATTTTCATCAATTCTCCGGTCGAAGGGTGGTCATCGCTTATGGTGGTGATACTAACTCTCTGCGGTATTCAGATGGTCATGCTCGGGGTTTTGGGCGAATATTTATGGCGAACGTTGGATGAGGCCCGACAGCGCCCCTTATTCATCATTGAGGATAGCTATGGATTCAAGGAAGAAGGCGGAAAGACTACCGGGGATTGAGTTGATAAATAAAGTCTTGGTCACCGGTGGAGCGGGATTTATAGGGTCGGAGTTGACGGGCCAATTGATTGACCAGGGCATTTATGTCATTGTAGCGGATAATTTGGTGAATGGGCGGAAAGAAAATCTGGAGGCCTTACCAACAGGGAGTTACAAACTGGCCGTGGTTGATATTCGGGACGAGGAGAGAATGACCGCCCTGATACAAGGGGTGGATATGATCTTTCACTTGGCCTGTCTCGGGGTACGGCATTCGATTCATTCCCCCCTTGAAAATCATGAGGTCAATGCCACCGCCACACTAAAACTCCTTTCCTTAGCCAAAACTTTGGGAGTGAAACGTTTTGTTTATGTTTCCAGCTCGGAGGTCTATGGGACAGCCCAATGGGTCCCGATGACCGAAGAACATCCGACCATGCCTATGACCGTTTATGGGGCCTCGAAACTGGCCGGTGAGTGTTATTCCCGGGCCTTCTACTGCACCTATGGATATCCTACGGTTGTGGTCCGACCTTTCAATGCCTACGGACCACGATGCCACCATGAAGGGGATAGCGGTGAAGTTATTCCCAAATTTTTACTGCGGAGAATGGCCGGGCGGCCTATGGTCGTCTTTGGCGACGGCACCCAGACCAGGGATTTTACCTATGTCCGCGATACGGCCAAGGGCATCTTGATGGCCGGATTGTCTGATGCGGCAGTAGGAAAGACCATCAATCTGGGCAGCGGCCGGGAGATCGCCATAAAAGACTTAGCCCGGGAGGTGGCCGCAGTGACAGGACAGGCTGAGGCCAAGGTGATTTACGACATCCCCCGTCCCGGTGATGTCCTACGTCTCTATGCCGATACAAGCAGGGCGCAGCAGTTGATCGGCTTTGAACCGGAGGTGCCCCTGTCTGATGGCCTGAAAAATTTAAGAGATTGGTATCTTTCCCTTGGAAGAACTCCGGAAGTGCTCCTGGAACAAGAAACGACCCACAATTGGGAAAAAAAGTAGATGTCCAATAAAGAGTCTTTTATTCCGATAGCCAAACCCTGGATGGATGAACAAGAGGTACAGGCCATTCAGCGGGTTATCCGGTCGGGGTGGGTCACACAGGGACCGGAAGTGGCGGCTTTTGAGCAGGAATTTGCCGGGTATGTAGGGGCAAAACACGCCTGTGCCGTCTCCAGTTGTACCACCGCCTTACATCTGGCCCTTCTGGCTGTTGGGATCCGACCGGGAGACGAGGTCATCACGGTCAGCCATTCCTTCATTGCCACAGCCAACAGCGTAAGATACTGCGGTGCCAACCCGGTTTTTATTGATATTCAGCCGGCGACCTTTAATATTGATCCGCTGCTCGTGGAAGAGGTCATCCATGAGCGGACCAGGGCCATCCTTTGTGTACACCAGATGGGCCTGCCCTGTGACTTGAATTCCATTTTGGCTATAGCCCATCGCTATTCTCTGCCTGTAATTGAGGATGCGGCCTGTGCCGTAGGCAGTGAGATCCTCTGGGACGGCCAATGGGAAAAGATTGGTAAACCTCACGGAGATATTGCCTGTTTTTCTTTTCATCCCCGTAAACTCCTTACAACCGGAGATGGGGGGATGATTACGACCTCGAAGTCGGAATGGGACAGACAAATTCGTTTCTGGCGGCATCACGGAATGAACATGCCGGATACCTTGAGACACGGGTCAGCCGAGGTGATTTTTGAGTCCTATCCCATACTCGGATACAATTATCGCCTAACCGATATCCAGGCTGCGATGGGACGAGAACAGCTTAAACGACTCCCGGAGACTATTCAACAGCGGCGGTTCCTGGCAAAACGATATATGGAACTACTAAAGGACCTTGCCGGGCTGAGACTGCCTGAGGAACCTCCCTGGTCCGGGAGTAACTGGCAAAGTTTCTGCCTGCGCTTACCGGACCATTGTAATCAGCGTCGGGTGATGCAATTCATGCTGGACCGAGGGATCGCCACCCGTCGAGGAATTATGTGTGCCCATCGTGAAGGAACCTATGCCGGTATCCCTCCGCTTAAGCCGCTTCCCGAATCTGAAAAGGCCCAAGACCATTGCATCCTCCTTCCACTTTTCCACCAAATGACCGAGGCCGACCAAGACCGGGTAGTTGCCGTTTTTCGAGAATCGCTTCTCCTTTAACCCAGTGCTGACCAAAAAAATTGATTATTCGTATTAATTCAGATTTTTCTAAAAAAAATCATATTCACCGCAGAGACGCAAAGAACGCAGAGAGAATCATTTTTGTTCAATCCCTTGAGAGGCGGGATTGAATCCCGCCCAGGCGGGACCAAATAATTACCCAGAGAGTAGCGAAGGTTATTGATTGCCGGCCCCTCACCGGCAATCAATAAAATATTTTCTTCTTTGCGCCCTCTGCGTCTCTGCGGTGGAAACATTTATTTCAAAAAGCTAAACTGATACATTATTTTTAGTTTTCCCTTTTGAGCTTTGGCCTTAATTTGATATTTGGAGAGCTTTGAAAAATGTTCAATTTTGTTCAAGATCAAGGAAGACGAAAATTTTAACCACAGGAATACATTTAGTATTTCGAGGATTGAAATTTGAGTCTAACGCAGAGATTGGGCAAAAAGGGACTTTTCCCAAAGCTCTCGGACATTAAAATGAGTGGCCCAGGACTATATCGCCTGCTGGAACGCCCCTGGATCTACGGCCTTTCCCAGCGCTTGATCGCTTTCGGTGGCGAACCCATTACTCCGCTCGTTCAACAGATGCTGGCCCAAATGCCCCCTGCACGGCGTGTCCTGGATATCGGTTGCGGTCCGTCATCTTATCTGTGGCGGGCAGGGTTGGACCCGATTGGGCTTGACCTGTCATTTGATTATGTAAAAAGCTTTAATCGCCAAGGTCGATTTGCTGTCACTGGATCGGCTATAGAATTGCCTTTTGGTGATAATACGATAGACGGTGTTTGGAGTATCGGGCTCCTTCATCATTTAACGGATGATATGGTTCAACTGGCTGTTAATCAAATGGTGAAAGTTTGCCGGGTTGGGGGTTATATCGTGATATTTGACGGGGTCTTGCCTGAATATCCCTGGAAACATCCGCTGGCTCATGTTTTACGTAAGAAGGATCGAGGAAGATTTATGAGAACCCAATCGGATCTGGAATATTTTCTATTGCCTCGGGAAGATTGGGTTTGTAAACGGATACAATACTCTCCCCTAGGTCTGGAAGGGCTGTTTTGCACCCTTCTGAAAAAATAGAAAAAGTGGAATCGGTCATAAAAGTAGAATCTCTTTCCAAACGGTTCAAGATTTATGCGAATCCCTGGCATCGCCCTCTGGAATGGATTGGGTTAAATCAAAAACATTACCACGATGACTTCTGGGCCTTAAAGGATATTTCCTTTGAAGTTAAGCAAGAGAAATGCTTGGGTATTATCGGTAAAAACGGGGCCGGGAAAAGTACCTTGCTGAAGATTCTGACCGGTGCCCTGTATCCGACAAGCGGCACTTATACGATCAAGGGCAAGAGGGTTTTGTCTCTTTTGGAGCTGGGAACCGGGTTCAATCCTGAACTGACCGGAAAGGAAAATCTCTTTAACAGCGCCGCCATTTTAAATTTCCCGGCCAATTATCTCAAAGAACGTTTAGCTGACATAGAAGAATTTGCTGAATTGGGAGATTATTGGGAACGGCCAATAAAACTTTACTCATCCGGAATGTATGTACGGTTGGCTTTCTCGCTTTTTGTTTTTCTTGAACCGGAAGTCCTTATTATTGATGAGGCCCTCAGTGTGGGTGATATCTTCTTCCAACAAAAGAGTTTTGCCAAAATTCGACAGATGCTCTCTTCCGGTACGACCTGTTTATTTGTTTCTCACGACCTGAATGCGGTCCTCAACCTTTGCCATGATGCGATCCTTCTGGATAAAGGAAAACTGGCGCTGTGGGGTGATCCTCAGGAAGTGGTTACCAGCTACCTGACCCTGGTTGGGAGACGCCAAAGCGGGAAGGCCGCTCCGTCCCTCCTGCCAACCGGGGAAAGGAAGGAAAAGACTTTTTCCGTACAAGATATCATTGAAAATAATCTTTTAAATAAACATCATAAACGGTGGGGAGCCGGAGGCCTACAAATCGAAGCCTTGAGGGTGACCAATAAAGAGGGGATCGATACCTTATCAGTGGAAATGGAAGAGGCCCTCAGCTTGCATATGCTGGTTGTTGCCAGAGACCACATCATAGCTCCTAGTGTCGGGATAGAATTGTTTGATCGTATTGGGAATCGGGTTTTCTCGGCAGGTACCAGACAGTTAGGCATTGCCTTGCCTGATTTGTATCTTGGGGAAAAAATAGTGGTCCGGTTTGATGTGACTTTCAATGTGGTTCCCGGGCAATATACCTTTGGGGTTGGGACTTCCGAACCTTCCCAAGAAGGTCCGAATATCGGTTTCGCCCACGATCGGATAGAACTGTTGGGGCCGATTGCGGTCAACTTTGATTTCAACAAATTGATGCCCTTTTATGGGTTAGCCAAACTGCCGATGACGGCGGAATTCCAAAAGGTTTTAGTTTAGCTTTTTGAAAAACTATTTTCACCGCAGAGCCGCAAAGAACGCAAAGGGGGAATAATTTTCCTTTCTGTTGAGAGGACAGAAAGGAAAAAGCTTTCGCTTCCCTTCAGGCAATTATTTGGTCCCGCCTCTCACGGGATTAAACAATAATGATTCTCTCTGCGTTCTTCGCGTCTTTGCGGTGAACAAAAGCTTTTTTTTAAACACCTAACGTATTACCCATAATGAAATATCATTTGCTTTTTACTGGATTAGGGGCCGGCAATATCGGTGATGAGGCCATGTTGGAAGGATTTCTCTCTCATTTTCCTCTTTCTCCAGGATCCACCATTGAAGTCTTTGATCAAGGATTTTCCATTGTAGCGACCTTTCCCAAGGAGTATAAATATATCGATTGGAAGGATCGTGAGGCGTGCCGGATTTCTGCTTTAACCTCGGATTGTATAATTCTGCTGGGAGGAACCCCTATTGCCGAATCCCACGGCCTGGACTGGCCCATGCGCTTTCATAGTGCAGAAATCGAATATTTAGTTAGGAATAAAAAGGATGTCCAAGCCGTAGGGATAGGAGTCGATCGATTGGAAACCGAGGAAGGGATTGATCTTTTTCGGAGATGGCACCCCAACCTTGAAAGTTGGACAGTTCGATCCAAAAGATGTCAAGAAGCGCTGTTAGTCTTGGGTATACAGGATGAAAAAATCCACATCGCAGCCGACCTGGCCTGGCTCTTTTCACCGAAAGATGAGGCTGGACAGTGGGCTGAAAGTTTTTGGCGGAAACTTGGCCTGGATTTTTCCCGTCCGCTCCTGGGTGTGAATGTCGTTAATGAGAAATGGACCGGCCCTACCCAAGTCAAGTCGGCTATTGCCTGGGCACTTGATCAAATAATCCATGAAACTGGGGTACAAGTGGCCTTCTTATGTAATGAGACGCGCCCCGGCGATTACTTTGATGCCGCCGCGGTTGTTGAAATATGCGGGATGATGTCTAAGGAGAGTATTGTGGTTCCCAACTATTACTTTACACCGTCTCAGATGGTGGCCTTGCTTTCCTTTTGCGATATAACGCTTTCACAACGGTATCATTTTACCATTTTTTCAATAATTGCCCGTGCCGCTTCGTTTTCCTTTGCCCGCGCTCAAAAGATGGGAACCCTCTTGGAAGAGCTTGAAGAAGAGGCGGTGGGTACCATGGAAACCTGCGATGCGGCATTGTTGAAGAAACGCCTGTTTTTTGGACTCTCCAACGGCGGAGAAATAAAAAACCGTCAACAAAAAGCGGCAGAGGGGTTACGACTGCGGGCCTTGGAAAATTTCAAATTTCTTGAGAATAATCCCGTATAAAGGGTAAAGGTGTTGGTCAGCATTTGGAATTATCGTAGATTTATTTGGCAGAATGCAGTGAGGGATCTGCGACATCGATATGCCGGGTCCTCCATGGGTTTCCTCTGGAACGTAATCAATCCCCTGTCTCAAATTCTGATTTATACGGTGGTTTTTTCCCGTTTGATGGAAATCAGAATCCCAAATCTCTCTTCGGCATCCACTTTTGCTGTTTATTTATGTTCGGGATTGATTCCCTGGATCAGTTTCAACGAAACTGTGATTCGTTGCACAAATTCTTTTTATGAGAATGCTAATTACTTAAAAAAACTGGCCCTTCCTGAAATTGTCTTTGTGGTTCAAAATGCCTGGAGCAGTTTTTTAAGCCTTTTAATCAGTATGATGCTTTTTATAGGAGTATGCCTCATTCTTGGGCATTATCCGTCCGGGTCGTGGACAATATTATTGGTCATTTTGATTTTGATGCAGGGGTTTGCTTTTGGGTTGGGTCTTATTTTTGGAATATTAAATACATTCTTTAAAGATGTTGGACAACTACTTGTTATTTTAATGCAAATCTTATTTTGGACCACCCCAATCGTTTACTTGGAAGGTATTCTTCCCCTCTGGTTTAAGAAGATATTACCGATGAACCCGTTATATCATTTTGTCCGGGCCTTGCACGTAGTGATAGTGGATAAAAAATGGCCAAGCTTTGAACCATGGATGGTTATGATTGGGTTAGCGATTATTTCCCCTATCCTCGGTTATCAATGGTTAACAAGAGTCAAATCAGAGATCAGAGATGTCCTGTGAAAAGGAAATGACTCCGGCCAAACGATTAGGGTCGGTTGGGGAGCTGGAATCTCCTCTCTATAGGAATTTTATGCTTATCCTTAATTTCCTGGCGAGGCAGTGGAATTTGCGGCAATTTACCAACTGGTCCAAGGTTTGGGAATACCCCTGGCTTTGGTACCATGGTCTGGACCGGGTCTCTTGGGGCAAAAAAGCCTTGCTGGATTTGGGGAGTGAACTTTCCCCTATGCCCTGGTTTTTTGCCCTGCTGGGGGCTAAAGTGACCATGATAGAACGGGATGATCAATGGACACCGCTGTGGCAGAACTTAAAGGAAAAACTTAGGGTAAATATCGACTGGACTATTACCAAGGATGAGCACCTTCCCTTCTCCGATCATTCTTTTGATGTGGTCGCCAGTTTCTCGGTAATCGAACATCAACCGAACAAAGTAGCGGCTGTGAGTGAAGTTATCCGGGTCCTAAAGCCTGGGGGAATATTTGCTCTCTCTTTTGATATCTGCGAACCGGCTATGGGGATGACTTTTCCCGATTGGAACGGCAAGGCTTTAACCATGGCAGAATTTGACCATCTTATCTGGAAGCATCCTAAATTGGATCACGGTCAAAATACCTCTCCCTGGAATATTGAAGATATTCCTTCATTTATCCATTGGAACCTGCAAGCGGCCGATCATCATAACTATACGGTGGGGGCGGCCATATTAAAGCGAATTTACGATTAGTAATAGACCGGTATGCCCGCTTGAGACGGGCACCCGAGGAATGAAAATTGGTTTCGGCGTATCTGTTTAGGTTTATTCAAAAAACCCTATTCACCGCAGAGGCGCAAAGGTCGCAAAGAGAATCATTTTTTTATTCTTGTGGCAAAGAAACTTCTACCTGAGTCTGTGCGCCCTTTTCAATTTCTAAATTCTATTTTGGACAAGTCTGAAAAGTCTTATCAAATGAAATTTATAATATGGATATTAAACAATTTCGAAATATCTTAATTCCTCGGCTTGATACGTTTGGCGACATTGTGTTGCTGCAAGGATTTATAGCCGCTGTACTCGATTATCTACCTGAAGCCCAAATAACCGTTTTAGTACGCAAGGGATATGAACAACTGGTACCAATGTTTCCCCAGCGGCTGATCTGGAAAACTACGCCAATTACTTTAGATAAAAGGCCAACTGATATTAAAGAAATAACATCATTCCTGAAAGATATGGCTGACAATTCTTATGACCTGCTGCTGACGACAACATTTAACCGCACCTGGTTGGACGACTTGTTAGCTACGGTCATGTTGTCTTCGATGCGGATTGCGCTGGATGCCTTATTCAAGCAGATGGCTTTTAATCTCTTTCGAGGTTCAAAAATTATACTGGCAACCTAAATCAGGGGAGAGGTCTGCCCAGCGCACGGCTAGGGCGACCCAAGAGGGGCTTCGAGGGCTCTCAGGGTCCTAAGATAACCCTGTTGGTTATTGTTGTTGGCCCATTTAGTGGCCGTTGGGTTGAAAATTTAACTTAGAATTTTTTGAAATTGCCTTTTTTGAAACAAAGCCATCATAACCTATAAATTCAAAGCTCTCACTTAAAAACATAACCGATTAAAATTATTTGAAAAATTTCTTAATTCGAGGAGGTTGAATAATGAATATTGATATGTCTAAAGATCGAAAGAAGATATTTTTTCAGGTGGTCTTGTTTTTCGTTTTTTTATTTTTTTTCATGACTTGGCCGGGAAATTCTCATACGGCAGGGGCCCCTACGGCTACGACCAATGCGGCCGGCGCGGTCCAGACTACGGGAGCGACCTTGAACGGGACGGTCAACGCCAATAACGCCGATACTACGGTGACCTTTCAATACGGTCCGACCATCGCTTACGGCACCTCGGTGACCGCGACTCAGAGCCCGGTAACAGGCAATAGCGACACTGCCGTGAGCCAGGGGATAACCGGGCTAACCCCGAATACGCCCTATCACTTCCGGGTCGTCGGGGTGAACGCGGTCGGAACGACCAATGGCGGCGATCTGTTTTTTTCGACTAGGGCAGCGCTCCCTATAGCCACGACCAATGCGGCCAGCGATGTCACGACATCGGGGGCGACCTTGAACGGGACGGTCAACGCCAATAACGCCGGCACAACGGTGACCTTTGAGTACGGTCTGACCACGGCTTATGGCACCACGGTAACCGCGGATCAGAGCCCGGTATTGGGCACCATCGATACCGCAGTGAGCACGGCTATAACCGGACTGACCCAGAATACGACCTATTACTTCCGGGTAGTGGGTGTGAACATAGCTGGGACGACCAATGGTAGCGACCTGACGTTTACGACTACGGCAGCGGTCCCTACAGTGACAACTAATGCAGCTTCCGGGATAACGGCTATGGGGGCGACCTTGAATGGGACGGTGAATGCCAATAACGCCAGTATCACGGTGACCTTTGAGTACGGGTTGACCACGGCTTATGGCAGCACGGTGACCGCTGATCAAAGCCCGGTCACGGGTAACAGCGATACTGCGGTGAGCAAGACCCTAACCGGGCTGACAGCGAATACGACCTATCACTACCGGGTCGTCGGTGCGAACTCGTCAGTAACCACCAATGGCAGTGATATGACATTTATTACTTCAACATCGGGAGCGTTCGCTACAGTGACAACCAATGCGGCTTCCGGGATAACGACTTCGGGGGCTACCTTGAACGGAACGGTAAATGCCAATAATGCCAGCACCACCGTGACCTTTCAATACGGTCTGAGCACCGAATATGAAAGCACGGTGACTGCGGATCAGAGCCCGGTAACGGGTAGCAGCAATACTGCGGTAAGCAAAACCATAACCGGGCTGTCAGCGAATACGACCTATCACTACCGGGCAGTCGGGGTGAATTCGGCAGGGATTACCTATGGTGGCGACCTGACGTTTACGACTTCAACCTCGGCAACAGCCCCGACAGTGACGACCAATGCGGCCAGCGGGGTCACGAATTCGGGGGCGATCTTGAACGGGACGGTAAATGCCAATAACGCCAGCACCACGGTGACCTTTCAATACGGTCTGAGCACCGAATATGAAAGCACGGTGACCGCGGATCAGAGCCCGGTAACGGGTAACAGCAATACCGCGGTAAGTAAGGCCATAACCGGACTTACTCCGAACACGACCTATCACTTCCGGGTAGTGGGTGTGAACTCGAGTGGGACCACCTATGGCGGCGATCTGACGTTTGCCACTTCTTCCTGCACCTTCTCCATCAATCCTACCAGTGCCTCGGGGGTGGCAGCAGGTGGTAGTGGTAGTGTCACAGTCACAGCGCCATCCGGATGCAGTGGGACGGTATGGACAGCCACGAGCAATGTATCGTGGATTTCGATCACCTCGGGGAGCAGCGGGACAGGCAGCGGGACAGTCAATTATTCCTATTTGGCCTATACCACCACTGCTTCGGCTGATACGACCGCCTCTTCTCGCAGCGGGACCATAACCATCGCCGGGCAGACCTTTACCTTGACGCAGGCTTCCCAGTCCATCAATCTGGTAAAGATCGGTGTTTTCCGCAATGGGGCCTGGTACCTGGATAATAACGATAATATGCAGTGGGATAATTGCACTACCGACCAATGCCTCGCCTTCGGTATGACCGGAGATACCCCGGTGGTCGGGGATTGGGACGGCAACGGTACAGCCAAGATCGGCATCTTCCGCAATGGAATCTGGGTCCTGGATAATAACGGCAATGGGGAGTTTGACAATTGCACCACCGACCCCTGCAATGGTTTTGGTATGCCCGGTGATACTCCGGTGGTCGGGGATTGGGACGGCAGCGGTAGGTCCAAGATCGGGATCTTCCGCAATGGAATTTGGGTTCTGGACTATAACGGCAATGAGCAGTTCGATGATTGCACGACCGACCATTGCCTCGGTTTTGGGATGACCGGCGATACTCCGGTAGTTGGGGATTGGGACGGCAGCGGTACGGCCAAGATCGGGATCTTTCGAGATGGACTCTGGGTTCTGGACTATAATGGAAACGGGCAGTTTGATGATTGCACCACGGATATCTGTATAGGATTTGGCATGACCGGTGACCATCCGGTTACCGGCCAATGGTAAAGAAAGGCAATCTAAAGGTAGTTGAAATTTCTGGTTATAAAATAGTTGAACTCTAGACCATTAATTCAAAGCTTCCAATCGGAGGGCCGGTGATCAGAAATAAATCATAGGGTGAAGTTGTGCCGAATAACCTCAATATAAAAACATATAAAAATATCTTGCTGCCGCGTTTTGATACCTTTGGCGATATCGTCCTTTTACAGGGATTTATTTCAGCTCTATCCGATTATCTCCAAAATACCCAAATCACTTTGCTGGTGCGCCGGGGATATGAACAGCTTGCCCCCCTGTATCCCGAACGGTTGATCTGGAAAACTACAAGCATTGTACTTCACAGAAAGCCGGCCGTGGAGGAAGAAATTAAACCGCTGTTGAATGAAATTGTTTACAACGGATATGATTTGCTGTTGACGACAACCTATAATCGCACCTGGCTTGATGACCTGATTGCTGTTTCATTGCCGGGCGTAAAGCGCCTGGTGCTTGGCGGCCCCCAGGGGACTCATGATTTTCTGAAAGCAATATTGGTGGATTTAGCAATGCAAATGCCGGAATGTCTCTATGATGAATATATTCCCGTGGAAGAAAACATGCATGAGACGGAAAAATATCAGGTTTACTGGAATCATATTGCCCCGGATCAAAAGGCGATTCCCCGGCCGCAATTAGTATTACCTGAAAAAGAAATCCAAAAAGCCGGTGATGTGCTTGAGGGCATTGGACTGAGAAAGGGAGAGTTTGTTTTCTGTTTTCCTGCCGGAGTGACCAATGTTTCTTTTAAAACCTGGCCGGAAGAAAATTTTGCGGAGGTCATTGTCCACTTAGAAAAAAAACAGGCCTTGAAAACGCTGATTGCCGGCCATAAAAAGGAAAAAGGTATTGTTGACCAAGTGGCCGAACTGGCGCGGCGGGGCGGAGCAAACCCCGCGGTCTGGTTGGGAAAGGGAGACGATATACCTCTGGCCTGTGCGCTTGCTGCGCAATCCTTGTTTTATTTTGGCAACGATACCGGTTTGATGCATATGTCGGCCGCCCTGGGAAAGCCCATTATAGCGATATTTGGCGGTGGAACATGGCCTCGGTTTTTGCCCGCTGCCGACTGCGGCATTGTATTGACTCAGGAACTCCCCTGTGCCTCTTGTCTCTGGCGGTACTGTTGGCTTGCGGACGCTCCCTGCATCAGGTTGGTTGCGGTAGAGCAAGTTGTCACCGGGATAGAACGCTTCTTGAATGGTAATATCTGCAAACTTGAAATCCACAAGGGATTATCTTTGGATAACTCCATCAATGAGCTCTTGGAAAAGGGGAATAATCATTATAAAAGATTACATCAGGAACTTGAACGGGCAGAAGAGGAACTTCTTAAAAGCAAGAAGCAACTATCGGAACTACATAAGATTTATGAACAGGCTGTGGATGAGATAGAGAAGCGGGATAACTGGCTTGCGGAATTGCGGGATGTCTATCATCAGGCTGTGGATGAGATACAAAAGCGCGATAACTGGGTGTCCGAACTTAAGTTAAGAAACGCAGAATTAAAGAGAATTAATGAGCAGGCCATGCAGGTTTTGCCGCTGGTCAGTATTATTACCCCGGTATTCAACGGGGCCAAGTGGATTGATCAATGTATTCAGAGCGTTTTAAATCAGGATTATCCGAATCTGGAACATATTATCGTGGACGGTGGATCGACGGATGCTACACTGGATATTTGCAGTCGATATCCTCATCTTATCGTTCACTCACAAAAGGATCGGGGCCAGTCTCATGCCATCAATAAGGGGTTTGCCTTGGCGCAGGGCGATATTCTCGCCTGGCTGTGCGCGGATGACGAGTATGAACCGGGCGCCGTTAAGGCCGCGGTAAAGGGTATTATAGACGGCCATGCTGTGGTAATGGGCTATAGCCGCTTTATGGATGCGGAGGGTAATATTATCGACGAGCATCCGGCCAATCGATATGAACGTTTCGATCATGGTATGCTGCTGCGTTTCTGGAAATACGGCCCTATCAGCCAACCGGCCATTTTCTGGACCAGGAAGATGTGGGATTCCTGCGGGCCGGTTAAAGAAAATTTATTCTTTGCCATGGACTACGACCTATGGCTGAGAATGAGCCGGAAGACCGCCTTCCGGCGCATCGACGCCTATACAGCCAGGTACCGGCTCCACCCGGAGGCAAAATGCTATGCCGACAACTTCGGTCCGCGGGTCGAGCTGATTAAGGTGAGCAGGCAGTACTGGCCGCCTTTCTGGAGCCCTGTTCGGCTGCTGTTGAAATTTCAATACCGGCTGACGAGAAGTTCCATTACCCAGCACTATGCGGAAGGCGCCAATTTAATCAACGAAGCTTTGCGCTGTCTCGATTCCGGGAAGATTTGGGGGGCCATGTTATATTATCTTAAAGCCCAGGTTAAACATCCGGCAGCGCCGTTATTCCCCGAATACAGGCTTGGTTTGAAACGGATGTTGAAAGGTCTTATCGGACCGGGACGGTATCAACAGCTGAAAGAGTTCTGGAAAAAAGATCTGAGAGTGGTTGTGGAACGAATGAATGACCAGCGTTTATTGAGGGTCCATTGCTTGGGATACCGGCGGCCGCAATTTCGCTTCTGGGGGAAAAAAAATGATGAATTTGTTTTATTGAGGGACTGGGGGCCGGAAGACACCTTAATTCTTTTGGATGAACATAAACATTGCAGTGATTACGGGGTGCATGTCCGATCCGGAAACAAAAAGGACTTGCAGAATCAGGCTTGGGTCATCAATGAGCAGTGAGAGCGGCTTAATTTTTTAGGCGCACAAACATCATGTCGATTATTTCCAGAATTTTAGGAAGGGTTGAATTTGTAAACGAGCCGCCCATTTTACTGGATATAGGCGCGTCTGACTCTTTGCCTGAAAAATGGAAAGAAATAGCCCGGTTTTCCGTTTGTGTTGCTTTTGATGCGGATGACCGGGAGATGAATTTTGTCGAAAAAGAAAATGAAAACTATCAAAAACTATATGTTTTTAATCGAATAGTCACAGACCGCGAAATTTCGGAACTTAACTTTTATCTTACGAAATCCCCTTATTGCTCCAGCACCTTACCTCCCGATCCGGATAAACTAAAAGATTGGGAATTCACCGAATTATTCAGAGTTGAAAAAACAGTCATGCTTAAAACCGTACAATTAAAGGGTGCACTCGCGGATTTAGGACTGAAGAAAATAGATTGGTTTAAGGCGGATACCCAGGGAACGGATTTGCGCCTATTCCAAAGCCTTGGTGAAATTATTATTAATAAAATCCTGGCTGCCGAATTTGAACCGGGGATTATTGACGTCTATCAAGGCGAGGACAAGTTGCACCATCTGATGGCCTATATGGATACACTGCCTTTCTGGATGTCGGATATTAAGATTCTCGGCTTCCGGAGGATTAACCAGGATATATTGCAGAACTTGGATGCTTCTGAAAAAGAGGCCTTGCAGGCGGTCAGGACTTCCCCAAACTGGGCGGAGCTCATCTATTTGAATTCATTTTCCCAAAGGCACTTCAGTAAAAGGGATTTTTTACTGGGCTGTATTTTTGCGATTATAGAAAAACAATACGGCTTTGCCCTGGAGCTGTCGATAAGAGGGTATGAAGAATTTCAAGATGATGATTTTCAAGTTATTGAGCGTTTTGTTTTGACCCAGATGATTTCTGAATATCAGAAAAAAAATCTTGATGAAGTGGAAATGACGACTTCCCCGAAGAAAAGTCTGCTTCGGCTTGTTAGTTTGTTTCAGGTTTCGAAACAGAAACAACTTAAAATTCTGAGAAGCGTTTGGGCGAAAAACGTTACCCTAACGATTGTCCGAGAGCCTTCCGGTACCCGTGAAAGACTTTTTTTGAAAGCCTCGTGTAAGCGATATCGGCAACCTCAGTTCCGATTCTGGGGAAGGAAAAGTGAAAGGGAAGACTTTATACTGCTTGCGGATTGGAGTCCGGAGGCTATTTGCCCTTTGCCGGAAACATATAGGGACTGCCGGGATTTCGGAGTTCATATCCGCTCCGGAGATAAAGGGGACTGGCAGAATCAAGCTTGGGTGAAAAACCTTTGGCAAAACGACGTGTAACGAGAAAAGATGACTTCAACAGAATCATCATTGAATGACACTACACATTATTAAGAAAAGAATAAACTCTGGACCCCGGCTTGCGCCGGGGTGACGAAGAAGGGGGAAATTTTTATTCCTCGTCATTCCGCGCTTGACCCGGAATCCAGGGACTTTATGTTTATTCTATTTGGGGATTCTTATTACCAAAAAGAGAATAATGAAAAGGATAGATGGAGGTTGATAATGGTTAGAAAACAATGTGGGTTACTTGGTATGATGGTGTTGCTTGTTATTATGGCGGCGTGCAGCGAAAAAAAAGGGGTTGAAGTGACCGTGGCAGTCCCGCTTACCGTCTTTCAACAAGAGATTACGGCCCCGTCTCCGCCGCAGAAGATGAAAGCAGGGGAAAAGTCGGCCATGGATGTTATCGTCAAAAACACCGGCAGTGAAGCCTGGCAGAACAAAGGGAGCGATGATAAAGGTACAAATCTGGTAGCTCTCGGTTTCTTATGGTACAACAATGCCGGGGAAAAAGTTAACCAAGAACAGGGGGTTTCTTTATTACCGAACGTTTTAAAGCCCGGAGAATCGGTTCCTTTTAAAGTGACTGTCCAGGCCCCTTCTCAGCCAGGGGATTATACCTTGTATTTTTCCATGTTTCAGCATAATGTCGCCTGGTTCAATCATAAAGGCGCTGCGCCTCTTGCCGTTAATGTCAAGGTGGAGAGATAGGGTGGGCTCTGCGGCTTCTTTTAACCCTATATCTGCCGTCAGATTACGCATCGGAATGATAAAAATGATCATTTCAATACAGCCTCATGCGCTGAGTAATAACCTTAGATCGAAACCATTAATTTGGTGTATTTTAAAGGTCTCATGAAAGCCGACTGCCCGGTTAAATAATTTGATAAATTGAGATAGTTTGTTAATGCCTTTCGAAAATAACATTACCGTTGTCACCAGCCTGACGCCGTTTAATATCGAAACGCAAATAGAAAATATTAAGAGCTGGGAAAAACTGGGCTTGGAGGTTGTTTCCGTGAACAGCGGCGAGGAAATCAAAAGGCTTCAGCAACATTTTGGCACGGTTAATTTTATGGAGGTTCATAGAGATGCAACCCACATGGCCGGGAAACCTTTGGTTTATTTAGACGATGTTCTGCAAACCCTGGAAAAGGCCGATGGTCAGATATGCGGGATCATTAATTCCGATATTTTTTTGTCTGCCAACGATGACCTTATTAAATTTATAAATGATCAGGCGCGTGGTGCTTTTATTTTCGGCTCCAGAATCGATGTCGATTCGCTTGAGGGTCTTACCGATCAAGAAGAATATTTTGGAGGCTTTGACTTTTTTTTCTTTGAAAAAAAGATTCTCGGCCTGTATTCAAAAACGGATTTTTGTTTAGGGCTTCCCTGGTGGGACTATTGGCTTCCTCTTGTTCCTATAACTAAAGGTGTCCCGGTGCGGAGGCTGGTCACTCCCTTCGCCTATCATGCCAAACACCCGCAGAACTGGCAGCAGGAATTCTTTGAGAGTTTCGGCCGGATTGTGGCAGAGTACTTAAAACGGGAGAATCGATCAGGAAGTTTGGACCGGGAACTGAAAGCCTGTTTTGCTTATATTGACGAGCCGGAGATTCTCAATTTCTGTAAGTGTCTTTTATATTACTTAAAAAACATACCCGTACATATTTTCTATCCGGATAATCCTCAATCCGATAACGACGCGGAAAGGAAGATCACAACGGGCCATTTTTTTTCAGCTTCAGCCGGGCGGAAGCTGAAAGTGGCTTTTTTTACCTCGCATCCGGCAAATATCGGCTCCGGCTCGGAACGACTAATTTATAATACCGCCAGAGCATTAATTGAACGTGGGCATGATGCCCGTGTATATGTGGGAAATGCACATCTGGATGAAGAGCCGCCGTTCTTTGTTCATCAACTGCCTCGTATGCCCTTGGAAAGGCTTGTCGAAAGGGGACAGGCAAGACTTACCGGTTGGAATGATCTGGTATTTCCCTCAACGGCTTTACTGGGCCTCTGGCCCTGGCTCGGTACATCCGATGTCTGGCATTTTCATAATCTTCACGGGCATTATGTGAGCCTGCCGCTTTTAAGTCTTTTAAGTTGGGTTAAGCGCATCGTCGTTTCGCCTGTGGATAAATATCTCTCCACCGGTTATTGCCCCTATCCAATTGATTGTGATCGATTTTTAACGGGATGTGATGAGTGTAAGAATCTGAACGAACCATGGCCGGGAATTTCCCGAGATGCCACAAAAACATTATGGAAAGTGAAACGTTTTTTCATTCCCCATTCTAAGTTTTATCTGCTTTATCATACACAGGCCCTGGCCGCTTTTTATGAAAAAACCTTTGTGGCCCGACGGCCTGCTAAAGTCATCCATTATGGAATTGATGTTCATTGCTACCGGAAACTTGATCGCGAAAGCTGCTTGCGGAAATTCGGGTTGCCGTCAATACCCCGTTTTGTAGTCGGTCTTTTGCACAGTTACCTTTTGGACCCGCGAAAGGGGATTGTCCCTATTATCAAAAAATTGGGGAAACTGGGCGAGCAATTGCCTGGAAAGGTTGAATTGCTGGTTGTGGGGCACGGAGGTCATGAAATAAGAAACATCGTGCCGCCGGAGCTTTCGGTAACTGTTTTGCCCTATTTACGGCAGACCCACGAGTTAGCCAGCGCTCTGAACCTCTGCGATGTTCTGCTTTACCCGACAAAAGCCGAAAATTTATCACTGACCTGTCTTAATGCCCTTGCTTGTGGTGTACCCGTAATTTCCTATGACGTAGGAGGACAGAGAGAAGCAATAAAGAATGGACATAACGGCTTTATCATTGAAATTGATGATGAGGAAGGTTTAATCAAGAGACTCATTGAAATGATTAATAATCCTTCATTGTGCTGGAAGTTGTCTGATGGCGCACGCTCCACGGCAGAAAAACATTTTCACTTTGACCGTTACATCGATGATCTTGTTGAGTATTATAAAGAAATTTTAACCAAACAGAATTGAAGTTTTTCTGTTGTGGGTTACGGGTTACGAGTTGCGTGTTTAAAAAGTCGAACCTTTTCTTCAATAACCCGCAACTCGAAACGGCCTTTTTTTGTTAAAGATACATTCTCAGACTCATAGTGTAAGAATCTAATGACCCTTATTGATAACCATACCGGTGGAGAAAAAAAAACCCGGGTTCTTGTGTTGGGAGGATTGGGTTTTATCGGCAGCCACCTCAGTCGGTTATTGCTTAAGGAAGGCTATTCGGTACGGCTTTTTGACAAGCTGTATAATTCCCGCAAATTAATAGCAGACATACAGGAAAAAGTTGAAATCGAAGAAGGCGATGCCGAAAGACCGGAAGATATTTTACGGTCATTGGAGAATATGGATGTCGTCATAGACCTAATTCATACCACTGTTCCCGGAGCATCCATGCAGGATCCGGTCTACGATGTGCAGACCAACGTCGTACCTCATGTCAGCTGGTTATCGCAGCTTCATAAAACTAAACTGAAACGCATAATATACATTTCCTCCGGTGGCACCGTCTACGGTATTCCCCAAAAAAATCCAATAGGGGAGAACCATCCCACTGAGCCTATAAGCTCCTATGGGATCACCAAGCTGGCCATTGAAAAATATATAGCCCTGTACGCCAACATCCAAGGGATTGATTACCGAATTTGCCGACCGGCCAATGTTTATGGTGAAGGACAACACCTCAATATCGGGCAGGGGGTGATAGGGGTATTTCTGGAATGTGGATTAAAAGGGCAACCGATTGAGATTTGGGGAGATGGTTCGATAAAGCGGGATTATCTTTATGTAACTGATATGGTGCAAGGAATTGCCAAATTAATTGAACACCGGGGAGGTAACCGCATTTATAATATTTCCAGTGGTGTTGGATATTCTTTAAACGATATAATTGAGATCATCCGAAACGAATTGAAAATACCTGTAAGAGTGCAATATTTACCTTCAAGAATGTTCGATGTTCCTATTAACATTCTGGATAACTCACGCTTTAAACTGGAAATGGACTGGGTTCCGCAGACTGATCTGGTGGCCGGCATGCGGCGGGTTTATGAATATTTAAAAATCAAGGTTTAAACAGGGATGTTGATGGAGATCCCTTCCATTCGTGAAAAGTGTTTTTGGTCGAAGGTAAAGGCGGTTTTTATCCCCTGGGAGGTCATCCAGGCCTCGTTATAACCATCGAGGAAATCAATATTTTTTTCCTGGTACCAGGTAATGGCCTGCAAAATAAGGTCGGAATCGGCGACTTCAAGTCCCGGGGTATTTAAAATGGCAAGCACCTTTGCCTGGATATCCTCCCGGGACAACCGATAATAAGACTCCAGGGTCCAAACGATTTCGGCAAGGACTAAGCTGTTGGTCGTCAATAGGATCTCACCTGCAGCGGCCAGGCGGAAAATTTTTTCCACAGCGTCGGCTTGTTCCGGGACGTCGTTGGTCAGGTAACGCAGGAAGATATTGGTGTCTGTAAAAATTTTCTCAGGATTCATCAGCGGCCTCCTTCGAGGCCCGAACCTTCATAACCATCTGCCGGATATCTTCAAAATATTGGGGGTTATTAACCGGTACACTTCCACGAAGATCAAAAAGGGTCTGGTTCAGGGGTTTAAGGATAATAGCCTCTCCTTTCTGGAGAAAGGATAATCGATCCCCTTCTTTGATCTTTAAGTAACGGCGTATGTTTCCCGGGATAGTAATTTGGCCTCTTCTTCCAACTTTACTGACATTTATCATTATTTTGCCTTTCATTTATTTATTTGTTGGATAAGGTTAAATATGACTGTCAAATTAAAAAATGTCAAGAATTTTTTAAAAAAAGAACTACCGTTACCCTGTGAATATTATTTGGCACGTCCCGGCGGGATTGAACCCCAATCTGTGAAGTTGGCCCCATTACAGTGCAAAGAATTTTTTAAAATATAATCAAATAGTTATTATAATTTTACGAGAAGGGAATAGCATGATCCCCTTGATAGATTTAAAAGCACAGTATCAGAGTATAAAAAATGAGATTGGCCAGGCGGTTGGCCGGGTACTGGAGAGCTGTCAGTTTGTTTTAGGGGACGAGGTGGCGGCCTTTGAAGAGGAATTTGCCTCTTATTGTGGTGCAAAATATGGGATAGCCGTCAATTCCGGGACCAGTGCCCTGCATTTATCCCTGTTGGCCGCCGGGATCGGTCCGGGGGATGAGGTTATCACCATACCGTTTACCTTTGTGGCTACAGTGGCCGGCATCGTTTATACCGGAGCCCGGCCGGTGTTGGTGGACATCCAGCTTCCTTCTTATAACATCGATGTGGATCGGATCGAAGAAAAAATCACTGAGCGAACCAAAGCGATTATACCGGTGCATCTTTACGGCCAGACTGCGGATATGGATCCGATCCTGGAAATCGCCCGGCGTCAAAACCTGAAGGTTATCGAGGATGCGGCCCAGGCCCACGGAGCCGAATATAAGAGACGTCGTGCAGGGGGGATGGGTGACCTTGGGTGTTTCAGTTTTTATCCCGGGAAAAACCTGGGGGCTTATGGGGAAGGAGGTATGGTGGTAACCAATGACCCCGAATATGCCCGAACTATCCGTATGCTTCGGGATTGGGGCCAAGGAAGTAAGTACCATCATGTACTTAAAGGGTATAATTATCGGATGGATGGGATTCAGGGAGCGGTCCTTCGCGTTAAACTAAGACATTTGGAAAAATGGACCGAGGCAAGGCGTCTCCATGCCCAGAAATATAATCAATGGTTGGCCGGAACGCCGATCCAAACGCCGGTGGAGATGCCTTTTAACCGTCATGTTTATCACCAATATACCATCCGCTTACCTGAAAGAAATCAAATACAGACCTGGTTGCAAACACAGGGGATTCAAACCGGTATCCATTACCCCATTCCGGTTCATTTGCAGGAAGCCTATACTGACTTGGGATACCGGACCGGGGATTTCCCAATATCGGAAAAGGCGGCCAAAGAGGTTCTTTCTCTGCCCCTATATCCTGAAATGTCTGAGGCTCAAATCAATATAATAGGTTCAGTTTTAAAAGAGAGATTTCGTTGAATTTTGAACAGACTGCACCCGTTGAAACAAAACGATCCCTTAAAATTTACCATCGTTACTCCTTCACTTAATCAAGAATCTTATATTGGAGCAACGATAGAGAGCGTTATTACCCAAGCTGGAGATTTTCAAATTGAATACTTTGTTCAGGATGGAGGGTCCGCCGATGGTTCTTTAGAAACCATTCGATCGTATGCAGAAAGGATAGGCTCCGGCCGGCAAGGGATTCATTGTCGAGGAATCACCATGGATTGGGAAAGTAAACCCGATAAGGGCCAGACGGAAGCCGTCAATAGGGGACTCAAAAAGGCTGCCGGGGATATTGTCGCTTATTTAAATTCCGATGATATGTATTTCCCCGGCACTCTGGAGGGTGTAGCAACGGTTTTTCAATCACATCCCGAGGTCGATTTTGTGCATGGCGACGGTGAGTTCATAGACGAACAGGGCAACCCGAAGTGGGAATGGTTATCAAGGCCGTATGATCATAAGGTGATGACTTCCTACCATTATTTATGGAATCGTTTTACCAATTTTATCGTCCAACCGGCAACCTTCTGGAGAAAAGAGGTTTTGGATAAGATCGGTTATTTGGATGAATCCTTTCACTATGCTATGGATAACGAATACTGGGTGCGGGCCGGACATTTCGGCTTAAAGTTTTTTCATATCCCCGTTAAATTTGGAAAATATCGATTGATCCCCGGAACAAAATCCCTCTCCAGCCCAACTGTCTTCTGGGAGGATTCCCTGGAGATGTATCGGCGATATAGAAGACCGGGTTCACTGAGTTCTCTCTTCGCTTTTTATTATTACAATCTGATATTGAACGAAGGGCTCGATCTCGAAAGAGGAAAAAGAAGGGGAGAACAAGTTTTCGAACGATGGAAGGAATTACCTGAGGAGGAACAGGAACACCTTAAATCTCAAGCAGAGAAAGGTTGGGATTTGACCAATTTATTGATCTCCGGAGTTCTGGCCCGTCTGGGACAGAAGGAGAAGGCCGGTTTCCCCTTTCGGCAGGCCCTTATAAGTCACCCCACCTTGTTACTTCACCCGTTTGCTTGGTCTTATCTCCTTAGGAAAGCGGCTCCTTCAAGCCTAGCCTTCCGGATTGAAACTTTTGTTGAAAGGATGATCCTTTTTTATAGAGATTTCCGTTATGAATATCGTTATCAGGAAGGTAATACCTTGACCCCTATGGAGAAGAAATTTCGTCAGTGGACGAAAAGAAAAGGATAGATTTATTGCGTCCGGAAAAAATAAATGTCCAGGAGTTTTATAATCGTTTCGGCTGGCAAAAAACCCCGGATGGGTTATTTAAGGATACGGTTGCCTGGGTGGACCTCAGACCCCTGCTGTTGCCGTATTACCGCAGGGTCAGGAACCGGGCTAAAGCGTTTTTTAAAAAAAAGGGAGATTTTTTCTTAGATGCGGGATCAGGCGGAATATCGTATCCGGAATATCTCGAATATGCCCAGGGATTTAGTAAACAGGTCTGTGTGGATCTTTCTATGGTCGGGCTTAAAGAAGCCAGAGATAAGCTGGGGGAGCGGGGCCTTTACATTTTAGGGGATATGACTCTCCTGCCTTTCCGGGACGAGGTCTTTGATGCCTTTGCCTGTAATCACGCCCTTTATCATGTCCCCGCCGATGAACAACTTCAAGCCCTCCGGGAACTCTACCGCACCTTGAAAGCCGAGGCAACCGGGGTCATTACTTATACGTGGCCATTTTCTCCGATATCGGACTGGATTCCGATGAAAAATAAATCCCGGCTTTTTGGTTTAGTTAAAAAAATCTTTTTCTCAAAAACTGAATCAGGACCGGTTTTGGTGGAGGAAATCCCTCCTCTCTACGGTCACCCCCATCCCCCCTCCTGGTTCCGTCAGGTTTTGGATGAGGTTAAAATCCCTTATACCATGAGAGTTGCACAACTTATTGACCCTGTTTTTAGCCGGGCTTTAATCAGGGAAAATGTCTGGGGACGCCTATTATTAGGGCTTCTTGCCTTTTTAGAAGACTGGTTTCCCCGGTGGTTGTCTGAAAAAGGCAGATATCCTTTTATTATTTTAAAAAAGCAATCGACTGACAAGACTGATTCCTGAAGGATTTTTTTGTCTCCCTTTCCTTTAAGCGTTATCCTCTGCACATACAACCGCGCCGGGTTTTTGGAAAAATCCCTTGAAGGGCTGGCCAGGCAAACGGTTTCAAAAAAAGATTTTGAGGTTATTATTGTTGATGACGGCTCTCAGGATAATACAACAGCGGTGGTCGAGGCCTTTAACGGCATTCTGCCCATACAATACCTTTACCAGGAAAATAAGGGACTGGCCTTTGCTAAAAATCGGGGGATAGAAAAGGCCCAGGGAGACATTCTGGTCTTCCTGGATGATGATGATCAGGCTTCACCCTCTTTTTTGGAAGAACATCTAAAGACCCATCGGGCTTTTCCCGAAAAAAATTATTCAGTTTTGAATTTTACGACTTGGTCCCCTCATCTAAAAATAACCCCTCTAATGGAATTTATCATCACTGCAAGCGGGGGGTTGTTCAGTTATTCGGCCCTTAAACACGGCCAGATCCTCAATTATCTTTTTTTCTGGGGAGGAAGGTCTTCCTGCAAAAGAGAATTTCTTCTTGAAAATGGGTTGTTTAACCCTATCTTTCGTTTCGGCAATGAAGATGCCGAATTGGGATATCGGTTGTCAAAACTCGGGTTTAAGGTGATTTACAACAAAAATGCCGTAAGTTATATGATGCGTCCGATCGGGTTCGAGGATTTCTGCCGTCGATCGATCCTGCAAGGGCGGGCTAATTTCATCTGGAGCCGTCTTCATCCTGAGCCGGAAGTACTGGAATGGTGTCAGATGGACACCATTAATCAAAACTGGAGTACCGTTCGGGAAAATTTCGATCTTATTATTGAGTATGCCCGTGAATTGGATGATTTCGGCAACAAGATTATGAACCTGGGTGTTCCTTTACCGTTCCCTTTCAGAGATATATTAAAGATGGCTTACGGAGAAGCCTTTTGGGCCTGTAAAATAAAAGGGATCATGGAAGAACGGCGGGAACAGGCTTCTTCGGTTGAATCCTCCCCCCAAAAGACCTTTTTGCTGGACCCTATTCAAGCCCCCTTTAAGGTGGTGGCTATTATCTGTGCTTATAACGAGGGGGATATCATCTATCATGTGATAAGACATTTAATAGAAAACGATATTTATGTCTATCTCCTTAATCACCATTCTACCGATAATACCCTGGAGGAGGCTTCAAAATGGTTGGGGAAGGGATTGCTTCATATTGAACTATTTCCCGATGAGAGTGATATGCCGAAAAAACATGAAGAGATTTTTGCTTTAAGAATGATCACCAAACGGATAGAACAATTGCATTTGGAGCTTGGGGCCGACTGGTATCTTCATCATGATGCCGATGAATTCAGAGAATCCCCCTGGCCGAGGATGACTTTGTGTGACTCCATAAAATTAGTGGATGCCCTGGGGTACAATGCCATAGACTTTAATTTACTGAATTTCCGGCCTATTGACAATTCTTTTATTCCCGGGGAAGATGTTAGGCAGTTTTTAAAATATTATGAACCAGGAGAGGACTTCAACAAAATCCAGATTAAGGCCTGGAAGAATTTTGGGCAATCTATTGACCTTTGCACCTTTTTTGGACATGAACCTATTTTTGAAGGTAAGAAAGTCTTTCCCTGCAGATTTCTCACACTTCACTTTCCTGTCCGTAGTTCGGAACACGGCCTCAAAAAAGCGATCAAGGAAAGGATTAAGCGGTTTGATCCAAAGGAAAGGGAGGCTGGCGCTCACATACAATATGATGAGATTAACAAAGAATATAATTTTATCAGAAAGAAAAAAGAGTTAACTCTTTACCAGGCCACGAAGGTCAGGGAAAAGCTGTGGTTTGACGTCATATTTAAAGAAGTCGGAAACCGTGAAGAAGGAGATCTCCGGTCATGACCCGCCCAGAAGATCAAAAACAACTGGATTTTGATCAGGTAGAGCAATTGAAAGAAGCTCTGAAAGTTAAGGATGCCATTATCAATAGTTTGGGGGAAACCTTAAAAAGGAAGGAGGCCCGATTGCTGGAACAAGCAAAAATTCTTCAGGCTCGGGAAGCGGCCTTGAAAGCTTTGCAGCAAATCATTTATTCTTTTAACAACTCCTTATGCTGGAAATGGTTTACCGTCTTACAGAACCGATCCCTTCAAATATTTCCATTGCAATCCCGAAGAAGGAACTATCTTAGAAAGGTCCTTTCTATTTTTCGTAAGGTGGTTTAAACGTCCGAGAAAGAAACATTCAATTAAAAGCAATTGCGGTTTTCAATTTCAAGTATCATTTGTATATGGGAGTAACGAATCACAATGATAGAATATGACTCAGCAGTAAGGCGGTCTCCTTTATTTTCAGAGTTGGGTGAGTTATTACGATATCGGGATCTATTATATCTAATGACCTTAGCAAATATCAAAAGGCGATATAAGCGATCCACGTTGGGGATCATTTGGACTCTGTTGGGCCCTTTATTAACCATGACTGTATTAACCATCGCCTTTTCTAACCTTTTTCGTTTTTCGTTGATCAATTATCCTATCTATTTATTATCAGGTCTCATCTTTTGGAATTTATTTACTCAAACAACTCAAGATGCGATGAATTCTATGATATGGGGTGGGGACTTGCTTCGACGAATTTATATTCCTCGGACGGTCTTTCCCCTTACTGCTATAATTTCCGGTTTGATTAATCTTTTCTTGAACTTGATTCCTCTGGCCATTATTATGCTGATATTTAAACATGCCTTTCGACCGGCCCTATTTTTTATTCCTTTCGCTATCTTACTGGTAGCTATGTTTGCGCTTGGGATAGGCCTTATCCTTTCAACTATGGCAGTTTTTTTTCTTGATGTTATATACCTATATCAGGTTTTTATATCAGCTTGGTTCTACCTTACCCCAATAATCTACCCCAGGGATATCTTCCCTGCCCGATATGTTTGGTATATGAATCTCAATCCTTTATATAACCTTTTAGAAATATTTCGTGCTCCTATATATCTTGGTCTTATACCAGGAACTAATACCATATTGGCAGCCACTAGTTGGGCTCTGGTTTCATTGTTGATCGGTTTTTGGGTGTTTACAAAGAAAGCCGATGAATTTGCCTACCGGATATAATCTTATGAAAGTTGACAAAGTCAATCCGTTGATCGAATTTGATAATGTTTCTGTGCGCTATCGTCTGCCCCACGAAAAGATTGCTTCGTTGAAAGAATATGCTATTCGTCGTCTTAAAAAATCAATAAATTATATTGATTTCTGGGCTCTTCGTGAGATTAATTTTAAGGTTTATCAGGGTGAATTAGTCGGAATTATTGGTTCCAATGGAGCGGGGAAAAGCACACTTCTTAAAGTTATCTCAAGGGTGTTACGGCCGACTTTGGGAAGCATTCGAGTGAGGGGGTTGGTAGCACCTTTACTTGAATTAGGGGCGGGATTTGATTATGAACTTACGGGACGAGAAAATATTTATTTAAACGGAACCATTCTGGGATTTAAAGTAAAGGATATTTCCAAACGTTTCGATCGAATTGTCGATTTTGCAGGCATCAAAGATTTCATCGATTCGCCTCTAAGAACCTATTCAACCGGTATGATTACCCGGTTGGGGTTTGCTATCGCTACGGATATAAAACCAGACATATTAGTTTTGGATGAAATATTTGCGGTTGGAGATGAAGAGTTCCAAAAAAAATCTATTAAACGAATTGAAAGATTTAAGAGCAAAGGGACTACTATTTTGTTGGTATCGCACAACCTCAATCAGGTCAAGTCCATGTGTGAAAAGGTTGTATGGCTGGAAGGAGGAATAACCCGTGCCGTTGGCCCTTCCAAGGAAGTCATCGAAAAATATCAACGGACTAAGCGTTGATTAATTCGAAGCCTATAAAGAGATTAATCGATACGCACCGAGACCTTTAAAAAATGCTCCCTTTTGCCCAATCTCTTTGTCGGGCTTAAATTTCAGTCCTCGAAATATTACATAGTTTTCTGCGGTTGAAATTTTTGCTTTTCTTGACTTTGACCAAAATTGAACATTTTTCAAAGGTCTCGTCCCCCTAAAACCTAAGTTTTATCAGATTCAACCCCAGCATTTTTTTAAACCAATAGGCAGTTCTTTTATTTAAGCAGAAATCGAAAGGATTAAATGGTCTCAGAGGTTTGGACTTAAAATTAAGGTCCCGACGGAAAAACAGAAAAAATAATTGTGCCTATTGGAAAAAGGGAACCCAATGGATCTTAGTGTGATTACCGTTACCTGGAATTCTGAGGAGAAAATAATCAAACAGATACAGTCTGTTTGTGCCGGTTGCCGAGAGATCAGTTTTGAACAGATTGTGGTGGACAATGCTTCTGGTGACAAGACAATTGAAGTTATTAATACTAATTTTCCGGAAATTACACTGATTATGAATCTAAAAAATGAAGGGTTCGGTTATTCGAATAACTTAGGGGCGAAACTAGCCCAAGGAGAGTTTATCTTATTTTTAAATCCGGACATGGAAATCGAAGCCGAAGGTTTGGATAAGATCGTAAAATGGATGAGAGGAAACCGAGAAGTGGGGATAGGAGGCTGCAAGTTAGTCGATAAGCAAGGAAACTTTCTTGATGAAGCCAAGCCGCGAAGGTTTCCAAAAAACTGGGAGATGTTAGTTTTAATATTTAAATTATTTCATTTAATGCCAAGTCTTTTAAATAAATATTTATCTAGTAATTTTAACCCAAATAAAGAGCAGGAAGTCGATTCTGTACGAGGTTCTTTTTTGATGATAAGAAGAGAAATCATTGAAAAGTTGGGTTGGGCTTTTGATCCAAGATATTTTATCTGGTTTGAAGATGTAGATCTCTGTCGGGAAGTAAAAAGCTTAGGATATCAAATCAAATATACACCGATAACGACCTGTATGGATTATTTCGGTCAAAGCTTTGACCAAAAAGATTTGTTATGGAAACAAAAAAAATTTACTGAAAGCATGTTAAAATACTTTAGAAAATGGGAACCCTGGTATAAATGGATTTGGATTATGATGTTAAGGCCAATGGGAATTATCTTAACCTGGATTTATTTAAAAATATTTCAAAATAAACAAAGAGATTTACCAGCTTCTTATTTTATAAAAGTTATTTAAAACAATGCATTCTTCGCCATTCATTTCAATAATAATGCCTGTATACAATGCTTGTAGAATTAATTCTAATTATTTAGTCGAAGCCTTAGAAAGTGCTATCAATCAAACTTATAAAAATTATGAACTAATTATTGTTGATGACGGATCGACGGATCAATCTTCCAAACTTTGTCAAGACTTTATTCAAAGTTATCA
>Ga0214473_10001017_pt1 | contig 38019 bp, 34 predicted proteins | sample RVTome_7_FD_203509 | JGI IMG/M metagenome (GOLD analysis project Ga0214473, IMG submission 203509) | Soil microbial communities from uranium-contaminated site in the Upper Colorado River Basin, Wyoming, United States - RVT98D197 | ecosystem: Environmental > Terrestrial > Soil > Contaminated >...
ACTGGCTACTGACTACTGACTACCTGGGCTGGCGGCCGGGCGCGGCCTTCTGGCTTCTGCCTTCTGGCTTCTATCTTCTGTCTTTTAACTACCGACTACTGACTACTGACTACCTTGGCTGGCGGCCGGGCGCGGCCTATTGCCTTCTGGCTTCTGCCTTCTGGCTTCTATCTTCTGTCTTTTAACTACCGACTACCGGCTACTGACTACCTTGGCTGGCGGCCGGGTGTAGCCTTCTGGCTTCTTACTTCTGACTTCCGGTGCGGCGGCCGGGCGCGGCCTTCTGACTTCTGAATCCTGAATTCTGACTACTGAATACCGGCTGGGTGCGGGGTGGGGCAAAGTCTCATCTCCTGCCAAACACCCGCATACTGCCGAAAACCAGCGTCCCCATCCCGATAATGGCCCCAAAAAGCCGGATATAGTAATTGTCCAGCGCGCTGCCCAGCCACCAGAGGCCGATTGCCAGGGCGTAGCCGGCCAGGTAGCGGCCCCAGCGGCTGGCCGCGGAGGGCCGCCGGCTTTCGGGCTGGTCTTCAGCGTTCCGGTTCACTAAGGCTCCTTTGTTTGAATCTCCGGAAGCGGCACCGGGTGAGGCGGCCGGTCGCCGCCCAGCGCAGCCAGCAGGTTCTCCACGGCCATTTCCGCCATCCGGATCCGGGTGGCGGTCGAGGCGCTGCCGATATGAGGCAGAAGCACGGTGTTGGCCAGGCCGGTTAATCCGGGGTGCAGCTTCGGCTCCTCCTCGTAGACATCCAGCCCGGCCCCGGCGATCCGGCCGGCTTTGAGCGCATCCACCAGCGCATTCTCGTCCACCACCGGCCCGCGCGCGGTGTTGATCAGGAACGCGGCCGGCTTCATCATCCCGATCCGCCGGCTGTCGATCAGGTGATAGGTTTCCGGCAGAAGCGGAACGTGTATCGACACGTAATCCGACCGGGCCAGCAGTTCGTCCAGGCCGGCATACTGTGCCCCGGTCTTTTCTTCCGCCTCGAGCTTTCGCGTGCGGTCGTAATAGAGTACTTCCATGTCGAACCCGGCGGCCCGGCGCGCCACCGCCCGGCCGATCCGGCCCAGGCCGATCACACCGAGCGTGCGGCCGTGGACGTCCAGGCCTAGGAACATCTCCGGCGCCCAGCCGCTGAAACGCCCCTCGCGGGTGAAACGATCGGCTTCCACTATCCGCCGGCCCACGGCCAGGATCAGGGCCCAGGCCACGTCCGCCGTCGCCTCGGTGAGCACGCCCGGAGTGTTGGTCACCACGATCCCGCGCTGGGCCGCTGCCGCCAGGTCGATATTGTTGTAGCCGACCGCGTAGTTACTCACCACGCGCAACCCGGGGAGGGCTTCGATCGTCGAGCGGTCCAGGCTGTCGGTCAGCATGGTCAGGATCCCCGCACAGCCGGAAGCCATCCGCACCAGCTCCACGCTGGTCAGGTTCCGGTCATGAGGGTTCACTGTCAGCTCGCAGCTTTCGGCGATTCTGTCGACCGCCCGGCCCGGCAGACCGCGGGTCACCAGCACTTTCTCTTTCATTGCCTCTCTCTTTCGGCCGTTACGCCTTGGCCCAGGCCCTTCGCAGAACCCGGTGCGCGGCGGCTATCACCAATTCGCTTTTTTCGCCGGCCGCCGGTTTCACTTCGTAGCTCACTATCGGCGGTTTTTTGCGCTTGAGGAAGCCGATATTTTTCAGCACGTTAAGAAAATCTCGAGTCTGGTCCACCCGGTTTTCACCCTCCGGCGTCCCGAACCCGGGGTGCAGGTCGCCGTACAGGGGATGGCCCTCCCGGAGCACGCAGTTGCCCAGATGGGCGCTCACCAGGTAGTCCTGCACCGGCTCGATAGCCTGCTGAGGCGTTTCTCCCAGGAGCGGCAGATGGCTCAGGTCCACGCACAGCCCGAAATTCTGCACCCCCCGGGCGAAAACCAGCTCGCAGAGATGAAGCGCGGTGTCGGCCGGGCCCACCAGCGCCTTCTTGTCCACCTCCCGGTCGAACACTTCGCAGATTATCCGGGGGCCGTTCCGCCGCTGGCTGTATTCGCAGAGTTCCGCGATCAGGTCGGCGGTGCGTTCGAGCGCTGCCGGACGGTCTTTCGGGCCGGGGTCCGGCCCCGAAAGCATGGCCACCGATTCGGCCTCCAGCTCCACGGCCTGGTCCACGTGGAGTTCCAGCAGTTCCAGGGTGCGCCGGCGCTGGGAGTCGTTCGAGGTGCCGGGGTCGAGCCCGCCGCCCAGGATCGCGGGCTGGGCGGCCAGGCCGCGGTCGAGCATGGCCGTGGTCAAGAGGGCCTTGACCGGCCCCAGCAGCTTCTCATCCTGGACCAGCCGAAGCTCGATCGCCCGGAAATGAGGGTCGAGCGCCACCTTCTCCAGCGTGGGCAGCAGAAGGCCCTCGTCCCGCACGGTCTCCGGGAACGCCATGAAATGGACGATCCCCAGGCGCAGGTACTGTTCGATCAGCTCGGTCATCAAACTTTCCTCTCACAGGCTTTCATTTTCCGATTTTCCTGGCGGCCAGCAGCAGCCCGGACACGGTCTTGGAATCGGTGATCTCCCCCCGCTCGATCAGCGCCAGGGCTTCCTCGAACTCGAAAATGCCCACTTCCAGGTGCTCGCCCGGGTCGGGGTTGGCCTTTCCGGCTGAAAGATCGGTGGCCAGGTAGAGCTGGATCACTTCGTTGCTGAATCCGGGAGAGGTGTGCAGGGTAGCGATCCGCTCGATCCGGCCGGCGCGCCAGCCGGCTTCTTCCTCCAGCTCGCGGCTGGCGCAGGCCTCCGGCTCCTCGCCGTGGTCGAGCACCCCGGCGGGCAGCTCCCAGAGAAACCCGCCGCTGGCGTAGCGGTACTGACGGACCAGCACCACCCGGCCATCCTCGAGGACCGGCACCACCGCTGCCGCCCCCGGATGGCTCACCCAGTCGCGCCGGGCCGGACTGTCGGCGTGAGGCTCGATCACCTGGTCTACGTGCACGTCGAATCGCAGGCCCTCGAACACGACTTCACCCGAAACCTTTTTCGCTTTCCCCTCCATCCGAATCCTTCCTTTTAGTAATCCGGCTTCACGTTCGCGCACGCCTTGCGCATGGCGCCGATCGCGGCGGCGTAGTCCCCGCTGCGGAAAATGAACGTGCCGGCCACCAGCGTGTTCACCCCGGCGGCGACTGCCAGGGGCGCGGTTTCGAGGTTGATCCCGCCGTCGATCTGGATCAGGGGGTCGAGTCCACGGGACACGCATAGGCGTTTGAAAGCCCGCACCTTGTCCAGCACTTCCGGGATGAACTTCTGGCCTCCGTAGCCCGGATATACGCTCATGAACAGCACCAGCTCCACCCGATGCGCCAGGCCGATCATCTCCTGTACCGGCGTGTTCGGGTTGATCGTCACTCCGGCCTTGACCCCCCGGCCGTGCAGATAGTCGATCAGCGCCGCGGGGTCGGAGGTCACCTCCAGATGGAAGTTGACCAGGGAGGCTCCCGCCCGGACGTACTCGTCCACGTGCTTCTCCGGCTGGACTATCATCAGGTGGGCGTCGAACTCCAGCGGACTCATCTTCACGTAGCGCTCGATTGTCGGGATGTCGAACGTGACCGGCCTGACGAAGCGGCCGTCCATGATATCCAGATGCACTCCCTCCACGCCGCCGGCCGAAATCCGGTCGAACTCGGCCTGCATGTCCTCGTGGTTCGCGTTCAGGATCGAGGGGTGGATTCGGATTTTCATTTACGGTTTCCGCTCAGTTCTGTTATCCGTGCCGATACTTCCAATCTGCCGGCTGCACCTTCCTCCGCCCGCTCCGGCCTGCCGAAACCCCCGCCCAGGAGCTTTTCCGCCATTTCCCGCTCCCAGTCCGTGGGCACGTCTTGTTCCGCTGGGCAGCCGAAAAGGCCCGCGAACCCCTCCCTGAACGCACCGGCCGCCTCAGTGAATGCGATCTCCCGGCCCGTCGCCTCCTCCAGGCAGGTGACCCGGCCGGCCAGCACCCGGCCCAGCCTGCCTCGTTCTTCGGCTGAAAGCCCTCCCGGCGCCAGCTCGGCCAGCCGCGCCTGGTCGTTGCCGATCAGCGCCGAACCCTGCTGCAGGAAAGCCCGGCCGCCGGCTGTGCGCCGCTGAGCGCTGCCGATCAGTTTGCGGCCGCCTGCTGAAATTTCGTAGCGCGAGGCGCTGCTGAAACAGGGATTGCGTAATCCCGCCGCTTCTCGTCCGGAAGAATGGCCGCGCACAGGCTCATCTGTATCGATTCCCAGGACCGCCAGCGACACCCGGAGCGCCCCGGCGATCAGACGGCTCGTTTCTTCGAGGCTGTTCCCCAGCCAGTCGCTCCGGCCCGGCCCGGCCAGGCTATAGGTCAGCTCCCGGTCGTGGTAGACACTCCGGCCGCCGGTGGGACGACGCACCACCGCGATACCCGACTTCCGGCAGCGCTCCAGGTCCAGCTCCAGCGCCGCCTCCTGGTTGTAGCCCAGGCTCACCGAGGGTCCCTGCCAGGAATAGACCCGCAGCACCGGCGGAAAGCCTTTCAGCGCCACGCCGGCCAGGAGCGCCCGGTCCAGCGCCATGTTGTACGCCGCTTCCCCAGGCGGGCTGACTATGAAACGCCAGCGGACCTGATCCATGATCCTCCGCGATAAAAAGGCCGGCGACCCCGCCGGCCCAGTTGTTTAATTCCGCGTGACGAGCCGTTCGCCGGGGAACTCTTCAAGCTGAATCTCAACCGCTCTCGGCTGCGCCTGCCACAGACAGCAGGATCGGGCAGCAGACGTTGAGCTCCCGGGCCGCTTTGCCCTCGTTGAGCCGGCCGACCGGCGTGGTCACCGGCGAATTGAGCACCGTCTCCGGGTTCTCCCGGGCCTCGCGGCCGATCGCCAGCAGCGCCTCGCAGAACGCATCCAGGGTCTCCGGGCTTTCAGTCTCGGTCGGCTCGATCATCAGCGCCTCGTGCACGATCAGCGGGAAATAGATCGTGGGCGCGTGGAAACCATAGTCCAGGAGCCTTTTGGCGATATCCAGCGTCCTTACGCCCAGCCCCTTCTGCCGGTCGCCGCTGAAAACGCATTCGTGCAGGCAGTCGCCCTCGTAGGGCAGGTCGAACGCGCCGGTCAGCCGCCTCTTCACGTAGTTGGCGTTCAGCACCGCCATCTCGCTCACCCGCTTCAGGCCCTCGGCCCCGTGCATCCGGATGTAGACCCAGGCGCGCACCAGCATCCCGAAATTGCCCAGGAAGCCGTGCAGCTTGCCGATCGAATCCGGCCGGTCCCAGTCGAAACCGAAGCGGCCGTCGGAGTTCTTTACCACCAGCGGCACGGGCAGGTACGGTTCGAGCTTTTCGTTCACGCCCACCGGCCCCGAACCCGGCCCACCGCCGCCGTGAGGCGTGCTGAACGTCTTGTGCAGGTTGAAGTGCATGACGTCCACACCCAGACGGCCCGGCTTGACCCGGCCCAGAAGGGCGTTCAGGTTGGCGCCGTCCATGTAGAGGAGCGCCCCGGCGCGGTGCAGGATTTCGGCGGCGGCCGGGAGGTTGAATTCGTAGAGGCCCAGCGTGTTGGGATTGGTCACCATCAGCGCGGCCACTTCCTGGTCCACCAGCCGCTCGAGCTCCTGGAGGTCCACCAGGCCGTCTGCGCCGCTGGCCAGCACCACCGGCTCATAGCCTGCAATCGCCAGGCTGGCCGGGTTGGTGCCGTGGGCGCTGTCCGGGATGATCACCTTCGAGCGCACCCGGCCTTGCTTTGTGTGCCAGGCCCGCACCATCAGCATGCCAGTCAGCTCGCCCTGGGCCCCGGCTGCCGGCTGCAGCGACACCCGCTTCATCCCCGAAACCTCTTCCAGGTAGCCCGCCAGCTCGCTCATCAGCCGGAGCGCTCCCTGCACCGTGCGTTCCGGCGCGTGCGGGTGGATGCCGGCGAACTGCGGCCGACGAGCCGTGGCCTCGTTGATCTTCGGATTGTGCTTCATGGTGCAGGAGCCAAGCGGGTAGAGGCCCTTGTCCACGTGGTAGTTGAGCGTGGAGAGACGGACGAAATGACGAACCACGTCCACCTCCGAAAGCTCCGGCAACCGGGCTTCCTCTTTCCGGCGGGCCCAGACCGGAAGAAGTTCTTCCAGGTTCTTCTCCGGCACGTCGCACTCCGGCAGGCTCACCCCTCTGCGGCCCGCCACGCTCAGGTCGAATATGGTTTTTTCCGCCATCGGTTTCCTTTTCACTTGCCAGGTTCAGAGCTGGACTGTCTGGCCCGGTTCGACTATCCTGACTTTGGTCGAAGTCTCTCTCTCCACCCGTTTCTTGAAAATCTGCGGATCCTGGGCGATCAGCTCCCAGGTATTGTAATGCATCGGGATCACTTCTTTCGGTTTCAGCATCTTTACCGCCTCCACCGCATCCTCCGGCCCCATGGTGAAGTTGTCGCCGATCGGCAGCAGCGCCGTGCTGATCCGGTTCATCCGGCCGATAAGCTCAAATTCGATAGTGAGGCTGGTGTCGCCCGGATGATAGAGACAGCGGCCGTCGAAAAAGAAGAGGAAGCCGCAGGGCACGCAGGTTATACTGGCTCCCTCCACCGCGCCGCCGTGAAAGGCCGGGGTGAGCTTGACCGCGCCGAAATCGAACTGCCGCCAGCCGCCGATATTCATCGGGTGGTTCTTGACGTCCTGGCTGTCGAGGTAGCCGGCCAGCTCGTAGGTGGTCACCACCAGTGCGCCGCAGCGTCGGGCGATCGAGATCGTATCGCCCATATGGTCACCGTGGCCGTGGGTCAACAGGATCGCGTCGCAGTCGATCTGGTCCGCGCTGATTTTTGCCTGCGGGTTGCCGGAGATGAACGGGTCGATCAGCACCTTGTGGCTGCCGGTGTCGATACCGAAAGCGGAGTGTCCGTAGTAGGTGAGGCTCGCCATCTGGAGGTCTCCTCGCTTTCCGGTCAAGATGTTGATTTTCAGCCGGTTGCGGGCGTAAATCCTTTACGCCGGGGTGATTCGAAGTTCAATATAAGGACTATGATGGTACCGGACAAGGGGGGAAGACAATATGCCGCCAGGAACAGTTTGCGGAAACCGGAACTCGCCGCGAGGTGTCATTTGTAGGGGCGAACCTTGTGTTCGCCCGCGAAGTATCTTTTTGTAGGGGCGGACCCCTGTGTTCGCGCGGTGGGCCGGGGCGTGGATCCGTGACATCCGTTTTTATCCGTGTAATCCGTGATTCAGAATAGCGGCTGCCACGACTGTAAAAAGATTGCCTGGTTAGGCTACTGCTTTCCCGGCCAGGCGTAGGGGCGGACCCCTGTGTCCGCCCGGTGGGCTGCGGGGCGGATCCGTGACATCCGTTTTTATCCGTGCAATCCGTGATTCAGAATAGCGGCTGCCACACCTTGCGAAAATGATTGCCCGGTCAGGCCACCGCTGTCCCGGCCAGGCTTATGGACGAGATCTCGTTTTCGCCCGCCAATGCTCGCAAATCGGCTCACTCGTCCTCCGTAACCACCGCCGTGCCGATTACGAGAATTTCCGCGGCGAACCGCATCATCTCGCTGGTGGAAAAACGCACTGTCACGATCGCATTGGCGCCCAGGCTTTCGGCCTCCTGCACCATCCGGTCGATTGCCTGCTCGCGCGCTTCCGCTATCGCCTTGGTGAAATCGGTGATCTCTCCGCCCACTATGGAGCGCAGGATAGCCAGGATGCCCCGGCCGATATGCCGGGCGCGGATCGTGTTGCCCCGTACCATGCCGAGAGTTTTGATAATCTTTTTGTGGGCGATGGTTTCCGTGGTGGCCAGTATCATCTGACAACCTCCTCGTAACGTTCCTTCCTGCGGATGAAAAGCCTTTCGCGGAGTACGGATACCAGGAGCACGATCGCTCCGAGAATGGCGGCGGACAAGCCGGCTTTGACTACCAGCGGTTCATTCGAATTAAGCAGGAAATCCTCCACGAAATGCCAGGCCCCCCACGCCAGGAGCACTATCGCTCCCAGCGACAGGAGGATCCAGCCCACTCCCCGCTCGATCCGGTTGTAGACGTTTGCCCAGTACATGTTCCAGACCTCCTGTTCGGGTTCAGCGAAGCGCAGGCTCCCGGTGAGCGCCTTCATCTTCCGCAGGGCCTCCAGTTCGGCTCGCATCTCGGCGCTGGCGGCCAGCAGCTCCTCGGCTTCCAGCTTTCCCGCCTCGTTCAGCTCGCCGTCCGCGTAGGCGGTGATCAGCTCCATCGCTTTTTCTCGATCCATCAGTCCCCCCTATAGCTTCCTGCCGAACTTTTTTTTCAGCGCCTCGCGGGCGCGGAACAGCCGGCTGGCTACGCTGCCGCGCGGGATCCCCAGCAGCGTCGAAATCTCGTCGTAGTTCATCCCCTGGAAGTGCTGCATCACGATAATCTCCCGCATCTCCACCGGCAGGCTGCCCACTGCCTCCCAGACCTCGCGCCGCAGGTCGCTCAGTTCGGCTTCGTCCACCTGCAGCTCCTCGATCCGGATGAACACCCGCGGGTCGTCGATTGCCTCCGCCCGGCGCCTGTCCCGGCTTTTGCGGAAGTTGATCGCCTCGTGGCGCAGGATCGAATAAAACCAGGCCGGGAAAGCCTCGCCGCTGCGCAGCGTACCGATCCCGCGCCAGGCGCGCACGAATGCGTTCTGGCTGATATCCAGGGCGTCCTCGCGGTCGCCGGACAGGCCCAGGCAGAAAAAATAGGCTCGCCGCATGAACAGCTTGACCAGTTTTTCGAAAGCGGTTATTTCGCCGGCCCGGGCACTCTCGGCCAGGGCCGCCACTGTGGCTTCCATATCTGCCTGCCGCAGGATTTGTAAAAGCTGGTTTAACCGAAAATAATTCCCCGGAACTCTGCTTCGTAACACCTTGCCCAGGCCAGCCGTAGGGGCGAACCTTGTGTTCGCCCGTGGGATGGGCAAATCCCCCTGTTTCCCCCTTTGCCAACGGGGGACCAAATTGACGTAGGGGCGGTTCGCGAACCGCCCTCCCGTATGCCCGTGTCCTCCCGTAATCCAGCCCGGCCAGCCGTAGGGGCGACCGGCGGTCGCCCGCGTAATGTTTATTGTAAGGGCGAACCTTGTGTTCGCCCGCCTAATAGACAACCGCCCGGCTTACTTTCTTCCGGCTTTTTTGTTTACGCCCCGAATATCCTCGCGAAATTTTCGTTCGTCACCCGGCTCAGCTCCTCCAGGCTCTCGCCGCGAATTCCGGCGACAATTTCCGCCGTAAACTGCAGAAAAGCCGGCTCGTTGCGCTTGACTCCCCGCTTGGGCGCCGGCGCCAGGTACGGGCAGTCGGTCTCCAATAGCAGCCGGTCGGCCGGGATACGCGCGATCAGCTCCTGAGATTTGAAATTCTTGAAAGTCGCCGTCCCTCCGATACTGAAATAGCAGCCGAGCGCTATCAGGCGGTCGAGGTCACGGCTGTCGCCGGAAAAACAGTGTACCTGCCAGGGAGCGTGCTCCGGCCGATGGATTTTTTCGAGCAGGCCGCAGAGCTCGGGGTAGGCGGCCCGGCAGTGGATCACCGAGGGCAGCCGCAGCTTTTCGGCCAGCTCCAGATGGGCTTCGAACGCCTCCACCTGGATCCCGAACGGGCTGTGGTTGTAATACTTGTCGAGGCCCGTTTCGCCGATAGCGACTACTCTGGGGTCGGCGGCCAGGGAGTCGAGGAAATCGACCAGTTGGGGGGTGAACTGCGAGGCGTCGTGGGGGTGCAGGCCCACCGAACAGACCAGCAGGTCGTGGTTCGTTGCCTGTTCCAGCGCCCGCACGCTCGACCCGACGTCGTAGCCCACGTTGACTATGCGGGTGATCCCGGCTTGCCGGCTGCGGTCGAGCACTGCGGACAAGTCCCCGCTGAACTGGTCATCGTTGAGGTGGGCGTGGGAGTCGCAGAAAGTGGGGAGCATAGATCCACGGTTTGAATTGAATGTAGGGACACTGATTGACCTGAATCAAATATTTTTTCGTTCACTTCACCAGCTTGCTTATCTGTTTGAACTCCTCCGTGCCGGCCCGCTCCAAAAGCTCGAACAGGGCGCTCTCCGTACTGGTGATTGTCGCGCCGGCCCGCGCCAGCCGCTCCAGTGCGATCTGCTTATTGACCGGCGACCGGCTGGATACCGCGTCCCCGGCCACGTGTACCCGCTTGCCGAGTTCCAGGGCGTCCAGCACGGTCTGGGTCACGCAGACATGCGATTCGGTCCCGCACACCAGCAGCGTCCCCCGGCCGGTATCCTTCAGCGCCCGGGCCAGGCCCTCGTCCCGCAGGCAGCTGAACGTGATCTTCTCCTGCCGGTCCACCCCGGCCAGCGCCTCGGCCAACGCTCCCACCGTGGGCCCCAGCCCCTTGGGATACTGTTCGCTGCAGATCACCGGCACTTTTAGGATCTGAGCGCCCCGCACCAGGCGCAGGATGTTCTCCAGCAGCTTTTCGCGGTCGTGGATCACCGGCAGCAGGCGCTCCTGCACGTCCACCACTACCAGGACCGTATCTTGGCGGTCGAGTGTAAGTTTTTTTGCCATGGAGATTCTATCCTTATTTGTTCGTTCGGCATCAGACTTTTTTTCTGTCTTCTGATAGGGGACTGAAGAAAGTTACAAAGTGATAAAGACAGGCACAAAGGCACAAAGTAAAAAAACAGTGACAAAGTTACAGAGTGACAAAGTAGTCCGGGCAATGGTGCTTTTGAATACCGAATACCGACTACTGACTACCAGGGCGGCCCGGCGGCGGGGCTTTCTGGCTTCTATCTTCTGTCTTCTGTCTTCCGTCTTCTATCTTCTGCCTTCTGAATTCTGGATTCTGAATTCCGGTGGAGCGGCGGGGCGGGGCCCCTCATATCTCCCTTCCCGGCTCGATCACCGCTCCCCGCGGCACGATCACGATCCCGCTTCTTACGTAGTAGCCGTCCCCCTCGTGGTCCTTTTCTCCGTACTTGGGCCTGATCTTTACTCCGTTGCCGATCCGCACGTTCTTGTCCACGATCGCGCCCTCGATTTCGCAGTCGTGGCCGATACCGATCGCTACGTCGCTCTGTTCCCGGCGGAAGCCTTCGGCTTCGTTCCCCGGCGTGTCGTAGAAGTCGGCGCCCAACAGCAGGCTGTCCTTGATCCGGGTGCCGGAGCGGATTACCGAGCGCACGCCGATAATCGCCCGCTGGATGTCGGCCCGGTCGATTATCGACCCCTCGCAGAGGATCGCCAGTTCGGTCCTGCCGCCCACCACCTTGACTCCGGGCAGCGAGCGTGGGTGAGTGTAGATCGGCCACTGTTCATCGTAGAAGTTGAACGGCGGCACCGGGTCGGTGAGGGAGAGGTTGACCTGGTAATAGCTTTCGATGGTTCCCACGTCCTCCCAGAAGCCGTCGAACACGTAGGCGAACACCTTGTGGCTTTTGAGCGCGGCCGGGATCACTTCGCGGCCGAAATCGGTGAACCGGCCGTCGGCCAGGAGGTCCACCAGCGCCTGGCGGTTGAAAATGTAGATGCCCATCGAACCCAGGTGCCGCCTGCCGCGCGGCTCGATCTCGAACCGCCGCAGGAAGCTCTCCTCGAACGCCAGCTCCTCCTGCACCTTCGGGTCGGCTGGTTTCTCCACGAAATTGACTATCCGGCCCGCCTCGTCGATCTGCATGATTCCCATCCGGTAGACATCCTGCTGAGGCGCCGGCAGCGTGCTCACAGTCACTTCCGCGCCGGAATGGACGTGGTAGTCCAGCAGCTGGCCGTAGTCCATCGAATAGAGCTGGTCGCCGGAGAGGATCAGCACGTACTTGATGTTCCACTCGATGATGTAGCGCAGGCTCTGGCGGATCGCATCGGCCGTGCCTTGGAACCAGTTCATGTTGGTGGGCGTCTGTTCCGCGGCCAGAATCTCCACGAAGCCGTCGGAGAACCGGTCGAAACGGTAGGTCTGGAAAATGTGACGGTGCAGGCCGGCGGACAGAAACTGGGTCACGACAAAAATCTTATGCACCTGTGAATTGATACAGTTGGAAACCGGGATGTCGATCAGCCGGAACTTGCCCGCCAGGTTGATCGCCGGCTTGCAGCGGGCCAGGGTCAGAGGCGCCAGGCGGGTGCCCCGTCCGCCGCCGAGAATCACAGCGAGGGTGTCTTGGGTGTTCATGGCTGCCTCCCGTCGGTGGTCGATTACCTGCCTTTGCCAATGAGCGTCTTTAAAGAATCGAAAATTTTTTAGAATAAGACTGTCAAGGGTCGGCCTTCTGGCCGATTCACCTGCCCTTGACAGCCGAAAAGACGATAAATTTCATCCCCGGGGCGTTGAAATATCTTTTTTCAACGCCCCACTGAACTAATTTACAGGCTGCCCGGTGTCAGTCAAGGCAATGCAAGGTAGCGGCGGCTCCCTCCCGACTTGATTTTGCCCCGGCCTCGGCCTATCTTTTTCGAAAGCGAAAGAAAGGCAGGTCGGGATGAGCGGCCGAAAGATCAAGCGGCGCACTCTGTTGGCCGGATTGGCCGGGATGGCCGTATCCGCCGCCTGCGGTCGGGCCATCGCCCAGGATAATCCGGGCGTCCTGGCCGCCTCGGCCGGCGATACCGATCCACTGGCTTCCCTGCGCCGCGCGCTCGACTCCCTCGGCGGTATCGGCCGTTTCATCCGGGGCGGCGAGCGGGTGATGCTCCTGCCCAATCCCCAGGGACGACTGGCCGGGGCCAGCACCCGGCCCGACCTGGTGGCCGAAATCACCCGCCTCTGCCTGGCCGCCGGCGCCGGCCGGGTCGAGCTCTGTTCGATCCACTCGGGCGGACGCTGGTTCGGCACCGGGATCGACCGGGCGGCCCAGGAGGCCGGGGCTCTCCTCTGGGACCCTGGCGCTGGCGATGCCTGGCGCGAAATCGACGTGCCGGGTGCGCGCAGGCAGAAAAAGGTGAGAGTGATCACCCCGGCCCTGGATGCCGACCTCGTAATCAACCTGCCGATCGCCAAGCATCACGGCAGCACGCGCTTCACCGGCGCGCTGAAAAACCTGATGGGTGTCAATGACGGCAACGCCGGCTGGCACCAGGGCGCCGCTTTCCTGGTGGACAGCATCGTCGACCTGGCGACTGTCATCCGGCCGCGGCTTCACGTGGTGGACGTCACCGAGGTGCTTATCGAAAACGGGCCGTTCGGGCCGGGCCGGACCGCCAAGCCCGGCCGGGTGGTGGCCGGGGTCGACCCGGTGGCGGTGGATTCGGTCTGCTGCAGCCTGATTGGCCTGCGGCCCGCGGATGTCTCCACAATCGTCCAGGCGTCCCATCGCGGCCTGGGCACGTCGAAACTGAAAGAATTCGCCGAGCCGGGCGGCCGGATGGTCCTTTTCCACGCCGGCTGACAACTGTTTCCCGAGACCTGCCCCGTCATGGAACTACCCGAATTCTACGCGGAATTCGTCAGGCGGAACCTGCCGGCCGGGGAGGCTGCCGAACTGGTGAGCCTCTTCGGCGGCGGCTCGCGCAGGGAGTTCTTCCGGGTCCTGGGGGCCGGTGCGCCGGCGGTGCTGATGGCGAATCCCCACCCGCCCGCGGACGCGGCCGGCGGGGTCGATGAAAACGACACCTGGGTCTACGTGGCCGGCCTGCTGCGCCGGGCCGGCGCGGCTGCGCCCGAAGTATACGCCTACAATCGAGATCGGGGCCTGATACTGGTCGAAGATGTCGGCGACCTGCACCTGCAGGGTGAGGTCTTGCGCCAGGGTGTGGACTCCGCTTGGACCCGCGCAGTCTATCATCACCTGATCCGTCTGCTGGCGCGAATCCAGGTGGACTGCGGCCGCGACTTCGACCCCGGCCGCAGCTTCAATCCAGCCTACGATGCGGATTTCATGTACCGGGCCGAGGGCCTTTATTTCGCTGAATTCTTCCTCGGCCGGCTCTGCGGCCTGAAAAGCTCCGGCCTCGAAAAAGATCTCAGGCGCCTGGCTGGCCTGGCCGGGGATTCGATCGGCGCCGAGGTGTTCCTGTACCGGGACTTTCAGAGCCGCAACCTGCTGCTCCAGGCCGGGGAGGAACCGGTCATCCGCCTGCTCGATTTCCAGGGCGGACGGCTCGGGCCGCCGGCCTACGATCTGGCGAGCCTGGTCTTCGATCCCTACCTGAGCTTGCCGGCGAAGCTGCGCCAGGAGTTGGTCCTGGCTTATCCGGGAGTTCTGGCCGAACGTTCGGCAGATGCCGCCGCCGGCTTCGAACGCCAGTTCCCACTTGTCGCCGCCCATCGGCTGATGCAGGTCCTGGGCGCTTACGCCAAGCTTTCCCTGGTGGACGGCAAGACCGGCTCCCTGGCTTACGTGCCGAGAGCTCTGGCCGACCTGAAAGCGCTGCTGCACCAGGACGCTTTCGACGGCCTGGATAACCTGCGCGCGACAGTCGCCAGTTTGAATCCGCAGAAACTGACCGAGCATCTGAACAGAAACCTGACGCCGCCCGGCCCCTGAAAGAACGGCACGGCTGAATTTACATCCACTTAGTAAAAGTTTTCTTAAATATGGTTACGTTACACTCAATTCAATTCCCAGGTGATTAGGCCATATCATATGCACGGTGCAATCCTTATCGTAGGGGCGGACCCATGTGTCCGCCCCCTGTTGGTGGATCCGGGCGCACACGCGGGTGCGCCCCTACCTGAAATCATACTTTTTCTGGCAGCGCTCGGATTACGAACACAAAGTTGAGGCAATTCAGGTTTCATAATGGCAACTCGTGCAGTAAGATCGTTGGAAAATACGCCACCGAACTTACGAGCCAGATTACTTAGTGACCTTCGCAAATGAGAGACATATATGAAAACAAACGCTATCGGTTCGCTCGCGGTCGCGGCCTGCCTGCTCGTTCTGGCCTGCGCCCCGGCGCCGGAGAAGGAGCCTGAAAAGGGCCGGGCAGCCGCCGCCGGCGTTCATCCGACCGTGGCCTGGATCATGGCCTGCCGCACCCCGGCCGGCGGATTCGGCTGCTTTCCGGGCGACTCGGCTTTCGTCAGCCGGACCGGTATGGCTGTCGAGGCGCTGTCTCAGTTGGGCGGGCTGAGAGGCATGCCGGAAGCCCAGGCTACAGTCGGCTGGCTGAAACGAATGCAGCAGCCGGACGGCGGCTTTATCGAAAGAGCCGACTTCTACAGCGGCAAAGAGCTGCCGTGGGGCGGGATGAGCGCCCTGGAGCCCACCTTCTGGGCAGTCCGGGCCCTCAAGTACCTGGGCGCCGGCCCCGAACGGCCGGAAGATGCGGCCCGCTTCGTCCGGGCGCGGCAGCTTGGCTCGGGGGCGTTCGATGCCAGCGAGATCGGCTGGGGCGGCGCCACCCAGGCCGTCTACAGCACCTACTGGGCCGTGGCCACCCTCAAGGAGTTGGGCCAGCCCGTGCCGGATTCCGCCAGGGTGGTGGAATGGGTAAAGGAGCAGCAGCACACCCAGGACGGCCGAGGGGGTTACCGGCTGAGCGACGACAATTTCAACTACAGCACCACCGCCGGCACCTACTACGCGGTGCAGACCCTGGTCCTGCTGGGCGCATCGGTGGAGCGAAGATACGACGTGAAAAAAGCCCTGCTCTCCAGCTACGGCCAGGAAGCCGATGGCGGCTTCGAAATCGGCCACGGAGATGACTGGAACAACTTCGACCACTATTCGCTGATGCAGGACACCTGGATGGCGGTCAGCACCTTGCGCTCCCTGGGCCTGCCGCTGTCCGACAGCGACACGAGCCGGGCGGCCCGGCCCGCCTCGGACTGCGCGGCCTGGGTGGCAAGCCTGCAAAACGCCGATGGCGGCTTCGCCCGGGTGGGGGTGACCGACCAAACTCCGGTGCGCTCGCCCAGCGAGATGCGGGCTGCCTGGCAGGCGGTCGGTACCTTCAGGCTGCTGGACCGGGAAGTTCCCCGGCCGGAAAAGCCGGTCGCACCGGTCAACGAGGTCCAGGTGCACGTCCCGCTGCACAAGTCGCCCCTGATCGACTACCAGGACCCGGTGAACGTCTGGGCCTACCGCCGGATCGCCCTGCCGATCTACGAACGCTTTCTGGCCGAAACCGGCAGCCGGATAAAGGCTATTGGCTGGCTCTCCAGGTGGGCCAGGGCGGTGGTCGGGCCGGAAAACGCCTCGTACCTCACCGAGGGCCGGGGCCTGCTCCAGGGCGGTTGGGGCCAGTGCGGCCAGATGAGCCAGCTCCTGCAGCAATTGGCCCTGAGTGTGGATCACGCCAGCCGCTACAGCTTTATCATGGGCGACGTAAACTGCGAAATCCTGGTCCAGGAGGACGGCTGGGACTCGCCCCACTGGTGCCTGTTCATCCCCTTCACCAATGAATACCCGGACCCCGGCCGGCCCACGCCCCGGCTTGCTCAGGACGGCTGGAGCGTCCTCGATGTCATCGTCAGCCACAACCAGCGCAGCCGGAACCTCAACTACCCCTCGATCACCCTGATCGGCGACCACCTGTTCAACAGCGTGCGGGTCGAAACCGTGGACTACGAGGCCGGCCGCTGGGGCCACGAAGTGAAAATGGACAGCACCACCACCTATGATAGCCCGCAGGCGGCCGAGCTCTACCCGGAGGGAAGCTGGTAGAAGGCCCGCTTGACAGTGGACCTTATATTCTGTAGTATCAGTGGCCCGGCGCGTCCGTGTATGTCCGGCACTGATCCAATGGAAAAGCGATGCTCAAGGCAATAATCGACGATTTCCGGTCGATAAAAAAGAATGACCCGGCCGCCAAGAACTGGCTCGAAACCTTCCTCTGCCACACGCCCTGGCACGCGCTGGCGCTGTACCGGCTGGCGCACTGGCTGCACGTGTCCCTGCACGTTCCGGTGATTCCACGCTTTATCAGCGTCCTGGCCCGCTTCTGGGCCGGGGTTGAAATCCACCCGGGAGCCAAAATCGGCCGCAGTTTTTTCATCGATCACGGCACCGGAGTGGTGATCGGGGAGACTGCCGAGATCGGCGACAACTGCGTGATCTTCCACGGCGTCACCCTGGGCGGCACCGGCCATCACAGCGGCAAGCGTCATCCCACGGTGGGCAGCAACGTGCTGATCGGCACCTCGGCCACCCTGCTCGGGCCGATCAACGTGGGCGATGGCGCCCAGATCGGCGCCGAAACTGTGATCGTCAACCGCGATGTCCCTGCCGGCTGCACCGTGGTGGGGGCGCCGGGCGTGATAGTCAAGCGCGATGGGAAAAAGGTGGAGGAAAAGCTGCCGCCGGCCCATTACCTGAAACAACCGCCGCTCATGCAGGGTACGCAGGGCGAGGGCATTTAGCCGAAAAAACCACCCGGCGATCTGCTTCGGGTCGGGCTGGCCGTAGGGGGCGGGTTTTAAACCAGCCCCTTGATTTTAGGCAATGCGTGCGGTTTCGCTGCGGCGTGTTGCGCCGGGATGACCGCCGGTCGCCCGCAAAGTGGAGTATGAAATCATCAATATTATCGGCAAGAAAAAAGCCCGGCCGGAATTTCCGGCCGGGCTTTTTTATCGTTCGGTTCAGGCGGGAGGCAAGGCGAGCAGCTCCTTGACCTTGTTTTCGAAATAGCTCTTGGGCTGATAACCGATAACCTTATCCACCAGCTTGCCCTGCCTGTCGATGACGAAGGTGGTGGGAATGCCGGTGAACACTTCGTAGGCGTCCACTACTTCCATCGTGGCCATGGCGATGTCGTAAGGCACCTTGTTCTTTTCGACGAATTTCTGCACGACACCCGATCCCGCGCGGTCCACCGAAATCCCGAGAATCGCCAGTCCCTGATCCTTGTAGGCGTTGTACAGCTCGCCGAATTCGGGTATCCCCTTGAGACACGGCGGGCACCACGTGGCCCAGAAATCGACGATCACCACTTTGCCGGCGTAATCGGCCAGGGTGACCGGGCTGCCGTCCAGCTTCTGCACTTTGAATTCCGGGGCCTTGGCTGCATCGGTATTTTGGGCGACCGTCGTGGCTTGAACCCCGGCTTGGCCGGCGCTCTCTTCCGGCTGCGCCGAGGCGGTTTTAGGGCTGGGGCCGCTGGAGCCGCAGGCAAAGGCGAAAATCAGGGTCGCCGCCGGCAGCAAACGGGTCACGGTCTGTGAAGTCATTAAATTCTCCTTGGCTGATTAGGACTGCTGCATTTCCCGTTATTTACCCGATATCGGTCAGGCCCGGGAAAAGTTGGATCAGATAACCACTTAATATGGAGAACATGTCGAAAAAGATCAATCCTCCGATTACGAGCAGGAAAGCTCCGGCGATTATTTCCACGGTGCGCAGATGATGCCTCAGGTTCTTGTACAGGCCCAGGAACTTGTTCAGCGCCAGGCCGGTAAGGATGAACGGCAGCCCCAGGCCGGCTGAATAGACACCCAGCAGGAACATGCCCGAGCCGACTGTGCCCTGTTGGGCGGCCAGGGCCAGGATCGCCGCCAGGATCGGGCCGATACACGGCGTCCAGCCGAATGCGAAGGCCGCGCCGATCAGGAAGATGCCCGTCACTCCCAACGGGTTTTCGCGCACGTGGATCTTTTTTTCGTATTCGAGGAATCCGATCCGGTAGATACCGGTCATATGCAGGCCCAGCACCGCGATCAGCACGCCGGCGGTCCGGTTGAACCAGAGCCGGTGCGTGAACAGCAGCTTGCCGATAAAACTCGCCCCGGCGCCCAGCAGTATGAACACGGTTGAAAAGCCGATCACGAAAATCAGCGTACTGATGAAGACTTTGAAGAGCTGGCCCTGGCTCTCCCGGTCGGACTGAAGAGTGTCCACCGATACGCCCGAAATGAACGAGATGTAGGCTGGAATCAGGGGCAGCACGCAGGGGCTGATAAAAGAAAAAAGACCGGCGGTGAAAGCGGTGAAAAGCGAGACGGATTCCATTTGGCGCGAGCGCCCTTCTTACTGGAGTCGAGGGGTCTTGAACACTCTGGCGAATAATTTCTTCGCTTCGAGCGCCAGGTCGTCGAACAGCGAATAGAGCGTGGGAGTGATGATCAGGGTGAGCAGGGTGCTGGTGGTCATGCCGCCCACGATCGCCAGGCCCACCGGACCCCAGTAGCCCGCCCGGCCTTCGGTCGGGCCGAACAGGCTGGGAAACAGCAGGGGCGCGGTCATCGGCACCAGCGAGAGTATAGTGGTGGAGGCGGTCATCAGGATCGGCCGCAGGCGTTTCTGCACTCCGTCGATTATCGCCTCCCGGCGGCCCATTCCCCGGCTGCGCAGCAGGTTGATGTAGTCGATCAGGATGATGCTGTTGTTGACCACCAGCCCGCAGACCAGGATCACCCCCAGGTAGGCCATCGTATCCAGATTGGTCTTGGTGGCGACGAAAATCAGCGCCACGCCGATAATGGCGAACGGCACGGAGAGCAGGATCGTGAACGGATGGATGTAGGATTCGAAGAGCGAGGCCAGAATGATATAAATCAGGACCAGCGCGAGGATGATCGCGAACCGCGACTGGCTCTCCTCCTCCATCATGGAGCGGAAAGTGTCGCCCAGGTCCCAGGTGTAACCGGGGGCGAGGTTGAGCTGTTGCATGCGCTGGGCCACGTCCCCGCTCAGCATGTAGATGCCCCCGCTCCTGGACTCCAGGCTCACCTCCACGTTGTACAGGCGCTCGCTCTTCTCGATCTGCCGGGGTCCGATTCCGGTCTCGATGTTGGCGACATTCTTCAACAGCACTCGCTGTCCAGTGGGGGAGTAAATCTCCATTGTCCGGAGTCCATCGAGGTTGACCCGGTCCTTTTCGTCCAGGCCCACCATGATGTCGATCTCGCGCTGAGGCGACTTGAACCGGCTCGTGGGCCGGCTTGACAGTTGCGAGCTGATTGTCCTGGCCACCTGGCTGGAGGAGATACCGCTGGTGGAGGCGCGCTGGCGGTCGACCATCACCCGCACCTCGTTCTCGCCTTCCTCCGTGCTCAGGTCGACTTCTTCCACCCCCGGCATTCCCTGCACCAGCTCTTTCACCTGCTTGGCGTAGCCGGCCAAGGTCTCCATGTTCTGCCCGTTCAGATTGATCTCCAGCCCGCCGCCGCCGCCGTGGCCGCCCCCCCCGCCGCCGTGCCAGCGGTTGTAATCGAAAGTGAATCCGGGCACCTGGGGGATGAGCTTTTTCACCTCCTCCTGCAGCACCTCGGTCTTGCGGCTGCCCTTGCCTGCCTCCTTGAAGTAAATCTCGAGTCTGCCGCTGTTTCGCCGGCCCATGTTCAGGTTGGTGCCGACCGCCTGAATCTCGAGCTCATCCTTGCGGTCCAACAGTTCCTTTTCGACCCCCAGCAGAATTTTTGAGGCGTCCGGGAAACTGTAGTTCTGGCTGATGTCTCGGATCGAGACCTGCAGACGCCGGTCGGGCTGCCAGCCGGCCGGGGCCCTGTCCATCATCCCGTACAGGGCGAACACGCCCCACATGATCCCCAGCACGATCAGGATCGTCACCACCCGGTAGCGCAGGGCGTGGCTGACCAGCCAGGTAAACACTTTCCGCAGGCCTGGGAAATTGCGCTCCTGGCTCGGCTTGAGGTTGTGGATCAGCTTGCCGGTCAACAGGGGCACCACTGTCACCGCCACCACGAAGCTCGCCAGGCAGACCACGCAGAATGTGACCCCGAAGTCCCGGATGAAGCGCATTCCGCCTCTGCCCCCGCCCAGGAAAACCAGCGGGACGAAAACGATGACGTTGCTCAGGATCGAAGCCAGGAGCGGCATGCCCACTTCGCGGCTGCCTTCGAGGCTGGCCTCCAGCGCGCTGACCCCGGTATCGTTGCGGATCCGGAAAATGTTCTCCAGCACCACGATCGATGGGTCGATCACGATCCCGATCGCGAAGATCATGCCCATCATCGAAATGATGTTCAGGGTAAGGTCGCTGTTGAACGGCTGGAGTCGGGAGAGGTACATGAAAAAGAGCGCCGTGACCATCGAGATCGGTATGGCCAGGGCGATCACCAGGGTATTGCGCAGGCTTCCCAGAAAGAACAGCAGAACCAGAATGGCCAGCACGCCGCCCATCAGGCCGGCCCTCTTCAGGTTGTTTATACTGCTGACTATGGATTCGGACTGGTCCCAGTATATCTGGTAGTCCAGGTCGGAATAGCGGGAGTCGGCCTTTATCTGTTCCATTTCGGCCTGGACCCGCTTATTGACTTCGATAATGTTGGCGTTGGAGGCCTTGAAAATGCCGATCGAGACGGCGTCGTGGCCGTTGAGGCGGCTGAACCACCGCATCCGCGCCGGGTAATCGAAGCGGACATTGGATACCTGGCTCAGCCTCAGGCCGCGCTCGTTGAGCGGCAGGTCGGCGATTTGTTCGACGTTTTCGAACTGGCCGATCGCCCGCAGGTTGTACTTGCGGCCGCCGGCGTAAACGTAGCCGGCCGGCAGGTTCTGATTTTCGCTGGAGATCTGCTGGCTGAGCTGGCGCGAATTGACCCGCGAAGACCGCATCTGATCCTCGTCCAGGTCCACCCAGATACTCTTCTTCTTCAGGCCCTCGATGCTGACGTTGGCCACCCCGTCCAACGCCATCAGCCGCTTCTCCAGCACGTTCTCCACAATGTTTTCGAACTGGTCGGAGCTGCCTTTCCAGATCACGCCGAAGTTCAGGATCGGCCAGTCCGTGGTCTGCCAGCGCAGCACCCGCGGCTGGTCGATCAGATCGCTGGGAAGCTGCGGCCGCACGCGGTCCAGCCGCTCGCGGACTTCCATCGAGGCGATGTCCATGTCGGTGCCCTGCTCGAACTCCAGGCTCACCGAACTGCCGCTGGAGTTGCTGTTGCTGTGCATCGAGCGCAGGCCCGGCACCGTGCCCATGATCTCTTCCACGTTCCGGGTGATCAGCCGCTCCACTTCCTCGGGATTGCTCCCCTGGTACGGCACGCTCACCCGCAGAAACGGCCGGCTGATATCCGGCAGAAATACCAGCGGAATCCGGTTCAGGCTCAACAGGCCCAGCACGATGATCGAAAGGACGGCCATCGTGGTGGTTACCGGCCGGTTTATGGAAAATTCGGAGATCCTCATTGTCCCTGTACTGGCCTCGGAATGCTGCCGCTTCTTTGTCTGGGCTGGCCGTCCCTGGGCCAGCTTCCCTTTTGTCCGCTTTCACTGGGCCACTGTTTCCGCTGGCCCGCCAGGCTGTCCGGCGCCGCGATCGAATCCGTCCCTTCACTCACTACTCGCACCGGTGTATTTTCGTTCAGGCCTTCCTGGCCGATCATCACGATCCGCTCCTTCTCCGCCACCCCGCGCACCACCTCCACCGTGTCCCCCTGGCTGATCCCCAGGGTCAGGCGCCGCCGGTGGGCGCGGGAAGAATCGTCCACCACGAACACCTCCGGCGACTCGGTCTCCGGAATGAGCGCCTTGCGGCTGATCACCAGGGCATCGCGCAGGGTCTCGATCAGGATGTACACCGAACAGAACATGCCGGGCTTGAGCCGCTCCCGGCCCTGGGTGACCCGCACCGTCACCTTGACCGTGCCGGTCGCCGGGTCCACTACCGGCGAGATCATCTCCACCTCGCCGGTAAAATTTTCACCCGGGAAGATCGCCGTCTCGATCCGGGCCTTGTCCCCCAGGTTCACCCGGCCCAGCTCCTTTTCCGGCACGAACAGCCGGACGAGCAGAGTTTCGGTGTCGGCCATATGGAACAGGACCGTGTTGGTGCGGATCAGACCGCCCCGCTCCACCAGCCTCTGGGTCAGCACTCCGGAAATGGGAGCGGTGATCGTGGCGTATTCGAGGTTCAGCCGGGCGCGGTCTAACTGGGCCTGGGCCGATTCGAAATCGTATTTGGCCCGGTCGACCAGCTCCTGGCTGGTCAGCTGCTGTTCGAGCATCCTGAGGTTGCGTTCGTAAACGCTTTTGGCGTTTTCGAGCCTGGCCCGGGCCTCGGCCTGTGCGATCGTGAATTCCCGCTTGTCCAGCTCGGCCAGCACCTGGCCGCTTTTCACCTGGTCGCCTTCCTCCACCGACAGCCTCTCCAGCAACCCGTTGACCCGGGCCACCACTTCCACCTCCCGCAGCGCCTCGATATTGGCATTGCCGAATACGTAGCTGGCCAGGTCGGAGCGGAACGGCGTGCTCACTTCCACCGGCACGGCCTGCTGCATCCCGCCGAACTCGCCGCCGCCACCCGGCCAGTTGCCTCTGCCGCCTCCGGCCCGGCCGCGCTGGGCCGCCTGGGGGTCGTTGCCGGACGAACAGCCGGCGACTGCCAGGCTGACGGTGAATCCGATTAAGCACAAAATCCTGCTGGCTTTTGGTCTGAACAATGGAGGGTCCTTTTACAGTGTAGAGTTATATGCGTAATTCGGCCTTACCGCCGGACGGCGGCTCTATCCGTATACACTCCACCACCCCGTCCGGTTACATTTTTATATTATAAGTCCTGTGCCCGATCAGGTGCAACAGAGAAAGAAAACTATTACTAAGTGACATTCCTGCTGAAAAATATTCCAGCGCTGAATCGGTAAGTTCGGCCGGATGGAACTTTTCAGAAGTGCTCCTCGATGTAGGCGACCGCGGTTTCGAGGTCGGGGAGGATTTTGGTGCAGAAGCGGACCATCCAGGGGTTGCACTCCTGGAAGGGGAAGGGGCTGAATGCGATGACGAACTTGCCGAGGTTGAAGCTGGCGTGGAAAACCTCCATGGCCGTGCCGATCGAGGGCTTGCTGTAGTTGACCAGCACGATGTCGGCCTCGGCCACGTCCTGCAGGTCGAAGCTCACGATCTCGTTGGCCGAATCCACCTCGCGGTCCTTGAAGTTACGCCGCATGGGATCCAGGAGCGTGAAGCGGCTGCTGAAAAGCAGCTTGGCCCGCTCGCGCCAGGTGGTGCTCTCATCGGGTGCGCAGTCCATGATCGGCCCGCAGAGGTAGACTGTGCGATTTTTTTTTCCGGCGGCCAAAGAAAAACTCCTTTTTATGTATAATCCGAAGCGGGAGACAATTTAACAAGGAAGAGAGGGAGAGGGCAAATATTTAATAGCAGGAAATCATTTATGGACAGCTTCCCTTGCGCAGTGCCATGATCAAATCCAGCGCGTCCAGCACGTTCGCCCGGCCATCCAGGTTATAATCGGCTTTCAGGTCGCCGGGGTTGTCGCGCAGGAATATCAATAGTGAAATTGCATCGGCAATATCGACCTTACCGTTTTCGTTGAAGTCGCACCCGGCTATATTCCAGGTTCTGATCCGCGCCCGCAGGTTGAAATTGCCATATTCGGCAGATGGCAGCTGGCTGAAATACACTCCGTCTTCAGAATAGTACGATCGACCGGTGTATTCCGAAAACACGTCGACCGTAATCCAGTCGTCGGTGCGGTAGGCCACGAAAAATTCCTGGTTCTTGCCTATCCTGATTCGGGCATCCTCGAGAGGGATGGAATGCCAGCCTTGCTCTAATCTGTCCCCTGAATGACTGTATAGCAGGCCGACAGGCACGGAGTCTTCAATCGCTCTGTAAATCCTGATCTCGTAAAGGTTAGCCCCGTATCCGAAGCCCACGTCCAGGGCTGCGATCATTCCAGGTTCTTCAGCTTTAAACCTTACGCCGCCCCAGACCTGGGCATCGGGAGTTTCCGGCCCCCAGCCATAGTGGGTGATTCCAGCGGGATCGTAGCAGATCGAATAGCCCAGTGGGTTTCTCACTGTTACGTCGGCGCTGATCCATTTGCTTCCAACTGTAGCAATATTATTGACTTCCACACCTGTAATATTTTTTTCATAGTCCCTGCTGTCAGGATTCGAAATTGAACTGAAGGTCGTGTTATTGCTGGAGCCGGGGAACGGATCGCCCGGATCGCCGTTGTTCCCGGGATTTTTCATAAGATCGAGATCATTTCTCCCATCCGCTTCCTCGAGGTCGACAAGCTTGTGTGTTTCATCCATATTCCCCATACCCCAACCAAATAAAGCTTTTCCGAATCTCTGGTTTTCGTCCACGTGGTAGATCAGGAGCCCCGAACCGGGCAGGCCGCTGTCGAACCCGATCTTCTGCCTGTTTTCGAGCAGGAAATAGCGGCTCAGTCTGTAACCGTCCTCCCAAACCAGGTATATTTCAGGGAAGTCTTCCACCGGATCGATAAATACCGATCGGTTTTCTTCAAGGACGATGGGAGAAGCCCAACCAAGCTCAATCTTGCACCAGGCCGAAAGGTGGGGGAAGCTTGCTCCCGGCAAGTAAACACCCTCGGCCATTTCGCACCAGAAGCCGAGACCCAACGACAGGCCGGAGTAGTCGTAGAGGTCAGGCAGTCCCAACACATGGGCAAATTCATGGCAGGCCACTCCCACTTTTATCAGCCCAGCTGAATCCGGATATTGCCACAACTCGGATAGAATCGCAGATGTACTGACCTTCAATCCTTTCCCTGACGCTGAAAGATCATTCGTCGTGTATTCGTTTTTTCCAAGCCCTGCCATCCCAATGAACAGGCTGTTCGCCCCCTTATCCCCTGGGTAGACTACCATTACCGCGTCTATGTAACCGTCGTCATCGCCGGAATTGGGCTGTCCGTCCGGACCGTCATTGTCGTATTTTCTGAAGTCCACACTCCGGTCGGCAGCGGCAATAACGTCAACCACGTAGCCGGCGTAGTTTTGCGGGAAGGCCTTTTTGGCATAATATTCCTCTGGATGTTCTGTTTCGAACCAGCCGTAGATATCACCGTTCAAGCGGAATTGGCGGTAAGAGACCTCATCGAAATAGCTGGTCATCGTGCCATCGGGATTATTAGCGAAAAGGTGGTTATTGAATGCTTCCGCTGAAAAGGTTCCCTTTTTGTCTTTGAAATTGCCCAACAGCACCGGCAGATAAAATCGTTCCGGCTGCAGGGCCGCCAGGCTCGTCTCGCCCCTCGCCGCTTTCCGGCGAAACTCCCTGCGCCGGGTAAGCTTGCGCACCCAGCCGGGGTCTCCCCGATTCAGGTGAAAACTGTCACCGGGCTCTAAGCTGCCATTCTGCGGCTTTCCAGGCAAACGCGAGTAGGCCGGCTCGGAATGGATTAACAGGAGTAGAACTAATATTAAAACGTGGTTCAGTAAGAGACGCATTGCATCAGAAATGTATATGCCGAGACGGATGAAGGAGTAAGGGGAGGGGGGTAAGACCTGTGATCAGATGTATTAATAATAAAAATGGAAAAAGTCAATATTTTTTACGAAAATTTGACAACCTTCTGTCATATATACCTGGGCGTCAAGAGAATGTTCCAGCCGTTTATCACCCAGGCGCTTATTAATGTCTGGCCGTGAACGCCAGGAACAGCACGCCCTCGCCGGTCGCCGCCGGAATCGCAGGGGCGGCCCCCTGTGGCCGCCTGGATGTCATACGAGGCAGGCACAGGGGCCTGCCCCTCCGGAAAACGGGAACCAATGGCAGTGTAGGGGAGGGTTTCAAACCCTCCCCTACGGCTACGGCACGTATTTATAACAGGTTGAGATTTTACCTCTTCGCCGTGAACGCCAGGAACAGCACGCCCTCGCCGTGGGCCGGCCCGGCGATTATGAACGTGCCGCCGTTAGCGATCCGCAGCGTGGTCTCGAACACCTTCTGCTTGCCGGACCTGGGGGTGAGCTTCACCTTGAGCCGGATCTTGCCCTCCTCGAATCCCTCGGGCGTCAAGAGCAGCTTGTTGTCGCCCAGCAGGGCGAATTCACCGCTCACCGATACGCCGAGCTTGCGGTTGTGAGTCTGTTCCAGGCGGAAGGTGGAATAGGACAGCTTTTCCAGGTCGCGCACGATGTCGTTCAGCCGGTCGTCCACGCCCCGGCCGGTATTCTCCGCCACGATCTCCCGCACCGTGATCTCGCATTCGTCGTTCTCTTGCGCAGGCAGGGAAGGAGCCAATTGGAAGGAAGCCAAACAATAGAGTGCCACTGTGAAAAATACCGTCCGGAAGGTCGAACTAAGCTGATTCATCTGGTGGCCTTTTGTGGGTAAATGTATTGGAGATTAATTGTCTTCGTCTTTGGAGTCGTTGATCCAATCGTTGATCCAGATGATCGTGTGCCCGTCCTGTTCGGCCGGCGGCAGGATCATGAAGCCGGCGTAGGTGCAGTCGATGGATTCGATGTCGAGCTCGTTGGAGGCCCTGGCCTCGGTCACCGCCGGCGGCAGGAGCCAGATGGCAGCCAGCACGGCTGCGGCCGCGGCCGCGCTCCCCCACCAGGCGGCGCGCCGGACCCGGCGCCCCGAATGCAGGCGGCGAGCGATCTTCTCCCAGGCGCGGCGGTCGGAAACTTCATCCGGCTCGCACTCCCGGGCCAGCTCGGCCATTGCCCGGCTCACCCCCGCCAGCTCCTCGATAAACTCCCGCGCCGATGCGTCCTGTTCGAGGGCCTTTTCCACTCGTCGCTGTTCGGCCTCCTCCAGTTCGCCATCGTAGTAGCGCTGCAGCAGCTCTTCGTTCAGCTCGAACTCCTGGCCCATCTCCGCCCCCGCAGATTGATTCGGGTTCACAAATTACCGCAAAAACCGTAGGGGTAGACCCCTGTGTCTGCCCGGTCTTGAGAAAAATATTTTAATCCTGAGGGCGCACACAGGGGTTCGCCCCTACATAGAACCGGATAAATACAATTTTCATGATTAAACGGGTTAATTAGGCGTTAAACCGGCAGAAATAAAGAAAATTCCCACCGCCGGTCCCTGACTTCTCTACTGGCCCTCCGGTCCCGGCACGTTCCAGCGCCGCAGGACTTCTGCCACTTTCCTGCGCGCATAATGCAGCCGGCTCATCACCGTTCCCAGCGAAGCGCCGGTGACTTCGGCGATTTCCCCGTAGCTCAGGCCGTTGATCTCGCGCAGCACCATCACCTGGCGGTGATCCTCGCTGAGCGTATCGAGGGCCCGGCGCACCAGTTCGGCCAGTTCCTTGCGATAGAGGGCGCTGTCGGGCGACTCGCCCTCCGGCGCGGCAATCTGCCTGCCCCCCGCTTCCAGGTCGGACAGCGACTGAGTGGGGTGGTTCTGCCGCCGCCGCGCCTGCTTGCGCCTGAAGTCGGTGGTGGCGTTGAGCGCGATCCGGTAGAGCCAGGTGTAAAAGGAACTCTGGCCCTTGAAGCTCTTCAGGGCGCGGAACGCCCGGACGAATGCTTCCTGGACGATATCCCAGGCGTCATCCGGGGAGCCGACCATCGAGCCCACCAGCCGGAAAATTTTCAGGTGGTAGCGGTCGTACAAATGACGGAAGGCGGCCTGGTCGCCGCGGTTGGCCAGCTCAACGAGCTGTTCGTCAAAAGCCTGCGACTGCTCGAGCTCAGGAGACACCATCACCCTTACGGAAAGTTAGACGTACGAATTCCGGACTTATTCAATCAAAATAAGCAAAATACGAAACGAACGAATTCAGCGTAATTTCTTGGCGGCCTTCTTGCCCGCCTCGCTTTCCGGGTAGCCGCTGGCGGCTTTCTGGAAGAGAGCGGTGGCGCGGCCCCTGTCCTTGAGGCGGTCTTCGGCCAGTTCGCCGGCCCGGAACAGGCAGCTCGGGGCCAGGGGACTTTCCGGAAACATTTCGGCCACCCGGCTGTAGGCCTCCACCGCCGCGGCGTAGTTTTTCGTCCGGCTTTCGTGGACTTTGCCGATCCGTTCGAGTACTTCGGCGGTACGTGGCTCGCCGGGGAACTCGCTGACTATCCTTTCGTAGAAGCCGAGGGCCTTGTCCACGTCCGCCAGGTTGTCGAGGTAGAGGCGGGCGATCCGGCCGTAGGCGTCCATCTGGATTTCCGGAAAGGGGAAGCGCTTGGCGGTGTCTTCGAGCTGGATGACGGCCTGGCCGTAATTCTGCTCGGCCTCGTCCACTTCCGAGACCAGCACCGAGGCCCGGGCGGCCGACAGCTCCGCCGGCTGCTTGGCGATTACCTCCCCGAAAGTCCGGCGAGCCATTTCATAGTTTTTCAGCGGCCCCAGATAGACCTGGCCGGCCTTGAGCAGGGCCGGGCCCACCGTCTTCCCGAAAGGCTCGAGAATTTCGGCGGTGTGGTAGGCCAATAGAGCGTTGCGCCACCTGGTCAGAAGCTGCTGCATGTCTCCCATGATCACGCACACCTCCGCCGCCCGGTAGTCGTAGTTGGCGCGGTAGAGGTAATGCCGGCAATCGGCGATCAGGTACGCGGCCAGCTCCCTGTTTCCGGCGTCCGCGGCCAGTTGCAGGAAGTCGAAGTATCCCTGCTGGCCGCCGGCGAATGTCCGGTTTTCCGCCAGGAGCCTGAGGACGTGGGTCTTCAGCAGCTCGTAGCTGTCATCGGTGAAGATGGCGGTGATACCGCGTTTGCGGCTTTCGGCCAGGGCTTTCAGCTTTTCGCGGGCCGAGCCGGCCAGGGGGCTCGCCGGGTAGACATGCAGGAGCTTGAGGTAGGTGGCCAGAGCGGCCGGTTCGTCTTTACGAATTTCGTAAAGCGTCGCCTTGAGGTAGGTCAGGCTGTCGTTTCCGGCAAAATTGGGATAGATCCCCTCGAAAACCGGGAACTCCTCCAGCAGCGCCTCGGCGTAATTTTCACTGGATGCCTCGTAGCGGCTGCGCAAAAGCTGCCAGTATTCCGCCTCCGGAGGGTAAGTGGCCGCCAGGATTGCCGGTGCGGCCAGAACAGCGGCGACTGTGATCACGAACGTACGGGAAAACTGCGGCAACTGGCGAAACGGCATCATTCCCTCCTGAGAGTCGGATTCGGTTGTTTTTCAAGGCTTTCCGGCAGCGGCGCGGGGAGTTCGACAGAGCCGGCGGCCGGGTCGAGCGGGAAGGTGAAGGTGAACCGGCTTCCCCGGCCGGGTTCGCTGTCTATATGGATTCGTCCGCCCAGGAGGCGGGTGAGCTTGCGGGCCACGCTCAGACCCAGGCCGGTGCCGCCGTGCCTGCGGCTCAGCGAGCCGTCCCCTTGGCGGAAAGCATCGAATATGTAAGGGATTTCCCCGGCTGGAATCCCCTCGCCTGTGTCCTGGACGGACAGCCACCAGGCGCCGCCCGGCTGATCGGCGCCGAACCCGATCGTGATGGCGCCGCGGTCGGTGAATTTTACCGCGTTGTCCACCACGGCCTGCATGATCTGGCTCACTATTTTGCGGTCGGTGCTGATCCGGGCCGGTGTCCCGGCCGGTTCCACTACCAGCTCCACCGCTTTCTCCCGCAACTGCGGCTCGAACGCTGAACACACCTCGGCGACCAGCTCCCCCAGGTCCAGGGGACGCCTCTCGGGCACCACCTTCTCGAACTCGAGCTGGGCGAAATCGAGAATTCGGCTGATCCGCTCCAGCAGGGTCTTGCTGTTCGAATTGATAATCCGGATACAGTTCCGCTGTTTTTCGGTCAGCGACCCCTGCCGGCCCTCGGCCAGCAGCCTGCAGAAACCGAGGATGGAGTTGAGCGGTGTTTTGAGCTCGTGGGAAAACGAGGCGAGAAATTCGTTCTTCAGCCTGGCCGCCTCTTCCAGCCGGGCCTTGCTCTGCACCAGCTGGCGGTTGGTTTCCTGAAGGCTCATCGTGCGTTCGGCCACTTTCTCTTCGAGAATTTCCGCGGTCCTTTCCGCCTTGCGCCGCGCCTCGATGATCGAGGGAATCCAGAGGAAGAATCCGTAGGCCAGGCTGAAAAAACCGAATAGGCGACAGAAAATTTCCTGGAACAGGCCGATTACAGCCAGGTCCAGTCCCGGAAGCAGCCTTTTCGCCGCCGGGAAATAGACCAGCGCCAGGCCGATCAGCGGCTCCAGCAGCAGCAGGCTGAAACCAGCGAGGATGAAGTACCAGCCCTGGCCCCTGATTTCCGGATGACGGGCGCTGTTGGCTACCAGAAAGGACAGCACGGTGGCCATTATGACCACCCGGATCGATAGCAAGGTGACCGGCGAATGCAGCACCGATAGAAACAGGTCGGCAAAGATGATCGCGTTCAACAGCAGGATCAGCAGAAACAGAAAGCTGATCAGGCTGATTCGGTTCCGCGGGTCCCTTTCGCTGACGGCACTCGCCATCCCGGTCGACTCCTTACCCCGGTAAATTGACCGCCGGAAAGTAAAGCAACGCTATAAGCGATTTACAGATTAATCTTGCGCCAACCGGCTTCGGTATGCAGATTCATTAAAGAACGCCGGCACGGCAACTAATAATAAATTCACGCGGCAGGATTATCCAAACTTTTAAATGAATTCCTGAATATTGATTTTTGCCTGGTCGCCGGCTAATATATTATTTGAACGCAATTTTGCGCTCGGGCAATAGTTTTGCCGCCTCCAGAAGGAAAATATTCCGCGAAGACCGATATTTATTCTCACTATCGCTCTTACTCCGCAAACGGTCTTCCCGGTGGCCGCCCGGTTGGATTATCTTCCGGGTCGAATGATTCAATTCCGGCTAAAGCTTAATCTCAATAAAGGAAACTGTGTAAGATGTCTAAGTTCAAGGGCTCCGGCGACCTTACGCGCACGATAATCCTCGGCATGCTCGCCGGTGGCCAGATGCACGGTTACGAAATCAAGAAGCGGATCCAGAAAGCCCTCGGCGAAAGCGCCGACATCAATTTCGGCTCGATTTACTATGGCCTGAAAAGTCTTACCGGCAACGGCCTGGTGGATCACCTCCGGGACGAGCCGGGCAAGGGGAGCCCCGAGCGCTCGATTTACCGTATCACTCCCAAGGGCCGCAGGCATCTGCTCGAACTGCTGGCCGCCAGCCTGACCGATCTCTCGCTGCCGTTGCGCTCGCTGGAGGTGGGCCTGCATTTCATGGAGAATCTGACTCCCCCGGCGCTGAAACAGCTTCTCCAGGAGCGCTTCGAAAACTTGAGCCGCCGCTACGAGGAGACGCTCAACCAGGAGGTTCCTGTCGGTGAAAGTCAGCCGGCCCGCTTGATCCGCGAATACCGCCTCTACCAGCTTGGCGCCGAGGTGCGCTGGCTCAAAAACATCCTGGCCGGCCTGCATTGAACCTCGAGCGCATTCCCCGCAGCCTGTCGGACCAATAATAAAAAGGACGCTTGACCTGCCCCAATAATAGTCAGGCAGCGTCCCACACAACAGTCCCTTCATCCTTGCCCCGAAGAACAGTAATGCATTCTCCGGATAGAGTAACCGCAAGCAAAGGAGGTGCAGCATGTCGGCCCAACAGTTCCAACGGTCCTTGACTCTGCGGCCAGTGTGCCACCGTCACGCGGAGCCTGGCTGGTTCCCGGTCCTCCTGATGGTCGGCGCCTGCCTCGGCTGCCTCTCCCAGCAGGGATCTGCCCAAGACTCTTTGCCGGTTCTCTCGCTCGGTAGTCCGGTCGAAGGCGTAATCACGAAGCAGCCTCTTGCCTACGGTCTCAACCTCGCCGCCGGGCAATTCCTGCGGGTGGCAGGCGAGGTGGCAGGCGAGGGTGGTGCCCACCTGCGCCTGATCGGGCCTCGCGGGGACACGCTCCAATTTACCAACACCCTGATGTTATCCCAAGCCGTGCAGGAGACGGGACTGTATCGGCTCGAGATTTATGGATACAATGAGGAGGACTCTGTGGCGCAAAGTTATAAGTTACGGGTGGACGAGCTACTCTCGCCAGCGCGCTATGCTGCACGGCAGGACTCACTTCGGAACGATCCTCGCGTCGCGTGGCTCGCCCAGCACTCCATCCCTATGCGGTCCCTGGCGTCCGATGACGATGACTTCACCGACTTGGAGCCGCTGCGCGAAACAATCGGTGATGCGCGGGTAGTCCTGCTCGGGGAGGAGAGCCACGCCAGCGGGACGAACATCCGGGCCATTTCGCGGCTGGTCAGATTCCTCCACCGAGAAATGGGATTCGACGTTGTGGCCTTCGAGTCCGGCCTCTACGACATGTGGAAGGTCTGGCAGCTCATGCAGGCGGGACACGACCCGGGTGACGCGATGCGCCAGGGCCTGTTCGGCACCTGGTCGTACGCCGCCGATTTCCAACCGTTGGCGCGTTACCTGGGCCAGCAGGCGGTCGGCCCGCACCCACTCGAGGTCTCCGGCGTCGACTGCGCGCTCTCCGGAACACTCTCCCGCCAACAACTCGTTTCCGAGCTTAGGGAACTCGTTGCTCGCGAGCACCTCGGGGAGGAAGGCAAGAACCTTGTTCCGGGCTTCTGGACCACTCTCTCCGGATTCGTGGGCGGCACTGGCGACTCCCTTACCACTCGCGTTCAGCAGGACGTCTTGTCGGACCTCCGGTGGCTGGCCGAGCGACTCGCCGATGCGGGTGAAACCCGCTCCACCGCAGAGGGACGAACGCTTCGCCTGTGGGCGCAGGTGTCACGGAGCCTCGCAGAGTACATGGCTTACAAATGGATTGATGCAAATAGTGATGCGTATACCGATCCCCGAGACCGCCAGATGTCTCGGAACCTGGCTTGGCTCGCTCGGGAGTACTTTCCGGGACGGAAGATCATCGTCTGGGCGGCCAACCCTCACCTCCTTCGCCACCCGTATCGGCTCTACCAGACACACGAAGAGAAAGTCAGCTCCGGGATGGGCCAAGGCGATCGCTCCTTCGTCATCGCTGCCACGGCCTACAGCGGTCAGTTCCGGTGGAGGGCGTTTCCACCCTCGATGACTTTCACCGTGGTGTCAGACCAGGACCCCACATTCGAACTCGAGGAGCTCTTGGCCGCGACCGGTCTGGAGCAGGCCGTGGTCCCCCTGAGGAATTTGCCGCCTGGCGGCGACTGGCTCCGTTCTCCGATTTTGAGCCGGCCCTGGAACTATGAGTCGGTCCTCGTCACGTGGACGGATCACGCGGACGCGATTCTCTTCATGCGGGCAGCCACGCCGAGAGCCAGTATCCCCCGATAGCCCGTGAGCCGTGCCGCGGCTCAGCCTGAGTCGTTCGCTGGATAATGGAGATAATTGATGAAAAGGACGCTTGACCTGCCCCAATAAAAGTCAGGCAGCGCCCCCCACAACAGTCCCCTTATCCTCGCCCCGAAGAACAGCAGTAAATTCTCCGGATCGAGCACCCGCAAGCAAAGGAGGTGCATCATGGCGGCCCGACAGTTCCAACGGTTTTCGACTCTGCGGCAAGTGTGCCACAGTCACGCGGGGTCTGGCTGGCTCCCGGTCCTCCTGATGGTTGGCGCCTGCCTGGGCGGCCTCCCCCAGCGGGGATCTGCCCAAGACTCCTTGCCGGTTCTCTCACCCGGTAGTCCGGTCGAAGGCGTAATCACGAAGCAACCTCTTGCCTACGGCCTCAACCTCGTCGCCGGGCAATTCCTGCGGGTTAAAGGGGAGGGTGATGATGTTTTGCTGCGCCTGATCGGGCCTCGCGGGGACACGCTCCAGCTTACCTGGAGACCGAGACTGATGTTATCCCAAGTCGTGCAGGAGACGGGACTGTATCGGCTCGAGATTTATGGATACAAAGAGGAGGACTCGGTGGCGCAGCGTTATAAGTTACGGGTGGACGAGCTGCTTTCGCCAGCGCGCTATGCTGCACGGCAGGACTCACTTCGGAACGATCCCCGCGTCGCGTGGCTCGCCCGGCACGCCATCCCTATGCGCTCCCTGGCGCCGGATGACGATGACTTCACCGACCTGGAGCCGCTGCGCGAAGCAATCGGTAATGCGCGGGTAGTCCTGCTCGGGGAGGAGAGCCACGGCGACGGGACGGCCGTCCGGGCCAAGTCGCGGCTGGTAAGATTCCTACACCAGGAAATGGGATTCGACGTCGTAGCATTCGAATCCAGCCTCTACGGCATGTGGAAGGTCTGGCAGCTCATGCAGGCGGGACACGACCCGGACGTCTGGTCGTACGACGCCGATTTCCAACCGTTGGCGCGTTACCTGGGCCAGCAGGCGGTCGGCCTGCACCCACTCGAGGTCTCCGGCGTCGACTTCCAGTTCAGCGGAACACTCTCCGACCAACAACTCGTTTCCGAGCTTAGGGAACTCGTTGCTCGTGAGCACCTCGGGGAGGAAGGCAAGAACCTTGTTCCGCGCTTCTGGACCACTCTTTCCGGATTCGTGAGCGACACCATCCCTTGGCCCATCCAGCAGGACGTCTTGTCGGACCTCCGGTGGCTGGCCGAGCGGCTTGCCGATGCGGGCAAAAGCCGCTCCGCCGCAGAGGGACGAACGCTTCGCCTGTGGGCGCAGGTGTCACGGAGCCTTGCAGAGTACATGGCGTTCGACTGGATTGAGTCATATAACGATCGCCGAGACCGCCAGATGGATCGGAACCTGGCGTGGCTCGGTCGGGAGTACTTTCCGGGACGGAAGATCATCGTCTGGGCAGCCAACACTCACGTCTTTCGCCATCCGGATCGGCTCCCCCAGGCAACCATAGTGTCCAGAGTTGGGATGGACCAAGCGGTTCGCGAGATTTTCGGCGATAGCTCCTTCGTCATCGCTGCCACGGCCTACAGCGGACAGTACCAGAGGATCGGGGGGGGGCCACCCTCGATGACTTTCACCGTTGTGTCAGACCAGGACTCCACATTCGAACTCGAGGAGCTCCTGGCCGCGACCGGTCAGGAGCAGGCCGTGGTTCCCCTGAGAAATTTGCCGCCGGGCGGCGACTGGCTCCGTTCTCCGATTTTGAGCCAGATCTCGGCCTATCAGTCAGTCCTCGTCACGTGGCCGAATCACGCGGACGCGATTCTCTTCATGCGGGTAGCCACGCCGAGAGCCAGGATTCCCGATAGCCCGTGAGCCGTGCCGCGGCTCAGCCTGAGTCGTTCGCTGGAAAATTGAGAATTAACTGTCTTGATCAGGCGCCGCTCACTGCCCTTCGATGAACGCGGCTATCCGGTCGTAGTAGCGCCCGCCCAGGAGCGCATAGGCGTCCAGATGGTCCCCTCCTTCCACCGCCCAGAAACTCACCAGTTCCACGTTGCCCGCTTCGGCGAGCCTGCGGCCGAGCTCGAAGGGAACCACCCGGTCGCGCGTGCCGTGAATGATCAGTACCGGCACCCTCACCTTGCCGATCCGGCCGCTGATATCCCAACGGTACTTCATGAAATAGTGGAGCGGCAGCAGGCCGAATACGCTCCTGGCCATGTCACGGCCATTGGTGAAAGCCCCCTCCAGCACAATTTTCCCGCAGGGCCGTTCGATGGCCAGTCGCACCGCCGGCGCCGCACCGATCGAGCGGCCAAAGAGGATCAGGCTCCGGGGGTTGACTCCCTTGTCCCGGACCAGAAAGTCGTAGGCCGCCGTTGCGTCCTGGGCCAGCTTCTCTTCGCTGGGCCGGCCGGTCGACCGGCCGTAGCCGCGGTAGTCGAATAGCAGCGCCCCGTAGCCGCGCCGGATAAATGGTTCGAGCCATTCGAGGCGGTGGCTGATGTTGCCGGCGTTGCCGTGGCAGATCAATAGTACCGGCCGGCCTGGGGCTCCGGGAGCGAAATACCAGCCGTGAAGCGTGTCGCGGCCCGCGCCGAGTCTCAGCCCGACCTCCTCCGCCTCCAGCCCGTAATCTGCGGGGAAGGCTTCGAGTTCACGTCCCGGGAAAAAAGTCAGCCGGTTCTCCATCAGCCGGACCACCAGGCCCAGAATCAGAACCACGGCCGTCAGGCTGAAAACTGCCAGAAGAATGCTTTTGCTCAGAAACATTACTTATTACCTTGACAAAATTGGCGGTATCGGCTTAACAAATTAATCTCCGGACCGCTGCCGGCACAAGTGAACAGGCAACCCGGGCCGGAAAAATCCATTCAGGCCGGGCTGACCCATGGCTGCGAAAAAATACGGCAAGACTCCTAACCGCCAGAATAAGCTGCACGTGCGCACGCCCCGGCCCGGAAGCGGTCCGAAAAACAAGGGGCGCGCCCACGACCAGGGAAAATCTAATCGTATTCCACGTTAGCCGTCCACACCCAAGCCAGGAGCGGGAAATGTTCAAGCTGTCACCCGGAGTGAAATCGTCAATCGTCGCACTGTCAATTGCCGCCCTGAGTGCGGCCGGATGCGGCAGCAAGGAGGAATCCGCCATGCAGAAGAGCGCCGCCAGGTTCGTCGCCGAAACCAGAGAAGCCGCCGGCCATCAGGTGGTGGTGCTCAGGCGCCTCGGGGAGCACCCCCTCGAAGCCTTCCTGGCCCCCTGGGCCGGAGCCAACCTGTTCAGTCTGATCTACGATGGCCAGGAGTTGATCTACGGACCCGAGGACCTGGCGTCTTTCACCGGCGCCAATCCGGGCAATCCGGTGCTCTATCCCACTCCCAACCGGGTGGCTGGGGGCAAATTCAGCTACGGGGGCCGGACTTTCGACTTCGGCCTCAACGATGGCGACCGCTTCCTGCACGGCCTGGTGCGCAGCGTCCCCTGGCAGTACGAGATCCTCCCGGCCACGGACCAGGGCGCAGCCGTCAAAACCTGGATCGATTTCGCCCCCGGCACCGAGCTGTATGCGAAGTTCGGCTTCGACCATCGCCTGACCCTGGTCTATGCTCTGGATGACAGCGGCCTGCGGATCGACTACGAAGTCGCCAACCGCGACAGCCTCAGGCTCCCTTACGGTATCGCTTTCCATCCCTACTTCCGCTTTCTCGGCTCGCGCGAGAGCGCCATACTGTGCGTACCGGCGCAGAAGCACCACGAGGCGGTCAATCTGATGCCCACCGGCAAGCTCGAAGACCTGGACGGCGCCCCCTACGACATCCGCACTCCCACGCCCGTGCCCGACCTGGTGCTGGACGACGTGTACTGGGGAATGCGGCCTGAAAACCCGGCCTGGATCGAGTACCGTGAGGCGAAGGTGCGGCTCGAGCTGCAGGCCTCGGCCCAGTTCACCCACATGGTGGTTTACATCCAGCCGCAAAACCAGTTCCTCTGCGTGGAGAACCAGACCTGCTCCACCGATGCCCACAACCTTTACGCCCGCGGACTGGTGGAGGAGTCGCACCTGTTGTTCGCCGAGCCGGGCGGCAAAAGCTCGGGGTGGGTCCACTACGTAATAAGTTCGTTCTGATCTCTGGTGGACGGGTTTGGTTTAGCGGCCGTACGCTTCTGGCGCCGGAGTTCCTTTGCATCTTTCTTGACACTCCGGCGCCAGCTTTTTATATAATGAGACCTTTGATTTAATGGGTTGGATGGCTTTTCTGAGTTTTGAAGTGTCTTTTTGGGGCTGTTAAGTTTTTAGCTCAAAAAATATT
>Ga0214473_10001018_pt1 | contig 37983 bp, 40 predicted proteins | sample RVTome_7_FD_203509 | JGI IMG/M metagenome (GOLD analysis project Ga0214473, IMG submission 203509) | Soil microbial communities from uranium-contaminated site in the Upper Colorado River Basin, Wyoming, United States - RVT98D197 | ecosystem: Environmental > Terrestrial > Soil > Contaminated >...
TGGAGCAGGCTGCCATGGCAAAAGATTCCGGCGGGATCAAACAGATGGTACAGGAGCTCTCCGCATACCTTGATCGTGTTGAGGTGGTTTACAAGTGAGGACCAGGGAACATCGGCCTGCATTTAACACAATCTGCCGCGTGCCGATGAGTAATTACTGGAATCAATGAGGTGATACGGTGAACGCACCTGCAAAACCTTTGATCTTGGTCGTTGACGACAATCAGGATCAGCTGAAACTGATGGAACGATTTCTGTCGAGCAGCGGCTTTGGTGTCATCGCTGTTGATAGCGGCCGCAAGGCGTTGGACGCCATTCGTGAAACCAAGCCGGATCTTATTTTGCTCGATGTCATGATGCCGGAGATGGATGGTTATGAGGTGTGCTCAAGGCTGCAGAAAAACAGCGAGACTGCCTACATCCCCGTCATCTTCATAACCGCCCTGGGAGAAGAACAGGACAAGGCCCGGGCCTTTTCCGTTGGCGCTGTTGATTACCTGGCAAAACCCGTCCACAAGGAAACCCTTCTCGAAAAGACCCGTACTCATATCGCAACATATACCCGATGGCAGGAACTGCAACAAGGCGGCGTTACCTCCGAGGAAAAGATTGAACCATCCGATTTCCCCCAATTCAAGCGATTCTTGTTCGATCAGTTAGCCCTTGATCCCGAGAAGAAGGCTCAATTCACTACTATCCCATCCTCCCATATCTATTCCATGGCTCGTTCCCTGGGGATCAGCAACAGCCAGATGGCCAAATATATCGCCGATTTTCTCAAGCTTCCCTATTTCTCCCAAGTCAACCCGTATAACGTCAAATTGGGGGTCCTCCCCATGCCTTTTTGCAAGACAAACCTCGTCGTGGCCTTAGGGAATGGGGGCGATGGGAACACCTTTGCACTGAGCAATCCCTTTAACTTGGAAATCCTGGATAATCTAAGAAAAATAACCGGAAGGGATCAAGCCCTTAAACTCGCCGTAACCGAACCTGAACATATCGAATTATTGTTTAAGTCGGACCTGGGGACGGAGACAACGAGCAAAAAGGTTGATATGAGTCGAGCCGTACACGAAGTCGGAGGGCCCACCAGACAATTCCCCGTCGAGGAGCCGATCGAGCACATATCGGAGGCGGATATCAAGAAACACCCTATTGTGTATATCGCCAATACCATGATCAACAAGGCAATCACTGAACGGGCCAGCGATATCCACATCGAACCCAAAGAGGATGAAACGGTCATCCGGTTCCGGGTTGACGGGGATTTGAAGGATTCCTTTGCCCTGAAGAAGAACACCGGCGTCATGCTCATCTCCCGGCTCAAGGTGCTGGGTGGTCTTGATTTGGCCGAAAGAAGGAAGCCGCAGGACGGATCTTTTGCGGCAACTGTTAACGATAAGACCTACAAGCTGAGATTGGCCACCACATCCACACCGTACGGGGAAAGCCTCATCATTCGCTTGCTGGAACCGAGCGGCAAACCAAAAGACCTGGGTGAACTCGGCATGACGGAGAAACAGGTTAGTACCATAATTGAGTTTGCCAATCGCACCCATGGCGTTATCATGATCGTCGGTCCCACCGGCTCGGGTAAGACGACGACCATCTACAGTTTCCTATCCCATATTGATTGTCAAACCAGAAGCTTGATATCCGTGGAGGACCCGGTGGAATACTCTATACCCTTTGCCAATCAACAACAGGCAAACGAAAAGGCCGGGATCACCTTTGAATCCCTCCTTAAATCAGCGGTGCGACAGGATCCCGATATATTGTTTTTAGGAGAGGTCAGGGACCCCTATTCTGCCAAGATGTCGATAGACTTTGCCAGCACCGGCCACCTGACCGTCACGACGCTGCATACGTCCAATGCAACCACTGCCATCTTCCGTCTGGAGAGACTGGGGCTTGACCGGGGGACCATGGCGGATACTATTATCGGCGTTGTCGCCCAGAGGTTGTTGAAAAAGCTTTGTCCCCATTGCAAGCAGATAGCGCAGATCTCACCGGAAGAAAGAGCAATGCTTGCGCCATTTACGGATGAAGTTCCCGCACAGGTTGCGCATCCTGCCGGATGTCCAAAGTGCAACAACACCGGTTACTTGGGCAGAGAAGGGATATATGAGATAATAAAATTCGATCACGAGATCGCTGAGATGGCCCGCTCAGGTGCGCCTATAGCCGAGATAAGAAATGCCGTCAGGGACAGGGGGGATTTTCTCATCAGCTCTCATGCCGTGGAAAAGGCAAAAAAGCTTCTCTTCGCTCCCAAGGATATTTACGAACATGTGCTGATAGAGGAATTGGCATTTAAAGAAAAGAAACCTCAAAAGGAAGACCCCCAAAAGGAAAGTCACCACATACCCGTCGCTGAAAAGGAGATAAAGGATGAGATATCGATCCTCGTAGTTGAAGACGACCACGATTCTCGGCAATTGGTAACCCGTTTCCTGGAAAATAACGGTTACGCGGTAACCCCCGCAGAAGATGGGGTCAGTGCCCTGCTCCAATTGGGCAAACAGCGATTTGACCTGATCATCTCGGATGTAAACATGCCGAACCTGAATGGCTTTAAGCTACTGGAGATGAAGGGCCAAAAGGGGATAGAAACCCCCGTGATATTTCTAACCTCACGGTCCGATCCGGAAGATATGGACAGAGGATTGGGGCTTGGCGCTGCGGGCTATATCACCAAACCGACCAAGAAGGAGATATTGCTCTCGAAGGTGAAAACCGTCCTTGAAAAAAGAGCATAATAATAAGAGGAAAATAACATAGTATGGCTGATGAGCCAAAGATAAACGCCGTATGCAAGGGGTGCGGAAAGCGGCTCAGCGCCGATGAAAAAGGCGCTCAGTACTGCGGCAGGTGCATGATCGAGCGGGCCGAAGAGTATGTACCCGAGGCGTTGGAAAGACCGCCTATAAAACGGGAAAAAAAGAGCAGGACATGGTTGGTAATGCAAGTGGCGATCATCCTGGCCGCCGTTGCCATCATGGCGCTGCAAACCCCTCGATTAATCTCTGCCGTTAAAGGGGATAGGCCCCTCAGACAGGGCACCTATGCAACCGACGCTCAGGCCGACCAGTGTATAAAAAACCTCTGGCATAGTGCCCGACTCATCCAAGAGGGAAAGGTGCCTGGTCCGGATATAGTCTGCCCAATCAGCAAGAGGCCGTATGAGATAAGGGGCGCAGGTGCCGATGTCGTGGTTAGCTGTCCTAATCCAGAGCTTCATGGATTCAAGGCAATGCAGGTAAGCAAAAGGCATCCTGTGCCCGAGATCAGCAAATGAGACGATTCATACCAGGCAAGAGGGGATTTACCCTCATAGAGCTCATGTTGGTCATAGCCATTGCCGGCGTCTTGGCTTCTGTCGCTATGCCTTCATATCTCAATTACCTCCAGAGGGCGCGGGCAACGCAATGCCATGTAGACAGGGGAGAAACGCAGAATGTCATCCGACAATATTATCAGGACCATCCTGATACCGAGCTAACCAGCCTTCAGCAATTGATCGATGCGGGATACCTGCGCCATGGGTTCAATTGCCCCTTGGGAGGGGAGTACGTCTTGATCCCGGCAAAGGTCGCCGGTTCCCAATACCCTATCGTGGCTTGTTCCCTGCACTATTTGCCGGAACTCATGCCGGAATCTACCCCTGTGCCTACACCTGAACCTACACCGCAACCTACGCCGGTAACACCGGTAGAGCCTGTGGAGCCGGTAACTCCGGTGGAGCCGGTGAAACCACTTGAGCCAGAAAAGCCTGCAAAACCAGAAAAACCGGTGAAACCGGAAAAGCCAGAAAAACCAAAAAAGTCGGAAATGCCCCTGGCGAGTTTGGATTATGCATTCAAAATAATAAGCATTCCTGTAGTAGACCTCACAAAACAAATCACCATAGCATCCTAACGGTCTTGATAGCGCGTTACAGGGGTTTGCAAGACCTTTGAGCGGTTTCTCACATATTACCTTTTCCCATTGATCTACCCTCCTTTCCCACGATATAATAAAATTTCAATCTTTTTTTGGAGATATACCGTTTATGAAGATCCTTTTGATATCACCGGAGCGGGAGAGAAAAAAGGAGGAAGCCTTCCTCTTCCGTCTCGGTTTTCTCAATCTCCCCTATGTGGCCGCAGCAACCCCATCGGATTGCGAGGTGCGGATCGTTGACGAGGCCTATGAAAGGATAAACTTCGATGAAAAGGTCGATCTCGTCGGGATAACGGCCCAAACCCCGGTGGCCCCCAGGGCCTACCAGATAGCGGAGGAGTTCCGCCGGAGGGGGGTGCCGGTGGTGATGGGGGGCGTACACGCCAGCGTGCTCCCCGAGGAAGCCCTGGCACATGTGGATGCAGTGGTGATTGGGGAGGCCGAGGCAACCTGGCCCCGGCTCCTGGAGGACCTCCGTCAGGGGAGATTACAAAGAATATACCGAGCGAATGGATGGGTAGAGGGGGAAACCATCATCCCGCCCAGAAGAGAGCTCTTGAACCACCGCCTCTATTTCCCCCTGAAGCTCCTGGAGACGACCCGCGGCTGCCCCCACCAATGCGACTTTTGCCAGGTATCGCGCTTCTTCGGCAACCGGTATCGCACCCGCCCCCTTCCGCAGATAGCCCGGGAGCTCGACGCCATGTTCGGGCCAGGCCCGGTCATGCCCCCCTGGGCCAGGCAATTACTCTCCGCGATAAGCAAAGACCTCCCGTACTTTTTAAAAAGAAGGCTTTTATACATCATCGATAACAATGTGGTCGCCAATAAGCAATTCACTATCGAGCTGCTCTCCCTGGTGAAGGGGTATGACCTCCTGTGGTGGGGGCATGCACCGGTCTCCATCGCCACGGATGATAGACTCCTTAAGCTCTTTGCCGCAAGCGGCTGCATCGCCGTCAACATCGGTTTTGAGTCCCTCTCCCCTAGCAACCTCAAGCGCATCAAGAAGGGGTTCAACAAGCCTGCTCGGTATAGCGAGGCGATCAAGAAAATCCACGGCTATGGGATGGGGATCATGGGGACCTTTATCGTGGGTCTGGACGACGATGACCCCGGAGTATTCCAGAGGACCATAGACTTCATTTTAGAGAACCAATTGGATTGGGCCCTGGCCTTCATCATGACCCCCTATCCCGGCACGGAGTCCTTTGAACGGCTGGATAAAGAGGGGAGGATCCTACACAGGGATTGGGAGCGATACGACTCCCTGAACGTTGTTTATCAACCTCTCCTACTGAGCGCGGAAGAACTGGTGGGAGGCATGCGCAGGATATGGAAGGAGGTTTTTTCCGTGAGATCGATCTTTCGCAGGATCTTCATGGCGCCTCGCATCCACCCCCTCTTTTACCTGCCCATGAACTGGGGCTTTCACCGGCTCACCAAGAACTGGTAGCCTTACCCAGCAAAGCTGTGTTAAGATAAAATAATAAGCCTCGTCGGCCGGTGAAGAACAGAGAAAACAATACAAAAAGGTTGAAGTGATGAACGTCTTATTCTTTCAGGTCGCCCTGGTCCTCTATCTCGGCGGCACCATCGCCTATCTCGTCTATCTCCTATCCTCTCACGAAAGGGCTGCCTGGGCAGGAAGGTTTCTTTTAGGGTTGGGCTTTATCTCCCACTGTATTACCCTCGTGCTGAGATATATCGAGGCAGGCCATACCCCGGTGGTCAACCTCCATGAATCCCTTTCTTTCTTTGCCTGGATGGTAGTTGGTTTCTTCTTGCTCTTGCGCTATCGCTATAAGGTTGAAATAGTAGGGGCCTTCGTTTCCCCTTTGGCCCTCCTGCTCGTCATCGGGGCCGCGGCACTGCCGAAAAAGATCCTCCCCCTCCCCCCTGCCCTCGGGAGTTGGTGGCTCCCCATCCACGTCACCTTCGCCTTCCTGGGGGACGCCATCTTCGCCCTCGCCTTCTGTGCCGGGCTGATTTACCTCATCCAGGAAAGACTCGTCAAATCCAAGCGTGTGGGGGCCCTTTCAGGACGGCTGCCGTCTCTCGAGGTTCTCGATGAGATCAATTATCGGGCCTTAACCATAGGCTTCCCTCTGCTCACCATAGGGATCGTCACCGGCGCGGTATGGGCCGAGTATGCCTGGGGGTCATACTGGAGTTGGGACCCCAAAGAGACCTGGTCTTTGATTACCTGGCTGCTCTACGCCGCCCTCCTCCACCAACGGCTGATGGCGGGGTGGCGGGGCAAGAAGGCAGCCATCATGGCCATCGTGGGATTCGGGGCTGTGCTATTCACCTTCTTAGGGGTGAATCTTTTGATGGAAGGGCTCCACACCTATGCCGAATAGTTCAGGTGACCCATGAAGGAGGTTATTCTCGTCGGACTCAACTACCGCACGGCCCCCGTGGAGATCAGGGAGCGGATCTCCTTCCCGGAGGAGGACCTGGATCGATACCTGAAGGCGCTTCAAGGCCTCCCCAGCCTTACAGAGGGGTTTATCCTCTCCACCTGTAACCGCGTGGAGATATGTGCGGCTGCGAGAGACCCGGAGAAGGGCGTCGATGAGATTAAGGACTTTCTCGCCCTTCAGCATCGCCTTCCCCTGTCGGAGTTCGGGGACACCCTCTACGTGCTCCAGGGGGAGGAGTTGGTAAGACACATCTTCCGGGTGGCCTCGAGCCTCGACTCCATGGTGGTGGGGGAGCCTCAGATCTTAGGTCAGATCAAGGGGGCCTATCGGACAGCCCACGCCGCCAGCGCTACCGGCACCTTGTTGAACAAGCTGCTCCATAAGGCATTCTTCGTGGCCAAGAAGGTGCGGACAGAGACCGGCATCGGGAACCGGGCGGTTTCGGTGAGCTTTGTCGCCGTGGAGTTGGCAAAACGGATATTCGCCCGTCTGGAGGGGAAAGAGGTCTTAATCGTCGGTGCGGGGGAGATGTGTGAGTTGGCCGCTCACCATCTGGTCCGCGAGGGTGTACAAAGGGTCCTGGTGACCAACCGAACATGGGAGCGAGCCGTGGAATTGGCCGAACGGTTCCACGGGGAGGCAATTCCCTTCTCGGAACTCCCCAACGCCCTGTTACGGGCTGATATCGTCATCAGTTCCACAGGTTCTCCGGACTTTATCGTGAAAAGGGAAGAGGTCTCAGATATAATCAGGAAGAGAAAGAATAGCCCCCTCTTTTTCATCGATATCGCCGTGCCGAGGGACATCGATCCGCAGGTAAACACTATTGATAACGTCTACCTCTACAATATCGATGACCTGCAGGAGGTGGCAGAGGCAAACATCAAAGATCGTCTGCAAGAGGCTGGCAGGGCAGAAGCAATCGTTGCGATGGAAGTGGAGAAGTTCTGCTCCTGGTATCAGTCCTTGGAGGTGGTACCGACTATCGTCTCGTTGCAAGCTAAGATGGAGAAGATGCGGGAAAAAGAGTTGGAAAAGACCCTCTCTGCACTGCCTCAACTCTCGGCAAAAGAGAGGAGGGCCATGGAGGCCCTTTCCCAGGCCATTATTAACAAGATCCTTCACGGCCCCATCACCCAACTGAAGAAGACAAGCCGGAACTCCGAAGGGGAGGCATACGTGGACGTGGTGAAAAAGCTCTTCCAGTTGGATGAGGAGTAGATAGTTATGAGTGTGCAGGCATTTTCATCCCTTGCCATGAGACCTATCGTCGCTTTTGTAACCATCTGCTTCATCATGACTGTCTTACCCCCCACATCGGGGCTTGCCTCTATGACTGTTCAAGAAGAAAAGGAGCTGGGGGATAGATTGGCCCTCGAGATCCAGCAGAACGTGGATATGGTCAATGACCCCCTTATCAAGGCGTATGTGGACGAGGTCGGCAGACGCCTTGTAGAGGAGGCTCATGATCGCCGCTTTGACTATCACTTTTACGTGGTCAAGGAGCAGGAACCTAACGCCTTCGCCATCCCTGGGGGGCATATCTTTGTCACCAGCGGGCTCATACGATTTGTGGATACAGAGGATGAATTGGCCGGTGTCATCGGCCATGAGATCGCTCATAGCGTGCTCAGGCATATCGACAAGGCCATGGACAGGGCCAAGCGCCTCTCCCTCCTCACCCTGGCGGCTATCATCGCCGGGGCTTTCCTCACCAGAGACGCCAAGGGAGCCGCCACCCTGACCACCGGCGCCATGGCCATGGCCCAATCCTTGATGCTCAAATATACGAGGGAAAACGAGGCTGAGGCGGATCAAAAGGGTATCAAATACCTGTCCGATGCCGGCTATGGCTCCCAAGCCATGGTGGCTTTTCTCAAAAAGATCTATCGCTGGCAACGGGCTATCGCGCCCGACATCCCCACCTACCTCTCCACCCATCCGGGCATAGACGATCGAATCACCTACTTATCGAATACCTTCTCAACCATTCCTAAATCCTTCGGAAACCATCCACCTGCAGCCGGAGATTTAAAAAAGATCCGGATACGGCTTTTTCTAAGGGAAAAAGGAGGTGGGGAAGGGATCAACCAGTTCTCCGCCCTGCTTCGGGAAAAACCAGGGGATGTGGACATCCTCTACGGCCTGGGCATTTCCTATGTCATGGTGGGCAGGCCGCAAGAAGCTATCTCCTACTTGTCGGAGGCCCTGAAGGCCTCGCCAAAGGACGTACTGATAGTGCGCGAGCTGGGCATAGCCTACTTCCAGGCAAAAGAGGTAAATAAGGCCCTCGACGCCCTGACGGAAACCTTACGTACCTTCCCGCGCGACACCACCATCCTCTTTTATCTGGCCCAGGGGAATCAAGAGAAGGGCCGATGGGATGACGCCCTCTCTTTCTACCAACGGGTGTTGGAAATAGACCCTGGAAGGGTGGAACTATATTACAACCTCGGCGTGGTCTATGATAAAAAGGGGCTCTTAGATCTGGCGCATGAAAATTTCGGCCTCTATTTCAAAGAGAAGGGACAACGGGAAACCGCCCTATACCACTTCAAAAAGGCCTTGGAGCACACTGAGGACTGGAGAAAAAAGAGAGAACTGGAGGAGCTCATAAAGGAGAGCTCATAAAGGAATGTGAGGGGTAAGAGAGATGTGACAAAATACCCATAAACCCTTTTACCTCGCCGTCTCCCCGCATCGCTTCCCGATTAAAACCCCATTCGTCCCCCCCTGTAACTATTTTTATAACCATGTAATAGCCCATACCCCTATTTTCCCCTATTTTTCCCTATTTTTCCTCTTGACAAGTTAATCTTGATATAGTATTAAAAATTAAATATTTAAAATTTAATAATAAAATGTTACTATTTTAGGCCTTTATGCGGTTAAATCTGACTTATATGGAATAGCGAATTAAAGATGAAAATAGCTGTTATTGGAGCAGGCGCCATTGGGGGGTTGGTAGCAGCGTATCTGGTTGATAAAGGCGAACAGGTGCTGTTGGTCGCACACCCCAAGCAGGTCGCCCCTATTTCGCAAAACGGTCTAACCATAGAGGGTGTCCGCGGCAGACTGTCTGTCAGGTTGCCCGTTAAAAGTCGGTTGGATGAAGGGGTGGATCTAGCCATTATAGCTACCAAGACCCCCGATTTGGAAAAGGCCATCACGCAAAATCTTGAATATCTAAAAGATGTAAATATTGTATCTGTTCAGAATGGCGTGAGGGGAGACAAGATGATTGCCGAGCGCCTGGGCGCGGATAGATTTTATCCCAGCATAGTTATGTTCGGGGCAACGTACCTGGCGCCGGGCAAGGTCGTACATAACTTTGAAGGCGATTGGATTATGGGGCAGGCGAATTCAGGCGAAAAAGAGATTCTGTACGAGATCATAGAGGCGACTTCGAGGATATTCCCCTCCCCTGTAAGTAGCGACATAGGGGGCATGAAATGGCTGAAGTTGTTCATAAATGCCAACAATTGCCTACCGGCAATCTTGGGCAAGAGCATGCAGGAAACATTTAGCACTATCTCCTTCTGTAAAATTAGCGTGCGCGTTTGGCAGGAGGGATTGGAGCTAGTGAATAAGGCCGAGATCGCATTATCCTCTTTGCCCACGTTCCCCGTAGAGCGGCTTTCTCAGCTTGTCGCAATGCCGCTGGATGAGTCGGCAAAGATATTCTCTGCCATAATGGTCAATTTAAGCCGGGAGCCGCTGTATGGCTCAATCTTGCAGAGCATCCGGCGGAAACGTCCTTCGGAGATCGATTATATTAACGGAGAGTTTGTCAATCTTGCCGCATCGATTGGACAGAAAGCCTCTCTCAATGAAAGACTTGTCCGGATGGTGCACGACGTGGAAAGGAGCGGGAAGTTCCTCAGTGAGGATACAGTGGTCGAGCAAACCCGAGAGTTGATGAGCTAGCCGTGGTAAATACGCCGTTTCCTAAATTAAAGCTTACCGTCACCAAAGTGGAGGGGAGATGCTATCACGACTACGATATGGGTGACGAGATAATTCTGGATGATTTCACCCATCCGCCGGAGCATTTCTGTCTGGGCCTCGCGCACGCCCTCTTCCCGGTCGTCTATTCGCTGAGTTTCGCGGCTTGCTTACCCTTCATGGAGAATCAGCGATCGCTTCACGTGACGTGCCCGGACGGAGGGAAGCTGGAGTTTCTGGCGGAGGTGCTGGACCATGACGGCAATGTCGCCGTGATACCGAAAGATCAGAATTATGCGGGGCCCCGGCCGAAAAAACTCCTGGTGGAAGTAGTCCAAGATAGGGGTGGCTGCACATATGGTTACAAGCTGGGCGATCAGTTTGAGTTTGAAGGATTGAAGTGCAAGGAGGGGTTTTGCGGGGCCGCGTACCACCTCCTGTTCCCGGCACTCTTTGGGCTTAATTTCGGGGCCAAGTTTTTTTTCATGCAGAATCCCGACTCTATCGATACGGTAACCTGTCCTGATAAAGGCAAGATAGCTTTTAGGGTAACAAGAGAAGAGGAATAAATGAGAAAGAGAGTCGTTGTCACCGGTTTGGGGATAATCGCGCCAAGCGGCATAGGCCTGGAGGAGTTCTGGCGGAATATCTCCGGGGGCGTATCGGTTACAAAGAAGGTAACCAATTTTGATGTTTCGCAATTCAATTCCAAGATAGCGGCACAGGTTGATGATTTTATTCCTCAGAAATTCGGCCTCAGCGCGAAGGCGGCAGCGAGAATGGACCGCTATGTGCAATTCGCCGTCACTGCGGCTCAGATGGCCGTTGAGCATGCCGCTCTGGATTTCAGCCGAGTGGACAAAAAGCGTGCCGGTGTAATCTTGGCAAACGCTATCAGCGGCACAAAATATATGGAAGAGGAATTCTTGCGCGTTACCAATAATGGCAAAGAACCGATTGACCCTCGCCTTGTTAGTCCTGACCTCTATGATGCCTCTATGTTCAATACGCCATCAAGCGAGATCTCCAATCTTTGGAAATTGAACGGTATCTGTACTACTGTTTCCACCGGATGCACTGCGGGCACGGATTCCGTAGGGTTGTCTTTTGAGATGATCCAGGATGGAAGGCAGGATGTAATTATCACCGGAGCCTCCGAAGCCCCTCTTACACCGATTACTTTCGGCGCCTTTGATGTTGTCAATGTACTTTCTACCCTTAACGACGAGCCGGCTAAGGCCTCGCGTCCCTTTGATCTTAAACGCAATGGTTTTGTCATTTCCGAAGGCTGCGGCATTTTAATTTTAGAGGAATTAGAGCATGCCTTAAGGCGTAAGGCCGAGATTTATGCGGAGGTCCTGGGCTATGGAACGTGTAATAATGCCTTTCACATGACCGATCTCCCCGCCGACGGAGAAGCAATGGCTGAGTGTATAAAGTTGGCATTGGAAGACGCCAATATCACCACGGACAAAATCGGGTATATCAATGCCCATGGTTCATCGACAAAACAGAATGATATCTTTGAGACAGCCGCTTACAAGAAGGTCTTTCAAGATCTTGCCTATAAGATTCCTATCAGCTCTTTAAAATCTATGTTTGGCCATCCCTTGGCAGCGGCTAATGCGCTGGAATTGGTTGCCTGCGCTCTAATGTTTAAGCATGACTTTCTACCGCCTACTATTAATCAGGAAATTCCTGACCCGCAGTGTGACCTGGATTATATTCCTAATAAAGGCAGAGAAGAAAAGGTAGATTATATTCTCAAGACCAGCTCAGGCTTTTCTGGGCTCCACTCTTCATTAATACTGAAACGCTGGGAGGAAACGCCATGAAAGACATCGTAATTACAGGAATGGGGGTCGTTGCGCCACCCGGAATCGGCATAGCAGACTTCTGGCACCGTGTGCGGGAGGGAAGGTCTTTTGTCAGTCCTATTACGCGTTTTGATTCCTCGCTTTACCCCTCTCGCATTGCCGGCCAGGTCAATGGCCTAGAGTCTTATAAAAATGGCTTTTCTGCCCGACTCTTGAAAAAACTTGACCTTTTCTCACACATGGCCTTGGTAACTTCTGATCTTGCCCTTAAAGATGCAAAGATTGACTTACGCAATTTTAATCTGCATCGAACAGGTATCTTTATGGGCAATACACTGGGCGGCTGGCTTTTTGCGGAAACGGAATTAAGGGATCTCTATTTGGAAGGGCGCGAAGGTGTCAGCCCCTATATGGCTTCTGCCTGGTTCCCGGCCGCCCCTCAGGGACAAATCTCCATATTTTATGGCATCAAAGGCTATTCGAAGACCGTTGTTGCCGATCGCGCCGGTTCTCTGATGGCCATTGCTTATGGTGCAAGGACCTTAGAGCGGGGAAAGTTGGATTTAGTCTTAGCCGGCGGCACGGAAGCTCCGGTTACGCCGTACGCCCTCTTATGCTGCAATACGTACGATTTTCTTTCTAGGAAAAACAATGACCCAGAAACAGCCTATGCACCTTTTGATAAAAATCGCGATGGCCTTGTAATAGCAGAGGGCGCCGGCATTTTAACCTTGGAGCGATTGAATGATGCACAGAGAAGAAACGCGCCCCTCTATGCCAGAATTTGTAGTTTTTATACCAATTGCGACGGTTATGACCGCGTTGCGTTTGAGCCGGATGGGACCTGTTTAGCTGTTGCCATTGAGGAAACACTCAAAGAGGCGGGATTCGATAAGGATAGTATTGATTATATCTGCGCTGATGGAGCAGCAACTGCTTCCGGAGATATAAGTGAGACAAGGGCAATAAAAAGGGTTTTTGGCAAAAGGGCAAAGGAGATCCCGGCAAGCGCGCCGAAGTCAATGTTCGGCAACATGCTTGGAGCGCAAGGAAGTGTGGATGTTATTACCACAGTTCTAAGTATGATGTACGGCACGATCTGTCCGACTATAAATTATAAAAATCCCGATCCCGAATGTGATTTGGATTATGTACCGAATAAGGCACAAAATAAAGATATCAAGCGGGCACTGGTTATATCTCGCGGCCGTGGCGGTATTAACGCGGTGATGGCCTTGGAAAGGCTCGGCGACGGACAGAAGGCCAAGAAGGATACAGAGGAGGGATCCTATGTCAGTTGAGCAGGACATAAGAGAGATTATCATACAAATCTTAAGCATACAGCCGGAAGAAATTAAAATGGATGAAAAATTAAGTGACTCTTTAGGGGTAGATTCAACGGAGATGGTAAATATAGTCCTTTCCTTGGAGAAAAAGTTTAGCGTGCATATTGATGATAAGCAGATTACCAAGTTCAGTTCGCCCCGGGATATCATTACTCTCATAGAAAGCAAGAGGGCTAGGCCTTAAAATGAGATTTATTGATTTAAGCCTCCCTATCGATGACAGAAATCCAGAAGCGCATCCTATAAGGATAGAAAGACTCGCCCACAAAAAAGGCATTGAACATCTGAATTGGGTCATGATGCGCAAGACCTTCAAGGGCATTATTTCCTATCTGCTGGGCAAAAGAATTATCAAGCCCGCCGATCTACCTGATAGAGAATTTCTTTCCTTGGAGATGGTTTATTGCAGTGTGCATACGGGAACACATATGGATGCTCCTTTCCATTTTGGCACCAAATGCGAGAATGAGGACTCTAAAAAGATTGAAGATTTGCCTCTGGATTGGTTTTATCACGACGGGGTAGTCTTGGATTTGACGTATAAAAAGCCAGCCGAGGCAATTACCAGGAAAGATCTGATGGCCGCGCTCGCTAAAATTAATTACGCATTAAAGCCAAAAGATATCGTGCTGCTCCATACGGGAGCTGATAAACATTTTGGCAGTAAAGATTATATGGAAAAGTTCTGTGGGGTAGGTGCAGAAGCTATAGAGTGGCTGTGGGAACAGGGCATAAAGGTAATGGGGATAGATGCTTTGGGTTTTGACCGACCATATCCTGCGATGCTTAAAGACTTTGTATCCAAGAAAGATAAAACAGTTCTCTGGCCGGCACACTTCTGCGGCCGTCACAAAGAGTATGCGCATATTGAACGCTTGGCCAATCTTGATAAGTTACCTAAGCCGTCCGGCTTTAAGGTCGCCTGTTTTCCAATAAAGATAAGGGATGCGGGGGCTAGTTTCACACGCGTGGTAGCTATGATTGAATAAAAAAAAGGAGATGAGAGATGGGCCATACGAACAATTCCATTTTAATTAACGCCCCTTACGACAAGATATTTGATATCTCCAATGACGTCGAGCGGTGGACGGTATTATTTGGGGGCGAGTATAAGGAAGCAAAGATTTTAAAACGCGACGGCAATAGAATTACCTTCAGCTTAACTGATGACGAAGGCCGCTCCTGGCAATCTTTTCGTCTGCTTTTTAAGGATGATTATTTCGCCTATGCCCAAAAACTGCCACCGGAATTTCCCTTTAAGTATATGAAGATTATCTGGCTCTATACTCCGCAACCGGATGGTATTTTAATGACATGGATTCAAGATTTTCACATGGATGAAAAAGCCGGAGTTACCGATCAGCAGGTTGAAGACATGATTAATAAGCACTCCCAAGAGAATATGCTGATATTCAAGCGAATCATTGAGCAGGAGGCAAGGTCATAGGACGCTCAGTTTTTATTATTATAATTTCAGCCGGCTTTGTTCTTTCCTTTAATGTAGCCGCTGTCCCGGCATTAATCCCGTCAGTGGCCAAAACATTGAGCGTAGATGAGTTCTTTGCCGGCAAGATTGTTTGGCTCTATATGCTCCCATACGGTTTGGCGGCCTTGCTATACGGACCTCTGTCCAGAAAAGTGGATTTCAAAAAAATCCTGTTCCCCTGCGTGGCCTTTTTTTCTCTAGCCAATCTTATTGCCGGCATTGCCCCACATATATACGTCCTTTTTACTGCAAGAGTTCTCGCCGGTATATCCGGGGCAGCAATTACACCGTTAAGCTTGATCCTCATTGCCAAGACCTCTTCTCCGGGGCAGAGAGGTAGAAGGGTGGGTGTATTTTTTGGCCTCACCTTTATCTCCTCGCTTGTAGGATTATTCTTAAGTGGCGTCATTTTTTGGCGATGGATTTTTTTATCGCCGGCAATCGCAGCGCTGTTGTTGTCGCTGGTGGTTTATCTCTATTTTCCTAAAGTAGGTAGTAGCGAAGAAAAGGCGAAATTCAACTATCTTCAAGTGATCTCGGATAAACGCGTTTCTCGTTTATTTGTCTACATTTTCTTTATCAGTTTTCTTTACAACGGCATAGGACAATGGCTCGGAGTTTATTTCTCCAGAACATATGGTTGCGAGCAATTTCTTATCAGTATGCTTTTGACCACCATATCCCTCAGCGGGATTCTCGGAGAATCCTTGGGAGGAGTTTTAGCTGATCGGCTGGGCAGGCTAACGGTTGCCAATGCCGGGGTAGCCTTGATGTTTGCTTCATTGATAGTACTTTTGTTTAAAAATAGTTTATTCTTTCTCTTCGCAATTATGTTTTTTTGGGGTTTAGGCTGGACCTTTAATCACGCGGGGATTTCTGCAAACATATGTGACCTACCTCACAAGCTACTGCACGAGTCAGCCAGTCTCAATAGCGCCGTCAGATTTTTATCCGGAGGATTGGGAGCAGTCTTTGGGGGTATGGCAGCTCACTGGAGTTTTACATTTGAATTTGCACTTTTCGCCCTCTGTTTATTTTTGCTGTTCATCTTTAGTCGAAACCTTATTCTCACGGAGGCTGCGTATGGATAGTCTAAAAGGTAAAAATGCAATTATTACCGGCGCGAGTAAAGGTATCGGTAAGGCCATTGCCAAAAGGCTGGCGCAAAATGGGATCAATCTAGTTTTGGCGGCTCGCACGCAATCAACTTTAGATGAGACAGCTGAAGAGTTGAAAAAGGGAAATAATATTGAAGTGCTGGGAGTCCCCTGCGACGTATCGCGCTTATCGGACTTAGAAAACGTAGTTAAGGTTGCCTTGGACAGACTAAAAAAGATTGACATCTTGATCAATAATGCAGGTGTTTCCAGCCAATATCCATTTGAGCATCAGCCATTAGAGGATTTAGAGCGTCTGGCGCATACCAATTATTTGGGATATGTCAGGCTTACCCGTCTTGTCATCCCTCATATGATACAGAACAAATCCGGGTCGATTATTAATATGGTTTCTGGATCGGTCTTGGTAGAGCCTGTACCGCGCAGTTTTCTGGTTTATAGTTCCTTAAAGGTCGGTCTACGCGCTTTTTCCAAAGGACTTTTTTGGGAGATGCGCGACCGCGGCATCAAGGTCACGGCTATTATGCCCGGTGTTACCGATACCGATTTGACCGGAGAGCTTTCCGAAATAACAGCGGAGCAGAAAGAGAGATTAATCTCAACCCAATCCATAGAGGATGCGGTGATGTTTGCCTTGACCGTCCCTCAGAATGTGTGTCCATTGGAGTTAGCGGTGATTAATCAGCAAACCCCGTGGACAAAACCGGTTATCCCTTTTGAGCAAGCACATCCCAAATAATATGCAAAGGGACGACATAAAGAATCTCAAGTTCCGCTATTTGTTATGGCTATATAGAACCACAAAGGAGGGGTTTGACCGCATTGAAAGAAAATTTACCCAGGTAGATATAGACAGAAAGATCATACGCTATATGAGAGAACATATTAATTCTAGAAATCTCAAAAGGAAACATGAAGCGAGGAAGTTTCTCAAGGATTATAAAGAATATATTAATAAAAAAGAAAAGGATGGAATGGCATTAAAATTTGAAGGACGAAAGTTAAAACCGGAATATTATCATCTTTCGCTGAAACTTGAAGCCATTGAAAAAGCTATCGTTGAAGAACTCGGACGCAGGGGATTAAGGGGAATAAAGGCCCTCTATGAGCACGAGATGGAGCGGAGAATCATAGAGGTTCAAGACCATAAATAAGATTAAAAGGAGGCACTTTATGAAAGTTCTGTTTGTTACTCCCAAAGCTGGTTCGTGGGCAACACACGGCCATCACGTGGCAGCCAATCAGATGCACGCCCATTGGGCTGCCTACGCGCGCGAGCAAGGAACAATCGAGCCCGAGGTGTTGGACTGTAAGGCATGGGAGATCCCCATGGACAAGATGGTTCAGATCATTAAAGAGAAAAATCCGGGGGTTGTGGTGTTGGGGGACATGCTCCATTCGTACGGGGGATTTGCCGTCCAGTGGTATTTCAATGAAGCAGCCAAAATAATTAAACAGGCCCTTCCCCAAGCAAAGATTGTCGTAGGCGGATTGTGGTATTCCTATTTAAGCAAGGAAAGTCTTGAGCTCAACCCGGCTATAGACTTCGTCGTTATGGGCGAAGGAGAGGTAACCTTTAACGATCTCATGGATGCCTTGAACAAAGGTAAGACCAACTTTAAAGATATCCCAGGAGTGGCTTCTCGGGATAATGGAAAAGTAGTTTTCGGGCCGGTGCGCGAACTGATTCAGGACTTAGATATGTTGCCATTGCCTGCCTACGATTTGTTTCCTATGGAAAAATATGTTGGGCACACGTACTGGAAGCCCTTCATGGAGATTGTTACCTCGCGGGGGTGCCCTCATGCCTGTACTTTCTGTTATGAGTGGAGTGAACATGACCCGCGAGCCCTGAATCAGTTCCTAAAGTGGCGTGCCAGTTCGGCGAAACGCGTTGTTGATGAAGTAGAGCTCTTGGAGAAACAACATGGTGTTCAGGTTATCGTAATTCAAGAAGATAACTTCAATGTCAACGGCAAAAGGGCGCGTGAGTTCTGCGAAGAAAAGATAAAGCGCGGCCTGAAGATGAAGTGGGTGAGCCTTGGCTGCGCCAGTGACTGGGTAAAGGCCGAACAAGATATCCCGCTCATGAAGGAAGCTGGGATGTTTATGGGCGTGTTCGGTATAGAGGTAGCCAGCGAGCAAGAATTAAGAAAGTTGGACAAAGGCATAACTATTAAGCAGATATTTAAGACCATTGAGATCTTGCGGAAAAACGATATCGCCATCGTTGGCGATATCATGATCGGTTTTGACTACGATACGGAGCAGATCATTAAAGAACGGTTTGCCTTTGCCGATGAGGTTGATCCCGACATCCTGTGGATTGGATATCTCACTCCTCCACCCGGCTCACCCCATTGGGAGGATTCAGTAAAACACGGATGGGTAGATCCTTACCACGTCGATGTTTTAAAGTGGGATTTTTTACACCCGGTAGTTCCGACCAAATATCTTTCCATAGAAGATTTGGGAAGGTTGGGTGCTTGGTGCATGCGAGAATTTTACAGCAAACCGGGGAGGATCCACCGCATACTCGAGAGCAATTTCGACCCGCTGGCCAAGGTCTGCTTTGAGGATGTCATGAATCACGTCCCCCAGTGGGAGGCCGGAGCAGTAGAAGGTAAGCTGCACATATAAGAGAAATGTCTCCAATCTGGGATGCCCATACGCATTGGATGCCGCCGGAAGTGGCAGAACATACTACCTTTTACCAAAAGGGCTGGTCTGATATCGGCCTTTTGTTAAAGACCCTCGACAATGCGGGGATAGAAAAGGCGGTGTTGCTTTATCCCAGCTCTGATGCCCACCTGAACGGGGGTGGATGGTCAAGCGTGTGTGATGTTTACAACTTGGAAATCTCCAAAAGGATAAAGGAACATCCTGATCGGCTGTTAGGCGCGGGAATTCTGCCGATGGATAGCCCCCATGAGATGGTCCGGGAGATTGATAAAATAATGGAGTTAGGGTTATCCTGTCTTTCTTTAGCCTCAAGCTATGAGGGCACGTATTTAAACGATGGCAGTTTCTTGCCGATATGGGAAAAGGTCGAGAAGGAAAATCTCCCCGTTTTTATACATGCTCAGATTATGAATCCCATAGGCTTTGACAGGGTAAAAGATCCACTTTTAATGCCCGTTGTGGAATATCTTTTTGATATTACCATGTGCGCCGGTGCCATGATGATGTCCGGAGTATTTAACCGCTATAAAGATCTCAAAGTGGTGTTTGCCCATTTTGCCGGGGTCTTGCCATTTTTAGCCGATCGCTTTGACTCGACCTACTCGATGCTGCGTTCGAGAGATATGGTCAAAGATTTGGGAAGCTTACCTTCTCATGTTTTAAGGAATATCTTTGTGGATATAAGCGGAGTGAAATCAACCTCCCTGTTAAACATGGCCCTCGAATTTTTTGGCCCGCGTCGCATAGTATGGGGATCTGACTTCCCTGCCCAAAAAAGTCCCGTTGAAAGTATCAAGGCACTGGATGGCCTAAATATCCAGAGGGAAGAAAAAGAAAATATCCTGGGCAAAAATCTGATTAATCTATTGAAGACAAAAGGAGAGTAACGATGCCGATGAAAAAAGCGATCCATTTGACGGGGAAGGATCTTGCAGGCATGGTTCAATTGCGCCCGCAGGATATAGGGAAATACGTCATCATGCCGGGAACTCCCGATAGGCTAACGGCACTAGTCAAAAACATCAAAAATCCGATGAAGAATTTCTCTTTTATGGAACATACGATGTATACCGGAGAATATAATGGGGTAAGGGTTACTGGCATGAACGGAGGGATGTTCTCGGCTAACACGGCTATCACCACCGAGATCGTGTGCAGCATCCAGGGAGAAAATATAATCCGCTTGGGCTCTTGCGGCGCCTTGCGCGAGGATATCAAAGTAGGAGATCTCATTTTAGCCACCGCCTCCATGAGAGGCGATGGGGTCACCCCGTATTATGTCGATAGCAATTTTGAAACGGTGCCTGACCCTCAGCTTACCGGGGCATTAGAAAAGGCAGCGAAAAAGCTGGGCGCTACCTTACATACGGGCAAGGTCTGGTCTACGGACGCGCTGCTCAGGGAGACCAGGGAACTGGTAGAGGGTAAAGCCGCTGCCGGGGCAATTGCCGTCGATATGGTTTCGTCCGCGCTGCTCACCATTGCACAGCTCAATAAGGTAAAGGCGGCCTCCTTGCTTGCCGTCAGCGATAATGTGATGACCGGAGAGATGGGCTTTACCAATCCCGCCTACTATATTGCGGAAACTACGATGATCAAGGTAGCCTTAGAGGCCATCAAGATATTAGAGGGGACATGATAGGGATAGATATAGTAGAGGTCGAGCGGGTTAAAGGCATTTATCAGAGGCACGGGTTGTCGTTCCTGGAGAAGATATTAGATGAGCAGGAGATCAATGAGCTGCCGGCGGAGCGAGACGGATATTTTTTTAGAAAACTGAGCTGCTATATCGCTTCCAAAGAGGCGATATATAAGGCTTGCTCCGACCAGGACCTTGGTTGGAAGGACATCATCATTTGTAATATTGCCGGAACACCTTTCATATGCATAAAAAAATCTGATGTCACGAAGAAGATTAAGCTGGCATTGGCTATCAGCAGGGAGATAGTGATATCTCAGGCCTTGCTTATCTGACCACATGAGGCCCATGTTCATCTACCTTTATCCCATGGTGCAAGCCCCATTCAACGGCGCCAGGCGCTGCCTTGGCAATGATCGAGGAGATTGATGCATAGCCCCCTTGCTTTCCCCGTACAATTACGACAGAATACGATCTCCGTCCTTGATGAGACCAAGCTGCCTCTCGAAGAAACCTATATCCAGGTGAAAACCCTCAAGGATGCCCTGCAGGCCCTCGGCCGGATGAAGACCAGGGCCTTTGGGCAGGTCTTGTTGTTTTTTTATGCCTGTGTCCTCTCCGGAGAGATCGAAGAGGTAGCCGCAGCCTTTCAGAAGACACGCCCCACCTTTGACTTCTTCCAGTTGGCAGATGTCCTAAAAAAAGCCTCTCAAAAAACTCCCACGCTCAAAGAGGCGGTTGAGAGTATTATCGAGGGATTTGATGAGAAGAGAAAGGTGCGGGCACAGAGATTGGCCGAAATCCTCCCCCACGAGGCCCGCATTTTGACCATCTGCAACGTAAATGGGGAGCTTATCTATCTCTCTGAAGCCCTCAAGGGGATAGGCAAAACCGCTACCTTCTTCGTCTCCGAGACACGGCCGTACCTGCAAGGCAGACGGCTCACCCTGTGGGAATTACGCAGAGCTCATATCCCGGCACAGGTGCTCTGCGATAATCAAGCGGCCGTTGTAATGAAGAAGGGCTTAATTAACTGTGTTGTCACCGGTTCGGATAGATCCACCGAGAAGGGAGACATCATAAACAAGATCGGGACCTATGCCTTGGCCCGACTCTCCCATTACTTTAAAATACCCTTTTATGTGCTGATACAATTTCCGCGTGCGTTAGCTGTAGAAGAGATAGCCATCGAGGAGCGTCCTCCCGAAGAAGTCTTCATGTGGCTCGATGGGAAAGGTCCGTGGCCGGAGGCCCTGTACCCCTCTTTTGACGTTACGCCTTCGGAAATCATATCCGGTTGGATGGATATCTCGGGGGATGCAAGATGCGCTTAAGCGAAATGAAAGGGCTCTTACTCCTGTGGGGGGTCCCCTCCGCCAAAGGGATAGAAGAGATCAAGGAGAGGGTGCAGGCAAATCGAGATCTATACGTTCTTGTGCCCGAGATGAGGCCCTATTTGCTCGGCTTAGAGATAGCAAGGAAACTTCAAAAGGAAGGAATTAAACACGTCTATGCCACCGACAATATGCTGGGGATTCTCTTTTTTAAACACAAGGTCAAAGAGGTCCTCTTCTTTTATAAAAAGCTGACAGATCACGAGATTGTGGGCACCTGCGGCAGCCTCTATGTCTGCTTGCTCGCCCGCCTCCATAACGTGCCGATAAAACCACTACAAGGAGACAAAATGATACGGTCCGCTCGGGCAGCTTCGTTGCTTGACGACTATAGGTGCTTTCAGTATAACGATGCGTTAAAGGCAGAGGATGAAGCTGTCCCCGAGGCAATAATCCAATGAGCTACGAAAAGGAAAAAGAAGAGATCATCTTTTGGGGCGCACAGCTGCACCAACAAGGGGTCAACTATGGGCGCTCGGGCAATATGTCGATGAGAATCAATGACAAGATCCTCATTACTGCCCATGAAAGCTATTTGGGGTTTTTAGATGACGATGATATCCTGGTTCTGGATGAGGGCGGGGTCGTTGTAGAAGGTGTCAAGGAACCGACGTCGGAAAAAACCCTTCACCTGTTCATCTATCAACAATTTCCTCAAAAAAACGCGGTCATACACGCTCACCCACCCTATACAACACACTATTTCCACTCCCATGAAAGCTTGACACCCATCACCCTTGAGGAGCGGGTGTACCTTGGAAAGGTCAGCGCCACCGCCCAGAAGACACCCACTATCACCGATCTCGTATCTGTTCATCAGGCCTTGGAAAGTAACGACATTGTCGTCATAAAGGATCATGGCGTGGTGGCCGTCGGAGAAGATTTTAAGTATACCTTCTCCCTGATTGAGCTCTTGGAGACCAATGCCCGTGTACGATTGATCCCCCATGCATTTCCTTCCAGGGAAGAAGAGTCTCGCCACGCTAAAAAGATAGCGAAGAAATATAAGCTCTTTTCCCCGGATCACATTGCTGCTTTGGCTGAGATCATAAATAACGACGAAAGCGCACAGTCATTGGGCAAGGAGTATGATCTGACAACGGCCATATGCACGCGGGTGACGGATGGGGAGGAGACCTTTTCCTTCTGCTATGTTCAGGGCAAGGTCGTGGAAGTGAAATATAGTGAAGATGAAGCAGAATTCGTCTTTTCCGCCACACGGGGCACGTGGGAAAAGATATTTGCGGGGGACCTCGACCCCTTTGTGGCCAAAACACAGGGGAAAATAAAACTAAGGGGTGACTTCAATCTCCTCTCTCGATGGTTTCCCGTCTTTGACAGGACGTTCAGTCTCTGGAGGGAGTTGCCCCTGGAGTCATGATGAAGACGTATCCCATGTACATAGCAGGAGGGTTTAGGGAGAAAGAAGAGACCATTGCCGTCGAAGACCCTTTTAGGGAAGAGGTCTTTGCCCATATCCCGCAGGCAGACCAAAAGGATTTAGCGGAGTGCATCGAAAAGGCAAGGGTAGCACAAAAAATATGGCAGCAAACCCCTCTGAAAGAAAGGGCGGATTTAGTCTTGGGGGTATCTCGCGTAATTCTTGATAATCTAAAAGAATTGGCGGAAATCGAGTCAAAAGAAATCGGCAAACCCATCAAAGAGAGCCTCTTCGTGGATGTCCCCCTCGCTGCCCACTGTTTTGACTACTATGGATCGTTATTGAAGGACTTCCCCGCCTCTCTCTCCTCCGCTGAAGCAACCCTTGACATGATTCACTATCTCCCCTTTGGTGTAGCGGGTATCTTTTTGCCGTATAATGTGCCGCTGATGATCTTTGGGTTTAACGCTGCTGCCGCCCTGGCGGCAGGGAACGCCGTCATTGTCAAACTATCGGAGTTTGGAAGCCTCTCGTTACTGACCTTGGCGAAATACCTCCATGAGCTCGAGTTTCCCCGTGGGTTGATAAATTTCGTCACCGGCGAAGGGCCTGCGATTGGAAAGGCATTGGCCTCGTCCGATGTGGACATCATCTCTTTCACCGGTTCAAGCGATACATTTCAAGAGGTCTTCAAACATATAAAAAGACCGAAAAAGCTCCTCTGCGAATTGAACGGCGTAAACCTGGCGGCTATCTTCGCCGATGCCGACAAGGACGAGGCAATTGAAAACCTCGTCGCTTCGACGTTCATGAAACAAGGGCAGATGTGCATCGGTACCAGTGTAGCTCTGGTGGAGGAGGATATCTACGGGGAATTTTTAGATATGCTCGTGGGCAAAACGAAGAAAATAAAAATAGGAAACCCCCTTTCTCCTACCACACAAATGGGGCCTTTGAGATCAAAGGGACATTCGGAAAAGGTCATAGCCAAAGTGGAACGATTTAAAAACAAGGGTAAAATCATCATGGGGGGGAAGGGGATCGAAACCCGGGGCTATTTTTTCGAGCCCACGATCATAGAAATCCGTGAGATGATCTACGAAGAGTGCTTTGATCCTATCCTGCTCATAAAGAAATGTACGGCAAAAGAGATGGAGGCTGGAATAGAAGATAATCCCACCGGCCTGGTTTTACAAATTTGGACACAGGATATGAAGAAGGCTCATGCGGTAGCCATGCAGGCTCACTATGGAACCGTATGGGTCAACACCTTTGCCCAGATGGATACTTCGACGCCATTCGGCGGATGCAAAGAGAGTGGATGGGGGAGGGTACTGGGCAAATGGGGATTATTTGAATACCTCCAGCCTAAGCACATAGGGTTTTGCTTTAAGAAAAGTCAGGTATCGGGTTGGTTTGGGTAGACGAGATCGTTGTTTGGTTTGAGCCAGCTTAAAAAGTTCCGGCAGAGGATACACAGCTTCCTCGGATCAATCACCTACTCACTCAATAAAAGCGGATTAAATCGTGTATCATAATCATACACATCTATCCCTTCTCTCTGTTTGAGAAATTTCACCGCTACGTAGGTCAACGGTGTGCCGGCGGCCTCATAGATCGACTTTGCGAGCCATTGAGTTACTATAGCTAAAACCAGCCCTGTCATCGGTATCTCCCCCACAAACGCGATTGTTGTAAAGACCAGGGAATCCAACCCCTGCCCTACCACTGTTGAGCCGATGGTGCGGGTCCAAAGCCAGCGTCCCTGAGTAGCGATCTTCATTTTAGCCATGACAAAGGAATTAGCAAATTCTCCTACGAGGTAGGCCAGGAATGAGGCGAGCAGCAACCGGGGGGCGTAGCCCAGGATGCGTTCATAGGCTCCTTGTCCATTCCAGAACGATGCGGGAGGCAACACCTGTCCGAGCCAAATAGCAACCACGACAATAAGATTGCAGAGAAAACCAAGCCAAATGACCCTTCGCGCCTGGCGGTAACCATAAACCTCGGTCAGGATGTCACCGAAGATATAACTAAGAGGGAAGATGACGATAGCCGCCGGCAACACGAGGCCGAATAGATTTATCAATTTTACCGCCGTAATGTTCGACGTGATCAAGCAGGTGATAAAAACGGCGACGGAGATGACAAACCATGGAGAATATCTCTCCTGATTAGTGACTATTCGACGTTTCTGCGACATCGTTCCTCTATCTCCTTTCAATTCGCATTGAACAGATTAACCGGGATACGTTTAGCTCCATAATGGCACATCGCTTTCAGGTTGGCATTCTTATGTTGATATCAATAACTTCTCAAGTTACTATCAAGATCGCTTTCGCGAGCGTAGGAATTCGATAACGCCGGGCAGGATGGAAATAAAGATGATCGCAAAGATGACGAGCGAAAAATTATTTTTAACGAAAGGAATGTTGCCAAAAAAATAGCCTCCGAAGACAAACATCACAACCCAAGCGATACCGCCTATAACGTTGTAAACAATAAAACGACCGTACGTCATACTTCCAACGCCGGCTACAAAAGGCGCAAAAGTGCGGATAATAGGAATGAACCTCGCAAGAACAATTGTCTTTCCTCCATATTTTTCATAAAAACGGTGAGTACGGTAAAGATATTCTTTATTGAGAAAACGTGATTTTTCTTTACTAAACACCTTCGGACCTATAAAGTCGCCAATCCAGTAATTCACTGTGTCCCCCGCGATGGCAGCAATGGACAGGGAAACTATCGACACTCGAACATCCAATGAGCCCAGAGCGGCAAAGCTCCCTATGGCGAAGAGAAGGGAATCTCCCGGAAGGAAAGGGGTGACCACCAATCCAGTTTCCAGAAAAATGATGAAAAAGAAAATAGCATATGTCCATATGCCATAGTTGCGAATGATTAAATCAAGATGCTTATCAAGATGCAGCAAGATTTCTATAAAAGTATTCATCAATTCCATGATCTCACCGTGACCCTTCCCTAAACCTCACTTCAGTTTTTTAATTAACTTGTGAATTTCTTTATCGTAGACATAAGAGACCAACGTGATCAGCGCAGATATTCCCACGAGGATCAAGAAGATTTTATATTGATGATTGGAGACCTGCGCACCCTGAAGGGTGGCAATCAACGTCCCTGGTATCCTCCCAACTGTTGAGATGATGAGGAAAATACGCACGTGCATGGGGGTCAGACCCAATATGTAGCACAGGGCATCCTTTGGAAAACCGGGAATTGAAAAAAGAAGAAAACTGAGAATGACACCCTCATGCCCAATCAGATAATCAAATTTTTTTAACGTTTTGGGTAAAACAAATCTTTTAACCAGCCACCTTTCAAAGATACCGGCTATCTTGAAGGCAAGCCATGAACCCAACGTGAGACCGACCATAGAATACAGGAACCCTGCCTTTACTCCAAACAGGTAGCCTCCCAAGAATCCGACAGGGGCACCGGGAATGGGGGCAACAACTACTTGCACTACTTGCAAAAGGATAAAAGCCAGGGGAGTATAGGGTCCGAAGGAGGAAATGGCTTCTTTTAAACGGTGATGATCGTGGAGGATATAATAACATTGAACAGCTGTACTCCATAATTGGATGTGATATTGATAGATGAAAAATGAAGATAAACCCGCTAAAATACAAATAATCACTATCCACCGCAGCTTTGCATGGGGTGACGATTTCATGAAAAGATCTCTCCCCCATTAAGTCCAGGCTCGGAAGCTCCTCGTGATTGACGCGGGCGCAATACCTTCTTAGCTCATTACGGCGGCCAAAGCCATGGCCAATGACAAGGAGATGAGCACTGCTACTGTCGCCCAGGAAAGTATATTCATAATGGTGCTATTGACATAATCACCCATAATCTTCCGGTCATTTATCAAAAGGAGCATAAAAATCAAGACAAAGGGCAGCAAAATTCCGTTGATGACCTGCGAGTAAAACATGATCGAAATTAAAGGCACGCCGGGCAGTAAAATAATTCCAGCCCCTAAAAAGATGATGAGCGTATAAAGACCGTAAAATTGCGGCGCTTCGACAAATTTCGTATTGAGGCTTGACTCCCAGCCAAATGCTTCGCAAATTGTATATGCCGTCGATAAAGGAAGAATTGAGGCGGCAAACAGCGACGCATTCAGAAGCCCGAAGGCAAAAAGCAAAGCGCAGTAAGAACCGGCAAGTGGCGCAAGCGCCAGCGCCGCATCTTTGGCTGTTTCTATTTGCAGGCCGTTTGTGTAGAGAGTAACGGCGCAAAGCATAATGATGAAAAAAGCCACCACGTTGACCATGAACGAGCCGAAAATAACATCCATGCGCGCATATTTGTAATTTTGCGCCTTAATGCCCTTATCAACAACCGAGGATTGTAAATAAAACTGCATCCATGGCGCAATCGTTGTTCCGACAACACCGATCGCCATGATGAGCCATCCTGCATCGAACTTTACCGCAGGAGTGACAAAGGCCGTCATGATCTCGCTCCAGTCCGGTTTAATTAAAAAACCGGAAATGATGTATGAAAAATAAAAAACACAAGCGATTAAAAAAGCCTTCTCCACGGATTTATAATTCCCTTTGACGACCAGCCGCCAAACAAAAGCGGCGCCCAGCGGGACAGAGATATATTTGCTCACGCCAAATATTTCCATGCTGGCAGCAACTCCGGCAAATTCAGAAATGGTGTTTCCCATATTTGCCAAGAAAAGCACGATCATTAAATAAAAAGTTGCTTTCGCCCCGAAGCGCTCCCTGATGAGATCGGAAAGTCCTTTTCCGGAGACAACGCCCATGCGGACACACATTTCCTGAATGATGATAAGCGCTGCCAGGATCGGTATGAGCGTCCACAGCAAGCTCAGCCCGTATTTCGCCCCGGCCAACGAGTAAGTCGTTATGCCGCCGGCATCGTTATCTACATTGGACGTAATAATGCCGGGGCCGATAAGCGCAAAGAACAGCCCTAGTTTCCAGAAGCCGTTTTGCAGAAATTTTTGCCGGAGGTAAGCTAATTTATTGAGCATGATACTGCCTACATTTATTTACCGAGGTCGGGCGCCACCACTTCCAATAAATTCTTAAACATAATGGTCCCTTGCAGCTTTTCCCCATCATCGACAACAGGAATGGCGGTTACTCCATACTTGGCGAAATGATCCGCTATTGTTTCTTCTTTGTCGTCCAATTTTACCGAAATTATCCGTGTATCCATGATGTCCGCTAAGTTCGCCTCTGGGGAGGCAAGCAAAAGGTCACGCAGAGTCACAACTCCCAGCAGGTGTTCTTCTGCATCCGTGATATAAACGTCATAAAGCATATCGATGTCTTCTCCCTCCTTGCGAATAGTCTCCATCGCCCGGCTAACGGTAACGTCGGGCCGAAAACTCAAGAATGAAGTGGTCATCATACCGCCTGCTTCTTTTTCAGGATGTGCGAGCAGCTCTTTGACATCTTCCGCAATGTCCTTTTCCATTTCCTTTAAAATGCCTTCCGCCTTTGCTTTAGGCAAATCAGCCAAAAGATCAGTAGCCTCGCTCAGCGACATTTCCTCGATAATGTCTGACGCCTGAGCCGAGTTGAGGTCGGTAATTAAGCTCACCTGAATTTTTGGATCCGTCTCTTCCAGCGTTTCCGCGGCTGTTTCTTTGTCCAGCGCCTGAAAAACCGCTGTCCGCTGGTTAATATTCAAGTCCTCCAAGATGTCAGCCAAATCCGCCGGGTGTATTTGGCCGAGCCTGTTTTGCGCAATATTTAGCTGCAGTAAATCGGGCGAAGATAAAGGCTGAACGAATTTCCAAGAAATAAGTTGATCCGTCAACGTATAATCAAAGAGCATCTGCAACAGTTTATCCATAGTTTTGGTGAGCCCCACGCGCCGCATGAGGCCGCGGAACCCGACGTCGACATGAACAAGGTACAATCCACGGTGCGCTTGTAAAAATTGAAGGTCGTTTACGCGCCGGATCCTTGCACCATTGGTGTCTACAACTTGTTTGTCCATAAGTGCCCTATTCAGGAGCAATTCTCCACCATGCGGTTTATACTCGTATAAAGTATTAGATGAAATATTTGCAACACAGGCGTCTTCATCGATGTTCGTGATATCTTTGCAAGGCAAAAATAAATTTTTCCCCCTGCCAGCCTTAAGAATGAGGCCGGTAACGACAGGATAGGGCTCCGCAAATTCCGCGGCCACATCTACAACCAGCCCCAGTTGCCGTCCGTCGGCATTAATGACTTTTTTCCTCAGGATACGGCTTAAAAACAAAAAAACCCGAGGTTCTGAATTTACCGCCTCCATTGGTACCTCCAGGTGCGGCGATTATAACATGTATCTTTCTTTTTTAGAAAGCTTTTTTGAATTTTCTAATCGAGGCTAGCAGAGCTGGCTCAAGCCACAGGTGAGGATCTGTCCCATCCGCGTCCCACTCCGGTAAATGGTAACCCCTTTACAACCGAGGCGGTACGCCAAGAGAAAGGCCTCCTGAACATCGTTCTTGCCGGCATCAGGGGGGAAGTTTATGGTCTTGGAGACGGCGTTGTCGGTATGCCTTTGAAAGGCGGCCTGCATCTGTATATGACGTGCCGGTGGGATCTCAAAGGCGGTGACGAAGAGCTTCCGAGCATGAGGGGGCATAGCAGCCTCGGAGCTCAAGAATCCTGTCTGTCGGAGGGTATTCTCCACCTCGGGACGCCAAAACCCCATCTCCTTGCTCAAGCGTAAAAAGATCGGGTCGATCTCAAAAAACTCCACATCCTCTAAGGCCCTCCTGGTGTAGCTGAGGGCGAATAAGGGCTCGATGCCCGAGGAGCAATCAGCGATGATGCTGAGGGTCCCTGTCGGGGCAATGGTGGTTATGGTGGCATTCCTGAGAGGGGGCTTATCCTCCAGATCATAGCGACTCCCGGTAAAGTTCGGGAAAGGCCCGCGCAGCTCAGCCAACTCCTGGGAGACCTCATGCCCGACTTCTTGGATGCACTTCATTACCTTTGCCCCCAATTGAACCCCCTCCTCGGAATCGTAGGATACCCCCATGAGGATGAGGAAGTGGGCGAACCCCATCACCCCCAGGCCAATCTTGCGGTTCCCACGGCTGACCTGTTCGATCTGAGGCAAAGGATAGTGGTTAATCTCGATGACATTATCGAGGAACCGGACCGCGAGGCGCACCGTACGCCTCAGTTTTGCCCAATCGATGCGCGGACCTTCAACGCCCTGTTTGATCATCCGCGTGAGATTTATTGAGCCCAGGTTGCAGGCCTCATAGGGAAGGAGCGGTTGTTCCCCGCAGGGATTGGTGCTCTCGATCTGGCCTAGGTGGGGGGTGGGGTTATCCTCATTGATGCGGTCAACGAAGATGATCCCAGGCTCCCCCGTCTCCCAGGCGCACTCCACGATGAGATCGAAGATCTCTCCGGCCTCAACCGTCGCGAAGGTGCCCCCCATGCGAGGATCGATAAGCTCAAATTTCCTCCCCCCTTCCAACGCCTCCATAAACTGGTCGGTAATCCCCACCGAGAGATTGAAGCTCGTCAGTTCTTGGGGATCTTTTTTGGCCGAGATGAAGTCGATGATGTCGGGGTGATCCACCCGCAAGATCCCCATATTGGCGCCCCGCCGAGTTCCCCCCTGCTTGATGACCTCCGTGGCCATGTTAAAGACCCGCATAAAGGAGACGGGACCGCTGGCCACACCGCTCGTGGTCGAGACGATTGCGTTTTTTGGGCGGAGATGACTGAAGGAAAAACCCGTCCCCCCGCCGCTCTGGTGGATGATGGCCGTGTTCTTGACCGTCTCGAAGATAGACTCCAGGGAGTCCTCCACCGGAAGGACGAAACAGGCGGCCAGCTGGCCTGACTCTCTTCCGGCATTCATCAGGGTGGGGGAATTGGGGAGAAATTCCAGGGAGGCCATCATCTGATAGAAAGCCTCCGCCATCTCCTCCGCGTTGGTCTGCGGATCGAAGCGCGTCTCCGCCGAGGCGACATGGTCGGCCACCCGGTGAAACATCTCCTCCGGAGACTCTACAATAGCTCCCTGATGATCCTTCCTGAGGTAACGGGATTGGAGGATGCGCAAGGCGTTTTCATTCAGCTGCAATACCATTGTCTATAGCAATAAGTTAAGCCAGATATGCCGTTTATCGTCCGTCACTTCACCAGTTTGAGCGCCTCCTTGAACTGCTCGGTTCCCGCCTTGCCCAACAGCTCATAGATCGCCATCTCTGCGGACGTGACAATAACGCCATCGTGGCGCATGCGCTGTAGGGCAACCTCTGCATTGTGAGGGGAACGAGAGGAGATGGCATCGCTCACCACATGTACCACGTAATGAGAAAGGGCATGCAGTGCTGTTTGCGCCACACAGATATGTGCCTCGATGCCGACGATGATAAGGGTATTCCTCGTCAGCCGGCCCAGCCGATCGGTAAAGGCGTGGGACTCGAAGCAATCAAATTCCAATTTTATGATGGGCTGAATATCCTTTAGCTCCTCACGAAGCCCCAAGGCCGTCTCCCCGAGGTTCTGTTGTTCCGTGAGGATGATCGGCAATCCGACAATGCGGGCGAATTTGACGAGCCTGAGGGCGTTCTCAACCACCCTCTCCTTCGCCGAGATGACCGGAAGGAGCCGTTCCTGCATGTCGATGACTACTAAGAAAGCATCATCCATTCTGAGCGCGGCATGTCGAAATGGAGAGTTTCCACTCATGTACAGCCTCTGCTTCCTAATGAACCTCCCGATGGAGCTTCTTATCACATACGGCAAGGCGGATAAGGTTGATCATGGCCACCGTTGTATCCTTACGTCACCAACTCATTTAAGCTTAAATTGCTTTTCTAAACGCTTGGCGGCTTCTTCTTCCAATTTCTTCGTCGCTTCATCGGTGGTGGTTTTCAACTCTTTTTGTCCTGCTTCCGTCGCGCCGCTCACGCCCTTTTGCAAGATATCGTTTACATCTATCTTAAGCGTGCTGAGATCGAAGTTGGCAAGCTGGGCGATTCCGGTGCCCTCAAGGGCACGCACGATAATAAGCATGACCAACTCATCCAAGTCGGTAACGTTTCGGTAGACCTCATTGACTCCGATGGTGAAGGTTCTGGTGAAGGGTGCTCCCCCCAGGGAATAATCTTTATAGGTGACCTTTCCGATTTTCAGAATGAGCTTATCAATGGCGACTTGTGGCGCCTTTTTCCCTTGCTTCGCCTCCTTCTGCTTGACGGGCTTTTTCCCCCCCTTCTTCTTTTGGCCCAACGCTGTTAAGGAATTGATATTGAGTTTTCGCTCCTTGTTTCTCACCACCATAAGTTCTTTGAGATTTAACTCCAAGGTCTCAACGTGTGCCCTCTGCTTGAAGAACGATGCAAGTTCGACGTCGACGCGTAGCTTAGGTATATCAATCATAACCTTGTCTTGGAATCCAGCAGGATTGAGCAATCGCATGTCGGTGATATCTACCTTAGACTCCAACAATCCCACATCCATATCTCTTATAGTAAGCTCTAACCCCGTCGCCTTTTTTGTCCCCTGCTCAACAGCGATCCTGATGAGGATGTTTTTAAAGACCAGGAGCAGGACAAAAATAACCACTATGATGCCGACGATAATACCTAGCTTTTTCATGCTCATACCCTCCCTTTCGATGCTAAGAATGGATAATGTTAGTTTGAAATCGCCCTCTCCCTTCAGATGCCATCTTACCATAGCATCAATCTTCGGGCAACAAAAAGGCCTTGGTCAAGGGGGATTAATGGTTCCAGGGGAAAGGGGGTATTATCTAAATCCCATAGTGTAAAACCTGCCCACCAATCATCCGAAGAAAAACAGAGGGGAAATGAGAGAGAACCATAAGGAAAGGAAGGGTAGACGAATAAGGAGAGCAGCTGCAAAGGGGTAGAAGGTGGATTATTAAGGTTCCTTTCCGGCGAGCCAGGATTTAACCTGTTGCTCTATGTGGTCTCTCACCTCCCGAAACTTCGCCAACCTTTCATCATCTGACCCCGCAAACGCTGAAGGATCTGCAAACGACCAGTGCAGCCTCTGACCGATTCCGGGAAATACCGTGGGACAGTTCTTCTCAGCTTCGTCGCAGACGGTAATCAAATAGGAAAAGTGTATTTTGCCCATATATTCCCGGAGATGTTTCGAATACTGGCCGCTAAGGCTTACCCCAACTTCCTCCATGACACGCTTGGTCTTCGGATCGATGCCTTTCGGCTCAAGTCCGGCACTATATGCATCAAATCGGTCGCCTCCGTATTTCCTGAGAAATGCCTCAGCCATTTGACTGCGGGCGGAATTGCTCGTGCATAGAAACAGAACTTTTATCTTGCCCATGGCCTCATCTCCTTTTTTGCTGCTCGCCGGCAGCATCAGCCGTGCGATTTATATATGCTCTGGCCTTTGTTACCTGCTAATGGATTTTTTCTCGCATTATGCTGCCGTTTAACCTGCTCTCTGTCTCCTCCCTCCGGTATCGGCATGATGTTTGATCACCAAGGCATCCACCATAAAGATGACATCCTCGGCGATGTTCGTGGCATGATCTGCAATTCGTTCCAGACATCGACACACGATCATCAAATGCACTGCCCTTGTGATCGTTTTCGGATCTGCTATCATATAGGTGAGGAGCTCTCGAAAGACCTGGTCATTTAACCCATCGACCAGATCATCTCTTGCGCAAACCGAACGTGCCAATTTGGAATCCCGATTGACAAAAGCATCCATGACATCCTTGACCATTGACTGGGCAATCTCAGCCATTCTCGGGATATCGATATACGGTTTGAGCTGAGGTTCCTCATTTAAAGAGATTGCACGCTCCGCGATATTGACCGCCTGATCGCCGATGCGCTCCAGGTCGGTGATGATCTTCATCGCAGAGGTTATGAATCGAAGGTCAACGGCCATGGGCTGCTTTAAGGCTAAGAGCTTCAGACACATATCATCGATTGCAATTTCCAATTTATTGATTCGATCTTCGCCATCGAGGGTTTTTTTTGCCAGTTTGGAATCCCTCGTGACCAGGGCCTGAACGGCATTGCTGATCGCCTTCTCCACCAAAGCAGCCATCTTGAGGAGGTTCTCCCTCAATTCCTCCAATTCCGTCTGAAAATGTCTTTGGACAGCCATGGCGCCTCCTTCTTGAGATTATCCAAATTTTCCTGTGACGTAATCTTCTGTCCGCTTATCCTTGGGTCGAGCAAAGACCTGATAGACAGGTCCTTCCTCGACCACCTCACCGTTCAGAAAGAAACCTGCCCTGTCAGCCACTCGTGAGGCCTGCTGAACGGTATGAGGGACTAAAACAATAGTATACTCCTTTTTCAATTCGCCGAGGGTCGCCTCGATGCTGGCCGTAGAGATGGGATCCAATCCTGAACAAGGGTTATCGAGCAGGAGGACCTCCGGCTCAAGGGCCAAGATCCGAGCGATACAAAGGCGCTGCTGTTGCCCCCCGGAGAGCCGGAGGGCAGAGGTGTGAAGGCGGTCCTTGACCTCCTCCCAGAGCACGGCGGCTCTCAGCGCCTTTTCCACAATCTCGGCCAAACGTCTCTTCTGGGTGGTACCGCTTAGTTTAGGACCATAGGCCACGTTGTCAAAGACGGACAGGGGCAGGGGAGTGGGCAGGTCGAAGACCATCCCGATCCGCCTCCTCAGGTGGGTGAGACTGAGTTGTGGACCATGGATATCCGCCCCATCTAAGAAGATGGTCCCTGTATGTCTCGTCCCAAATATCAGATCCGTCAGCCGATTGAGACTTTTGAGAAGCGTCGTCTTGCCGCTTCCGGCCGGGCCGAAGATGGCAAATATTTCCCTCGGGTGGATGGTAAGGCTAATATTCCGGAGGGCTTGGGAGGATTGATAATAGAAATTGAAATCTTTGATAACTATCTTGGTCTCTCGCGGCATGAGTCCCCCTCAGGCCCGACGACGGATATACCGGTTGAGCAGCCAGTTTGCCACAGTATTGACCAAAAGAACGAGCAGGATCAGGGCCGCCCCTGTGCCATAAGCCATCTCTATCGAGATCCCCTCCCGGGCGAGGATATAGAAATGGACAGACATGGTGCGTATGGGAGAGAAGAGAGAGGTGGGCATCAGCAGCGAGGAACCCGCGGTCAGAATCACCGCAGCGGTCTCTCCAATGCTACGGCCCACGCTCAGAAGGATACCGGTGCAGATTCCGGGCAGGGCGCTTGGCAGGATCGTATGCGTGACGGTCTGCCATCTTGTTCCACCCAGAGAATAGCTGACCTCGCGGTAGGAAGGGGGAATCCCCTTGATCGCCTCCTCGGCGGTAGAGATGATCGTAGGCAAGATCATTGCGGCCACGGTCAAGCCTCCGGATAGGATGGACCACCCCATGTTGAGGAAGATGACAAAAAAAACGAATCCGAAGAGGCCGAAGATGATGGATGGCACCCCCGCGAGGCAGTCGGTTCCGAATCTGATCAGGCGGCTTATCCGGCTCTCCCGGGTGTATTCCCTCAAAAAGATGGCTGTCCCTACACCCAATGGCGTTGCAAAAAGAATGGCAACAACGGTGAGGGCAAAGGTCCCGATGATGGTGGGAAGAATTCCACCCTCTCGGCCCATGCTTTTTGGGGGATCGAGAAAGAAACGGAGGTGAAGGACAGGAAGGCCTTCCGCCAGAACCTGAAAAAGGATGAGGATCATCACTCCGATGGTCGATAGGGCCGCGATCCAGATGAGAACCTTGGCGATGCCTTGGGTGATATATCGCGTACGATAAACCATCAGCCTGTCCTCCTTCGCGAGAGGAAGATGGCCAAAGAATTGAGGAGCATGATGATGATGAAGAGGATGACCCCCGTGGCGAAGAGTGCCTGTCGATGTGCGCCGGAGGCGTAACCCATCTCAATGCCGATGTTCGTGGTCAGCGTCCTCGCCGAATCCAAGAAAGAGGATGGCATCTTTACCGCATTCCCCAGGATCATGATCATGGCCATGGTCTCGCCGATTGCACGGCCCATGCCTAAGATGATACTGGCAACAATTCCAGACCTCGCTGCCGGGATCATCACCCGCCATATGGTCTGCCAGTGGGTTGCTCCCATAGCAAGGGCGCCAGCTTTATAGGTAGGGGGCAAAGCCTTGAGGGAGTCCTCTGAGATACTGATAATGGTGGGCAGGATCATAAAACCCAGTATCACGGAGCCCGAGAGGATGCTCAGTCCAGGCCCTCCCAGATAATTTCGCACAAGGGGGACGAGGACGATGAGCCCCCAAAAACCATAGATGACGGAAGGGATAGCTGCCAGCAATTGGATTGCCGGCCTCAATACCGTTCCCACTGCGGGGGGGGACCATTCGCACAAGAAGATGGTGCAGGCCAAACCCAGGGGAATGCCCAGGGCAAGGGCTCCGATGGTGACCAAAAAGGAGCTGACGATCATCGGGAAGATGCCGAAGAGACCCTTGCTTGGAATCCATTGTTGGCCGAGGATAAAGGCCTTGGGACCGATCTTCCAGATCAAGGGGAGGCCCTGTTGAAAGATGAAGAAGGTGATCAAGGCGAGGACCGCGATGGAAGAGAGGGCGACCAGCAGGAGAATCTTTTCGATGATCTTCTCTTTGATCTCCATGATCATCTTCCTGAAGGTTTAAGGACGGTCACCAGACCCTCCCTTGAAAGCAATTCCTGAGCCGGACGACTCAACACGAATTCTAAAAAGGACTTTGCCTCTCCTGCAGGCTCACCATTAAAGACGAATAGAAAGGGGCGTACCAGTGTATACTTATTGCCTTCGATATTAGCCAAGGTGGGTTCGACGCCTGCAATCTTCAGGGCCTTCACCTGCTCATTGACCAGCCCCAGGGAGATATAGCCGATGGCATGGGGGTCGTTTGAGACGACCTGCCGGATGGCGCCGTTTGAGTCCTGAACCAGGGATTCAAGGCTGATCTCCTCTTGCCCCATGACGAATTTTTGAAAAGACTCCCGCGTTCCCGACCCCTCCTCGCGGCTGACCAGGACAATCGGGTGAGGAGGAGCCCCCAGCCCTCCCCAATTCTTTATCTTCCCGGAGAAGACCTGCCTTACCTGATCCAGTGACAGATCTCGGATCGCGTTTTTGGGGTTGACGATGATCGCAATGGCGTCCTTGGCAACCGTGATTGCGTACAGGTCTTTCTCATCAGGCAAGAGGGATCGGGATGACGTTCCAATATTCGCTGCATGCGTCCTGACCGCTTCGATCCCGGCGGTCGACCCGCCCCCTTGCACATAGATATGGGAATGAGGATGGCGAGACATATATTCCTCGGCCAGCAGCCCGGCAAAAGGTTCCACGGAAGTGGAGCCCGCCACGGTGATCCCGGCCTTCTCTCTTTGACAGCCTGAAACGAGGGGGATGGCCAGAAAGAGAGGAAGAAGCCATAGCAGCAGCATTCTCACTTTAGAAATCCCGGATCTCAAGTCATCTTCAAATTTCGGTTTTTTAGATCTGCGATCTGCCATCTGCAATTTTTACCCATATCTTCCCGTGATGTAATTTTCAGTGCGTTGGTCTTTGGGCCGGGTAAAGAGGTCTCCGGTGGGGCCGTATTCCAACAGCTCTCCTAAGAGAAAGAAACCGGTCCAATCGGAGGTGCGGGCCGCCTGCTGCATGTTATGGGTGACGATGACAATGGTATAGTTCTTCTTTAACTCCTGCATCAACTCCTCAACCCTGAGCGTGGCCAATGGATCGAGGGCAGAGCAAGGTTCATCCATCAGAATGACCTCGGGTTGAACCGCTAACACCCGTGCAATGCAGAGCAGTTGTTGTTG
>Ga0214473_10001019_pt1 | contig 37970 bp, 27 predicted proteins | sample RVTome_7_FD_203509 | JGI IMG/M metagenome (GOLD analysis project Ga0214473, IMG submission 203509) | Soil microbial communities from uranium-contaminated site in the Upper Colorado River Basin, Wyoming, United States - RVT98D197 | ecosystem: Environmental > Terrestrial > Soil > Contaminated >...
TGTAACTTCGCGAGAGTGCAGGTAATAAGTTTCACCTGATTTCTTGCTTTTAACGCTATACGCCATGAGATCTCACCTCCTTCCTAAAATTTAAGTTTGATATGGTCATCAATCACCATTATCAATCTCGTCAAAGGATATGTCAAGGTTTGTCAAGGAGCGCCGTACCGACACACCCGCGTTTCCAGGTAGGGGATTGCTAATTATATGGTTTAATGCTAAAGTTTGAATGATGAAATATTATCGTGTCATCCCCACCCTGCTTATTATTCTTACCGACATGGCCGCCGCCGCCGCCGGCTTTTACTTGGCATACTATTGGCGCACCAACGGCCAAGAGCTTTTCCAGTGGCCGCTTAGCCGTTATTGGGCTATGGTTTGGCCATTTATTCTACTATACCCTGTTCTTTTCGCCATCCTGGGGGTTTACCCGCCAACGCACAATAAGAAAGAGTTTGAGCGCATACCTCTTATAATCGTCGGAGTGCTCTGTAACTGGGCGCTTATCATTGTCTGGCTCTTTTTTGTGCGCAATGAGGCCAGCTCGTCAATTTCCCGCTTGGTGGTGGTTTACATACTTTTCAGCTGCTCGGCAACCATCATCCTTGGGCGCTGGCTATATTGGTACTTATATAAAGTTATTGGCTTATTGGGGATAACCCGCACTAATGTATTCCTAATAACCAATCATAGCGATGTGGCGGTGAGCATTGAGCGGACCATTCGGTCGCGCGCCAACCTCTTTTTGGTTAAGGGCATCGCCGAGCGGCTGCCGCTTGCAAGAATTAAGAAACTGGCCGAGCGCGAGGCGATCGATGAAGTATTTATTCTTAATCCCCATTTCCCCGATAAAGAAATTTTTAAGCTTTTGGAGATTACTATTCCTCACAGCATCAGCGTGAAATTATTGCCCAATCTTTTGTCGTCGCTGACGCCGGTGATTGACGATGACACCATTCCCGCCACGCCGCTTGTGGAGTTTAAAACCACACCGCTCTACGGCTGGGGACGGTTTCTAAAGCGGGCTTTCGATATGGTATTCTCAACGCTGGCGCTATTAGTTCTTGGTCCGATTATCCTCCTCATCGCTCTTGCCGTTAAGATTGATTCAAGCGGACCGATTTTTTATCTGCACCGACGGTTGGGACTCAATGGAAAAGTTTTTAAGGTTTTTAAATTTCGCACTATGAAACTCGAGTATTGCCGCGGGCGCGGTTATGGCGGCGCGGCGGCGGAGAAAAAGTACGAGGAGATATTGTCCCAGGCAAAATACCGCGCCGAGCTGGAAGCTAATTTTAAAATAAAGGACGACCCCCGAGTCACTCGCGTCGGGCGTTTCCTGCGCCGCACCAGTTTGGACGAACTACCGCAGTTCATTAATGTTTGGCTTGGCAACTTGAGCTTAGTGGGACCGCGGCCGGTCATTCGAGACGAAGTTGCACGTTACAAGGGCGCGGAATATTTGCTTTGGTCGGTGCGGCCGGGTCTCTCGGGACTCTGGCAAGTAAGCGGACGGAGCGAACTTTCTTACGAGGAGCGGGTAAAACTCGACCTCTTTTATATCGAGAACTGGTCGCCGTGGATGGACCTCATTGTGCTTATAAAAACCGTCATCCAGATTATCGTCGGAAGAGGAGCGTATTGAATAAAATCCAAAATCCAAAATCCAAAATCCAAAGTAGAAAACGCGCCCCACGCCCCGCGACTCGCCCGCGGGTTGCGCTTGTGATGGACTGGATAGACGCGGTGGGGGGGTCGGAAAAGGTTGTGCTTGAGCTCCATAAGCTTTTTCCTCAAGCGCCGATTTATACGACATTATTTAGCCCTAAAGCTCGGCGGGAATTTGCCGGCGCCGATGTCCGTACCAGTTTTCTGCAAAATCTGCCCGGTGCCGCTCGGCACCATCAGCTCTACACCCTCCTCATGCCTCCGGTTATCAGCCGAATTGATTTAAGCGGCTACGACCTCGTGATATCGAGCTCCCATACCATCGCTCACGGGGTGAAGATAGGGCCTAAAACGGTTCATATTTGTTACTGCCATACGCCCGTACGCTGGGCTTGGGTGCCGGAGATTGATAACCTGAATGACCGTTTGCCGCTCGGACCCCTGGCGCGATTCATCGAGATATATTTTCGTCGGTGGAGTAAGAAAAAGGCGAAAAACGTAACGCGCTTTGTTGCTAATTCGCGCTATATCCGTAAGCGTTTAAAAAATACATTTGGGCGCGAGGCGGCGGTCATTAACCCGCCCGTCAATGTGTCAAGAATTCCGCTCGTGGAAGAAAGAGAAGATTATTATTTGATGGCGGGTCGGCTCGTGGGTTACAAGAAGCCGCAAATCATCATAGAGGCCTTCAATCGGCTGGGATTGCCGCTTAGGGTTGTCGGCGCTGGTCCCATGGAGAAGGAATTGAAGGCGCTGGCCGGGCCGAATATTAAGTTTATGGGCTATGTTGGCGACAAGGAGCTTTACTCGCTGTACGGTCGTGCTAAAGCATTTGTTTTCGCGGCGCTTGAGGATTTTGGCATGGCGCCGGTGGAAGCCATGGCAGCCGGCACGCCGGTTATCGGTTTGGGCGACGGAGGGTTGCTGGAAACGGTTATTGACGGGCAAACCGGCATATTATTTCCCCGCCAAAGTTCGGCATCCATTATAGCGGCGGTGAGGCGCTTCGGGCGCGTCAAGTTTAACCCCATCGCCATCCGCCGGCACGCGACACAATTCGACACACGGGTCTTTCGCCGAAAGATAAAATTATTGATTAGACACGCTTTGTTGCGCAGGACGGGGCTAGTTTCGCGGCCAGAGAAGTGCTACAATGAGGAGGATGAGACATAAGTAAACTCTTTTATTTTCTATGGCAGAAAACCAACAACCAGACACTTATACCGCCAAAGACATTACAGTTCTCGAGGGCTTGGAACCGGTGCGCAAGCGGCCGGGTATGTACATCGGCGGCACCGGCATTGAAGGTCTGCACCACCTTGTTTGGGAGGTTCTTGACAATGCTATTGACGAAGCGCTCGCGGGACATGCCAAAAACATTACGGTGACGTTGGAAGCGGAAAATAGGGTCAGTGTCAAAGACGACGGACGCGGCATACCGGTCGATATTCACACTCAAACGAAAAAGTCGGCGCTTGAGACAGTGATGACGACGCTGCACGCCGGAGGTAAGTTTGGGGGCTCGGGCTACAAGGTCTCCGGCGGCTTGCATGGGGTCGGCATATCCGTCGTCAACGCGCTATCGCTGTTAACTCGAGTTGAAGTATATAAGGGCGGCACAATTTACACCCAATCGTACAAACGCGGCAAAGCTGCCGCGCCCATTAAGACGGAGGGTGAGACCAAAGAAAATGGCACGAAGGTAACATTTGAACCCGACCCGACGATTTTTAAGGAGATAAAGTTTAACTGGGAGACCATTGTCAGCCGCTGCCGCCAGCAGGCATATTTGACCAAGGGCATTTATTTATCCCTCATCGATAAGCGCGAGCAAACCAACGGCCATCCCGCGACCTACAATTTCTATTTTGAGGGCGGCATCGTGTCATATGTGCGCTACCTGAACATTAACCGCAAATCTCTCCACGAGCCGATTCTGGTGAGCAAGGAGTCCGACGAGGGCGCGCTCGAGGTCGCCATCGGCTATACCGACGATTTCAACGAACACGTTTTTACATTTGCCAATAATATCAATACTATTGAAGGCGGCACCCATTTGACCGGTTTTCGAACGGCGCTGACACGCGCCCTCAATGATTACGGCCGCAAGAATGATGTTTTTACTAAGGTCCTGCCGGCCGGCTTAAGCGGCGATGACGTCAGGGAGGGTTTGACCGCCATAGTTTCCGTCAAACTGCGCAACCCGCAATTTGAAGGGCAGACAAAATCGAAGCTCGGCAATCCGGAAATAAAGAGTATGGTGGACAGCGCGGTATCGTCCGGTCTGACATCGTATCTTGAAGAACACCCGCAAGACGCGCGGCGAATACTGGAGAAATCGCTTCTTTCCGCCAGGGCGCGGCTGGCGGCGCGCGCGGCGCGCGAGACCGTTATCCGCAAGGGCGCGCTTGACGGTATGACTTTGCCCGGCAAATTGGCTGACTGTAGCGAGCGCGATGCTGCCAAAAGCGAACTTTATATCGTCGAAGGCGATTCGGCGGGCGGCAGCGCCAAGCAAGGCCGCGACCGCCGCTTCCAGGCGATTTTGCCCCTCCGGGGCAAAATCTTAAATGTCGAGCGGGCGCGGCTTGACCGCATGCTGTCGAGTGAGGAAATCAAAGCGCTGATTGTCGCCATGGGGGCGGGTATCGGCGACTCGCTCGATACGACAAAAACGCGTTATCATCGCATTATAATTATGACCGACGCCGATGTTGACGGCAGCCATATTCGAACCCTTCTTCTAACATTTTATTTCCGCCATTTCCGCGAGATAATAGACAAGGGTTATTTATACATCGCCCAGCCGCCGCTTTATATGGTTCAAAAAGGCAAGAACAAGCAGTATGCCTATTCCGACGAAGATAAAGCCGAGATTCTTGATGAATTCAAGTCCAAGCAAAACGGTGGTGGCAAAGAAGAGAGTAGGATAAACATCCAACGGTACAAGGGTCTCGGCGAGATGAATCCGATCCAGCTCTGGGAAACCACTATGAATCCGGAAAACCGCATTCTCCTGCAAGTCAAGGTAGATGATGCCGAGCGCGCCGATGAAATATTTACCATGCTCATGGGCGAAGAAGTGCCGCCGCGCAAACGTTTCATCCAAACTCACGCCAAAAATGTCAAGAATTTAGATATTTGATAAGTATATCAAAAGTCAAAATGCAAAAATCAAAATTATGGAGGCAGTTTATTGTCATTGCGAGCCCCGACCCCAACAGGGTCGTGGGCGCGGCAATCTGGGTGAATCGGGAGATTGCTTCAGGTTACTTCGCAATGACAGTCCATAATTCTTAATTTTTCATTCTTAATTCAAGCAAAATGGCTGAAGATAAAAACTACAATCCGGGGGAAGAGATCGGCTACATCAAGCCGCGCCACATAGAGCGCGAGATGCAGGATTCCTATCTTGACTACGCCATGAGCGTCATTGTCGCGCGGGCCCTGCCCGATGTCCGCGACGGGCTCAAGCCGGTGCACAGGCGTATATTATATGCTATGGGCGAGATGGGACTCCATCATAACCATCGCCACACCAAAAGCGCCAAAATCGTCGGTGAGGTTTTGGGTAAATTCCACCCCCATGGCGACTTGGCGGTCTATGATACGCTCGTTAGAATGGCGCAAAATTTCGCTATGCGCTACACGCTGGTTGACGGGCAGGGTAACTTTGGTTCCATGGACGGCGACTCGGCGGCGGCCATGCGTTACACCGAAGCGCGCATGGCGGCTATATCACAAGAAATGCTTAACGATATCGGCAAAGACACGGTTGATTTCGTAGATAACTATGACGGCACCCTAAAAGAACCGCCGGTTCTGCCGACCAAAGTGCCCCAACTGTTGCTCAACGGTTCTGTCGGCATCGCCGTCGGTATGGCGACCAACATCCCGACTCATAATCTATCCGAGGTGGCGGACGCCGTCGCGTTCCGCATCGACAATCCCCAGTCGGAGCCCGACGACCTGATGGGCTTCGTCAAAGGCCCGGATTTTCCCACCGGCGGCAGTATCCATGGTTTGGAAGGCATAAAGGCCGCCTATTCGACAGGTAGAGGCAAGATTGTTATTCGCGGCATAGCTAATATTGAGGAATCGAAAAAAGGCGGCTGGCGCATATTAGTGAGCGAACTGCCCTACCAAGTCAATAAAGCCGAGTTGATTACGAGGTTGGCGGAGCTTGTTAAGACCAAGAAAATTGAGGGGATTAGCGACCTGCGCGACGAATCCGACCGTACGGAAGGGGTGCGCATCATCATAGACCTCAAGTCCAACGCCCAACCCAAAAAAATTCTCAACCAACTTTATGAAATGACGGCGCTGCAAACCGCCTTCCACGTCAATATCTTGGCGCTAGTTAACGGTATCGAACCGCGCATCCTGACTCTTGGGCAGGTGATTGACGAATTCATCAAACACCGTCAAGTAGTTGTACGGCGGCGCACTAAGTACCTTTTATCTCGCGCCGAAGAGCGGGCTCATATACTGGAAGGGCTGAAAATCGCCCTTGACCGCATAGATGAAGTCATCGCGACCATTAAGAAATCGCCAACCAAAGAAGCGGCACAGAAAGCGCTGGAAGCCGGTTTCAAACTTAGCCAAGCCCAAGCGACAGCCATTCTTGACATGCGCCTTTCGGCGCTCGCCGCGCTTGAACGACAGAAAATAGAAGACGAGCTAGAGGAAAAGAAAAAGCTGATAGCCGAGCTTCAGGCCATCCTCGGTGATGAGAGTAAAATTTTGGCTATTATTAAAGAGGAAACACAGGATATCAAAGAACGCTTCGGCGACGCGCGGCGCACGAAAATTATTCCCGAAGAGCTGGGCACTTTTTCCGCCGAGGATTTAATTCCCAATGAAACGGTGCTCGTGACTCTAACTAAATCAAACTACATCAAACGGGTGCCGGCGGACACTTATAAAAAGCAGGGGCGCGGCGGCAAAGGCATCATCGGCATAACGACCAAAGAAGAAGACGTGGTGGAGCATCTCTCCATAGCCAATACTCACGACGACATAATGTTCTTTACCGACCGCGGGCGGGTTTTTACGACCAAAGTTTATAATTTGCCTTCTGTCAGCCGGCAGTCCAAAGGACAAGCGGTCGTCAATGTCCTGCAAATTTCGCCCGAGGAAAAAGTAACGGCCATTATCGCGCTGGGTAAGAGGAGTGTCAAGGAAAATAAGTATCTTTTCATGGCAACCGAAAAGGGCGCGGTAAAAAAAACCAAGATAGATGCTTATCGCAACATTCGAAAAACCGGCATTATTGCTATGGGACTCAAAAACGAAGATAAATTGCGTTGGGTCAAGATGACGAGCGGCGAGGACAAGATAATGCTCGTGAGCCGCAACGGTCAGGGTATACTCTTTGAAGAGAAGCAGGCAAGGCCCATGGGACGTTCGGCCTCGGGAGTGCGCGGCATGAAATTGCGCGAGGGCGATGCCTTGGTCTCCATGGATGTCGTGAAAAATGATGCGAGCAGCTTGCTTACCGTACTGCATAATGGCTTTGGCAAACGGACAAGAATCAAAAAACATTTTAAGGCGCAAAATCGCGGCGGCATGGGCGTTCGTGCCACGAAGGTATCCAAGAAAACCGGCAATCTGGTGGCGGCTATGGTGATAGAGGGCGATGACGGTGACCTGGTGATTGTGAGCCGCGAGGGGCAGATGATACGCATTAAACTTAAATCCGCCAAACATTTGGGACGGGACACTCAAGGCGTAACTCTCATGCGTTTGAAATCGCCGGACAGGGTGGCATCGGTCACATTGGTGCGGGAAACGGAACAGGGCGACCCCGTTCTGCCGGTTATCAGTTCCTCGGAGATGCCCGCGCCGGCTATCACACCTCCCGCCGCCAATCGGCTCGATCTCAAGCCATAGCAGCTAGCCCTCCCTAAACTCCCCCCAAAAGACATAAGGCTCGAGATTGAGCAGTTCTACAAAAAAACGAATATGGCGGTTGAAAGGGTGGTTGGTACTGTAAATGCCTCTCGCGACAAGGGCGAAGCCGTCTTTTGTGAGCTTTAGGCGGAGAAAGTCCCTGACATGGCGCTTACTTTCCGGCACCGCGACAATGAAAAGATTTCGTTTCGGTGGCGCAATAGCCCTCTGGCTATCAACGAGCGGGTATTCTTTCAAAAAATGAATGGTGCCCAATAAGGTTAGGAGGATGGCAGTTTCCGAGGACTTCGTGTTCTTGCGCAACTTAATGTACTTTCGTTTTTTAAGATAATAAAGAGCATTGGCGGTCTGCCTGTGGTTATAGCCCAGAATTTTGAGTTGGCGCCGACAGTGAGTTAGCGTCGGATAAGAGAATTCACCCAGCGGCCGCCGACTGCCCAGATGCCGAATGATTTTTAGGCCGAGATATTCGAGAAGCGCCTCAACGGGATTTTCCATATCTTAATAATGTAACGATAGGCGTAAAATTACAACCCGGCAGGGCAGTATTGAGTGTTAAGTATTAGGTATTAAGTTCTGCTACGCGAATTATCGACAAGTTAAAGCTTGTTCTACGGAGCAATTATTCTATAAGCGTGCTTTACCAGTAATATCTAATCTGATACCATATATCCTAATAGGCACTGAAATTCAGCTTCCAAAATTATATATTTTCACTATTAATTCTTAATTAAACTTTATGGCGCGCGGTAAAAAAATTACAATTTCCAAGAAAATTAAGCGAGTTGCCAGGCGCGCCGGTGTTGCCGTGGACAGTCGCGGCCGGCTGGAGAGGCCGAAGATTATTACACCGGCCGACGCCACGGCGCTGACCGAACGTAAAAAAGTTTCCATTCCGCAGGTAGTGCCGGTGAGGCAACTATCCGAACTCATTGTTCAGCCGGCGACAGCGGTGATAACTAAACTTTTTCAGAGCGGTGTGCAAGTTTCTATCAATGACAGTGTCGATTTTGACACGGCGGCCATCATAGCCGATGAATTCAACTACGAGGCCGTGGGGGAGAAAGAGACTGACCGTCTTTCGGCCTACGATACACCCGGCAAGGGAAGCAAAAAACTTATCTCCCGCCCGCCAGTGGTAACGGTAATGGGACATGTTGACCATGGTAAAACCAAACTGCTCGATGCCATACGGTCAACCAATATCATCGAAGGCGAGTCGGGCGGCATAACGCAGCACATCGGCGCCTATCGCGCCAGCGTCAAAGTTAAAGAAGGGATAAAGTCGATTACCCGCCAGATTACCTTTATCGACACGCCCGGCCACGAAGCTTTTTCCGCCATGCGCGCCCACGGCGCCAATGTCACCGATATGGTTATACTGGTAGTGGCGGCCGATGACGGTGTCAAGCCGCAAACCCTCGAAGCCATAACCCACGCCCGCGCCGCGGGGGTGCCGATTATTGTGGCTATAAATAAAATTGATAAGCCGGAAGCGGATATTGAAAAAGTTAAGCGCCAGTTGTCGGAACACAACCTCATACCCGAAGAATGGGGCGGCAAAACGCCCATGGTACCCGTGTCGGCCAAGGCCGTGACCAATATCGACAAGCTGCTGGAAATCGTTATTTTGACAGCCGACTTAAACGAGCTTAAAACCGACGCGAGTTTGCCGGGACGAGGCATTATTATAGAATCAAAAGTTAAGCCGGGACTCGGTCCGGTGGCGACGATTTTGGTGCAAGACGGTACCCTGCGCGCCGGCGATGTCCTTATAGCCGGCGAGCAAGTCGCGAAAATTAGAACCATGGAGGACAGCGCCGGCGCGCGCATAAAAACCGCTGGCGCTTCGACGCCCGTTCTGGCGTCGGGATTTAAAATACTGCCGGAGGTGGGGGCGAAAATTCTAGCGGTCGAAGACGAGAAGACGGCGCGCGAAACCGTCGCCGGCTGGCGGAAGAGCGCGACGACACGCTCCATCATTGCCAAAAAATTGGGCGACGGCGCGTTGGAGCCCACCCAGCAACTAAACATTATTATTAAAGCCGATGTCCAAGGGTCGCTCACGGCCATCAAAGATACTCTGGCTGATATTCCGCAAGAGGACATCGAGGTTAGAATTTTGGAGGCCGCCATCGGTTCCATCACAGAGTCGGATGTCAACTTGGCGGCATCTTCTCAAGCTATAATCTTAGCTTTTCGCGTCCACGTCTCGCCGCCTGTCAAACGGCTGGCCGATACGGCAAGCGTCCGCATAGCTCGCTACGAAGTAATTTACGATTTGGTAGATGACGTGGTGGCAATTTTGCAAACTATGCTCAAGCCGGAAGTCGTCAAAACGGACATTGGCACACTTAAGGTGATAAAAGTATTTCGACGCCTGCCAGAGAGCGGAATTGTGGGTGGTTTGGTGACTAAGGGGTTTTTACGCCCAGGCGCCTCCTTTATCGCGCGGCGTGGCGAGACGGAACTCGGGGAAGGCAAGATTAACAGTATTAAAATCGGTCCGGACAGGATAGACCGCGCCGAACAAAATAGTGAATGCGGCATAGAATACGAAGGCAGTTTCAAGTTCAAACCCGATGATGTTGTGAATGCCTATCAAACCCAGGAAATCGTCAAAACCATCAAAGTCAGAAAATAATCTACCCTTAACCGGCTTAAACACACCTCGTAGGTGTGTTTAACGGTTGGAAAATGTTGTACGATGTAGCTATGGCGCAATACAGGAAAGAAGCATTGACCACCGGTTATTATTACCACATCTTTACTAGGAGTATCGCCAAGTTTGTGGTGTTTAACGATATAGACGAATACGAAAGGTTATATCAATTAATCAGCCTCAATCGTCATGCTGCTTTCAACTATCGCTATTCTCAATTCACAAGGTTAACGTTGCGTGGTCAGGACGAGATAATAAATAAAGTAGAATCCCAAAACGATCATATAGTAGATATTGTTGCCTATTGCTTCATGCCGACGCACATTCACCTTGTATTGAAGCAGACCAAAGATGGCGGTATTACCAAGTTCATGGCGCGGATACTCAATGGATACTCGAAGTATTTCAACACTAAACATAAGCGCACCGGCCCATTGTGGTCGGGGAGGTTTAAGAGCGTTATGGTCTCCCACGATGAGCAATTGCTGCACCTTACACGGTACCTGCACTTAAACCCCACATCGGCTGATATAGTAAAATACCCGAGTGATTGGCCGCATTCATCTTATAAGGAATATATTAGCGATGATGCTACATCACGGATCTGTAAGTTCAGCAATATTATCGATATGAGCAAAAAAGAGTACAAGCGTTTCACCGAAGACCATAAAGGTTACCAACGTGATATATCAGTAATTAAATACATAACAATCGACAGCTACTCTGGCTGAACCGTATAAACACACCTACGAGGTGTGTTTATTGGTTTAGGTGGGGCGGTTTTGCGAATGCGTGTATTCGAGTGATATAAATTGGTATAATAAAGTTAAAAGGAGGCGTACGGGTCAAAACACTCCGCAAGTTTTGGGAGCTTACGGCGAAATCCAAAATTATTGGCAATCGCTAAACTTGTCTTTTAGGCCCGCGACGATTATAGATATCTTTATAGTCGCGTTACTTTTGTATTGGCTTTATGTTTTGGTGCGCCAAACGCGCGCCCTTAGAATATTTTACGGCATAATGTTTCTTTTCCTTTTGTGGCTCATTGGCCGGGCGCTTAACCTTGCGACTTTAAATTATTTACTAAATTATATTATCACCGCGACCATTGTGGCTATTCCGGTTGTCTTTCAGCCGGAGCTGCGCGCGGCGCTCGAAAAACTGGGACGCCCTCAAATAGTTACCGACTTGCGCCGTTTCCGCCGGCCGACCAGCGATACGCCTCTCAATATCATAGTGGAAACGGCGGAGATTTTGGCACACAGAAAAATCGGCGCCATCATAATATTGGCGCGTAAAACCGGCTTGCGGGAGTATGTCGAAGCCGGCGTGCGCCTCGACGCCCGCCTTTCGACCGAGCTCCTGCTGTCAGTATTTTCGCCGCAATCGGCGCTTCACGATGGCGCCGTGATTGTGCAAGACGACAGAGTATTGGCGGCCAGGGTGATATTGCCCCTAAGTGATAATAAATCCGACTATCACCTGGGAACCAGGCACCGCGCCGGCGTGGGACTGACGGCGCAATCCGACGCGCTAGCCATCATTGTTTCCGAAGAGCGGGGCGAAATATCCCTGGCGGCTGACGGCCGGCTGGAGGCAGGTTTGGACGCGGAGACGCTTCTCAAAAAAATACGCCGCCAGCTGGGCGCCGAAAGCATCAAGAAAACCAAAAAATGATAAAAAACTTAATAAAATTTTTTCAACGGGACAAACTGGTTAAAATCATCGTGCTTTTGGTGGCCGCTGGCCTCTGGGCGTATGTCGGCATTAGCCAAGCCAAGTCCGGTAATTTTCCGGGCGCGCTTAAGATAAAAATTAAAAACGCGCCCAACGGCACCTCTATCTCGCTCAATGAAAATTACGCTGAGCTCAAAATTGAAGCCGACCGCACACTCTGGGCTAGGTTGCAGCCATCAAGCTTTGATGTCTTTGTCGATGCGTCCAAGCTGACCCCAGGCACGCATGAGCTTGAAGTGCAAGCATCGTCCCTAGTATCAAATATAAGGATTGTGGGCATTACTCCCAAAACGGTTCTCGCGACGGTCGAGTCGGTGAGCAGTTTGGAGTTGCCCATTGTCGTTAACGTCGAAGGCAAACCGGCGAGCAACTTCGTGGTAGGCGACCACAGCATCGTGCCTAGCCGCGCCGTCGTATCGGCGCCGAGCGATATATTGCTTGATAAAATTACCGTTCGCGCCAGAGTAGTTTTGAATGGCGAGAGCCAAACTTTTAGCAAAGTCGTTCAACTCGACGCGCTCGGCAAAGACGGGCAAGTACTCCCTTCGGCCAAGGTCGAAATCAATCCGCAGGAAGTTACGGTGCGAGTGGAGATTGTGCCCAGCGGACAAACTAAAACCGTCGGCGTCAAGCCGGTCACGGAGGGTGCTGTCGGCGAGGGCTATTATGTGAGTTCAATAACGGCCAATCCGTCGGCGGTAACCATTGAAGGTCCGCCGGACATTGTTGGCGCGCTGACCAATATTCCCACCGATAAGATAAATTTAGCCGGTTTGACGTCCGATAAAACTTTCACGGTTAATCTGGTTTTGCCCTCGTCGGTTTCCGCCACCCCGCGCCAAGTCCAGGTCACAGTTGTAGTGGCGCCGGTCAGCAGTCCGTAAGCTGTAAAGCTTTAGAGCCGTAAAGCCGTAGGGACTCCATTCTATTATAGCTCTATAGCTTGTATGGCTTTATGGCTTCCGTTGTAGGCCATGTTTTATAGTGCCAGATTCGAGATTGCCGCGTCGCGGATTTATCCTGAGCGAAGTCGAAGGACTCCTCGCAATGACACCCTCTTAGCTATTCGCGCGCCATATTCGAGTGTCATTCGAGTTATCATTCGAGCGCATTCGCGTGATTGTTTTGTAAGTTTGACATTATTGCATTGCTTGGTATTATGTATGTACCTACACCACAGGTGGGGGTATGAGTATTAAATAAACGGAACCAATTATGGCTGACCACCAACAGCAAATTGTTATCAATCTTAGAAAAGCCCAAAGCTCAACGGCAAAAGTTATCCACATGCTGGAGGATAAAAAATACTGCATTGACATAATGCAGCAAAATCTGGCGGTGATAGGGCTTCTGAAATCGGCGCACCAGATGTTAATGGAAGACCACTTGAAAAGTTGTTTTATGGGAGCGATGGAGTCCGGCAGCGCCAAGCGCAAGCGGGAAATGATAGAGGAAATCTTAAAAGTTACAAAATTAGCCAATAAATGAGAGGGGCATAAAGATGGTTAAATTGGTTTATTCTGTCAAAGGCATGCATTGCCGGTCGTGCGAAATCTTACTCGGCGGAGAGCTCAAAAAGATGAGCGGTGTGGAAAAGGTTAACGCCAATGCCAAGACCGGCCGGGTGGAGATATATTCCGAGGGGGCGGTGGACGCTGCCAAGGTAGCCAATGTCGTTAAGTCCGTCGGATATTCTCTCTCAAGCAATTCGGCCGAGGAGCCGGACGACAGAAAACCGTGGTTCAACAGTGATCCTCGGGTGTACAAGAGTTTGGCCGTCTCGGTAATAATATTGATTGCACTGTATTTAATACTGCGTTCACTGGGACTTAGAAATATAAATTTCGGCAACGGCCAGCCCTCGAGTTTGCTGGTGGTATTGACAATTGGCTTAACGGCCGGATTCTCGACATGTATGGCGCTAGTTGGCGGGCTGGTCCTGGGCTTCGCGGCGCGCAATGCCGAAAAGCATCCGACAGCAACACCGACCCAAAAATTTCGACCGCACCTGTATTTTAATCTTGGCCGGATAGTGTCATATCTCATTCTTGGCGGCTTGATTGCAGTCTTGGGACGAGCATTCCAATTGTCAGGTACCGTGCTGGGCTTCGTAACTATTTTAGTCGGTTTGGTGATGCTGGTTTTGGGGATGCAGCTCACCGAACTTTTTCCGAGATTGTCGGGCGGTGTTATCTCATTGCCATCATCAATCGGCAGAGCGTTAGGTATGAAGGGCCACGAAACGAGAGAATATAGCCATAAGAATGCCATGGTTGGCGGGGCATTGACATTTTTCTTGCCCTGCGGCTTCACTCAAGCCATGCAACTTTACGCTATAACGTCTGGCAGTTTTTTGTCAGGCGCTTTAATAATGGGCATCTTCGCTTTAGGCACGGCGCCTGGCCTCTTGGGCATCGGCGGCGTGACGTCACTGATGGGAGGCAATTCGATAAAACACTTTTATCGCTTTGCCGGCGTGCTGGTTTTCGCATTGGCGGTGGTCAATATGCGCAATGGTTTGAACTTAACCGGCTGGGGGAGCATAAGTTTTCCCAAGAATACGGAAAGCACGGAGGTGGCGGTGGCGACACCGGCCAAATCGTCCCTTAAAAATGTCGAGCTTGTAGACGGAGTGCAGGTGGCGCGCATGGACCAGGTCGCCTACGGTTACAAGCCAGATTATTTTGAGGTTAAAAAGGGCATCAAGGTAAAATGGATAGTTGACTCCAAGAGCCAATATTCGTGCGCCGCCGCGCTTATGCTGCCGGCGATGGGAATCCAGGAGTACCTTAATCCGGGTGAAAATGTCTTCGAGTTTACGCCGCAGAAAACCGGCAACCTTAACTTTAGCTGTTCAATGGGTATGTACACCGGGAGGTTTAGGGTAATCGAGTAAATCACGCGAATGCACTCGAATGGAAACGCGAATCTCGCGCGAATATCACACTCGAATAGCTAAAAGGGTGTCATTGCGAGTCCCGACCCTGCTAGGGTCGTGGGCGCGGCAATCCGGGCCCAGATTCTTCCCCCCGATGGGGCTCGGAATGACAAAAAACTTAACTATTGAATTATCGCCTACGGTCAAAGCCAAATATTACAAGGAGAACCAAACTATGCCAGCCAAAAGAATTACATTAAGTATCAGCGGGATGCACTGCGCGTCGTGCGCGAAAATTATCGCCGGTGCCCTCGCGGCGGTGCCGGGTGTCAAAGACGCCAATGTTAGCTATGGCGCTGAAAAAGCGTCTATGCTCTACGAGGGCCGGGATATTAAGCCGGTCATTGACGCCGTGAAGAAGGCGGGGTACGGCGCAACACTTGCCGAGGAAGGTAACGCGGCGGCGGAAATCAATCGGAAGGCCCAAGAAACCAAAGCGCTGTGGCGCAAATTCTCGTGGAGTTTTCTCTTGAGCTTGCCTATGCTCTATTTTATGCTGCTAGATTTCTTTAAGGGCTTGCCGGGTGGCGGTAATCTCTTGCCGTACGCCGCCATCATCTCATTCGCGCTAGCAACGCCAGTGCAGTTTATTGTCGGCGCCAGTTTCTACCGCGGGCTCTGGTCAAACCTGCGCATACGTATGTTTGGCATGGACGCGCTCATAGCCATTGGCACCTCTGCCGCCTATTTTTACAGCATTGGCAATCTGATTTATTATTATCTGCAAAATAATTCCCTCATCGGCCTCGACGGTGTGAAGGTGCCGGAAATATATTTCGAGACGGCGGCGTTTTTAATCACTTTCGTCACATTGGGAAAATGGTTGGAGGCCAAAGCGAAGAGTCGCGCTTCGGAAGCCATCCAGAAACTCATGGGACTGCAGGCGAAAACGGCGCGGGTGGTACGCGGCGGGAAAACGCTCGATATTTCCATCGAAGAAGTTAAGGTGGGCGACATTGTAATGGTTAGGCCGGGCGAGAAAGTACCGCTCGACGGCAAGATTGTCAAGGGCTCGTCAGCCGTTGATGAATCGATGATTACCGGCGAAAGTCTGCCGGTGGCGAAAAAAGCGGGTGATAGTGTTATCGGCGCGACCATTAACAAAACCGGCAGTTTTGAGTATGAGGTAACAAAAATCGGCAAAGATACGGTCTTGTCGCAAATTATACGCCTTGTGGAAGAAGCCCAGGGGTCAAAAGCGCCTATTCAGGATTTTGCCGACCGCGTGTCGACATATTTCGTGCCGATAGTGATAGGGATTGCGATACTTACCTTTATTGTTTGGTACTTTGTTCTTAGCGGTGGCCTGGCGTACGCGCTTATGGCTTTTACGGCGGTGATAGTTATTGCTTGCCCTTGCGCTTTGGGGCTGGCGACGCCGACGGCGCTGATGGTTGGTATTGGCGAAGGCGCCAAGCAGGGGATATTAATAAAAGGCGGCGAACCGCTGGAAATCGCCTGCGGTGTCAACACGGTGGTTTTTGACAAGACCGGCACAATTACCAAAGGGAAACCGGAGGTTACAGAGGTGATTGAAATCACAAATGACAAATCGCAAATAATAAATAAATCTCAAAATGCAAATTCGAATAGCCAAAAAAATGAGGTATTGAGGATGGCGGCATCGCTTGAGAGGCAATCGGAACATCCGCTGGCAGAGGCGATAGTGAATCGTGCCGAAGAAGAGAAGCTGGAGCTCGGCAGCGTGGAAAACTTTAAGGCAGTGGAAGGGAAGGGTGTAATTGGCAATTTAAAATTTAATGGGTTCGACTCTGCTCACCATTACCCTGAGCGAAGTCGAATGGGTAAAAATAAAAATTTGAAATTATTGTTGGGGAATGTCGCATTGATGCAAGAATTTAAAGTTCCGGTTACGGTCGGAGTGGTGAGCCAAATGGAGAAACTTGAAAACGAAGGAAAAACCGTGATGATTTTGGCGGTTGGGAACAAGATGGCGGGGCTGATAGCCGTGGCGGATACCGTCAAGGAAACATCAGTTGAGGCAATAAAAAAGCTGCGGAGCATGGGACAGGAAGTTTGGATGGTAACAGGGGATAACGAACGCACGGCTCGCGCCATCGCGCGGCTTGTCGGCATCGAAAATGTTCTGGCCGGTGTCTTGCCCCAGGAAAAATCATCAATCATAAGGGCCCTACAGGAAGGCTCTGCAATTAATAATTCAAAATTAGAAATCTTGTCCAGCGAAGCACCTAATGGGGCGAAGTTGGATAGAAATTCCCGCCGAAGGCGGGTAGTTGCCATGGTTGGTGACGGCATAAATGACGCGCCGGCGCTGGCGCAAGCAGACCTGGGCATCGCTATGGGTTCGGGGACGGATGTTGCCATGGAGTCGGGCAGTATGGTGATTGTGCAAAACGATTTAAGAACCTTGACGGCGGCGATCGGACTGTCAAAAGAGACGATGTCAAAGATTAAACAAAATATGTTTTTCGCGCTTTTTTACAATGTAATTGGTATACCCATAGCGGCGCGAATATTCGCCGGTCTCGGGCTGATACTTCGTCCCGAGCTGGCGGGGCTGGCGATGGCGCTAAGCTCTGTGTCGGTGGTGAGCAACTCACTGACACTGCGTTTTTTCAGGGCCGGCAGAATCAACATCATCTCGCTTGTCGCTCCCGTGGTGATGGCTATCGGCTTCACTCTGCTCTTCTTGAGCTTTGCCCGCATCGGTATGGAATAAACCGGCATAAACACACCTACGAGGTGTGTTTATGGTTCAGGGTTAGCTCAAAGGATTGGTAATAATAATATGGATTTGGTAGGATAAAAATATGAAGAACTTACCGAGGGTAGTTTTTTTGTTGGGTTTCTGGGCGGCGCCAAGCGCCGCTTACGCCATGTGTCCGGTTTGCACCGTAGCCGTCGGCGCCGGCATAGGCCTTAGTCGCTGGCTGGGCGTTGACGATACGATTACCGGCCTATGGGTGGGCGCCATTACAATATCGCTCGCGATGTGGACTAACATATGGCTTGAGAAGCGCAAGATTCGCTTCCACGGCCGCGATATTCTGGTCTACGCGGTCTATATCGCCGCCATCTTTATCCCGCTTTACTATAAAGACATCCTTGGCCACCCGTTGAACCGCTTATGGGGTGTTGACAAACTTGCTCTGGGTATGGCTCTTGGCGCCGTGGTATTCTATCTTGCGGCCGGACTCTACCTCACTATGAAGAAGCGCAATAACAATCGAGCTCACTTTCCCTTCCAGAAAATCGCCATGACCGTCGGCGTGCTGGCGGTGTTAAGCGGGGTTTTTTATTTCATCACAAAGTAAATCAGTGAATATTATTATTGTCTCCCCGCGCCACGATGCGGGGTCCAGACCGGGATCCCGTATTTTATATCGTCGGAACGAACCAGTACGAAATGACAGAGAGATTGCTTCGGTCCAGTGGACACTCGCAATGACACACTATCGTTATGTTTAATAAAGAAAAAGAAATTGAGAAGCTGATTGCCAAGGTTGGCGATGTCAAGAAAAGCAAGCTCGACTTGTCCGCCGACGAGGATTTGTCAGTGGCGATTATGAACCTGGTTTCCATCGAAGAACACTTTTTCTTTACCGGCGCCAAAACGGGCAAGCAGGAATATTACGACCTACTTGCCCAAGTGAGGGAAATTCGCAAAGATTTGCTCAAACGAATCGTCAAAGATTATGAAGGCGAGGTTTGGTGCGTCTCCAAGCACTTGCTGGCGGCGTCCATGCGGCTTATGGAAGTCGGAACTAAGCATCTTGGTCGTGGTAAGAAACGGGAGGCGAAAGAACTGTTTGCCAAGGCCTATGACCTATACTCGCTTTTTTGGGGCATAAATTTAAAATTAGTTAAACTCGATGGCGTGAAAAAAATAGGCGCCGAACAGCTGAACTCTCACGATATAACGAAAGACGGGGCACTGGGCAAACTGGGCTCGATAGTCAAGAAGCTCATTGATTGCTGCAGAGAGTAAAATCACGCAAATAACGCGAATGATCCTCGAATATAATCACGCGAATAGCGGAGGTTTGTCGCCCAGCACTGTTTTTGTCATGCCGCACTACGATGCGGCATCCAGTATATAATGTTCTGGATTCCGTGTCCCAGCACGGAATGACACACCTACAGTGCACGCTAAAGCGTGGCCTACGAGAGAAAATCTGATGTTTTGTGTACTTTATAAACTTTACGAACTTTATGAACTTTATAAGCCCTAGTATTTTCGCTGTTTACAAGCCGAAGGGGCCGACGTCGCACGACGTGGTAGATGAGATAAGAAAACTCACGGGCGTGCAAAAGGTTGGCCATGCCGGTACCTTAGACCCCTTGGCGTCGGGCGTATTGGTAATGGCTGTTGGCCGTGAAGCGACCAAGCGGCTCGACACTCTCAAGAATAATGACAAAGAATATCGCGCGGTAATTGAGCTTGGGGCGACAAGCGCGACCGACGACAAGGAAGGACCAGTCAATAAACATATTGTCGCGCGTCGGCCGCGGCTTGATGACATACAAAAGATACTATCCTCGCTCACGGGTAACATCAAACAGACGCCCCCCGCATATAGCGCGGTCCACGTCGCGGGAGAGCGTGCTTACAAACTAGCGCGGCAGAAAAAAGATGTAATACTCGCGCCAAGAAGCGTGGAAATAAAAAGCATTAAACTAGTTAGGTACGAGTGGCCTGAATTAGAGATTAAAGTCATCACGGGCCCGGGCGTTTATATCAGAGCGTTGGCAAGAGACATCGGAGAGCGGTTGGGCGTTGGTGGGTATTTGAAAGAGCTGGAGCGAACCCGCGTCGGCGACTATACGCTTGAAAAAACCGTTAAGATAGAGGATATTTAGTTTGTGTCAAAACAACCATCTTATGTCATTGCGAGGAGTCCTCGAAACGGCAATCTGACTCACCAGAGTCATCCTGAGCTTGCCGAAGGATCTGGGCCCAGATTGCGGAGTTTATCCCGAGTTAGCGAGGGAACTGGCCTCGCAATGACAATCCTCATAATTTTAATTAGAGGTATTTATGAAACTTTATTTTGACATAGAAACTCTGCCGGCGGACGCGGCGAACGAGCCCGTAGTGAGAAAGCTTTATGAAAAAAAGTTAGCCCAGCGCACATATGAGAGGTTGGGCTCGTATGAAGATTTTCTGCGCCGAACTTCCATGGACGGGGGATTGGGGCGTATATTTTGCATTGGCTATGCCGAAGATGATAAGCCGGCCGAAGTGCTGGAAGGCGAGGATGAAAAAGACATCGTACGGCGGTTTTGGCAATTGGCGAAAACAGCGAACTTGGTGATTGGCCATAATATTTTTGATTTTGATTTGCCGTTTATATATCAACGTTCGGTCGTACATCAGCTTAAGCCGATCAGGGACCTTTTTCCGCGCCGTTACAGCTCGGATGTTGTTTACGACACGTATCACGAATGGACCAAATGGCACCGCGAACACAAACCGGGCAGTTTGGACTACTTGGCGCACATATTGGGTCTGCCGTCATCAAAACAGGGCATTGACGGCAGCCAGGTTTATGATTATTTTCTTGCCGGCAAGGGGCAGGAGATTGCCGACTATTGCAAACGGGACGTTGAACTCACCCGCCAAATATATAAGCGGCTAACCTTTTCACACTGATGGCTAGGTGCTATGATTAGTTCGTAGGAAGGTATAGTTTTTGTGTCATTGCGAGCCATGATCGTTTGCGATCATTGGCGTGGCAATCTTGATCGATGAGGTATAGATTGCTTCGTCGATTACTCCTCGCAATGACAATACCTTGTTTTGTTGCGAATGAATAATGAGCAAGTAAGAGGAGCATGGATGGTAGGAAAACGACTTTATCGATCTAGAAGCAATCGCATCATCGCCGGCGTCTGCGGCGGGCTGGCGGACTACCTCAATGTTGACGCGACCCTGGTGCGGGTGGTAACCGCGTTGGTAACTCTTTTTGGCGGCAGCGGCATCTTGGCGTACATTATACTCTGGATTGTCGTGCCGGGAGCACCTGGCGATGCGAGCCGAACTAAAGAAAAAGAACAAAAATCAGAAGATATATCAGAGTCGAACCCAAACCACGAAGAAAGAATTTTGAGCGGCACCGGCGGCCAATGGCTGGTTGGCACTCTCATGGTAGTCGTGGGTGTAATGCTACTGCTCAATAATCTTCTGCCCGCCCTCGAGCTCACGCGCCTTTGGCCGCTGGCAATTATTATTTTCGGCGTCTGGCTTCTTATGAAACAAGGAGACGAATAAATGGTCGGTGCCTATATTGTCATCATAATCGGCATAATCCTTTTGGGGATAAACCTCGGCTACCTTGACGAGTCGGTGTGGCGCATAATATGGAAATTCTGGCCGCTTCTTTTAATACTCTTCGGCGTGTCCATGCTCACCAAAAAAGCCCTGCCGAAATATACAAGGGTTATTATCGGCTTGGTAATACTGGCGGCGGTGATACTGGGGGGAATATACGCAGCGCGCCGCGGCGGGATAACGTCCGGGACGCTGTCGAGCGGAAAAGAAGAGAAAACTTTAACCGTCGACGAACCGCTCTCAAGCAGTGTGAAAAAAGTTGAATGCGACATAGAGCTCGGCGCGCAAAACATCAAACTCGACGCGACTTCGAGCGGGCTCATAACGGGTCAGGTGTCTTTGCGCGCTGCCGAGCCGCAAATTAAAGTTAGCCAGCGGGGTGAGACAGCGCTCATTAAAGTTGAGCCGTCACGGAGTTTCACTTCATGGTGGCCCGGCGCGCGGCAGGCGGGCGAAAGCAAATTATCGCTCACCAATCAACTGCCGCTCGGCCTAAAGCTTAAATTGGGCGCGACGGACATTGAGGCCGACTTGGCCGATTTGATAGTAACAAAATTGGACCTTAAGGTCGGTGCTTTTCGCGGGACCCTGCGCTACGGCGCGCGCCAAGAGTTAAGCCAAACCAGTATCAGCGCCGGCGCGAGTGACATTAAAATCTATATTCCCAAAACCAGCGGCGTAAAAGTTGATTACGCCAACGGCCTTGTGGGTATGAAATACACCGGGCTTGATATGAAAAAGTCCGGGGACAACCGGCAGGACAAGTCGGCGAATTATGACAATGCCGGCGCCAAATTGGATTTTGACGTTAAAGCCGGCGCTTCGAGCATCGAATTTGTGGGGTATTAGGAGGAGTTGATAATGTATAATGAGAAGGGCAATAGATTGTGGAGTTTATCCCGAGGAAACGAGGGACCCGACCTCGCAATGACAGTCCATAATTCTTAATTCATTATTCTTGATTTATTTTTTAGGAGGGGAAGGGTGGAAGAGACAATGAAGTTGGTGGAACACCCGGCACAGCGCGGCCGCGCCGCCTCGACCGAGCGGCTGCTCTGGTGGCTGGCGGTTGATCTGGTAATAATGCTGGGCATCGTAGTTTGGTACTTTGCCGCCGGTGTCAATAAAAATCGCGTAACCCTGCCGAGCGGCATCACCGCCAGCGCCGACTCCGACACTGTCACCACCGGCGATGCCGGCATCGGCACCATCGAATACGGCACAACCAACCCCCAACCCGGCAGCTAAATAATATTATGGCAAAACCTATAGGAAATACCCAGAAAGAAAAAATTAAGTTTCACAAAGAGTTGCATTCGAGGAATCTCGGATTATTGAGCGACGAGGACCAGAAGAAGCTGGGCGATGCAACTCTCTTGGTCGCTGGTTGCGGCGTAGGGTCTCTCATTGCGATATCGGCTGCAAGGTTAGGATTTAGGAAATTTGTTTTAGTTGATGGAGACAGAGTCGAGTTGTCCAATACCAATAGGCAGGGTTATACGTCAAAAGACGTGGGTAGCTATAAAGTTACGGCTTTGGCGAAAAAGATTAAACACATAAACCCTCACGCGGAAATAAAAAAATATCGCGTATTTGTTGATATAAAAAACGCTGGCAAGCTCGTCCATCAGTCAGACCTTGTTATTGATAGCATAGATCCCGACGCGGCGCAGGCGGTTATTGCCATGCACAGGGCGGCGCAAAAAGAACATAAAACCATCATCCAGCCGACGGACGTTGGCTGGGGAGCGATGGTGCAGGTCTTTACACCGGAATCCATCAGTTATGAAAAAATGATTGGACTGGACCCGAAGAAACAGGTTGAAGAAGTTAGCAACGAAGAGGCGTTTAGCAAATTCGTTGAATTTTTCGTCAAGTTGATGCCGCCTTATGTTCAGGCCATCGCTATGGAAGTGGCGGAGGGCAAAAGGCCGCACTATCCTCAACCGGTATCCGCTTCTTACTTAGTATCAGCTCTAACCGTATCGGCGGCAAAAAGAGTAGTTTTGGGCATACCTGTAAAAGTCGCGCCCGACTATGCCCTACTCGACCCCGATACCATACTTAACCCAAATGAATAAAAGTCGTCTGGCACTAATATTAGTAGGACTGGCGGTTGCTGATCTCTTGGGTTCTATCGACTCGACCGGCGTGAATATTGCCCTGCCGCAGATTAGCAGAGATTACGGCATCGATGTCTCCGCGGCGCAATGGGTACTCAATGCCTTTACTATCGCGATGGTTATGCTGTTAATTATCGCCGGCAAGATTGGCGATAGAGTCGGTGCAAAAAAGTTATATATCATAGGCCTCGTGCTTTTTGGCCTTTCTTCTTTGGGGGCGGGTTTTTCAACTAATTTGGCTTCTTTGATTATTTTCAGAGTTTTTCAGGGGGTTGGCACCGCCATACTCTATACTATGCCGATGTCGATAATTACCCACTTATGGAAAGAGCGCGAAAAAGCGTTCTCGGTGACCGCGGCGTTTTTTTCACTTGGGTTATTAGTCGGACCAGTTTTGGGAGGATATCTTACAAGCATAACCCTCGGTTCATTTAGCGGTTGGCACTTAATATTTCTTATTAATATCCCCTTTGTCATCTTTGGCTTAGTGGTCTCCGGTTTGCTAATACCGGAAATACCTATCTCGAAGCGTCCCAACATCGCTACCGTACCCGAAGTTCTTATTATGTTAGCGGGAATAATGCTTCTTGTTTACGGTCTTGTGAATCAACTATTATATTTATTGATTCCAGCGTTGGTGGCACTAGTAATATTTATTTTATATGAACAAAGAACGACGAATCCGTTAGTGAATTTTAGCTTTTTTAGAAATAAGACATTTTCAGCCGCGAATTTAACCAGTTTCACGACCATGATTGCGGTTATGGGCCTTTCGTTTATGAACACTTTTTTTCTGCAGGAAACGCTTCGCTGGGACCCCTGGCAAGCAGGGAAAGCAATGCTGCCCATACCGGCCGCTATGGTGCTGGGGGCAATTTTAGGCGGAACTATTAAGAATTGGCGAATTGGCGCCGTTATGAGCTCTGTGCTAACTATTACCGGTTTAATAATCTTGTCCCAAATTACTTCCGCAACACCGTATTATGCCGGCTTGTTTATTGCCTATATCGTTGCCGGTTTTGGCGGCGGCCTGTTAATGACAACTATCTTCGCCGCTATCTTGGGTTCGGCTCCCACGGAAAAATCAGGACAAGCGTCGGGCATATTAAATACCATTCAACAAATTGGCACTTTGATGGGTGTGGCGATTATCGCCGGCATCTCCACGCAATACAAGCTATCTTATTATGTTTTAATTGTTATTATGGTAGTGGGTCTTGTTTCGGCATTTTTTGTTAGTAGAAACAAGACGAACGAATTATTATCCGCGAAGGTATAAAGGAAAATAATATGCCACAAACCAATCAACCGCAAGGACCGGTAGACATTAAAGCGATAATGGCTGATTACGATAAAGCCGTTAAGTTTTTCGCCAACACGCCGGCGGAAGTTTGGGAAGCCCTCGGCCAAAAAACCGCCTTATCGGTTTTTAAGGAAACGGCCGAAAAGATAAGCCCCTACCAAAAAGTCCTTAAAAAAAAGAACATTATCCCCTCGAAAATACAGGACTTCGATAGTTTTTCTTCAGTACCCATGATTGATAAAAACACATACATCAATCGGTTCGGTTTCAATGAAATTAATCCAGTTCAAGCTGGGAAAAATCTTTATAGTCTTTCATTGAGTTCGGGAACAGCGGACAAACCGACTATTTGGCCAAGATACTACCAATATGAGGAATTTCTCCCTCTGGTTTTTAATATCTTTATGCGCCAATATTGGCAAATCGATAAAAAGTCGACATTATTAATTAATGCTTTCGCCATGGGGTCGTGGATTGCAGGTTTTACCGTTCATTCCGCTGTTAGACCACTTACCCAACGGTACAACCTTACATTGGCGACTCCAGGAGCAGATCTTACTAGTATCATCCAGACCGTCAAACAGATTGGGCGTTTCTATGACCAGATTGTAATTTTTTCATACCCGACCTTTGTCCGGCTCGTCTTGGACGGTTTGATAAAAAGCGGTATTGATTTAAAAAAAATTAGGTTAAAGCTGTTTATTGCCGGTGAAGGACATACGGTTGAATGGCGACATTATATTAATAAGCTCATATCGGGCGACCCAGAGAATTTGACGGACATTATTGACGGTTATGGTATTACCGATACAGGACTATCGGGACTTGGCAGTTCTCTGACAAACCTCATACGAGATCTGGCACTAAAAGATCATAAACTATGCAAAGCATTATTTGGAGAAGGCGATATTGTGCCATCTCTTTTTCAATATAACCCCGGAACTTACTTTATCGAGGAGGTAAAAGGCGAAATCGTTATTACGACTAAGAGTACAACACCTCTAGTCCGCTATAATATTCACGACAGGGGAGGAGTTATCGAATTCCGCAAGATGGTAGGAATATTAAAAGCATATGGTTATGAGTACGAAGATATTCTTAAGAATAAGGGTCTGCCGGCAGAAATAGTCTGGAAACAACCTTTTGTATTTTGTTTTGGTCGAAGAACAGACACTGTGATTGTCGGTGGCGCAAATATATTTCCAGAACAGATTATGCCAGCTATCATTTGCGAAAAAACAAAAAATATTAATAGCTTTAAACTATCTCTTGAATCAAATAATAATCAACGCCAACGTCTCGTTGTGTCGTTAGAGCTTAAAACTGGACTGGCGTATAATTCATCTACCGTAAGGGAAGTGAAAAAGAATCTCTATAACAAAGTTCTACAGCAATTGATCAAAGTCAACGGGGATTACGCCGATGCTTACAAAATTGACCCAAAGGCGACAAAGCCAATGATTAGACTTTTCGCTTATGGAACCGGACCGTTCCTTGAGGATAAAAAAAGGACGAAGCCCAAATTACTAATTAGGTCGCACTAGCAAATTATTGAGGGAGGGGACTCTTGGATATTGTTCACATTAGTCTTGTTAGTATTATTGGGTTACTTTGTCTGCTTTTCGGCACCAAAGTATATCTAGAAGGTCGCGGCAATAGGGTCAATCGGTCTTTTACCTTCTTTGCGGTCGTATCTTTTTTATGGATGATTTTTGACTTCTCGGTTTATCAGTCGTCTTTGGCAAACTACCAAACTTTTCTTAATAGGTTAGATATTGCAAATATTTGTGTACTTATCTATTCTTTAGCATATTTTGCTCATCTCTTTCCCCGAGAAATCTTTAAGCTACCAAGATTTATTGGCGTTGTAGCAAGTATAGCGACAGTGGGCATAGTACTCCTCGTAATGTTTACCGATAAAGTTGTTGCCTACGCGTTTATGGAAAACTATGGCTCTAATATAAAATTTGGACCGCTTTTTTCTGTTTTTGCCATCTTCACAACAGTTTTCACTGCCTTCACGCTTATAGTTTTCATTGTAAAATATTTTAAATTTCGCGATCTCGAAAAGCTCCAAGTCAGATATATCCTTGAGGGTATTGGCTTGTTGACAATATTTAATTTAACCTTTAATCTGTTTATTCCTTGGGCGACAGAGAGTTTTATCTGGGCTCGTTTTGGCACATATTCAGCTGTATTTTTCGTGGGGTATACGGCTTATGCCATTTTAAAGGCAGGAGCATTTAATTTAAAAATTATTGTTACGGAGTCGGCTGTTATTGTTATCAATGTATTGTTAATTGTCCAGATATTTATATCAAGAACATTAGCCGAGAGCGGTGTGAGAGCTATCGTTGCCGCATTGACAATATATGGGAGCTATATACTCGTAAGGTCAGTTAAACTTGAGATAGAACAGAAAAAGATGCTTAGTGAGGCGACGGAAGAACTGAAGAAAGCCAACAAGAAGCTGGCGCAGGCGGATGCGATGAAGACGGAGTTTGTGTCCATTGCCTCCCACGAGCTCCTGACGCCGATATCGGCGATAGAGGGCTACCTGTCTATGATGCTCGATGAGCATATGGTGCGCATAGACGACCCGAAGGCGCAAAAGTATATGAATAATGTTTATTTGTCTTCTCGCCGGCTGGCGCGCTTGGTTAGCGACCTTCTGAATGTTTCGCGCATCGAACAGGGGCGCTTGCTGGTCCAAAAAGCCGATGCTAATGTTGCTACCCTTATCCAAGGTGTTTTGGACGAGCTAAAGTTCAAGGCCCAGTCATCGCAAGTTAAACTCCAAAGCAACATCGCCCTTCAGGGCGCGAACCTCGCGACCTATATAGATGCCGATAAGATTAAAGAAGTATTGGTCAATCTGTGCGGAAATTCATTCAAATTCACGCCCGAGGGCGGCCAAGTCGTTATCGGCGTCGAGCTTTGGCCGACCGCCAGAGTCAGCCAGGTCTACGCCCAAACGCCGTCCGGCGCGCCCGAGCAGACCAACGGAGGAAACGGCGGCGGCTCGCTAGAGCACGTAGTGGATGAACGGGTAAAAACATTGGTGGGCGATACCCAAATTGTCGTATCGGTGGCGGATAACGGTATGGGCATAACGCCGGAAGATATGAAGAAACTGTTCCATAAATTTTCCCGGCTTGACGCGGTGATGGTTCACAGCATCCCGGGCACGGGACTGGGTTTGTATATTTCAAAAGCATTGGTAGAGTTAAACCACGGGCGGATATGGGCGGATAGCGCCGGCAAAGACAAGGGTACGATATTCCGCTTTACTCTGCCGATGTTTACCGCTAAAGCCCAGATTACGCAGATTGACGCGCAGTTGCCGCAGTCAAAAGACGCCAAGCCCCTGTCGCATATGGGCGAAGAAAACCACCAGCATTAGTTACAAGTTGAAAGTGACACACCGGTGTCATCCTGAACCCCAGTAGGGTGAAGGATCCCGGTCTGAACGTAACCCGTCCGAACGGTTTGGCTGGGCGGGCGGGGATCCATTCGACTCCTTCGGAATACCTCGGTCGCTCAGGATGACAATACGAGATTGCTTCGCCAGGCTCGCAATGACACACAATTCTGCCATTCGCGTGACAATTTAGAGTTTTTCGCGTGCCCGTTTGACGGTTTAGCGTGCATTTGCGCGCGCAGGACGCAAGTCTGTGATATAATGAAGCTACAAATTAGATAGGAGGCTGTATGGTCAACGAAGTCCCACCAAAGACCAGGATATTGGTGGTTGACGATGATCAGGTATTGTGTGAAATGTATGCCGAGCGTCTTCAGGCAGAAGGGTTTGAAACAAAAACCGCGTTTAACGGCGAAGACGGTCTGGCGAGAGCGGTGGATTACGCGCCGCACTGCATACTGCTCGACCTTATGATGCCTAAGGTTGACGGGTTTAGCGCGCTCGAAATACTCAAGTCAACACCGGAAACAAAAAATATCCCCGTCATAATCCTGACCGCGCTCATCCAAGAAGAGAATAAAAAGAAAGGCCTTGCCAAAGGGGCGGCGGACTACATTATCAAATCCGAAACCATGCCGGGCGAAGTGGTGGCTAAAATATTGAAGGTGATTGAGGGTTCAAAACAACGCGAGACACAATCCGCCTCGCAGCCCCAGCCGCCAGCCGCCTAACTGTTTGGCTATATATGGAGGGATATATTGTATAACCAAGAAGAGGTTGAGCATCAACTGGCGGCAATTCAGAAGGGGACGCGCACTTCCATGCCCTGGTTTTTGCCAATTCACGAAAAGATGCGCATAAGGTACGGCTGGTATTACCGATGGCATATGAACGCTTTTGCCAGCACTTTGCACTGGGTAATATTGGTGGCGTATCTACTTGGCGTAACGACGAGCATTAGCGCGTTGTATTTTATGAAATAGTTCATATTGTTCGAGCCCAGTGGGGCGAGAACTCTAGAGGCAGTAGTTCTCGTCGCAGGCTTCTCGAACCATAAAAAGGGTATTTATAGCGAGGAGAGGACTTGTCAACTATGGCTCTTGATAACAAAATAGAGTCCATCCAGCGCAGCACAAAAACGCTTATGCCGTGGATGGTGCCGGTTCATGACCGCCTCCGGATGAAATACGGCTGGTACTATCATTGGAGCATGCTTAAATATTCCAGCTTAATGCACTTTGTCGCCCTTTTTGTTTTTGTCCTCGGTTTGAGCACGGGCGCCATGGCTTATTATGGTTTTTTGCCGACCCAAGTCAAAGCTGCCGCCGTAACGTGCTACTGGGTCGGCGGCGATGGTAACTGGAATGATGCCACGCATTGGTCAGACACTTCCGGCGGTACCGGCTCCCAATGTGATGGTGGTGTTGTGCCGGGTAGTGATGATGTCGCAACTATCGACGCGAGCAGCGGTACTCCGACGATTACTGTCAATGCGGCAGTCGATGTGGCTGGTTTTGCTATGAGCGCGGGAACTATAAATCAAGGCGCTAATACTTTTGCCGTTGGTGTAAGCGACTTTGTTCTTTCAGGTGGTACATTTACTGGTGGCTCAAGTAATATGACTATTACTGGTGACTTCACCATATCCAGTGGCGCGTTCACCACCACTTCGGCGACGATGTATATGAGTCCTTCTGTTGCCACCGAAGGGGACTGGATACATACTGCCGGCGGGACCTTTACAGCCAGCACGGGTACGGTGGAGTTCACCGGCGTGGCCGCGACCATAGATGTAACAACTACCGAGTCCTTCAATAATTTAACTCTTAATAAAAACAGCTTCGCGGCGCTGACGAGCGCCACCGGCGACACTCTGACGGTAACCGGTACCTTCAATGCCACGAACGGCTCATGGTCCTATACCGGTAGCGTCGCGACCGTTAACGCCCAGGGGTCGGCGACCCTGGGCTCCGGCTTCGACGGCGGCAACGCGGCTATCACCTTCACCGGCGCGGCCGCCAGCACCATTAACGTTCAGGGCGGGTCGTTTCCCGCCACCACCATGAATGCGGCAAATGCCACAATGAACGGCCCCAGCTCCGGTACGGCATCTTTCGGCGGTAGCTTTACGATGGCGGCCGGCACATTTACCGGCGGCGCCGGCGGTATGACGACAAGCTACGGCTTTACTATCTCCGGCGGCGCCTTTACGGCTCCGACGGGAACTCTCACTATCGGCTCCAATTCCAGCTTTACCCACACCGCGGGGGGCACTTTTGACGATAATTCCGGCACGGTGGTGTTTAGCGGCGACGGCAGTCCGACCATAAACGTCATTGACACGGAAACGTTCAACATTCTAACTTTCAACAAAACGGCAGGCAGTACCGCTACCATCACCGCCGGCGATACGCTTATCGCGGAGTCAACTCTTACCCTTACCGAGTCATCCATCGGTACCGGTACCCTGCAGGCGCAGGGCGCCGTCAGTATCGCCTCTACCTTTGACGGCGGCTCGGCGGCGCTCCAGCTGACCGGCGGCAATACACAAACATTTACCCAAACCGCCGGCGGGGTTATGCCGACCGGAACATTTACCATCAATAAAACGGCCGGTACGGTAGTCAACCTTGGCGCGGCCTTGACGCTGGCCACCGCCGGACAGGATTTGACCCTAACTCAAGGCATATTGGACTTGAAGGGATATGGTGTTACATTGACGGCGGCCAGTGATGTGCTGACAGTTAGCGCCAACGGCACATTGAGAATGCAAGGCAACGAAACTGTTACCGCGTCAACCAAAACCGTTAGTACCGGCGCGACGATTACCTACACCGGCGACGGGCAGAGCGATGTTGATACTTATACTATCACCACCAATTTCGCGACCAATTATTATCACTTGACCATTAACTCAACCGATACAGGTGATATTTTCCAGTTGGGCGCGGCGGCGAGCTTAGACGGCACCCTCACTGTGTCCCAAGGTATTTTGTCGCTGAACGGCCAAAACTTGACGGACACTGCCGTCGGCGACGCGGCGGCACGGGGTAATATCGCCGGCGCCGTCCGCCTGCAAGGGGGCGAAACGATTTTCTGGTCCACCAACGACACCGACTCCGGCACTTATGAGTACGTCGGCGACGGCGCCGGCGGTACAACCAGTTTTTCCGTCAAGGACTTCGGTGTCGGCGCCGATTATTATAACTTGACTGTCAATTCCACCGCCGGTGACGAAACTTTCAATCTCGTCTCCGCGCTCGACGCTAATTATAACCTTACAATTACTTCGGGTACCCTGGATGTTGTCAACCTTTCCGACTACCAAATCAACGTCGCGAAAAACTGGTCATCGAGCGGCGGTTTTGAAGCTCGAAGCGGCGAAGTTATCCTAGACGGCTCCGCCCAAACCGTTTCCGGCACGACAACTTTCAATGATTTTACTAAACAAGTTGGCACCGCGGAAATTCTCACCTTCACTGCCGCCAGCACCCAAACTATCAATGGCATCTTGACGCTCAATGGCGCTACCGGTGAATTATTATCCCTGCGCTCATCTGTTGATACGAATTATTGGAATATTGTCAATACCGGCGATACCGAAGCGGTGTCATTCGTCGACGTTATGGACTCCAACAATACCGGCTCGACCATTACCGCCACCGACTCGACCAACAGCGACCACAATGTCGGCTGGAGCTTTGGCCCGGTCGCGCTGACGGTTTCCGGCACCGGCTTGGATGCCAATGGCGCCGCGCTCACCGGCTCAAGCTACAATGTCGCCCTGCGCGTTGACGGCGCCGCCCTGCAAACCACCGCCACAAGCGTCATTGACGGTACCTTTAGTTTCTCGGTGGAGGGGCTGGTGGCGGGTAATGTCATTACCATATATTTTTACGGCGCCACTGACCCTGAAGCCGGGACTTACGTCGGGAACGCGGTGACGTTAACCGACGCGTCAACCAACATTACGGGCGTAAATCTGCAAGCTGACAATGTCCTCCTGCGCGCCGATAATGGCGCTAATTCGCTAACGATTGCCGATATGGCTTTCTATGACTCGAGCGATAATGCCAATAACTTATTATTTACCGCTATCGCCGCCATACCCGACACCCTGACGGTAGGCGATGGCGTGAAAGTTACCGTCAATTCAGGCGATACCTTTACCCCTGGCGGCGACAGCGTCATTGGCACTGGCGGCCTAACAATTTCCGGCGCGTGGACGGCGACCGGCACGGAAAGCTTGTCGCTCGGCGGCGCTCTCACCGCCACCGCCGGCACCTTCACCGCGGCGAGCGATACGGTAACTTTCACTGGCGGCACCGCTACGGTTGACATCAACGCGACCATGACTTTCAACAATCTGACGCTCAACAAAACCGACGGCGCCGTATTGACAATAACCGGCGGCGACACTTTGGCAATCGGCGGAACCTTAACTCTCACCGATGGGTATGTTAATACCGGTACCTTGGCATTAAATACCGCCAACTTGACGGGTAGCTCAACATTTGACGGCGGCAGTGCGCCAATTCTCTTGGATGACAGCCAAACAGTAACTCTTTCCGACGGTTGGGTCCTGCCATCGCTCAATGTGGATACCGCGACCGTTACCATCGCCAATAGCGCCTCCATTACTTTCGCCAATGCCGGATTGACCGTTGCCGCCACCGGCACCCTGAACCAGGGCACCGGCACGACGGTGAGCTTCACCGGCTCGGGTGACAGAACGATAGATGTCAATGCGAGTGATACCCTGGTTAACTTGACTATCAATAAAGCCGCCGACGGCAATATCATCACCATCGCGGCAGGCGACACCCTCATCCTCACCGGTACCCTTACTCTCACCAACGGCCAAGTCAATACCGGCACTCTGCAAGCGCAGGGCGACGTGTCCCTCGCCTCTACTTTTGACGGCGGCGATGCAGTTCTGCAATTTACGGGTGCCGGAACTCAAACTATGACTGATAGCGGCGGGGTTTTGCCGAGCGGCACGGTCACCATCAATAAAACCGTCGGCACGGTTGTCAGCTTGGCGGCGGCATTAACTCTCGACACTGCCGGCCAAGACCTGACTATCACTTCTGGCACTCTAAACCTTGCCGGCTTTGGCTTGACGCTCACGGCCGCCGCCGACGTATTGACCGTTTCCGCCAGCGGCACGCTTCGACTGCAGGGCGGCGAAACAATAACCGCGTCAACCAAGACCCTTGATGCCAGCTCAACGGTGGAGTATACCGGCTCATCGGGTCCTTATACTCTGCAAACATTATCATATTCCAACCTGACGATTGCCGGCGGCCCGGCAGTGGTTTTCAGTTTGCCCGCCAATACCACGGGGCTAACAACTTTGACCATAACCAGTGGTATCTTAGCCGCCGCGGGATTCAATCTTACCGCCACCACCCTGGTGAACGACGCGACCTTACGGCTCCAGGGCAATGAAACGACCGTTACTTTTACGACCATGGATACTACTTCCGGCGCGGTGGAATATGTCGGGCGCGACGTGGCGGAAACGCTCACCGTAAAAGATTTTGGCGCGACGGACTATTACGACCTGACTATTAACGATGCCAATACCAATAAAGCCACCTTCCAGCTCGGAGCGGCCAAGGTTCTCGGGCGCAATCTCGCTCTCACGAGCGGTACCCTTGACCTTGCCAGCTTTGGGCTAACGGTGCCGACCGACTTTACCATCGGCGCGAGCGGCACACTCAAGCTCCAAGGCGGTGAGACGGTATCGGCTATCGATACCAATAGCGGCACTGTCAACTACAACGGCGCCGGCAGTTATACCACGGCTCTCGCCGCCGGTAATACTTACACTAATCTTACGTTCTCCGGAAGCGGCGTTTGGGAGCCATCGGGGGCGGTCGCGGTCAGCGGAGCGCTTACCGTTTCAAGCGGTATCTTTGACCTTGACGGACAAAACCTTGCGGTTACTGGGGTGTTTTCCAATGACGGCACCTTACGATTGGCTGGCGGTGAATCCAGTGTTTCTTTCGGGACTATGGATACTAACTCCGGTACCGTAACTTATGATGGCGGCGGCAGTTACGCGTCATTGGCTGCCGGTAATAGCTATTATCATCTGACTTTCAACGGCGCGGGGGATTGGACTTTGGCCAGCGAGCTGACGGTTGCCGGCAATCTTACCATTACCTCGGGAACCTTAGCCGCTGGCGCTCAAACCATCAATCTTGCCGGCACGTGGTCGAACAGCGACGTATTTACCGCCGGCACTTCAACGGTAAATATGAACGGAACCAACCAGTCGATCATTGGTAACACAACCTTCCGCAATCTAACCAAACAGGTAACCAGTACCGCCACTCTTACCTTTACCGCCGCCAGCACACAAACAGTCGATGGCACTCTGACTCTCACCGGCGTTTCGGGCGGAGTATTGTCATTACGCTCATCGGTCACCGATACGGACTGGAATTTGGTTTTAAACGGTTCGGCAACGGTGAATTATTTAAACATTAAAGATTCTAATCTAACTATCAATCAGATATATGCCGCCCATAGTACTAGTAGCGGAAATAATAGCGCCCTCTGGCTTTTCCCCGACCACTACACTCTTACGACGGCGTCGAGTTCTGTCAGTACCGGTAGCGCGTTCACTCTAACAGTCACCATGAAGGAGGCTGGCACCGAAACGACCGTTGTCTACAATGGCGATGTTAATTTTACTTTCACGGGAGCTAACACTTCGGCGCAAGGGTATGTGCCAACGGCGACGGACAAAAACAGTCAAACCAAACAATTCGGCCAATCAACGACCCTGACATTGACTAACGGCGTCGCGACCACGTCCATTGTCCTCTATAAAGCCGAAGCTTTGGCACTGTCCGCATCCAGCAGCTCTCCCGACCTTACCAGCAATAGTTTATCCCTTACCTCCAGCTCCCAGCTTACCGGCCTTTCACTTTCCATAACTCCCTCCCATTCAACGGTTCAAGCGGGCGCCACTTATACCAATAATAATCCCGTGTCATTGACTCTCGCCGCCACTAATGCCGCGCGAGTTCGTATAGGAACGAGTAGTGACGCACTGTCAAGCGCCAGTTTCGGCACTTATGCCGCGAGCCAAACCCTCGCGCTTGCCAGCACGGCGTCGGCACAGTCCGCTTTCGCCCAGTTCCAAGACGAATATGGCAACAATTCCGGTACTGTTACAAGCTCCAATCAAGTAGTGTTAGATACCAGTGGTCCCGAGGTGAAGAACGCTTATCTCTATGACGTATCGTACCCTGCCAATAATACCTACGCGGTTCTTGTTTCTTTCAAACTTGCGACCGACGGGCAAAGCGGCGTTAGCAACAGCGACCAGCGAAGTTCTTATACCGTTAAAAGAAATAATGAGTCGGCGGTCACGCTATCAGAGAATAATAGTTACATTTCCGATATTAGTAACAGTAAAACATTTTACGTATTGGATTCCAGCCTCCAACCTAATATCGGATATTCATATACCATCTCCATTTCGGATAATCTGGGCAATGCATCTATCACCGGCGCTACAATTGCTCCCTCTATTAATAACCTTAAAGAAGGAAAAGACGTTACGTCGAACGTTATTAAGCTATCCACATCCTCGAACGCCCAGACGCTACAAAAAGAATTAGGAAAACTGGAACTTTCTAAAGCAAAAGCCGAAGCTGATGTTTCAAGCGCCAATAAAGACGAAGTAACGGCAACGGTTAGCTGGCTTTCAAGTATCCCCTCGACCAGCCAGGTTTTCTACGGCCCAGGAAAAGATTTGTCGTTTCAAAGTCAGCTCGATAAGGGGTTGAATACTTCCCATAGCGTAGTGTTAACAGGTCTAAAGCCAGATACAACATACGCTTATAAAGTGGTCTCCTCCGATACCAACGGCAACACGGCGGAAATCGGCGGGCAAAGTTTTACTACAAAAGCCGTCGAAGGCAAAGATTCGATACTAAAAATCATCACCAAGAAACTTACAGCTATCCTTGCCGACATCTGGCAAGCGATTAAGACCTTCTTTACCTTCGACAGGGCGCAAGCCGCGACCCCGAGCGGCGGAGTAATCTATGTTATTGATATTTCATCGCAAGCGGCGCCGGCGCATTTCATATCATGGCCCAAAGGAATGGGTAGCGTTTCGCTTCAGCAATGCTCGCCGGGCTGTTCCGCTATTACCACTACCGGCGCTAACTTCTTTGTCGCGACCAATGTTAAGACCGGCACGGGCTATAGCTATAAAGTCGGCTCACTCGCGACAAACATTGATACGGCGCCTACTAAAACTCCGGAAATAACCAAAATCGACGCTAAGCCATTGACATCGGGCGCTATTATCACATGGCGCACCGATAACGAGCCGTCAACGAGTTTAGTGAGCTATGGCGCGTCTCAAGCGACCGACCAGCAAAGCCCCACCGACCCATACTTCAACCAGAGCCATACGGTGTACCTCAAGAATCTAAAGCCGGCTACAACATATTATTATAAGGTTACAAGCGCCAATAAGAATTCGACCGCGACCGCGAGCCAGCTCCAGTCGTTTACGACCGCCAAAGCTGAAAAGCAAGCCTCGATTCTAGAGCAAATCATTCAGGCATTAACAAAGGTGTTCAGGATGTTCGAGGGCTGGATAAACAAATAAGGGGGTATGGTGATGGCGAAGGGGAATTTCTATATTAAATTCAGCGGGGTGCTGTTGCTGGTTGGCGGTATGATTCTGGCGGCGGCGTTTTTGGTGGCGGGGGTCGCTGTCTTGGTATCTTTTCCGGACGGCAATTGGTCTAAAAAAGTTCTGATAGCGCTCGCGGCCATTATCATCGCAGCCGTCCTGGCGATATTGGCCATTGGCACTTACGAGCTGTTTTTGAGATTGGTCAGCCGCCGAGCGGAGATATATAAAGAGAGAATGTCCACTGTGCCCAACACTACAAAGGAGATTTGATATAAATGGAAAATCAAGCGCCGGCGATTGACGTTAAGAATATTACCAAAGATTATGACCTGGGCAGGGTTACTATTAGGGTCTTGCGGGGCATAAGTTTAACTGTCCAGGCGGGGGAGCTGGCGATAATTTATGGCGCTTCCGGTAGCGGTAAGTCAACTCTATTGGGCTTAATCGGCGGCTTGGAACCCCCGACTACCGGAGCGATAGCTATTAACGGGCAGGAAATCTCCAAGCTGAAATCCAAAGAAGCGGCCGCCTTTCGCCGCGCCAATATTGGCATTGTCTTTCAGCAGTTCAACCTCGTGCCGACGCTTAACGCCGAGGATAATGTCGCCCTTCCGCTAATGCTTGCTCGCGTCGGGCGGGGAGAGGCCTTGAGGCGCGCGCGGGAAATATTGAAGCTTGTCGGTCTTTCCGAAAGAGCCAAGCACAAACCGTCGGAGCTCTCGGGCGGCGAACAGCAACGAATCGCCATCGGCCGCGCGATTATTACCAATCCACCGGTATTATTGGTCGATGAGCCAACCGGTAACCTCGATTCGGAAAACGGCCGGACGGTCATAGACATCATACGTAAAATTCACAGTTGGGGCACGACCATAGTTTTGGTAACACACAACCGCGACTATGCCAAGTATGGCAGCCGCATCTACTCCATGGCTGACGGGGGCGTGACCGGCAGTGTCGCGGGCCAAGCCGCCAAGTGGAGGGATAGAGAAAGCGGACCGAAGATGTTTCGCTATGAAATAAAAAAAGGGTTCGGCGGATTGCGCTGGTGGGAAGTTTTGAGAGTCGCCAAATCACACTTTGTCAGTAATCGACTCCGAGTGTTTTTTACGACTATGGGTGTAACGCTGGGCATCGGCTCGATAGTCGCGCTTGTGTCGCTGGGCGTCGGTTTGCAACGCATAACTTCCGAGCAGATGGCGTCCTTTAACGCGTTGG
>Ga0214473_10001020_pt1 | contig 37962 bp, 31 predicted proteins | sample RVTome_7_FD_203509 | JGI IMG/M metagenome (GOLD analysis project Ga0214473, IMG submission 203509) | Soil microbial communities from uranium-contaminated site in the Upper Colorado River Basin, Wyoming, United States - RVT98D197 | ecosystem: Environmental > Terrestrial > Soil > Contaminated >...
GTTTTTTCGGTGACCCGTCGCATGATAGGGAAGCCACCTGTCAGCACCGTCGCCGCCACGTTGAGTTTCATTTTTGTCGTTGAGGTCTTTTCCTGCTTGATGCTCTGTAGCCTTCCCCGTATTATCAGGGATGCGTCGCCTGCTCCAACTCTGACCTCCCCGCCCCGCCTGTCCCCGAATATCACTTCTTTTTCTCCGGATCTCGCGGTGCGAGCTATGAAGCTGGCCGGGCGGCTTCGAAGCTCGGAATCCCTGCATGTGAAGGCCACAAGTCCCGCATCCCTTATTCTCTGAGCTATCGAGTCGGCCGTGTCGGCGTTGGGGTAGGAGGCGATGATTCTGGGAATCTCTCCAGCGAGCAGGAGGCGCGTGTCAACGATCTCTTTGCCGACGAGGGAGGCCATTCTCTTTAAGAAGTCTGCACTGAGCGTTTTCGGGGGAGCTACGGCAACATAGACCATGTCATGTTGATCCCATTGCCCCTCTCCCAACTTGTTCTTCAAATCGTTTCTCTATTCTGGCGATTGGGCAAATACTAGCATCGCTATGGGGACCAGTCAATGAAGGCCATGGGCCCTCCTAGACACGCCCTCCGTAACCGTTGAACACAGCCCGCTGAGATCCGCCTTCTGGACTTACGATCCATGCCAGCTTTGCCGGCACTGCCGAAGGCGGTGTGTTGCCTGTCCGCGCGAGGCCGAAACGTATGTTTCTTGACGGGATCCGATCTCAAGCCTTTAGTGCGTTGGCGCGAGCTTTTCCGCCAAGGCGGAAAACGGATGGCAAACCTATCTGGCATCATTCATCGAATCTTGATATATTCTTGTCCCGATAGGGAATTGAATGCGGAAAGTCTCGCAGGCGATCTACGACCGAATCGACAACGCCGTCTACAACGTTCAGAGTGACCAGTGGTGGCAGCCGGAATCCGCATGGTATCAGATGCTGGTTTCCTTCAATCCCGCCCGGGTGGGCTATGCGAAAAAAAAGCTGCTCGCGGAGCTCAAGATCGATCCCAAAGCCACGGTCGCCCTGGAAGTGGGCTGCGGGGGGGGATTCCTGACCGAGGAGATCGCCCGGATGGGCTTCGCCACGACCGGCGTCGATCCCTCCGAGCGGTCCGTCCGCGTCGCCGCCGATCATGCGCGGCAAAGCGGGCTGGACATCCGTTATAGAACGGGAGCGGGCGAGTCTCTCCCGTTCGAGGACCGCTCCTTCGACGCCGTTTTCTGTTGTGACGTCCTGGAGCATGTCCGCGACCTGCCCAAGGTCATCTCCGAGATCTCCCGGGTCCTGAAGCCGGAGGGGGTATTTTATTACGATACGCTCAACCGCACCTGGGCCAGCCTCCTGGGCGCCATCAAGATCGGCCAGGTCTGGAAGCCGTGGGCGTTCTTCCCCCCGAACCTCCATGTCTGGCGGATGTTCATCAAGCCCGGAGAAATGAAGTCGCTCCTCCGGCAAAACAGCCTGGAGTGGAGAGAGCACAGGGGCATGATGCCGAACGTCCCCATCCCCCGGCTCCTCGGTTACCTGCGCAAGAGGGCTAAGGGGGAATGGACCTACGGCGAACTCGCTGGACGGGTCCGGATGATCGAAAGCCGCATCACGGCGGTCATGTACATGGGTTATGCCGTGAAAAAATATCCGTCCGGCGCCGACGCCGGTCCGAAGCAATTGGAGGGAAGCGATGGATGACGTCCTGAAAATCGCCAAGAATTGCCGGCACTACGCGATGTGCAAGATCGATTTTCTGGGGAGCGGCGTCTGCGCTTCGGGGCTGGAAAAGCATTATGTCAGTTTTTATCCCGAAGGCCGAATGGATCTTTATGCAGCCATCGCGGAGAATACGATCCCTATCACCGAAAAATGCGTAGAGATTGCAGACAGCTGTAACCTATGCGGAAAATGCGATTACCAGTGTTACTTCGTCATGGAGTTGCGGCCCTCGAAAGTCATGAAGGCCTTGAAAGATCATGTCGGCGCTTTTCTTAAAAGTGGCGGGAAGATCGTTCCTACGAAAGATGACAGACTTCTTGCTGAAATGAAAAGGATTGTCGGCGATTACTGGGCGACCAACGATCCTGCGGTCAGAATAGCTTATCATCACGACCTCTGTCCCCATGTGACTTTCAAAATGCCAGAATATGTCGTCATGCCGAACTCGAAAGATGAGATATCTTCCATCATCAAGCTCCTCAATAAAAATAAGATTCCCTATGTCGTGCGCGGCAACGGCGCATCCAGTCATGGATTGGTGTTCAGTGAAGGAGTGATCCTGGACCTCAACCGTATGAAGACCATGGAGTTCGATGAAAAGAACTGGTTGGTGAATGTAGGACCGGGTATCGCAGCATTTGATCTTCAATGGGAAGCCAGAAAGCGCGGCTTCAGAGTCCATACGGCTGAGCCGGCAGCTCTCGTTTGCGCCAACATCATGACTTCCGGGTTACTTTCAACTTTTTCCACGGCCTACGGCGTTTCCGCCGATAACTTTATCGACGCAGAGTTTATTGCCAGAGACGGTTCATTTTTCAGGCTGAATGATATTACGGCGCCCAATCTTTTCGCGTTCCATAATGCGAATGCCGAGCATGAACCGTTTGCCATATGCGTATCGGTCAGCATGAAACTCCATCCCGTGACGGATGATGAAGAGGGAATCCTCGTGCCCTTTGAGTCGCTGGGAAAAGCCCTCGATTTCGCCCGGGAATGCGCGACGCGGCATATCGGCCTGGCGATAGGGATTCTCGGGGAAGAGTTTGTATCCTCCTTCCTTGCCCCGACCAAAAAACGTGCCGCCGATGTCCGGGATACTTTCACCCGAAAATTGGGCATGCCCTATCTTGTCCTTCTCATCGGCGATAAATATGCGCGGCGTTCCGTCCGTGAGATGGGGCATCCTGTCATCGACCAGAAACTTTTTAAAACGCTTTTCCATGGATTGTCGGCGCTTAAGTCCGCGAAGTGGCTGGACTTACTGAAGGAACTTTCAGACGATGAACCCTTCTCTTACCTCCGGCTCGGCCAATTCGCTGACCTTGCCGAGACGGCACTTGCACCTTCTCCCGCTCAACTGACTCAGGACATTGACCCGGATTTAGGTCCTTTTTATGAAGAAGTTTATTCCCGACCGGAAATGACCGATCTCGTCTGGCTGAATACGTTCAGGATAATGAGTTCGCGCTATAACCGGGAGAAACCTTGTGTCGCGCTTGTTTGTTATCTCCCGATCGACACGGCATTAATTGCAGAAATCGAGGGCCGGTTTCGGGATATTGCCGAAAAGCATCACCTGAAAAGCGGATTGGGGTTTATTACACCGATCGACGGCGGAAAAAGGTGCGTTTGGGAACATGATTTCTATTTCGACCATAACGATCCCGCCGAAATATCGAGTGTCCAACAGGCGGCCTATGAAGCCGGCGCTCTATTAGATGATTATTCCGTAAAAACCGGCACGATCAGGCAGGTCCGTTATGTTGTCAATCAAGGGTGCTGCCGGAAAGAAAATCTCCTGTACACGTAAAAAGACGTTTTTTTACGGAGACAATTGACATCCACGATTCGCCCCAATATGATTCTGGCGAGATCCATGATGCCTGTCCGTTCCCCCCATTTCTCGGACCCGCAAGGAAGGTGAAAGATGAAACGAATCGCTATGACGGCGCTTATCGTTATTGTCGTTCTCGCTACGGTCCTCGGTGCGCAGACCAAGCCGCCGGCGACCTTTGCCGATTTCGGCAAATGGGAGACCCTGGCCCCGGCGGGCGCGCGTGGAGGGTTCTCGCCGGACGGCCGGTGGCTCGCCTACGCCATCAACCGCTCCAACCGCGAAAACGAGCTGTGCGTAACCAAGCTCGCCGACGGGACGACGAAGATCGCCGCCTTCGGCGCCCAGCCGGCATATTCCGCCGATTCGAAATGGCTGGCCTACAGCATCGGGCAATCCGAAGCCGAGCAGGAAAAGCTGCGGAGCGACCAGAAGCCCGTTCAGAACAAGCTCGGCCTCATGAACCTCGCGACAGGGGAGATCTCGACGCTCGAGGGCATCGAGTCGTTCGCCTTCAGTCCCGACGGCGCTTATCTGGCCATGCAGCGCTACGCGCCCGCTCGCCCCTCGGCCTCCGCCGCGGCTCCCGCGCCCCGGAGCGGACCCGGCGCTGCGGGCGGGTCGGACGCCGCCGAGGAACGGCCAGGCACGACGCTCATCGTCCGGAACCTTGCCGACGGCCGGGACACGACCTTCGGCAACGTCTCCCAGTTCGCCTGGCAGGACGCCGAGCGCACCCACCTCCTGGCGATGATCATCGGCGCCGAGGGAAAAACGGGAAACGGCGTGCAGGTCTTCGATCCGGCGACGACCTCCCTGCGCGTCCTCGATTCGACGCCCTCGATCTACGCCGACCTCGCCTGGCGGAAGGACGCGGCCGATCTGGCCGTCTTCCGGGCCAAGACCGACGAGCGCAAGGACGGCCCGACGCAGGTCCTGATGTCCTGGACGGAGCTCGGCGCGAAGGCCGAACGCCAGCGGACCTATGACTCCACAGCCGATCTCGCGTTCCCGGCCGGGATGCGGACCGTATCGTTCCGCCGGCTATCCTGGTCGGCTGACGGGAAAATGATTTTCCTCGGGATGGCCAAGTGGGACGACAAGCCCGCCCCTCCGGTCAAAACAGAAAAAGGGGCCGACACCGCCGCGGATAAGGATGCGGCGGGGCGGACGGCCCGAAGCGGCGCCTCCGCCGCCGTCGATGAGCCTTCGACCGTCGAGATCTGGCACGCCAGGGACGTGTTCGTCATGCCCTGGCAGAAGACGAACGCCGCCGCGGACCGGCGGCGGAACATGCTTGCGGCCTGGGACCTCGACAGAGGCAAGCTTGTCCCGCTCGGTAAAGATCTGACGAACGAACAGGTGACGCCGATCCAGCGGACGAATTTCGCCTTCCTCGCCGAGTGGTCGAAGTACGCTTTCGACCGGACGATCGGCCGGCCGGCCGCCGACCTCTATCTCGTCGACATCACGGCCGGCGCGCGGACGAAACTCAAAGACAATATCAACGATCGCTATGTGCAGGCGAGCCCGGGCGGAAAATATCTCCTGTTCCTGCAGAACGATCACTACTGGACGATCGATCTGGCCACCCGGGCGATCACGAACATCACCAAGTCCGCGCCGGTGTCCTTCATCAACAAGGAGTCGGACGAGACGATCGAGCAGAAGCCGCCCTTCGGGACCGCGGGCTGGACGACCGACGACGCAGCCGTCCTGTTCTACGACAAGTACGACCTCTGGAAGGTCGCGGCCGACGGTTCGAAAGCCCAGAGGCTGACGAGCGGCGCGGCCGAACAGGTCCGTCATCGGCTGGTCCGATTGGACGCCGCGGGAGGCGGCAGGAGGGGAGGGGGAGGATTCGGACCGTCGACGACCGACCAAGGGATCGACCTCGGTAAACCCCAGTACCTGAGCCTCTACGGCGAATGGACGAAGAAGTCAGGCTATGCCCTCCTCGAGCCGGGTGGAAAGGTCACCCGCCTCATCTGGCTCGACAAGGGCGTCGGCTCGCTGGCCAAGGCCAAGGACGCCGAGGTCTTTGGGTACATCTTGCAGGACTACGACGTCTCACCCAACATTTTCGTCTGCGGCCCGGATCTTAAGGAGGCCAAGCCGGCGACCAAGACGAATCCCTTCCAAAGCGACCATGTCTGGGGCCGGAGCGAGCTCGTCGAGTACAGGACGGACCGAGGGCGCCGGCTGGAAGGGGCCTTGCTCTATCCGGCCGGATATGTGCCGGGCAAAAAGTACCCGATGATCGTCTACAGTTACGAACTGCTGTCGCAGAGCGTCCATAACTATGTCGCCCCGTCCGACCGCGGCTATTACAACCTCAGCGTCTTCACCAGCCAGGGTTACCTCGTCCTGGAACCGGACATCGTCTTCCGGCCGCGCCAGCCCGGATGGTCGGTGGTCGAGTGCATCACGGCGGGAGTGCGGAAAGTCGTCCAGATGGGAATTGTCGATCCCAAGCGCATCGGCATCGTCGGGCACTCGATGGGCGGATTCAACACGGCGTTCATCGCCACGAACACGCACGGGATCTTCGCCGCCGCGGTCGCCGGAGCCCCGATCATCGACATGGTCAGCTATTACGGCGACCATCACTGGAGCTCGGGCATCGCCGAAACCGACCACATCGAAACAGGCCAGGAGCGCATGGAAGTCCCGCTCTACGAGGCCTTGAAGGACTACATCGACAATTCCCCGTATTTCAACACCCACAACATGACCGTGCCCCTCCTCCTCGAGGTCGGCGACCAGGATGGGACCGTAGCCTGGCACCAAAGCATCGAGCTGTACAACGTCGCCCGGCGGGCCAATAAGAACGTCGTCATGCTGGCCTATATGGGCGAGGACCACGGCCTGCGCCAGGCGAAGAACCAGACCGACTATCAGCGCCGTATCCTGGCCTGGTTCGGGCATTACCTCAAGGGGGAGCCCGCCGAGCCCTGGATCGTGAACGGCCAGAGTTTTCTCGACCGTGAAGCGGAGATCAAGCGGCAGACAAAGAAAAAATAAAGCCAATTTTTTTGAAAAGCCAATCGGGAGCGATCTCGATGCGAAGAAGAGTCAAATTGAGCTTTGCTTTGTTCCTCATGGTTCTTGGTCTTCGGATCCTGGCCGCGGGCCAGGTCCCGACGCCCGAATCCGTCCTCGGGTTCAAACCGGGCGCCGACATGAAACTGGCGACATACGACCAGGCGATCGACTATCTCAAGAAGCTCGCCGCGTCGAGCCCCTGCCTGAAGCTCATGGAAGCCGGAAAGACGACCCAGGGCCGTGTCGCATATTACGCCCTGATCTCGAGCCCGAAGAACCTGGCCGAGATCGACCGCTTGCGGGAGATCGCCCAGCGCCTGGCCCATCCCCAGGGCCTGACCGATGAAGAGGCCCGCGCGCTCGCGCGCGAAGGCAAGGCCTTCGTCCATATCGACGGAGGATGTCACGCGACCGAGGTGGCCGGTCCGCAGATGACCCCCCAGCTCGCCTATGACTTGTTGACTCGCCCGGAGGACCCCCGGATCCAGGAGATCCTCGAGAACGTCGTCGTCATGCTCTGGCCGACCTCGAACCCGGACGGCCAGCAGATGGTCGGCGAGTGGTTCCTGAAGAACCTCGGCACGCCGTTCGAGTCGTCGGGGCTGCCGCGCCTTTATCAGGAGTACGTCGGCCACGATAACAACCGCGACGGATACATGATCAACATGATCGAGTCGCGCCTTATGGAACACGTCTGGCGCCAATGGGAGCCGCATATCATCTATGTCCATCACCAGGCGGCGCCGTTCCCGACGCGCATCTGGCTGCCGCCGTTCTCCGAGCCTGTCGGGCTCGAGGCGCCCTCTCTCTCCGCGCGCGAAGTGAATATGATCGGCATGGCCATCGCCAAGGGCCTCGAAGAGCGCGGGCAGACGGGCGCCACGCACATGGGCACCTCCTTCGACGCCTGGTATCCGGGCTATGTCGACTACGCCCCCATCTTCAAGAACATCCCGGCCTTCTGGACGGAGACGGCGGGGAATATGGCCGTCCCCCGTGAATACACGGTCAAGGACCTGCCCCAGGCCTTTCGCGACCTCCGGCCGCAGAGCCTGTACTCCAGCCCTTGGAGCCCCGGCTGGTGGCGGCTGGGCGACGCCGTCGCTTACGACGAAACGGCTTCGCTGGCGGTGCTGGAGTATGCGGCGAAGTACAAGGCGTCGCTGCTGTACAACCGCTATCAGGCCGGCCGCGACCAGATCGCCCGCGGGAAAAAGGACGCTCCGTACGCTTACGTCTTTCCGCAGGACCAGCGCGATCCTGTCGCCGCCGTCGAACTTCTTCGCCGCCTCGCTTTCGGAGGCGTGCGCGTCTTTCAGCTGACGGCGCCCGTAACCCTGGACAACGTGACCTATCAGGCCGGAAGCTGGGTTGTCCCGACCGACCAGGAGTTCGCCGCGATGGCCCGCGAAGTCCTCGATGTCCAGAAATATCCCGACCTGCGCCAATATCCGGGCGGACCGCCGATGCGGCCTTATGACGCGGCCGGCTGGACCCTGCCCCTGCAGATGGGTCTCAACTGGGCGGCCGTCTCGACGCCGCCCGGCGATGAGGTCCGGGCGAAGTTGAAGCTCTTGGGCCCTCCGGCCGAGCCGAAGATCGAGCTCATGCCGTATAACATCGCGGCGACCGCCGACCCGGCCCCGTTCGACAGCGTGCCTGGCATCGGTTTCGATTCGAATCCCTCTGCGGCGGCCATCGTTCCGCCGGCCGGCAGGATCACGGGCCGCGGGCGGGCGCTCGCGGTCGATCCCGGCCAGAACAACGCCTTCCGGGCCATCAACCGCGCCTGGAAGCAGGGTGCTGCCGTTCAATACGCGGCGGGCGTGCCAGGCCGGGGCGGGCGCTATTTTATCCGGGGACTTTCGAAGTCGGCCCTGTCCGCGCTGGTCGGATCGCTGGCCCTCGTCGCCGAGCGCACGGCCGCGAGCGGCACGCCGCTGAAGAGGCCGCGCCTCGGCCTTTACCAGCCGTGGAGCGGCAGCATGGACGAAGGGTGGACCCGCTGGCTGCTCGAACAGTACGGCTTTGAGTTCGTCAGCCTGCATCCCGAGGATTTTCACGCCCCGCTCCGCGGCAAGGTCGATGTGATCATCCTCGCCGACGACGCGCGGATCCCGTTGGAAGGCGCTGCCGGCGGCCAGGGCGGCAGCGGAGCGGGAACTCCCACGACAGGAACGCTGCCCCCGGGAGGACCCCCCGCCGCAGGCGCCGGCGCTCAACCGGCCGGAAGCCGCGGGGGAGGAGCGGCCCGTGCCGTCCGGCCGGAATACGGGTACGCGCTCACGGCCGACGATCTCAAAGGATTCGAAGCCTTCGTCCGGGGCGGCGGCACTGTCGTCTGCTTCAACGCGGCCTGCCGATTCGCCATCCAGCAATTCAAACTGCCGGTCAAGAACGCCGTGGAGGGTCTGAAGGCGGAGGAATTCTTCCTGCGCGGATCGATCGTCGAAGTGAACGTGGATGCGACGCATCCGGTGATGGCCGGCATGCCCGAGAAGGCGGCCGTCTTCGTCGACGGCAGCCCGGTCTTCGACATGCTCGAGGGCTTCAAGGGCAAGGTTATGGCTAAATACGCGGAAACGGGTTCCCCCCTCCTGTCGGGGTACCTGATCGGCGAAAAGTATCTCACCGGGAAGGCGGCCGCGCTCGATGTCGAGCTCGATCAAGGGCACGTCGTCCTTCTCGGTTTCCGTCCCGAGTGGCGAGCCCAATCGTTCGGAACGTTCCGGGTCGTTTTCAACGCGGCGTTGTACGGAAAATAAAGGATGGGGAGCCAAGCTAGCAATTCGTTGTTCTCGAATTCGGCCAGCGAATTTCGATTCGGGGCGGTATCCAAAGTATAATGGCAGCACTTTTGGACAGCAGAATAGGGAGGGCCGCTATGAGAGACGAATTCAGCGCGCGCGGGCTCGACGTCGAAAAGATCATGGACCAGGCCGTCGCCGCCGCGGAGGCCTTCAGGCGCCTCGGCCAGGAGGAAACGGACCGGATCGTCGAGGCCGTTTACAAGGCCGGTTTCAAAAACCGGGTCCGGCTGGCCAAACTCGCCTGCGAAGAGACGAAATTGGGCCGGTGGGAGGACAAGGTCATCAAGAACGCCATCGCCACCCGGTTCGTCTATAATGACATCAAAGGCCAGAAAACGGTGGGCGTGATCGCCGACGACCCCAAGCAGGAGATCGTGGAGGTAGCGGAGCCGGTCGGCCCCATCTTCGCCATCACCCCCGTCACGAATCCGACATCGACGGTCCTCTTCAAAATCATCATTTCGATGAAATCCCGGAACCCGATCATCATCCGGCCGCACGGGGCGGCCAAGGACTGCTCCGTCGAAGCCGCCCGCGTCTGCTACGAAGCCGCGCTCCGGGCCGGAGCTCCGGAGAACTGCATCCAGTGGGTCAGGACTTCGACCCGGGAAGAGGCCCTCGCCCTGATGGCCCACCGAAAGACGGCCCTGATCCTGGCCACCGGTTCCGTGGAGCTTGTCCGGGCCGCTCATCGGTCCGGCAATCCGGCGATCGGCATCGGGCCGGGGAACGTGCCCGTTTATATCGGAAAATCGGCCGACGTTCCTTTCGCGGTGGAGCAGATCTTCATTTCCAAGACCTTCGACAACGGGACGATCTGCGCCAGCGAGCAGGCCATCGTCGCCAACCGAGCCAACGCCGACGAGGTCATCGCCGAGTTCAAGAAAAGGAAGGCCTATTTTCTATCCCAAGAGGAGATCGAACGTCTCGAGCCCGTGGCCTTCAACAAGGAACAGAAAGTGATGAGGGCTGAGGTCATCGGCCAGCCCGCCACGAAGATCGCGGAAATGGCCGGCATCAAGGTGCCGGCCGACACAACGCTGCTGATCGCCCCCCTCGAGGAGGTGGGCATCCACTCCCCGCTGTCACTGGAGATTCTGGCCCCGATCCTGGCCTTTTATGTCGCCGAGGACTTCGAGCAGGCCATCCGGCTCTGCCGCCAGATCAACCACCACGGCGGGCTGGGGCACACGTGCAGCATCTTCTCCCAAAACGAGGAAAGGATTGAATATTTTGCTTCGGCCATAAACGCCGGCCGCATCCTGGTCAATACACCCGCCTCCCAAGGGGCTCTCGGAGGAACCTACAACAGGCTGAGGCCTTCTTTCATGCTGGCCTGCGGGACGAGCGGAAAGAATACCACCACGGACAACATCTCGGCCAAGCACCTGCTCAACATCCACCGGATCGCCCGGCGCCAGGTTTGTCCCTGCATCGAGCAGGACTTCATCAAGCATTATCTCGACGAATCCCTGGATGATGTGGACATCGAGAAGATCTGTCGGGCAAGCCAGCGCTTGAAGGAGGCCGCCCTCAGCGGATAAGCCGGCTCGCCGATGCTTTTAAGGCGTACCCGGATTCCAGGCCGCCGCCGCCCGGTCGGGCCCAAAATACCTCCTTTCGGACGGGGATTACCCGAGCGCCGTGAGGTCGCCTAAGACTTTTCCGGTGGGATGATATAATGGAGCCGGGCGGTCGGCGCCCGAAGCGGCATCGTGAAAAACAAACAATCGAAAAGAATCTCCCCGGCGTTCCTGGCGCTCGTCCTCGCGTGCCTGGCAGGAGTTCTCCGGGCCCAGGAGTCCGACCTTCTGGTGTCTCCAGGCAAGCTCAGTAAGGCCCACAGCGAGTACGCGGGTCTGAACAATTGTCCGAAGTGCCATACGCCCAAGATAAAATCGGTCGACGCGAAGTGCCTGGACTGCCACGCGGAGCTGGCGGCCCGGATAGAGGCCGGCCGGGGCTTTCACCGGGACAAGAAAACGGGCTGCCCGACGTGCCACCCGGACCACCAGGGGCCCGACTTTCCGCTCATCGATTGGCAGCCGAGTGAGTTCGTTCACGCGAAGTCCGGCTACGCCTTGAAGGGGAAGCACGCCGAAGTCACGGATTGCCATAAATGCCACAATGCCCGCAATTCCCCGTCAGGGCAGTCGGAGACGACCTATCTCATCAAGAACACCCGATGCGGATTCTGCCACGAAGACGTCCACAAAGCCCAGTTCGCCAAGGACTGCGACGCCTGCCATGGGCTAGACCTCCCGCTCAAGGAGATCAAGTTCGATCACGCCGTGGCGGCCTACACGCTGAAGGGGGCGCATCAGAACGTCCCTTGTGAAAAATGCCATCCCCAAAAGAAATGGACGGGATTGCCCCACGCGAACTGCCTGGACTGCCACCGTGATCCGCACAACCCTCCTTTGGGAAAAACATGCACGAAGTGTCATGGCGAGACGTCTTGGAAAGTCACCACCTTCAAGCATGACCAGACGAAGTACCCTCTCAAGGGGAAACACGCCGGCCTCAGGTGCGAACAGTGCCACCGGAGAGGCAAACTGGAGAAAATCCCCTTCGCCTCCTGCCGGGATTGCCACGCGAAGGATCCCCATCAAGGCCAGTTCGAGAACGACTGCGGAAGCTGCCACAGCGTCTCGGGCTTCAAGCCGGCGACTGTTGACCATCAGAACACCCGGTATCCGCTGACGGGGAAGCACGCTCCGGTCGCCTGCGCGAAGTGCCATATCGCCAAGGGAGAAAACCCGCCGGTCCTCTATAAGCCGATGAAAACCGGGTGCGTAGATTGTCATAAAGACGCCCACCTCGGACAGTTCAGCAAGGCCTGCGAGCAGTGCCATTCGACCTTGGGGTTCGACAGGGGGACGCTCGGTTTCGATCACCAGAGAGATTCCTCATACAGGCTGGAAGGGGCGCACGCCCCGTTGAAATGCGAAGCCTGCCATAAAAAAGAGGGTGCCCAATTCCCGGCCGGCGCTGGCGAAGCCGTCCGCTACCAGCCGCTGTCCCAAGAATGTGCTTCCTGCCATCCGGATTTTCACACTGGCCAGGCGGGGACGGATTGCCGGAAATGCCACGACGTCGTCCGTTTCAAGCCGGCGTCCGGGTTCGTCCACGAAAAGGCCCGGTTTTCCCTGAAAGGCCTTCACGAAACCGTGGCCTGCGCCAAGTGCCACCCACCGGTCAAGATCACGCTGGCCGGCAGGGTCGTTGATTCGCCGCGCTACAAGCCGAGCGAAACGAAGTGCGCCGACTGCCACAAATCCTTCGACCATTCCGGGACGGCTTACCCCCTGACCGGCAAGCATGCCGCGCTCGATTGCGGCGACTGCCACAACGCCAAGACTCCTCATCTCAAACGGCTGAGGGGCGTGCCTGAGGGAAAATTCAAGTGTAAGGACTGCCATGCCACCAGGCATCCCGGGAAACAGGAGAACTGCGTCGATTGCCATACGACCAAGACCTGGAGCACGGATAGATACTGACCCGGCTCCCGGTCTTGCCTAGATTTCTTTTTCGATGATACGGATGCCGATGCCCTCGAGCAAGGGAAAGGGCAGTTCTCCGCCGACCATGACGAAGACGTAGTCGTTCTCGATTTCCCGGTCGCCCTTGGGCGTTGCGACGGCCAAGGATTTCGGCTTGATCTCCCGGACGGAGCTTTCGAAGAACGCCTGGACATGGCCCTGCTCGATGGCGGCCATGATTTTTTCCCGGTTTCTGCCCTTGGCTTTCGGGAACCCGTCGCCGCGGACGACGAGACTCACTCGGCACTGCTGGTTGAGGAGAGCCAGGGCCGATTCGATGGCGGAATCCCCGGCGCCCGCGATCGTGATGCGGCTTCCGGCGAACTCCGCCGCATCGGTAAGGGCATAGAAGACCGTGGGTGAGTTTTCGCCAGGGACGTCCAGCCTCCGCGGATTGCCCCGGGTTCCCAGGGCCAGGATGATCTTATCGCAGACGAAGTCTTTTCCGGAAGCCGACACGACAAATCGGTCCCCGTCTTTTCTGACCGACTCGAGCTTGGCCCCGGTCGTGATCGGAGCCTTCGTTGTCCTCAGAATCTTGCCCCAGACCTCAAGGAGCTTTTCCCGGGTCGTGTTCCCGACCCAGAGCGGGCCGTATAACGGCATCTCGGCGGGCTCGGCCATCACGACTTTTTTCTTGGGAAAATTCTTGATCGTGTTGGCCGTGTCATCCTTTTCGAGGCAGACGGAGGGCAGGCCGAATCTCCGGCAGCTGAGAAACGCCGAGAGCCCCGCCGGCCCCGAACCGATGATCAAGACCTGAGGGACCTTGTCCGGGAAGACGTCCTTCATGATATGGTTCAACACTGTGCAGCCTTGATTGATGGCCTCCTTGATCAGCCCGGCGCCGGCCAAGGAGCCGATCACGTAGATCCCCTTGATATTGCTTTCGTAATTCTCGTCGATGTCGGGGACGCGAACCTTCATCCCCTTCCCGTATTCGATCATCAAGTTGGCGCCCAGGGGACAGGCTTTTTCGCATGCTCCGCAGCCGTCGCAGGCCAGCGGATTGACCAGGGTCGATTTCCCATTGAGGATGAAGAGGATCCCCTTCCGCCGGCAGGTTAGGACACAGGTCCCGCACCCCACGCACAGGGATCTATTGATGGCGGGATGCATTTTCTTTCCGGAGGGATGCTGGGTCTCGATCTGGCTGATCTGCTCCTCCGTCAACTTCGAAACGGGGATGATCCGGTTGACGAGCTGCTTGGACATCCGCTTTTTTCTGATCTCCTTCCGGACGAAGGGGAGCAGCACGACGAGGAAGAGGAGCGCTCCGATCACGAACAGATAAAGATTTTCGGGGATCAGAGTATCCACGCGTTCCCCATTTTCACGCTGACGTAGATATGAATGGCCAGGATCAGGAACATGAGTATGACGAAAGGAACGTGGAAAAGGTGCCAGTAGTACAGGATTTTCTGGGTCTTGTCCAGGAACTGCTTCCGCCGGATCAATTTCTGGCGTTTCAGGACGAGGTCCATCAACGACCGCCGTTCTTTGGAGCCCAGGGCCTTAGTTTTCTTCAGGGTCCGGTTGAACGTGGCCCGCAATCGTGACCCTTCCCTGACACTGCGCACGAACCCGGAGGGCGTCGTTCGGAGGCTCGTCTCGAAATCGGCCATCCGGTCCCAGAAAGGATGCCCGCGGGGAATCCGTTTTCTGAGCTCGTAGGTGATGCCGATCTCCTCCGCTTCGAGTTCGATCCGGCTGAGCTCCGTTCCCGAGATGGAGCGAGGGATGGACTGATAGACGTACCGGCCGACGATGCCGCTCGCGACGACAAGGGCCATGGACCAGAACGAGACGCTCACGATCCCGGAGAACTTAAACGCCGTGTGGAGCAGGACGAGGACCGGGCCGGAAATGCCGAGAAAGATGTGGACCTCGAGCCAATCGTTCGCATTCCCCCATTTCCACATGAACCGCAGCCGCTTACGCAGTGAATAGCCGAGGAGCAAGACCATGAAAAGAGCCCCGAGGATGCCCAGGAAATGGCCGACGGACCCGCTTTGGCGAAAGACCGGATGCAGGGGCAGGCGAACCCTGTTGCTGGGGACGGCAAGATAATAGGTGCTTCCCAACACGAAGAGGCCGGCCACGGCCAAAAAAAACGTGACGCAGGCGGTCTTCAGGCCGAGCCTCATTTTCATGACGTCACGGAAGATTATTTTTTCCGCTTCTTCCCCGTGATATCGGCCTGCCCGTACTGCAGGGTGACCTGGCCGGAAAGGTTTTCCCCGTCGATTGCGGCGGCATAATCGAGTGTCATGGTGTTCACGGTCACCGTGAATTTGACGATGTTGTTCTCGAAGGTCAGGTTCTCCATCTTCGACGTGCCGCCGGACCCGGTGTATTTTCCCTTGAGAACGCCGTCCTCGAGGAAAAACTCAAAGATGAAGGTATAGGACATGCCCTCCGTCTGGGCTTCCCACGTCCCCAGCAGCGCCTCGTACTTCTGGGCCGGGGTTTGTGTCTGACCGGGGGACGGCGCCGTCAGCATCATGACCGACAGACCCGTCAAGAGCATGGTCCACAATCCAAATCTTTTGGTCGTCATTCGTTGTTCACTCCCTTCCGGAATAGGATGCACATGAGTCCACCCATTATCCCATTCCGGACGGCCAGCATCAAGTAACGGCCGATATCGCTTTCACCCGTTCGCCGACGCTAAGCCCGGCATTCATGCCGGGGAATCCAGGGGTTGACTCCGGGCGCCACATCCTAAAATGGTGAGTTCTGAATTCAGCCCCCGGCCTCGCTCACTCAGGCCTTCACCCGCAGGAGCGCGTAGGAGAGGAAAATCACCACGTCCGGCAGGAAATGGATGAATCAGGGCCAGGCGAGGCCCCTCGTCTCGAGCATGCTCTTCCCCAGCAACCAGGCCAGGAAACCGGTCATCAGTGCTCCGACGAGACCGGGTGGCGACCCGTACAACCAATGGGCCAGTCCGGTAGACCAATTCCAGCCACCGGGGAGCTGCTGGGAATCCCTTGGCCCAGGCCGCCAGATTATCCGGCACGCCCGCGGCCTTGATCTCGTCCAGCGTTTTCCCCGCCTTCATCTGTTTTCGGACCAAGTCGGCGGAATCGGAAAGCATGCCGCGGAAGGCCTTCAGCGCGGATTTCACCGATTGCGCGCTCGAACATGGCGTCGATCATGAACATCCCCGCGGCATCGGCCACGATACCGATGTTTCCGCCGCCTCCCTGCAGCATGAAAACCGGCCCGGCCACCGGAACGAGAGTGATCTTGGGCGGATTCGGCTGGGCTTGGAGAGAGGCCCCGAGACAGAAAATCAAGATGACAACGGCCATGATCTTTCGTTTCACGTCAGACCTTGCTCTTCAAGTAGGTTTCGATCGCGTCTTCCTTGCCCAGGCCCATCTTGCTGAAGAATCTGTTCTTGTAGTCCGAGAGCATCACGAACTCGAAAAGGTTCTTCGGGCGTTTGAAAAGGTTGCGGCGCGCTGGCTTGTCGATGGTGTTGTCCAGGCTCAGGCCGCCCAGCATCTCCGTCAGCCTCGCCCCGGAGAGGCCGGCCGCGAACAACCCCCCGACGATCGCCCCCATGGATGTCCCGGCGATGACGTCCGGGACGAGCCCGTTTTTCTCGAGAACGCGGAGAACCCCGACATGGGCGAGCCCGCGCGCACCGCCGCCCATGAGGACCAAGGCCCAGCTTTTCTTTTCTTTCTTGGGGACCGCAGTCATCGCTTGCCGTCCAGATAAATACCCGCCACTTTGAGTGACAGGGCCGCGGCGTCGAGGTCGGTGCGGTTGCAGAGAACGACGACGGTCAGCCCGTCGTCCGGGAAGCGCTGGATGGCCGTCCGGAAGCCGGTCGTCTCGCCGTGATGCCACATCCGGGCATGACCCTTCCACCCGTTCAAGAACCAGCCGAAGCCATAGTCCGCCGGGGTCCCGTCCGGCCCGGTCGGCCCCTTGGAGGGAACGCGAACGGGCGTCAGCGCGGGGCGGATCTCCGGTTCGCTCAGCAGGCTGTGCCGGCGCAGAGCGTCATCCCACTGAAGCAGGTCCGCCAGGGAAGAATAGACGCCCCCGTCGCCCAACGTCGCCGACGTCGGGCTCTGGTCCGTCACGCTCCAACGGCCGTTGTCCTTGGCGTGGCCGAAGGCCCGGTTCGGCACCTTGTTCTTGCCGCGGACGTAGGCCAGCGTATTGATCATGTTCAAGGGGGTGAAGATGCACTCCTGGAGGAACGAGGGAAAGGAGCGCCCCGAGGCTTTCTCGACGATGAGGCCCAGCAGGACGTAGCCCGAGTTGCCGTAGTGCCACCGTGAGCCGGGCCCGAACCATCCGGCATTCTGACGTTTCAGGAGGTCGAGGACCCCGGCGTCCTGGATCTGGACGTCCCCCACGGGAACGGAACGACCGGCGGCCGGCATGAGCTCCTCGTAGTCGGGCAGGCCCGAAGTGTGATCGAGAAGATTGCGGATGGTTATCGCACGGCCGTATTCGGGGAAATCCGGGAAGAGATCCGTCAGGCGGTCCTCATAACGAAGCTTGCCGTCGCGCACGAGAAGCATGACCGCCGCGGCCGTGAACTGCTTCGTCACCGAGGCCAGGCGGAAGTTGGTCCGGAAGTCGATCGGGCGCATGGCCTGCAGGTCCGCGACGCCGTGGGAGCTGACGTAGACGGCGCGCCCGTCCTTGGCTACGAGCACCGCCGCCCCGGGCTCCCGCACGGCGATGAGGCCCTTGAGAAGCGTGTCGACCTGTTTCGCCCGCAGGTCGGCGCCGTCCAGCCGGCACAGGGAGATCAGGAGGAGCGCCAGGCCGAGGATCGCGTTTGCCCTTATCGTGCGCCCCGGGAGGGTGTCCATCTCGAGGCCATCGTAGTTCATGCGGCCGGGGGATATCAAGTCAAGGGACTATATCCACGGGCGAGTACTGCGGAAGTGGAACCCCGGCCGCTGTGAATGACGCCTGTCCGAGCCGGGAGGGTGGGAAATCACCGCCGGAATCACCCCAGAAGGCGATTGCCCCCGGCGGGCCGTCACCGGACAATCTCGGGTAGAGCAAAAATGCCTCACCACGGGAGCGCGCGACGGTGAACAGACGCAGAAGAAGCCGGTTCGTCGAACGAAACGAAGTCCTCATCCGGACCTCCTTGAACAGGTACCAGGGGGCGGGGACCCCGGCTCACACCTATGATATCTCCACGGGCGGGGCGCGGATCATCACGTCGAAATGCTATGCCGTCGGAACCGCCGTCAGAATCCGGATAGACCTGGCCAAAACGAACGAGTCCGTCACCCTCGATGGCGAAATCAAATGGCTCAAGGCCAAAGAAGGGGAGGACTTGTATGAGCTCGGGGTCGGATTCCAGAATCTGAAGTCCCACACGATCCTGGCTCTGCTCAGGCACCTCTACGGCCAGAATGCGGGCATCCCCTCGTCCATCGCCTAAGACGCAAGCCCCCTCACTCGAACTTGAAATTCTTTTCGAGGGTCAGATGCGGAGGAGATAGGAGACCTTCAGGGTGATGGAATAGCCGCCCACCCGGCCGAGGAGCTCGTTCCGCTCGCTCTTCTTGAACGAGAGCTGGACGATGTTGCCGGCCCCAAGGTAATACCCGACGAGGAAATCGAGGCTGTACTGGTTCTCCCGGGTCTCGCCGAGGAAGCGCGTGTTGAGGAAGAGGCTCCTGGTGAGCTGGTAATGGAGGGCCGTCTCGTAGGCGAGTCCGTTGAAAGCCTCCACCCCGGTGCCGTCGACCGTCTGACGGATCCAGCCGCCCTCGACCGACCATTCGAGGTTGCTCCGCGGCCGCAGGACGAGCTGGCCCTCGACGCTCGTTTGTGACCCGGGAACGACCGCGGTGAATTCCTCGTTGTAAACGCCGCGCTTTTCCCATCCCGTCTCGAGGCTGACCTCTTTCAGGAAGCCGCCGCGCTCCCAGCTGAAGTCCAGGTTGCCGCCGTAGGTCTTGATGAAGTCGGCTGTCCAAGCGAGCTCGTCGCTTTCGTCGAGGACCTGGTACTTGCTCTTTCCGAGCTGGAAGCCGCCGTGCAAGCTGATCCGGTTGAGAAACTCCGTCCAGGCGAAAAATTCCACGGCGTTGCCGGTCAGGTTCCCGTGGGAATCCTGCTTGAGGCTCCCGCTGAGGTCCAGGCTGAAGCGCTTGATCGCCCCCGTGTTGTAGCGCCAGGCATAGCCGGTCATGAGGTCGAAGGACTGGACATCGACCTGGTCGATATAGCCCGTCCGGATATCGACATTCTCCTCGATCCTCTGGAAGCTCGAGGAGATCTGCAGGCCGGCGTCCGGCTCCCTCTGGAACTGGACCTGGTGTATGCCGTTCCGCCTGCCCGCCACCCCTTCGTTGAAGGTGAAGGCGCTCATCCCCCGGATGTAATAGAAATCCTTGAAGTTGAAGTTGTAGTCGAGGGCGACGTTCTGGTTGCGGTCCGCGCCGTCGTGGATCCCGGCGTAGTAGACGCCGACCTGGGAGTTCTTGAAGATGTCCTTTTGGACGCGGAAAACGCCGAAGAAGGAATCGCCGGCCTCCTCCTTGTTGAGAGCGCCCAGGATGCCGAATCCGAACCCGCCCGTCTTGCCGGAGATCTTGGCCGCGAACTCGGGGTTGCGGATGCGCCGGGAGTAAAAGAGGCTGACGCCGCCGCCGTGATATTCGTCTCCCGAGGACAGCGTGAAATAACGGCTGCCCTCGGTGAAGAAGGGACGGTTTTCCCCGAGGTAATTCTCATAGGGGGAGAGCTGGTAGATGAAGGGGTCGGATTCGACCTCGCTGAAGTCGGGGCTGGCCGTGACGTCCAGGTAGAGGTTGGGCTTGATGCCCCACTTGGCGTCCATGCCGATCGCGGCCGCTTCGTCGAGATTTTCTCCTGTCCATTTCGACGTGCGGACGCCGGCATAGGGGAAGAACTCGAGGTTGGAGCCGGGCCGGACGCCGGAGAGGCCGCGGAGCTCCCCGGTCTGCTGGAGATTGGGCAGGTCGCGGTCGACGTCGGTCCAGTAGTCGGTTTCGTTCAGCCGGTGGATGTACCTTTTGAAATTGACGCCCCAAACCTGGTTCTCATGGGCGGAAAAGCGCAGGGACTTGAAGGGGATGGCCATCTCGGCGCTCCAGCCGTCCGGCCGCATGGCCGCTTCGGACTTCCAGATCGTTTCCACGGAGTTCTTCTGGATGCCCTTGGGGTTCAGCGAGAAGGTGATGCTCGTCCGCTTGTCGTTGTACGCGTCCAGGATGAGTGTGATCGAATCGTTGTTTTCGAACTCGTTGCGGGGCGTGAGCTCGGCCCAGATCTTGTCCGGCTGGGAGTCCTTCATCAGGAAGGCGAAATAGATGTAGCTCTGGTCATAGGTGGCCCAGACGTGGGTCTCTTCGGAAGCCTTCGAGCCGTTGACCGGGTCGTACTGGAAAAAGCCGGAGACGGGCTCCCGGCCGCGCCAGCATTCGTCGTCGATGAGACCGTCAATCCGGGGCGGCGTCTCGATGCGGCCGATGGTCAGGGTTTTGGACCGTTCCTGGCTGAAGAGAGAGGGTGTAAGACTGGCCATGAGCGCAAAAATGCCCAGCCAGGCGAGGGGACGGTGTCGATATCTCGGCATCATTCAGACTCCGGGAGACGAAAAATCACCATCCGTTTTGACGGGGGTGGGGCCGTTTTTCTTCCCGGGCGCTAGAAAAGGAATCCCCCGCCGCGGTTCTTCATGGCCAGCGCGGCCATCCGTAAAATCATGAAAATGATGCCTCCGGAAAGGCCGATCGCGTAGAGAATCAAGAGGGCTGCATTCAGGCGTGGGAGTTTCTTCGAATACACCCAGGGAGAGATCAGGTCGAAGAGGGTTTTGCCGAAGAAGATGATCAGGAGCGTTAGTCCGAGGGCGGACCGGTAGAGGTACGGCTTGACATTGGACATGTCGACCCGGTCGAGATTGGCCAGGGGATAGAGGAGCCAGGCCGCGAGGGCCCAGAGGGCGAGGGTTAGGGCGATAACCCAGCTTCTGTCTCGCGCTTTCTTCGGCATGTCCGCGGCCGGCGTTCAGTACCGCCAGCTTTTGAGGTCCGAGCCGGGAGGCGCCGTGGCTTCGATGCGCTTGACGATCTGTGGGATGTACATCTGATGGTAGCGGAGTCGCGAGATCGCGTTCGGCCGGTCGTGGTCGCCGTTCCAGCAGTGTTCCGCCCGGTCGCCGTAGTCGACATCGCCCGCGTAGTACGGGTCTTTGGTGCTTTCGAGGAAAGCTTCCACCAGGTACACGGCGTTGTTCAGGTAATAGTTGTCCATGTCGCCAACGTAGATGTGGATCTTGCCCTCGAGTTTCGGTCCGAGCGTCTTCCAGTCGCGTTCGAGGATGTGGCCGAGGTCGAAATTCTCTTTCCAGTACAGGGCGACCTCGCGGTCGATTTCGCCGGTGAGCTTGTCCCAGATCGGTTTGGGATAGCCGTCCTCGCCGACGGGCCCGAACACGGCCTGCCAGATGTCCCACTGGTCGCCCGAACGCGCATGGGCCCCCAGCGCGAGCTCGCGGTGATTGGTTTCCTCCAGGGTCGCGCTGACTTCGCCGAGGTAGTTGCGGAGGGCTGGCCGGGGTGTTTTTTTCCACGGACTGTCGACGAAATAGGCGTTCCGGTGCTCGTAGATATTGACGATCGTGTAGGCGCGGAAGTCGATCGGGTCCGGGCAGCAGGCAAAACAACCGTTGAACTCGTCAGGGTAGAAGACCTGGGCGGCCAGGGCCTCCCAGCCACCGGTCGAGCCGCCGTAGAGGAACCTCGCCCAGCCCTGGCCGATGCCCCTGTATTTCTTTTCGATGTAAGGGATGAGCTCGCGGACGATGGCGTCGCCATAGGGGCCGAGATTGGCCGAATTCACGGCGTAGGAGTCGTCGTAGTAGGGGTTGGCATGCTGAATTTCCATCAGGATGACCCGGGGGAAGTTCTTCCCCGTCCATTCCTTGTAAAACTCGTGGGCGTACTCCTGCTGGGTCCTGTTGTAGCCCGAGACGCGGAAACGCTCGCTCCAGTCCGGCTTAAGGTTGGCGTCCGGGGGCGTTTCGCGGAAGCCGCCGAACGTGTAGGGGAAGTGGCCGTGAAAAATGACCAGCGGGTAGCGGGCCTCGGGGTGTTCGTCGAACCCCTCGGGGAGCAGGAGGCAGGCCCCGATTTGCATGGGCCGTCCCCAGAACTCGGTCAGCCGCTCGCTCTGGATTTTTTCGTGGCGGATGTACTTGGTATCTTTGGGCGGGGCGATGGGCGGGATTTCCCTGTCGAGGACGATGCGGACGGTGCCCGTTTTGCCGGGGTCGATGAAGAGTTTGCGCGGCTCGCTGGTGAGGTTTCCGGGCGCCGCGTTCCAGCGCTGTCCCTCGCCGCGGTCCATGGGCAGTTTGACCACATAGCCGTCCGATCGGCGGAACGTCTCGTAACGATGGAGGAGGGCCTGGACGTAGTATTCGCCCGACGGAAGTTCGGCCAGGCTCCGGAGGGGATAGCCGAAGGCCGACGCGTCGATGACCGCCTCGCGTCCCGGGGCGAGTCCTTCGACGTCGATCCCGAAGACGAGCTGGGTTGCGGGCCCTTCGCTTATCTGGAACCGCGGTTCGGCGTCGCCGTTCGTCGAAAGAAGAAGGAGCATCCGGCCGTCGAGGGGCGTCTTCGACCTTTGGGCGGGGAAGGAGACCACAAACTTGACTTCGGCGAAAGTAACGAGCGGAGCCGCGAGCAGGATGACGGCTGCTGCGAGAGGGGCGGCCCATGGCCGGGCCGCCGGACGCGTGTTTTTCATGTAACCCTCCTTGAAGGAATGGCGGCACTCCCTCGCAGAGGAAAATATCACAGGCCAACGTGCTTTGTCGACGGCGATGCGCTGCCCCGTGGGTGGCAGCCGTAACAGGCCTGGGAGTTGTAGGCGTATCCGCCGACTCCGTTGTGCCTGCTGTTCATGTCCGCTTGGTCATGGGCGTGGCAATCGATACAGCTGAAAGTCTGGAGGTTGCTCGACCGGTGGCAATCGGAACATAAGAAGCCCGAGTGTCTTCCCGACTGGATCGGGAAAGCGTGGTTAAGAACCGCGCCGCTAAAACTTATGGCCGAAGTCCCGTGGCACTGCGAACAGTCGAGCGGAAACGCCAGGGTCCTGTGGTTGGGGTTTGTCGTGTTGTTGTAATCATCGATATGGCAGGACGAGCAGTCCGGAGAAGTTCCCGCGTAGACGCCGTTCTGATGGCAGTCCGTGCAGGCGGCCGAGGCGTGCATTCCCTGGCGGACGAAGGACGCGTGGGCTGCCGAGGCGTCCTCCCAGGACCGCTGGTTGTGGCAAACCGTGCAGTCGGTCGGGAAGTTGGCGTCGGTATGATTCGGCTCCCGTGTTCCCCGGTAATCGGCCTCGTGGCAGGAGAAACAAGCTGTCGGCCGGGGCGCGAAACCGCCGCTACCGTGGCAGGTCTCGCAGTCGAGGGTCCGGTGGATGCCCTCGAGCCGGAACCCCGTCACCGTTTCGTGGTTCCACTTGGCCGGGTCGACCTTTTTCCAGGACTGGGGCGCGTGGCAGTCGGAGCAGCGCGTGCCCAGCTGGAGGCCGAACCGGTCGTCCTGCTGGCGCTGCCAGTGGCAGACCTCGCAGTCCGAGGGCGTGCCTTCGAAGACGAGGTTGAGATGGCACTCCCGGCAGCTCAGGGTCCTGTGCTTCCCGATGAGAGGAAAGTTCGTCCGGTCGTGGGATTCGGCCGTCCATTCTTGGGCGGGCTTTCCGGTTTGGACGGTTCCAGCCGCCCTCTCTTGACCCGTTCCCTTCTGGGTCCCGAGAACGAAGAGGGCCAAAAGGGCGGCCCCGGTCAGGACGAGAGCCGGGCAGGATGTCCTTCCGGCTGACGCCCGCGGACTCCGTTTTTTTGCGAACCTGCTCATGGCTTCCTCACTTACTCCTGTAGATCAGCCTGAAGAAAAGAAAATGCTCGTTGAGACCCGACTGGAGGAACCCGCCGTATTCAAGGGACGCCGTAAGGCCTCGGCTGAGCCGGACAAGCGCCCCGAGCGAAACGTTCTGGGAATTGTTGAGATGAATGACCTGGGGTTCCCCGTCGCTCGAGTCGAAACGCAGGCCGTTAAAAGAGTTGGAAAAGCTCCCGCTCAGGGAGAATCGTCCAAAGTCCTTGGACAGGGAGACGTAATAGGCATCAGACTCGGAAAGGTCGCCCCGGTTGAGGGCGTAGTCCCCGACAACGGAAATGCCCCGGCCGAGGATGTTCCAGAGGGAGGCGCTGAACCGCCAGGTGTTGTTGAGAATGCCGAGGTCTTTCTGCTCGCTCCGCTGGCGGCTCACGGACAGACGGACGGTCGCTGCCGGCTTGAGGCTCAACCTGATACCGTAATATCCCGTGTAGTAGAAGCGTTCGACGTTCTGGTCATTGAGCGTCGGGTCCTGGGAGGCTTCGATCAGGTAGTTGTGGAAGTCGAGGCCCTTGCCTGAGCTGTAGCTCCCGGTCAAGTCGGCCCAGCGGCCCAAGTTGAAGCGGACGCTCCCGAAGAGCCTCGACAGCCGGTTCTCGCTGGCCACGTGGCTGCCCAGTTCGTATTCCGTATCTCCGTAGAGGACAAGGATTTTTTCGATAGGGAAAAAGATGCTGGCGTAGGCATACTGCCGCTCGATCCGACCGTCGTAGGTCAGGTGGTTGTAGCTGAGCGCGAAGCTCCTGCCCTTCGAACCTGTCAAGTGGAAAAAGGCCCCGGCCTTGAAGTATTTCGCGTCGAGACGGTTGATATAAGGGGTGGATTCCAGGCCTCCGAAGGCGCCGACGAGGACATTGCTGCGGACCTTGAAACCCGCGATCCCGCCGAGGAGCGCGCCGATCCCCGCGGTGTCGTAGAGGTTCATCTGTCCGACCGACAGATAGAAGAGCGAGCCCGGCTTATCGTAGGTCAGACGGGCGCTGTAAAGGATCGCCTGGTTGGTCGTCGTGCCGCGAAAGCCGAGACGGTCTCGGGCGTCCAAGGTCAGGGTCCAACCCTGTCCGGGCCGGCTGATGAGGTCGAACCTGAACCGGGCTGAAACCTGGTTGAAGATCGTCCCATCGGAGTAGCGCGAACCGTTCCAGTCGAGGTAGACCGTCCCTCTCTGGTAGAAGGAGGATCCGGACGACTGGCCAGCAAGGCGGGTCCCTGGGAGAAGAATCGCCGCTGCCAAAATAAGGATGCCTGATTTTCTGAGGCGCCGCATGGTTCAGTCCTCCGCTCCGTGGCGTTTGATGATCCAGCTGTCCTGGGTATGGCAATCCACGCACTTGTCCTGATTTCCCGGATGCGGGGGAGTGTGGCAGCCCCGGCAGCCCGAATCCTTGAGAAGGTAAGACCTGCCCTTGGTTCTCGGAAAAGCATTTGAAGGCGCGTGGCACTTGTCAGTGATCGAACCTCTCCTTCTCCAGCGGGACGATGTTCGCCTGCCGGCCCTGGTGTTCGGCGTGGCAGACCGCGCAAGCGTCGCCCTTGTCATGGACATGGCTGGCATCTTCTCCTGCTTACTTTATATATCCTATCAATTCAATGTAAATGCGTCAAGCGCGGCCCGGACCCTCTACCCTGTCCGCGGTGAGAAAATCCTCCCGGGATTCATCTCCGGGGGTGATTGACCGGGGCCGGGGGGGAGTCGGATGATAAGGGCTGAATTCATGAACGGACTATCGTCCGGGCGGTCCCGTGCTATGATCCGCCCGGTGCACTTTCGAAAGGAGTCGGCCCATGGCCAAGATCCTGCTGCTCGATTTCAGCGAAGCGGAGAGGGACCGCCTGGTCTCCCAGAAATACGACGTGGAAGCCCGGTCCACGGGTTGGACGACGGGGAAAGATGAGCCCCTGGACCTGCCCCAGGAGAGCGAGATCATCTTTTACCAGGTCGGCGGCAAGGCCGCCGAAGGCCGGGCCGACCTCCATGCCGGGGTCCACGAGGCGCTTGTGGAACGGGTCAGGGAAGGCGCCAGAGTCGTTTGTTTTATCGGCGGCGGAGATACTCCCCAGCTGACGAATATCATCGGCCCCGTCGCGGGGCTCCAGATCAAGGACAGCGCCCGGGCCGACGCGGTGGTTTTCAATCCCCGGGCCCTGTTCCATGTCCCCTTCGAACGGTTCCGGCCGTTCATCGCCAAGGCTTACCGCCTGCTCCCCGAGACCTTCGCCGAGGGCGTCTGGGATAAAGAAACGGCCTCGAACGGCAAGTTCGAATTACTTGCCAAGAGCACGGACGGCGCGCCCGTGGCCATGATCCTCCGGAAAGGCAAGGGCCATGTCCTGCTCCTGCCGTCCTTCGGGCCGAAGAACGTCGAAGTCGTCGACTACATCCTGAAAGACAAGCTTCCGCTCGGCGCCGGGCTCCCCGAAGAGCCGGCCGGCGACTGGCTCGACGGCGAAGATTACGCCTTCCCGGACCTCAAGGCCTTGATCGTCAGGCGGGACGAGGAAAAGAAGCGCTTCGACGAAGTCCTCGCCGATTTCGACCGTCAGATCAAGGAGATGAAGGCCGTCGGCCAGGAGGAGTTCCATCGCCTCCTCAAAGGGGAAGGAGCGGTCCTCAGGAAAGCCGTCGTCCACGCCTTCCGCTACCTCGGCTGGGGCCGGGTGGTGGACGTCGACGAGTACTGGAAGAACGTCATCCGGAACAAGGAAGAGGACGCCTGGCTCATCGACCCCGGCGACTCTCCCGTCGAGGCCGGCATCCGCAAGGGCGAGCTCGTCATCATCCTCGTCCGGGGCGGCAAGAACTGGGGAACCGACGACGAGTGCGCGCTCCTTCAGAAGTACAAGGGCCGGCGGATGCAGGAGTTCGACAACACCCGGATGAAGGCCGTCCTCGTCGGCAACTACTTCTCCGCGACCGAGGCCAAGCTCAGGGACAACCCGTTCTCCGCGTCCCAGGTCGAGGAAGCCCAGAAGGACGGCAACGGATTGCTCACGACCTACGAGCTTTTCCGGGCGATCAAGGCCGAGAAAGAGAACCGCATCTCCAAGGACGCGATCCGCGAGCAGATCAAGCTTAAGACCGGCCTGATCAAGTTCGATATCTGAACCCTCAGCCCCGGCCTTGCTAGGACCGGGAAGTCGAATGGGTTGATATTTGGCCCCTCCCCATCAAGAATTCCCTCCCGCGGGCGAATCCCGATGACGCGACGAGTTTTCTGCTGTCTCGGGAACTCGAAAAAATATAAGAATTAAGGTTTGACCCCTTCCGGTCGATTGTGCTACAAAAGGGGACTGTCGATTCGCTCTGCGGGAGAGAGAAATGAAGAGAACGGAGAGGCACCACCTCCAAGAAGACCAGATGGCCCATGGCCTGAGCCGGCTCATCGATTATGCGAAAGAGTGGAAACGGGAGATCACGATCGTCGCCGGAGCGCTGGCCTTCGCGGCCGTCGTTTTCGGGGCCCTCGTCCTCGTCCGGTCCCACAGCCGGAGCGTTCAGAGCAGGATTATCGGCCAGGTCGGCGACGTCGCCGCCGAGGCAGCCCAGAAGCCGGAGAAGCTGGCCGAGCTTGAAAAGCTCGCCGGCGAACGGCGCACCGCCCGGCTGGCCAACCTGGAGCTGACCAAGTACTGGGCGGAGAGGAACGATTGGGCCAAGGCGGAATCCTACTTGGGCCGCATCGCCGGCGCGCCTAAGGACCTCCTCTACTACCAGACCGAGGACATCAAGGCCCGGGTCGCCCTCGGCATGAAGGATTTCGACAAGGCCATCGCCATCTACCAAAAGATCAGCGACGAAAAGCCCAAGGTCTATCCGCTCGACGCCGTCCTTTTCCGCCTCGCGGAAAGCCGCGAGCTCAAGGGCGAGACGAAGGAGGCCTTGGCGATCTACAAGAAGCTCCAGGAGGAGTATTCCCAGTCCTACTACGGCTACGAGGCGTCCCTCAAGGCCGGCCGCCTGGGCCTCCGGAAATAGGAGTGGGTTTTGTCATTAGCCCCGGAAGGGATATAATGTCCCCCGAATAACCCGAGGAGGAATTCCATGGCTTACATCATCACCGAAGAATGCATCAACTGCGGCGCCTGCGAACCCGAATGCCCCAACCAGGCCATCACCGCCGGCGAAGAACTCTACGTCATCGACCCGGCCAAGTGCACGGAGTGCGTCGGCTATTTCGACGCGTCCCAGTGCGCGGCGGTCTGTCCCGTCGATGCCTGCGTCCAGGATCCCGAGAAAAAGGAGACCAAGGACCAGCTGATGGCCAAGTTCCACAAGCTCTCGGGGAAGTGATCCATCACCGATCGGGCTTGTCTTGAAGAAGGAGTGAACGCGGTTCACTCCTCTTTTTTTTCCCGGGACCATGAATGACGCGCCGCCTCGCGAAAAAACCTGGCTGAACGGGCTCCTCTTCGTCCTGACCGTCCTCTCGACCTGTTTTGTCGGCCTCGGCTGGAGCGCGAGCTACCTCTTTTTCGAGTCCGGGGCCGCTTCCGGGACGAATCCCGTCGCGGAGGCGGGGCGCGCGCTCAGCGACCCCCGCGTCTTCCCGCTGAGCGCTCTTTATGCCGCCGTCCTGATGACCATCCTCGTCGGCCACGAGCTCGGTCACTATTTGACCTGCCGCCGCTATGGCATTCGGGCGACGTTGCCCTTCTTCCTTCCCGCTCCGACGCTCATCGGGACCCTCGGGGCGTTCATCAGGATCAAGTCGCCCATCAACTTCAAGCGCCACCTCTTCGACATCGGCGCCAACGGTCCCTTCGTCGGGTTTCTTCTCGCCCTGCCCGCGCTGGTCGTCGGCCTGGCCTTTTCGAGGGTCACGACGTATATCCCCGCGGGGGATACCCTCTTCTTCGGAGAACCGCTCCTCTTCAAGCTCCTGAGCGCCCTCTTCTTCGGCCGGACTCCGGAGGGGTCGGCCCTCGTCCTGCATCCGGTCGGCTTCGCCGGCTGGGTGGGCATCCTGGTCACGTCCTTCAACCTCATCCCGTTCGGCCAGCTCGACGGCGGGCACATCGCCTACGCCCTCCTCGGGCGGAAGGCGCGGCTCGTTTCGAAGGGCGTCATCGCGATCTTAGTCGTCATGGGTGTTTATTTCTGGGTCGGCTGGTTCCTCTGGGCCGCCGGCATCCTTTTTATTGGATTCAAGTCCAAGCTCCGCCTGAGACACCCCCCCGTCCTGGACGAGGACGTGCCGCTCGACCCGAAAAGGCGGTTCATGAGCGTTCTCCTCATTCTTGTTTTCATCCTGTCCTTCATCCCCGATCCGGTCAAGGGATTCGACCTGCTGAGTCTTTTCAAGGGCTTAGCGGGGGGTGGTAAATGAATTCCGTCGGCCGACGAAGGGCCCGGATTTATTCACAGGATTTGAGGAAAAGCTGTGGAAAAGGAAGTGTTTTGAAAGGGCAATCTTCAGCCCTGCTTGAAGATAAGTCGGATTGCACAAAAATTCGTCATGGCCGTAATTGGCGTGTTTTCAGTCGTTTAATAACTCATTGAAAAGATTGATGTTGTGGCGTTAAGATAAGGGAGGGCCAAAGGAGGCTCGTATGGGTGACCAGTTCCGGGAAACCGAGGAAGCTTTCGCCCTTCTACGTGAGAAATTCAACGACAGGAGAATCTCCCAGAGGGAGTTCGTCGATTCCCTGAAACAACTCCGGATCAAGGACGACGAGGGCCGTTTCTGGGTCATCGGGGCCCAGAGCGGCAAGTGGTACGCTTTCGAGGCCGGCGAGTGGGTCGAGGCCAAGCCCCCGTCCCAGATGGAGCGGAAGGCGATCTGCATCACCTGCGGCTTCGAGAACGACCTCGAAGCCGAATTCTGCGCCCGTTGCGGCGACCGGGACGAGGATGAGGCGTCCGAAAAGTCGGCGGCGTCCGACGCGGCGAACCCGGCAGGGCCGGAGGATGCGGCCCGGGCCCAGGCGGGAGGCGAGGTCGTCATCCGCTCTTTTCACCCGGTCTCGTTTTTCTGGTTCTTCGCCGTCCTAGGGATGTTCGCCGGGATCCTCCTAGGTCTCCTCGCCGGCGTGACCGGCCTGTTCACCGGTTTCGTCGCCGGCCTGCCCGGGTTCTTCGTGGATCACCAGGGCGATCTTCTGGGCGGGCTCGTTTTTTCGGTCCTCGGCGGGACCGCCGGCTTCGGCCTCGGCGGGGCGGTCGGGGCCGCCGCGGCTGTCGTATCGAACGGCGTCCTGTCGCTCGTCGGCGGCGTCAGGATCCACCGTTCTTGATACTGGCCAAGCCCCGGGCGATCTGGCCGAGCGATAACGATTCGTCGTTGGGCGAGTAAGCCACGGGCCGGAATACCCGGAATCCCTTGGCAGCGAGCCGTTTTTCCGTCCGTTCGAGAAGCCTCCTGTTGAGGAAGACCCCTCCCGCGAGCGAAACTGTATCGGTCCCGTGAGCGCGCCGCGCACGCTCGGCGACGCGAAGGACGAGTCCGGCCAGGGAATCGTGGAACCTGGCCGACACGGCCGAAACGGGCGTCCCCTTTTCGATATCGCGGACGAGGGTCCTGATGAGCGGACCGAAAGATATGTCCATGGGCCGGCCGGGCTCCGGGCTGGAAATGGGAACGGGATAGACGCCGCGGAACGCCTCGTCGGCCGCGGCCTCAAATCGCATCGCCGCCTCGGCCTCGAATTCTATCCGCTCGGGCGCCGTGCCGGCGAGGAAAGATGCGGCGTCGAAGAGGCGGCCGCAGCTCGAGGCGAGGGGACTCCGGACGCCACCGCGGACCATCTTCAAGACGGCATCCGTGCGCCGCCTGCCGACCCTGCGGATGACGGCGAGGGCGGGCAGGGCCGAGCCGAAGGCCTCGTCGAGGTAGGCCAGGGCCATCCGCCACGGCTCGCGCGCGGCCAGGTCGCCCCCGGGCAGGGGGACGGGCTTGAACCGGGCGAAACGCTCGTAACCGTCGTAGCCGGCCAGCAGAAACTCCCCGCCCCAAGCCGTCCCGTCCTCGCCATAGCCATAGCCGTCGAGGGCCACTCCGAGAACGCGGCTGCCTGGCTGGCGCCCGTGCTCGAGGAGCGGGGCGAGGACGTGGGCGAAGTGGTGCTGGACGCGATAATGGGGCAGGCCCATCTTTTCGGCGTAGCGCGTCGTCCTGAAGTCGGGGTGAAGGTCGGTGACGACAGCCTCCGGCTTGGCGTCGAAGAGCCGGAGGAGATGGGCAAGGGTCTCTTCGAAATAGCCGAAATTCCGGTAGTCGTCGAGATCTCCCAGGAACTGGCTGGTGACGACGTAGCCGTTCTTATACAACGAGATGGTGTTCTTGAGCTCGCCGCCGAGGGCGACGAGCGTGGCGTCGACCCGAAGCCCCACGGGGACGGGCTGGGGGTAGGGGACGTAGCCCCTGGCCCGGCGGACGAAGAGAGGCCGACCGCCCGCGGCCTTGACCACGGAGTCGTCGGCCCGCATGGCGATCGGGCGGTCGTGGGCGAGGACGGCGTCGCAAAGCTTGCGGATGCCTTCCTCCTCGTCCTTCATGATCGGGGCGTCCTTGGCATTCGAGCTCGTGGCCACGATGAGCTCGAGCCGCTCGAGAAGGAGATGATGGAGCGGCGTGTAGGGTAGCATGAAGCCGACTTCGTCGAGGTTGGGCGCGATGAGGGCGATGTCCTTCTTTTTTTTGAGCAGGACGATCGGCCGGCGAAGCGATTGGAGAAGGCGCCGCTCGGCCGGGCCGACGGCGGCGAAGCGCTCGACGACGCCAAGGTCGCGGGCCATGAGGGCCAGCGGTTTAAACCGCCGGGCCTTTGCCCGGCGCAGCCGGGCGACGGCCTTCCGGTCGAACGGGTTGCAGACGAGGTGGAATCCGCCGAGTCCCTTCACGGCCAGGATCTTGCCCTTGAGGATGAGTTCGGCGGCTTCGGGGATGGCGTTGTCGAGCGCGCGCCCCGTCCGCGCGTCGTTGAGCGTCAGGCGCGGCCCGCAGACCGGGCAGGCGATGGGCTGGGCGTGATGCCTGCGGTCGAGGGGGTCCTCGTATTCCCGTCGGCAGTCCGGGCACATCGCGAAACCGGCCATGGTCGTCCGGGGCCGGTCGTAGGGTAGGTCCCGGACGATCGTGTAGCGGGGCCCGCAGTTGGTGCAGTTAGTGAAGGCATACCGGTAGCGGCGCTCTCCGGGCGTCGAGATCTCCTCGAGGCACTCGGGGCAGGTGGCGATGTCGGGCGAGATGAAGACGAACCCTCCGGCGTCCCGGGTTTTCCGGATCTCGAAGCCCCGGAAGCCCTCGGCGGCCGCGACGCGAAAGTCGAGATTCTCGATAGCGGCCAGGGGCGGCAGGCCCTCGCGGAGGGAGGCACGGAATTTTTCGAGGACGGCGGCGAACGGCCCTTCGACATGGATCTCGACCCCCGAGCCGGCGTTCTCGACCCAGCCGTCGAGCCCAAGGCGGCGGGCGAGGCGGTAGACGTAGGGCCGGAACCCGACTCCCTGGACGACGCCGAAGACAGTTAGCCGCGCCGCGGCCTTCCGGCGGCGGCCGGGGCGGGCGGGGCGCCGCGGTCCACTTTTGACCGTCCCGTGACTCATCGAGATCTCTTCTCGGCGGCAGCCAGGCTGTAGAGACAGCCGCAGTAGCCCTGGCGGTAGAGCCCGTGGGCCCGGCTGAGGGCGACGCTTTTCTTGAAGCCGTCTTTCTTTTTGAAATCCGCTTCGAGGAAGGCGAGACCGTGGCGGATGGCGAATTGACGACCGATCCGGTTCATGACCGCGGCCTTTTTCCAGGGGCTGAGGCTCATGACCGTGGCGTAGGCGTCGAAGCCCGCCCGGGCCGCCCGTTCCGCGGTCCGGCCGAGCCTCGCGGCGTAGCAGACATCGCAGCGGCGTCCCTTCTCCGGCTCGTCCTTGAATTTCCGGGTGAGGAGAAGCCAGCTGTCCGGGTCGTAGTCGTCTTCGATGAGGGGGACGCCGTGGATTTGGGCGACCTTCCGGGCCTCTTCGAGGCGGAGGTCGTATTCGCCTCGGGGATGGACGTTAGAGTTGGAGAAGAAGCCGCTCACTTCGTAGTCCTCTTTGAGGACCCCGAAGACGAAGAGGGCGTCGGGGGCGCAGCAGACGTGGACGAGGATACGGGGCTTCGGCATGCGTCTATTCTAACGGGCCTTAGCCGCATCGACAAGTGATTGCTGGAAGCCACCCGAATTCACACGTGCCGAAACGGGGACCGTCCAGATCCCCCGTAGCGGAGGGGCGGCAGGGAGCGGATTCTGAGAAGCGACCGATAGAAGTGCGGTGGAGTGACTCGGAACCGCACTTCTAGGAAATTTCTGGATCGAGTCTTAGATATCAGACCTCTGAAGATTCGTAATATTGAAGATTCCCTGGCCGACCGCCGGGACTGGTTCCCGGGGGCCGGGGGAGATGGATGGTTCCCGTCAAGGCAAAAGAGCGTGGAGTTGGGTGGCTGCGCTTTCTACTTAAGGTGCTCGAGGCGGGTTTCGAGGTCGGCGATCGTCTTGTCCACGCCGTCGACCTGGAAGTATATGACGGCCAGGTCATCGTTTGGGACCCGGGCCCCGTCGAGGATGAGTCCGACGTTCTCGAACAGAGGCTCCATGAGCCGCTTGACGTCGACGATCTTGTCCTGGGTGTGCTCCTTCGTCTTCTGCCACTCCCGGATCTCTTTTTCCCTGGCTTGGAGGCGTTTGCGGTACTCCTCTTCGATCCCGTGGATGGCGGCGTTGAAAACGCGGACCTGGCTCTCGATCTCCTCGAGCTTGCGGTCCAACCGGTAGCGTTCCTCCTGGAGGAGGGGCATCTTCTCCCGGAGCGCGCGGACGAGGTTGGCCAGGGACGCCGCCTTCGCCCGGGCCCGGGCGACCCGGGCCGTCCGGTCGGCCTCGCTCATCTTTGGGTTCTCCTCGGTCTGGCGGACTTCCTTTTCGACCGCCTTGATCAGGGTTTCGGCGGCCTCGGCTTCGCGGAGCGAGGCCTCGAGGGCGTCCAGGACCTCGTTTTTCCGGTTGGCCAGGGCGAGCATCTCTTCCTGGTGCGGCCGCCGGCCCTCTTCCTGCTCGGCGACGAGCTCTCGGAACCGCTTGAGCGCGGCATCGTGTTCGCGGCCGAGGATTTCTATCCGCGAATAGACGTCGTGCCACGTCTTCCGGAGAGCGCCGATCTCCTCTTCGAGCCCGGCGAGCTTGCCGCAGTCAACCTCGATGCAGGACGCCTGCACGTCCTCGTTCCAGGCCAGCTTTCCGAGCTCCCTCCAGAGCGCGGCCTTCTTCTCCTTTTCCTTCTTCAGTTTGACCTGGAGCCGGAGGCGGATCATGTGGCGTCGGGCCCCCGACAGGAACGAGCTGATCCTCCGGCGCAGGTCCTTGTCCCGGAGAAAGATGAAGACGACAAGGAGCAGGATGACGCAGAGAAGGAGCCAGAGCATCCAGAAGGGGAGGCCTTTCGTAACCTCGGCGGACACCTGGGCTTGAAGGGGCGACATGAGGACGGATTTGTCAACCACCCCGGGGAGGGTCATTTCGAGAACTCTTCGAAGAGACGGAGGAGCGTTTCCTTGTCCATGAGGCTCGACTGGCGGTAGCGGATGCGGCCGCGGCGGTCGATGACGATCGTGGCCGGGATGAACTCGCCCGGCTGGTAGTCCGCGATGATTTTCGCCGTGGCCATGGCGACGGGATAGTTCATACCCGCTTTTTGAGTCCAATCGCGGAGGGCCTCGGCGGAGAGGTCGTCGACCGAGATGCCCAGGATCTCGAGCCCCTTGTCCTTGAGGTCCCTGTAAGCTTCGATGAAGTCGGGGATCTCCCGGCGGCAGGGGGGGCACCAGGTCGCCCAGAAATTGAGGATGAGGACCTTGCCCTTATAGGAAGACAGGGAAAGGGAATTGCCCTGGAGGTCTTGGAGCGAGAATTCCGGGGCCGGCGTGGCCTCCTCCCTGGCCGAGGCGCAAGCGGCCGCCGCGGTGGCTATCATTATCAATACCGCTAACCCGGCTGCGAATCTCTTCATGCGGCGCAGCTCTTGAGCAAGCGCTCCCAGCGGGCATCGACTTCGGCCTGGATCGTTGCCACCTGGGCCTCGGTCAGGTGCCGGAACCTCCCCTGGATACGGACGTAGTCGTTGACCGGCTTCTTGTCCTTGAGCTTCAGATTCAGGGTGACCTTGTCCCCGTCCTCGATCTCAAAGAGCGGGAAATAGGCGTTTTGAACGGCCATCCGGGCGAGCTTCACGGTGTCCTCGGGCCGGCTCTTCCAACCCGTCGGGCACGGCGCGTAGACGTGGAAGAATCGAGTGCCCTTGATGTCCTTGGCCTTCCTCATCTTCTTAACGAAATCCTCGGGGTGCGAAACGCTGGCCGTGGCGATGTAGGGGATGCGGTGTGCGGCCATGATGGCGACGATGTCCTTCTTCGGCCTCGTCTTGAAGTGCTTGACCGGGGTCGTCGTCGTCCAGGCGCCGTAGGGCGTCGCGGACGAGCGCTGGATGCCCGTGTTCATGTAGGCCTCGTTGTCGTAGCAGACGTAGATGATGTCCTCGTTGCGCTCGGCCGCCCCGGACAGGGCCTGGAGCCCGATGTCGAACGTCCCGCCGTCGCCGGCCCAGGCGACGACCGTCGTCTCCGTGTCGCCCGTCATCTCCAGCCCGGCCTTGACGCCCGTGGCCGTGGAGGCGGCCGTCTCGAAGGCGCAGTGATAGATGGGGACGTCCAGGCAGGAATAGGGATACGGCCCGTCGATGACCGACCAGCAACAAGCGGGGATGCAGAGCGCGGTCTTCTGGCCGAGCGCCTTGAGCATGTAGCGCATGGCCAGCGTCGCGCCGCAACCCTGGCAGGCCAGGTGGCCGCAGGCCATCAGCTCTTCGACCGGGAGCGTCAGCGTCATCTTTTTTTCTTTTTTCATTTCTTGACTCCGATCCAGACGATCTCTTCGTCGGCCTTGTCCTTGGACCGGGCGTGGGCGGCGACCTCCTTGAACGTGTCCAGGGTGATGTCGCGCCCGCCGAGCCCGGTGATGTAGCCGAAGACGGGCGGCATGCCGGCCTCGCCGTAGAGGGCGGATTTCACTTCCTGGTAGAAGATGCCGTGGGCGCCGTAGGAGCAGTTCCGGTCGACGACGGCCGCCTTCTTGACCTTCTTGAGGACCTCTCGGACCTTGGCGAAGGGGAAGGGGCGAAAAACCTTGATCCGCAGGTTCCCGGCCTTGACGCCGGATTTGCGGAACTCGTCGACGGCGACGCGGGCCGTGAAGCCCGGCGTCCCCGAGGTGACGAAGACGAAATCGGCGTCGTCGCAGCGGTAGGCGTCGACGAGTCCGAGGTTCCGTCCGAACATCCTCTCGAATTCGCGGCCCGTCTCCTCGATCAGGGCCGGCGCCTTCTCCATGTCCTTCTGGAGCTTGTAGCGGAGCTCCATATAGTGCTCCGACCCGGTCAGCCCGCCGAAGGCCCGGGGGTCGTTCGGCGTCAGGCGGATCCCGGGGTTGAACGGCGGCAGGTACCTGTCGACCTCGGCCTGGTCCGGGAGGTCAACGACCTCGTAGGTGTGGGACAGGGCGAAGGCGTCGAGGATGACCATGCCCGGGATCATCAGCCTCTCGGAGACCTTAAACGCCTGGATGACCGTATCCAGGACTTCCTGGTTCGACGCGCAGTAATACTGCATCCAGCCCGTGTCCCGCTCGGACAGGCTGTCGTTCTGGTCGGCCCAGATCGACCAGCCCGGGGCCATGGACCGGTTGATGTTGCCCATGACGATGGGGTGGCGGCCGCCCGAGGCCCAGTGGAGCATCTCGTGCATCAGGGCCAGCCCCTGCGACGAGGTCGCGGTGAATACCCGCGCCCCGGCGACCGAAGCGCCGATGCAGGAGGCCATGGCCGAATGTTCGGATTCGACCTTGATGAACCTGGCGTCGAGCGTCCCGTCGGAGCACATCTCGGAGAGGAGTTCGACGACCTGAGTTTGAGGGGTGATGGGGTAGGCGGAGATGACCCGCGACCGGGAGAGCATGGCGCCGAAGGACAGCGCGTGGTTGCCCATCATGACTTTCTTCATTTCCGCTCCTCCACCATGACGATGCACTTGGCCGGGCATTCCTCGGCGCAGATGCCGCAGCCCTTGCAGTAGTCGTAGTCGACGACCGGCCATTCGTCGACGATATCGATCGACGGCTCGGGGCAGAACTTCCAGCAGATGCCGCACTTGAGGCACTTCCCGAGTTCGATCTCGGGCCGGATGTTCCGCCAGGCGCCCGTCAGGTTGTGGGTTTGACTGCCGACCGAGGCGATCATGAGCGGCATTTCCTCGGCCGAGTTGAAGACGATTTTCTTGGCTTTCTTTTCCCTCATGTGGATCCTCCCTCAGGCCCGCTCGTAGGCTTCCTCGGCGGCTTTGACGTTGTCCTCCGGCTTGATGGAGATGCCTTCGCGGATGGCCGCGGCCAGGGATTCGAGCTTGGTCAGGCCGAGTGCCTTGACGACGGCACCGGCGATGGCCGTGTTGACGATGGGGGCGGCCAGGCTCCCCAGCTTGTTCTTGACGGCGATCTCCGTGGCGTTGATCGTCCGGACCTTGAACTTTCCGTGGAAGGGGAAATCCTCAGGCCGCCGGTCGCTGTTGATGATGATCGTCCCGCCCGGCTTAAGGCCGTCCGTGATGTCGATGGCCTCGATGAGCGTCGGGTCGACGACGACGACGCTGTCGGGCGTGTAGATATGGCTCTTATCATAGATGGGCTTGTCGTCGATGCGGATGAAGGCGACGACGGGCGAACCCCGCCGCTCGACGCCGAATTCGGGGTAGGCCTGGACCCAGTTGCCCTCCTTGGCGATGGCGTCCGCCAGGATCTTGGATGCGACGACGGTGCCCTGACCGCCGCGGCCGTGAAAACGGATTTCGACCATGTCCGGCTCCTTAACGATGCGGGATGAAGCGCTATTATAAGCTCGGAGGGGAGCAGGGTCAAACCTAAGCTGGGAAGCCGGGGGACGCTGCCCGGGCAACGTCCGAGGCGATGCAGGGCGACAACATGGAGCCGGGGGGCATCTAGCTCTAGGTCGTCTGAGCCCCGTAGAGCTTTTTGAGCATCAGGGCGTCCTC
>Ga0214473_10001021_pt1 | contig 37942 bp, 36 predicted proteins | sample RVTome_7_FD_203509 | JGI IMG/M metagenome (GOLD analysis project Ga0214473, IMG submission 203509) | Soil microbial communities from uranium-contaminated site in the Upper Colorado River Basin, Wyoming, United States - RVT98D197 | ecosystem: Environmental > Terrestrial > Soil > Contaminated >...
CGGTGAGGTTGTTGGCGGGTACCACGGCGAACGGCATGCCGTCGATCAACAGCTGGCCGCCCAGATCCTGGCTGTGGCAGTCGCGGCAGCCGTACATGGCGGCCAGCCGCTGGCCCTCCACCGCGTTGCCGATCGAGGCGTCGAAGGGGTGGGGCTCCGCGGCGTGGCCCGTGCCCACGGCCGACGCGGACATGCCGTAGACGCCGCCCAGCGCCAGCAGCAGCAGTACCGCGAGCCCGCCGAACGCCATGCCTGCACGACGCAACCATACCTTCATGTTTGCTTCCTCCGGGAGGGGAGAACGTACGCACACGCCCGTGAGCGTGCCTGGAGATCGTCGATACGGGGGTGGCCGCTGAACACGCGCCGCCGTAATGCCTGCCCGACGTGACAACCAAGATAAGGGCAAGCCGCGTTTTCGCCACGGTGTTGTGCGGTGGCCGGGCGGGGCCACGCAGCGCGCCCGCCCCTCCCGCCGCCCGCCCGCCGCGCCTCGAGCTGGATGAGGCCGCCGCGGGGGCCGCGGCGGGCCGGTGACGCGCGGTCCGGACGTCGCTTGAAGCCGGCGCCGGGAATCCCCCACAACGCAACGCTCTTTCCCCTACAGACGGGGGCCCGGGCCGCACCCAACTTCAGCACCTGGGTGCCCGTCCGGGAGGGGTGATGCGTGAGGTCGTGGAGCGGCTCTGGCCGGAGCTGGCGTGGATCGAGGACGCGGCGTTGCGCGCCACCGTGGCCCGTACGTGGGCCCTGGCGCTGGAGCGCAGCCCGCTCTCGGCGGAGGATCTGGAGCGCATTCCCTTCACGCTCCTGGTGGCGGACTGTCCGGCCACCTTCATGGAGCACAAGCGCTGCGTGGTGCACATCGCGCGGCGCGGCGCCGAGGCCATGCGCGAGCACATGGGCCACGCCCTCTCCATCGACATGGACGTGGTGATCGCGGGCGCCATCCTGGCGGACGTGGGCAAGCTCCTGGAATACGAGACGGTGGACGGGCAGACGCGCCAGAGCGCGCGCGGGCGGCTGCTGCGCCATCCCTTCACGGGCGTGGCGCTGGCCATGGAGGCGGGCGTGCCCGACACGGTATGCCACGTCATTGCCGCCCACGCCGCCGAGGGCGATCTGGTACGGCGGAGCACCGAAGCCATCATCGTCCACCACGCCGATTTCATGGCCTACCTGCCCTTCAAGGCATGACCGGGAGGCACCGATGACCGGGACCATGGTAGCCGCGCCCGAGGAGCGGATCACGCTCACCCTGGCCCGCTGGGCGGCGGGGCTCCGCTACGAGGACGTGGACGCGGCGGCGCTCCATCAGGCCAAGCGCTTCCTGCTGGACTCGCTGGGCTGCGCGCTGGGCGGCTACCGCCAGGAGGATGTCCGCATGGCGCTGGACGTGCTGCGCGAGGTGGCCGGGGCGGGGCCCGCCACACTCATCGGCAACGGTCATCGCATGGACGTGGTCTCCGCGGCGCTGGCCAACGCGCTGATGATCCGTGTCATGGACTACAATGACATTTACTGGCAGCAGGATCCTGCGCACCCCTCGGACATCATCCCCGCCGCCCTGGCCACGGCCGAACGCCAGCGGCTCGGCGGGCGCGACCTGCTGCTGGGCATCGTGCTCGGCCACGAGGTGGAGATGCGCCTGTGCGAGGCGGCCTTCCCGGGCATCCGTGAGCGTGGCTGGCACCACGCCACGCTGACCGCCTTCGCGGCGCCGGTGGTGGCAGGTCGGATGCTGGGCCTGGACGCCGAGCGCATCCAGCACGCCATGGGCATCGCGGGCTCGTGCCACGCCACGCTGGGCGCGGTGACGGCCGGCAAGCTCACCATGATGAAGAACGCGGTGGACCCCATGGCCACGCAGGCCGGGGTGCTGGCCGCGCTGCTGGCGGAGCGCGGCTACACCGGGCCGGAGCACGTGCTGGACGGCAAGGAGGGGCTGGCGGACGCGCTCGGCCCGTCGTGGCACCTCGAAGTGCTGACCGAAGGCCTGGGCGAGAGCTGGCGCATCGAGCGCTGCGGCATGAAGGCCTTTCCGACGGAGGCACTGACCCATGCCCCCATCTCGGCGGTGCTCGCGCTGGTCCGCGAGCACGATCTGGCGCCCGGGGACGTGGCGCGCGTGCGCATCCGCTCGCTGGCTCGGGCGGCCGACATCCTGGCGGACCCCTCCAAGTACGATCCGCGCTCCAAGGAGACGGCGGATCACAGCCTGCCCTACGTGATCGCCGCGGCGCTGGTGGACCGGCAGGTGACACCCCGCCAGTTCGAGCGGGATCGCATCATGGACCCCGAGATCCGTGCGCAGATGGCCAAGGTGGAGGTCACGGCCGACCCCGAGATCGAGGCGCTGTTTCCGACGCTGCAACGCGTGAAGGTGGCCATCGAGACGGTGGACGGCCGGGTGCTGGAAACGTCGCTGGACTACCCCAGGGGCGATCCCCGCAATCCGCTCAGCGATGCCGAGGTTGAGGAGAAGTTCGACGCCCTGGCCGGTCCGATGCTCCCACCGGGACCCCGGGAGCGGCTCAAGCACGCCGTGTGGAACCTGGAGAAGCTGGACTCGGTGAGCGCGCTCATGCTGCTCACGCGCGCCGCAGTGCGCTGAGCCCCCCACGCCGGCGGAGGAGGTTGCCATGCGCCAGACGGCGGTGGAGAAGATCGCCGAGGCCCACAGGGTGGAGGGCCCGGCCCGACCGCTCCGGGCGGGGGACATGGTCTCCCTCCGCCCGCGCCACGTGCTCACGCACGACAACACGGCGGCCGTGATGGCCAAGTTCGCGGCGCTGGGCGGCGTGCGCGTCCACGATCCCCGTCAGCCCGTCTTTGCCCTGGACCACGACATCCAGAACACCACCGCGCCCAACCTGGCCAGGTACGCGGCCATCGAGGCCTTCGCGCGCGAGCAGGGCGTGGATTTCCACCCGGCCGGGGAGGGGATCGGCCACCAGCTCATGCTGGAGCGCGGCTATGCCGTGCCGGGCGCGCTCGTGGTGGCCTCCGACTCGCACGCCAACATGTACGGAGCGGTGGGCGCGCTGGGCACGCCGGTGGTGCGCACGGACGCGGCGGTGCTGTGGGCCACCGGCACCTTCTGGTGGCAGATCCCGCCCACCGTGCAGGTGGTGCTGGAGGGCGCGCTCCCCGAGGGCGTCACGGGCAAGGACGTGATCCTGGCGCTGTGCGGCCTCTACCGGCGGGACGAGGTGCTGAACGCGGCCGTGGAGTTCACGGGCCCTGGCGTGGCCTCCCTGGACATCAGCGCCCGCATGAGCGTGGCCAACATGACCACCGAGTGGGGCGCGCTGACCGGCTGGTTCCCGGTGGACGGCGTCACACTGGCCTGGCTGGCGGAGCGGCAGCGGCGCCTCCGGGCCATGGGTCACGAGCGCATCAAGGATGCCGACCTGGTGCGGTGGCGCGCCGCGCCCCCCGCGCCGGACCCCGACGCCTCCTACGCGGGGCGCATCACGCTGAATCTCTCGGCGCTGGTCCCGCAGGTGGCCGGCCCGGACGCCGTGCAGGCGGTTCGTCCCGTCGGCGAGCTGGCGGCGGACCGCGTCCCCGTGCAGAGAGCCTACCTGCTCTCCTGCGTGAATGGCCGCCTGGAGGACCTGGAGGCCGCGGCCGCCGCGCTCGGCGGGCACCGCGTGGCCCCCACCGTCCAGTTCTACGTGGCGGCCGCCAGCCGGGAGGTGCAGGCGGCGGCGCAGGCGAGCGGCGCCTGGGCGGCGTTGGAGCGCGCCGGGGCGCTCACGCTGCCACCGGGCTGCGGCGCCTGCATCGGCCTGGGCCAGGGGCTCCTGGAGGCGGGGGAGGTGGGCATCTCCGCCACCAACCGCAACTTCAAGGGGCGCATGGGCCATCGGGACGCGCACGTCTACCTGGCCTCTCCGGCCGTGGTGGCGGCCTCGGCGGTGGCGGGGCGCATCGTGGACGGCGCCGCCGACCAGGCCTCCCCGGCTGCCCTGCCCTACACGTTCGAGCGCCGCGCTGCGCCCGCTAGCGAAAGCATGGATGAGGAAGCCGAGCTCCTGGACGGCTTCCCCGGCACCCTCACCGGCCGCCTGGTCTTCCTGCCGAAGGATGACCTCAACACGGACGGCATCTACGGCAAGGACCACACGTACCGGGAGCTGTCCGCGGAGGAGATGGCCGCCGTAGTCATGGAGAACTACGACCCGCTCTTCGTGGAACGCTCCCACCCGGGAGACGTCCTGGTGGCCGGCCGCAACTTCGGCAGCGGCTCCAGCCGGGAGCAGGCCGCCACGGCGCTGCAGGCGCACGGCATCCGGCTGGTGGTGGCCGCCAGCTTCTCACAGACGTATCAGCGCAACGCCTTCAACAACGGGCTCATCTGCATTGCCTGTCCGGAGCTGGTAGCGCGGCTGTGGGACGAGACGGCGGCGGAGGCGGCGGCCGGGACACCCACGATCGTGCCGGGCGGCGAGTTGGAGGTGGACTTCGTACGCGGCACCGCCCGCTGGGGCCATGAGGCGTTCCGCTTCGCGCCGCTGGGCACGGTGCCGCAGGCGCTGGTGGCGGCGGGCGGCATCGAGGCGCAGGTGCGCACGCGCCTCTCGGGACACGCAACGGTTTGAACGGCCGCCGGCCAGGGCGGACGGCGGCACTTCACAAGGGGGCGGGAATGGCACGCTACACGATCGTGACGATGCCCGGTGACGGCATCGGCAAGGTGGTTCTTCCCGAGGCGTTGCGCGTGCTCGACGCGGTGGGCTTCGACGCCGACTACGTGCACGCGGACATCGGCTGGGAGGAGTGGCGGCAGCACGGCGACCCGCTGCCCGAACGGACGGTGGAGCTGCTGGCCGAGCACCGGCTGGGCCTGTTCGGCGCCATCACCTCCAAGCCCAAGGAAGAGGCGCGCGCAGAACTCAGAGCGGAACTGCGCGCCATGGGGCACGTCTACTACAGCCCCATCGTGGCGCTCCGCCAGCGCTTCGACCTGGACGTCTGCATCCGCCCCTGCCGCTCCTTCGCGGGCAACCCGCTCAACTTCGTGCGCCGCGGCGCCGACGGCGCCATCGAAGAGCCGGCCGTGGACGTGGTCATCTTCCGGCAGAACACGGAGGGCCTCTACGCCGGCATCGAGTGGACGAATCCGCCGGCGGAGGTGCGCATGGCTCTGGCCAGCCACCCGAAGTTCACCGCCTTCGCCGCCACGCCGGGGCCCGACCTGGCCATCTCCACACGCGTCTTCACGCGGCGCGCCTGCCACCGCATCATGAGCGCCGCCTTCCGCTACGCCCGCGAGCATGGCTACGGCTCCGTGACCGTGTGCGAGAAGCCCAACGTGCTGCGCGAGACCTCCGGCATGATGGAGGAGGAGGCGCGCCGGGTGCACGCCGACTACCCGGAGATCCAGCACTGGAGCACCAACATCGACGCGCAGATGATGTGGCTCACCAAGAACCCGGAGGACTACGGCGTCATCGTGGCGGGCAACATGTTCGGGGACATTGTCTCCGACGGTTTCGCCGGGCTGGTGGGGGGCCTCGGCTTTGCCTGTTCGGGCAACATCGGTGAGGACGTGGCCGTCTTCGAGCCCACGCATGGCTCCGCGCCCCGGTACGCGGAGCTGGATCCCCCGATCGTGAATCCCCTTGCCATGATCCTTAGCGGGGCCATGCTGCTGGACCACGTGGGGGAGGCCGGGAAGGCGCGGGTCGTCCGTGAGGCCGTGGCGGCAGTGATCCGGAAGGGAGAGGTGCGCACCTACGACATGCTGCGCCTGCCGGGCGGCCCCGCGGCACTGGACCGCGGCGCCGTGCCCACGCCCATGCTGACGGACGCCGTCCTGGCCGAGCTGCCGGCGCTCATGTCCGCCGAACCGGTGCCGGTGGGTGCCGGAGGCGCCGCGTGATCCTCACCTCCGCGCCCTCGGCGGTGGGTCAGGCGGGCCGGCGCGGCCCGGACGTGCGCTCCGACGCCTGGGTACGCCTGGAAGTGCGCCCGGAGGGCGGTGTCCAGGTGGAGCTGCGCTCGCGGGTGGAGCGCTTCTACGGCGCGGCCATCCGCGCGCAGGCCGCGGCGCTGCTCGAGGCGGCCGGCGTACCGCACGCGCACCTGGAGATCGAGGACGGCGGCGCGCTGCCCTGGGTGCTGGCCGCCCGTCTGGAGGCGGCGGTTTACCGCGCCGGTTTCACACCGGTAAGCGACGTCCGGCCGCCCGTCACGCGCCCGAGCACGCCCCCTTCGCCCCGCGAGCGCCGGCGCCGGAGCCGCCTATATCTGCCCGGCAACGAACCGAAGTTCATGCAGAACGCGGGGCTGCACGGCCCGGACGCCGTGATCCTGGACCTGGAAGACTCGGTTCATCCGGGGGAGAAGGACGCCGCCCGCCTGCTGGTGCGCAGTGCGCTGCGCGCCGTGGACTTCGGCACGGCCGAGCGCATGGTGCGCATCAACCAGCTGCCCCTGGGCTTCGAGGACCTGGAGGCCGTGGTCCCCGAGCTGCCCGACGTGATCCTCCTGCCCAAGACGGAGCGGCCGGGCCAGGTGCGCGCCGCCGCCGAGCGCATCCGCCACATCCTGGCGGCCACGGAGCTTGCGGATCACACCGTGTGGCTCATGCCCATTCTGGAATCGGCGCTGGGCGTGGAGCACGCCTACCGCATTGCCGGGGCCCATCCGAGCGTGGTGGCGCTCACCATCGGTCTGGAGGACTCCCCGGCCGCCAGGGGCGTGGTGACGCCGCGCGCGGGCCCCGAGTCGGCATGGGCGCGCGCCCGGCGGGTGACCGCGGCCCGCGCCGCCGGGGTGCAGGCCATCGACTCCGTGTACGGGGACGTGGATGACGAAGCGGGGCTCCGCGCCTGGGCCGAGGGCGCCCGCGCCCTGGGCTTCGTGGGCATGGGCTGCGTCCACCCGCGCCAGATCCGCGTGGTGCACCAGGCGCTGGCGCCCACGGAGGCCGAGCTGACGCAGGCGCGCCGCATCGTGGAGGCGTTCCACGCCGCCGAGACGCGCGGCCTTGGCGTGGTGAGCCTGGGAAGCAAGATGATCGATCCCCCGGTGGTGCTGCGGGCGCGCCGGCTGGTGGACGCGAGCCAGGCGGGCGGATGAGCGGCGTCGCTTTCCTGGAAGGGGCGCTGGCCCCCTGGATGACGGGCCCCGCCTGGGCGCGGTTGGAAACCAACGCGGCAGGCCGGCGTGTGCCCCTGCTGGTGAACGGAGAACCGCGCGAGCCCTTCGGCGGCGTGGCCGCGCGCGCGCCGCACGGCAGGCGGGACGCCCCGCCCATCCGCTCGGCGCGCGACTACCCCGCGCGCGGGGACAAACGGCTGCCGGACCTGGTGAACGCGCTGGCCGAGGCTGGCCTGCGCGACGGCATGACGCTCTCCACGCACCACCACTTCCGGGACGGCGACCGCGTGGCGCTCATGGCGCTCCGGGCGGCCGAGACACTCGGCGTGCGCGGCCTGCGTTGGTTCCCGAGCGCCTCCTTTCCCGTGCACGCCCCCGTGATCGAGCTGATGGAGCGCGGCGTGGTGCACCACATCGAGGGGAGCATGAACGGGCCGCTGGGGGACCACGCCTCGGCGGGGCGCATGGCGGGACTCGGCGTGCTACGCTCCCATGGCGGCCGCTGGCAGGCCATCCAGGACGGTGACGTACACGTGGACGTGGCCGTTATCGCCGCGCCCACGGCGGACGCCTTCGGCAACGCCAACGGCGTGCACGGCCCCTCGGCGTGCGGATCGCTCAACTTCGCGCTGGCCGACGCGCTGCACGCGGACCGCGTCATCGTGGTAACGGACAACCTGGTGCCCTTCCCCTGCGTGCCGTGGCAGATCCAGGGCAACCACGTGGACTTCGTGGTGGAGGTGGGGTGCGTGGGGGATCCGGAGCGCATCGTCTCGGGCACCACGCGCATCACCCGGAGCCCGGACCGGCTGCTCATCGCCGAGTACGTGGCGCGCTTCGTCCGGGACGCCGGCATCATGCGGGACGGCTTCTCCTTTCAGGCGGGCGCCGGCGGCATAGCGCTGGCCTTCGTGCAGTATCTGAAGGGCTTCATGAAGGAGGCGGACGTGCGGGCCCGCTTCGTCCGCGGCGGCTCCACAGGCTACCTGGTAGAGCTGCTCCGCGAAGGGCTCACGGACTACATCCTGGACGGGCAGACCTTCGATCTGGCGGGTGTGCAGTCCATGGCGGAGGACCCGCGCCACGTGGCCACCTCCCCGTTCACCTCCTACAACTACCACGGCAAGGGCAACATCGCTTCCATGGTGGACGCCGTGGTGCTGGGCGCCACCGAGGTGGACGTGGGCTTCAACGCCAACGTGGTCACGCACAGTGACGGCCGCCTGCTGCACGGCATCGGCGGCTGGCAGGACTGCCTCTTTGCCGGCTGCACCATAATGGCCGTGCCCTCCTACCGCGACCGCATCCCCGTGCTGCTGGACCGCGTCACCACGCTGACGGGCCCCGGCGAGCTGGTGGACGTGGTGGTCACCGAGCGCGGCATTGCCGTGAACCCGCGCCGCACGGACCTGCTCCACGCCGTACGGGACAGCAGCCTGCCCATCCGCCCCATCGAGGAGCTCAAGGCGGAGGTGGAGCGGCTGGTGGGCGGCTCACCCGAACCGCCCCGGGTGACGGAGCGGCCGGTGGCCATCGTCAACTGGGTGGACGGCACCGTGCTGGACACGGTCTGGCAGGTGGAGGACTAGCGAGCAGGAACGTCTTCACGCGGCGGCCGCCATGCGCCGCCGCCACGCAGGGAGGTAGGGATGCTGACCATCCGGCTGGACCCCGGACGCCTGTCCACGGACGAGCTCACCAACCTGGGCCGGGCGCTACGGCAGCGCTGCGCCGCCTGCATCGAGGCCGACGTGCCCGACGCCTGCCGCCACGAGGGGGACGTGCGCGCGGTGCTGGACCTGGTGGCCGACGCCGTGGAACGCGAGGCGCACCAGCGGCGGCGGCGGCGCGCCGCCGAGAGCCTGGCGGTGGACCCGGCCAGCGGGGAGTGGGGCGCGGGGGCGTAAGGCAGCGGGCGTGAGGCGACCGGGCGTGAGGCGGCGCCGGGCGTGATCAACCCGCGGTCCAGTTCTCCACCACCAGGCCAGGCACCCGCTCGAACTCCCGCACGTTGGCGGTTGCCAGGCTCAGTGAATGTGCCACGGCCGTGGCAGCCAGCCAGAGATCGTGCGCACCGATCATGCGGCCCTGACCGGCCAACTGCGCCCAGAGCTCGGCATGCAGCCGGGCGGTGGCCAGGTCGATCGACAGCAGCGGAAAGCGCGCCAACACGCCTTCCACGAACGCTGTACGCCGGGCCCGCATGCCGCTGTCGGCTGCCCAATGGACGCCGTACAGGAGCTCACTCGCGGTGATGACCGACAGGTAGAACGGTTCGTCTTCCCGCCCCGCGATGCGGGCGCCCACATCCACACCGCCTCGCTCCCAGGCAATGGGAACGGTTGCGTCGATCAGGACGCCCATGGATCCCTCGGCTCCCGCCGCTCCAACTCACAACGTGCCCGCTCCAGGTCCTGGCTGAAGTCCTCGGCCGCCTCGGACTCGAGTCGCGGCAGGGCCGCCAGGATCTGCTGCAGGTCACCCAGCCGGGCGCCGGCCGTCACGCCGGCAAGCTCCGCCACGGGCTTGCCGCCACGAAGCAGGGTGAAGCGCTCGCCCCGATAGACCACGCGGTTGATGTAGTCGGAGAAATTGCGCAGCACGTCGGTGACGGAAATCTCGATAGTCATACAATCAATTTCTATGATAATCATGCTCCACGCAAGGGACTCGCATTGGCATTCCGCCCCGATTAGGTGCCGCCACGACGCGCCCGCCATGTGTATCACTTGACATATACACCCCTTCGCCTTAGTGTATTATGAAAGTAATGCACCCAACGCGGAGCGAAGCGGTTGCTGATCGTTCTCGACAGCCAGAGTGGCATGCCGGTGTACCGGCAGATCATCGAGCAGGTGCGGTTCCAGGTGGCCGCGGGGCTGCTCGAGCCGGGCACGGAGCTGCCGTCCACGCGCTCCCTGTCGCAGGAGCTCGGCGTCAATCCCATGACGGTGAGCAAGGCGTACGGGCTGCTGGAGGAGGCGGGCCTGGTGGTGCGGCGGCCGGGGCTGCCGCTGGTGGTGGCGGAGCGCCCCGCCAGCGCCGAGGTCGAGGCCAGGACCGCGCAGCTGGCGGCGCTCCTGGAGCCGGTGGCCGTTGCGGCGCGGCAGCTCGGCGTGGACAACGACACGGCACTGGGGCTGTTTCGTCGGCTCCTGAAGGAAATCGCGCGCCACGAGGAGACACGCGCATGAACATGATCGAGTTGCAGGGGGTCACGAAGCGCTTCCAGGACACGATGGCGCTGGCGGATGTCACGGTGGCCGTGCCGCGCAATGCCATCGTTGGGCTGATCGGCCGCAACGGCAGCGGTAAGAGCACGCTGCTGCGCCATGTCACCGGCCTCCTGCTGCCGGACTCCGGGACGTGTGTGACCCTGGGCGTGCCAGCGGACAGGCTCGGGCGCGCCGAATTGGCGCGGATCGGCGCCGTGGACCAGCACGCCGGCTTCGTGGAGTGGATGCGGGCGGAGCAGCTGATTCGCTACGTGTCATCTTTCTACGAGCGGTGGGACGGGGAACTGGAGCGAGCGCTGATGGACATGCTCGAGGTGAACCCGAGCGCGCGCGTGGGCGCCCTGTCGCCGGGCAACGTGCAGCGTCTGGCGCTGGTGCTGGCGGTGTGTCATCACCCCGAGCTCCTGCTGCTGGACGAGCCGCTGAGCGACCTGGATCCCGTGGCCCGTCAGACCGTGATCAGGCTGGTGCTCGAGCGCTTCAGCAGTGACGACATCACCATCGTCATCTCCTCGCACATGCTGCGCGACATCGAACCCGTGGTGAGCCGCATCGTGTGTCTCCACCACGGCCGGGTAGTGGCCGACGAGGACAGCGACGCGCTCCGTGAGAGCTTCGCCGAATGGCTCGTCACCTCGCGCGCCGGCGGCCTGCCGGACAGCTACGCCGAGCCCTTCGTCCTATCCGCACAGGGAGACGGCCACAGGGCGCGCCTGCTGGTGCGGGACACTTCCCCTGCCGAAGCCGCGCGCTTCGAGGCGGCGCACAACGCCGCGATCGAGGCCCGCCCCCTCACGCTGGAGCAGATCTTTCCGCTCCTGACGGGCCCCGCCAGGCCACGGGCGGCGGGTCCCGCGGCGGAGGCACGCACGGGTGCACGCCGATGACGTCACTGTACGCAACGTTGCGCCTGGTGTGGCGGCCGCTGACGCTGCTGCAGCTGGCCGTGACCTGGATGATCGTTGCGTTCCTGCTCCAGGTCGTGCCGGACGTGAGCCAGGTCGTCCCGGTGCTCCATGCCCTGTGGGCCGGCACCGCCACGCCCGGCATGGTGAAGGCTTTCTGGGTGGTGCTGACCATCGCGCCAGCGGGGATCGGCCTCATCGTGGCAATGGCCCGCATCGACCTCCAGCACACCACCCTGGCCTGGCACCTGCCCGATGCGCGGCGCCGCCTGCTCACCGGCACCCTGGCATGCGCGGCCGCCGTAGCGCTCGTTCTCACTCCGGTGATGACGCGCAACGCGGCGCCCGGCGCCACGTTGGCCGCGTTCACCCTGGCGGCCTATGCGTTCCTGCTGCCGGGCTTCGTCTTCGACGTCGTGGTCCCGCGGCCGGCACGGGTGCTGATGGCGCTACCGTTCACGGCCATGGTCGGCTGGCCAGGCTCCACCGCGGCATTGGCGCACCAGCATCCGTTCGTGGTGGGCGCCCTCGGCGCTGCGCTGGCCGGCCTGCTATTGCCGGCCATCGCCTCCCCGGGCCTGGCTCGGCTGCGGCCCTTTCGCTGGTCCGGCCTGCGCAGGTCGTCATCCCGTTCGCAATACTGGGAGAGCCGCAAGGGAGCGCGGCGCGCGTGGGGCCAGTCGCTCGCGAGCGACCGGCTGGTGCCGTGGCTGCGCGCCGCCGCACACGAGGCCGAGGTGCGCTTCCCCCTGGCGCACGTGGCACACGCCGCCCTCGCGGTACTGGTGACACGTCTGATCGACCAGCCGATCCTGCTGCCGATCCTGGCCGGTAGCTTCCTCATGAAGTCCGGCCTTCAGCTGCGCACCCGCATGGCCTATCCGCTGTCCCGGCTGCGCCGGGCGGAGCTGGCGTACGCCGGCGCCGCGATCGAAGCGGTGACGTATTTCGTCAGCCTCGGCGTCCTGCTGTACGTCACGACGCTGGTGTCGGTGCCCCGCCTGCCGACCGTGGACTGGGAGCCATCCACCGGTTGGGACATGGTCCTCGTGTGGGGATGCTCCATTGCGCTGGTGCCGGTCGCGCAGTGGCGCGCTCTCCGCTGGCCCGATGAGATCAGGACGCGGGCGCCCGGCCCGTGGATGCTCGGGCCCATCGCGCAGTTCCTGGTCTACGGAGCGCTTGTGCTGGTCAGTGCGTCGGTGCTGAACCGATCCGCGCGTGTGGCCGGAGACCTCGGCACGGCGCTGATGGCCATGGGCGCCCTGCTGCTCGTGGCGCAGGTCACGTTCGCCGCAGCCGTCTACGCGCGTTTCACCCGGAGTGATCTGTTGGGACCGCAGGGCAATCGTTGAAGCCGCGCCTGACCGGGGCCCCGCGGCGTGAGGCAGACGTCCCGCTACGGGCATGTCCCGCGCGCGGGGGCCGGCATCTTGCAAAGACCGATGTCGACCTCCTCCCACAGGACCCCAAGGATGAGCGTGTCCAACGAATGCCCCCTGGCGGAAATTCTAGCCCAGCAGCTGCGTGACCAGCGCGAGCAACTCGTCGGCCGCTGGCTGGAGCGCATCGCGGACCGCGTGACGCTGGACCCCGGTCAGATCTTTCCCACCCGGGACATCCTGGACCACGTGCCGCTCCTGATCGAGGGGATCGCCGACTACCTGGAAGACCCCGCGGACGAGATCACCGCCGACGCTTTCGTGGTGGCGAAGGCCATGGAGCTGGGGGAGATGCGGCACGCCCAGGGATTCGACGCCTACCAGATCCTCAAGGAGTACGAGATCCTGGGCGGCGTCCTGTACGATTTCCTGATTCGCACCGTGGATGGCATCGACGAACCGTGCACCCGGGGTGAGCTACTCATCTGCGGGCATCGGCTCTTCCGTTCCATCGTGGTGATCCAGCAGTTCACCACCACGCGCTACCTGGACATCGCGGACGAGCGCGTGCAGGAGCGCGAGGAACGACTGCGCGGCTTCAATCGCGCCGTGTCCCACGAGATGAAGAACAGGATCGGCGCGGCGATGGGCGCGTCGGCCATGCTGCGGGACAAGGGCATGGGCAGCAGCCCGGACCAGCTCGAGCGCCTGCTGGAGGTGGTCACGTCGAACGTGGACGCCATGCATGTCACGCTGGAGCAGCTTACGGAGCTCTCGCGCCTGGATCCGGATAAGACCCAGTCCCGGAACATCCTGCTCCACGACGCCGCCGCGGAGGTAAAGCGGCAGCTCCGTGAGTTAGCCGAGGGCCGGGGCGTCCGCGTGGAACTGGCGGACGATCTGCCGCCGGTGGAGGTGCCCGCCGCCGCCACCGAACTGGCGCTGAGCAACTACATCTCCAACGCCATCAAGTACCGGGACCCCGATGAGGCCGGCTGCCTGGTGCGGGTGGAGGCGGGGATGGACGGTGACAGCAGCCTCGAGGTGCGGGTCGTCGACAACGGCATGGGCGTGCCCGAGCCACTGCGGGACCAACTCTTCGAGCGCTACTTCCGCTCGCACGGCGCCACGGTAACGGGCGAGGAGGGAACCGGGCTCGGCCTCTCGCTCGTGCGGGACAACATCCAGGCGCTCGGGGGCCGTGTGTGGGCCGAATTCCCGGGCAAGGGGTCGGTCTTCGGATTCTCGATCCCGTGCGAGCCGGATGCCGAGAAGGACCCCGATGCCGAACCGGAGGAGGAGGCCGGCTGAACCTGCGCGCCCCCCGGGTCGCCGCACTCGCCGCACTCGCCGCACTCGCCGCACCCGCCGCACCCGCCGCACCCGCCGGATCGCCGGATCGCCGGATCGCCGGATCGCCGGATCGCCGGATCGCCGGATCGCCGGATCGCCGGGCCGCCGGATCGCCGGATCGCCGGATCGCCGGGCCGCCGGATCGCCGGGCCGCCGGATCGCCGGGCCGCCGTGACCGCCGATTCGCCGGATCGCCGCCATGCCCCCGTGTCACGAAACGCACACGCGTGGGGTCCGGTTCATGCGCGTGGGCCGCTAGTGGCAATAATTGCAGTGGATGCCGCACGGGCGTACGCCGCCTGCGCGCGTGCGGGTCTGACCGCACTATTTGTGGTGAATCGCGCACGCGCGGCCGCTGACCCCCGCGCGTGCGCGTCCTACGACACACCATCGCCTCGGCATAACCCCGCCGGCAGCGACCACTCTCGACCCCGCGATTCGTCGCTAGCGCGTACCCCCGCCAGGGCCGGATCCTGGCGGGGGCGTGTCGTGCGTGCGAAGCCGATGTGGTTCAGCCTTCATGCTCGGCGCTCCGCTGCACGACCTGCACCTGCAGCTCGATCGCGATGCTGTTGCTCACCAGCACGCCGCCGGTCTCCAGCGCCTGGTTCCAGGTGAGTCCGAAGTCCCGGCGGTCCACCTCGGCGGTGGCGCTGAAGCCGGCCCGGCGGCCGCCCCAGGGGTCCTGCCCGGTACCCTCGACCTGCGCTTGAAGCACCACCTCCCGGGTCTCCCCCCGGATGGTCAGATCTCCCACCACCCTGAAAGTGTCACCCGTCTCCAGGTGCGCACCCTCGATCCGCTTGCTGCGGAAGGTGATCTCCGGGTGCTCGTCCACGTGGAGGAAGTCCTCGGAACGGAGGTGCGCGTCCCGGTCCTCGCTGCGGGTGTCGATGCTGGCGGTGGCGATCCTCACCTCCACTTCCGAGGCCTCCGGACGCTCCTCGTCGATGATGAGTTGGCCCTCCACCCCTGCGAACCGGCCCCGCACGCGTGTGATCATCATGTGCCTGGCCGAAAACTCCACCTGCGTATGCGCCGGGTCGATCGTCCACGTTGTCCTGGTCGTCTGCGTCTGCGTGCTCACTTGATCCTCCATGTGTTGGTTGGTCCTCCGTTGCTTCGGCCGATTCTTCGGGCTCGACCAGGCCATCCGATAAATCTTGATTCCAATATTCTTGGATTCGAGGTATTTAGACACAGTGAGCCGCGGTTCAGGCTTTCCTTCACTCAAGCGACCCGGCGTAGTCCGCCTACCGGCGCTCCGCCGCCGCGTCCCTCAGCCGCCGCTTCCTTCCGCCGCTTCCTTCCGCCGCTTCCTTCTGCCGCTTCCTTCTGCCGCTTCCTTCTGCCGCTTCCTGCGTCGCCGCATCCCGCCGCCGCCGCTTCCCGTCGCTGACCGGTTCCGCCCCTCGATCCGGCCGACTCATATCCCGGCGCTTCCGGCCTTCCTCGGCCCCGTGGGCAGCGCCGCCGCGGCCTGGCCCAGCTTGCGGAGCAGATGGGTGGCCGTGTCCTGCTGCGCCGCGTCCAGACCCGCAAGCGCACGTTCGATCTGCTCGGCGTGTTTCGGAAACCGGCTGTCCATCAACGCTTGCCCCTCCTCCGTGAGTGCTACGTAGCGGGCCCGCCTGTCCTCGGCGCATGGCCGCCGCTCCACCAGGCCCTTCTTCTCGAGCTGATCCACCACGTAGGTCATCCCGCCGCTGGACATCAGCACCTTCTCCTGCAGCCCGCCTATGAGCAGAGGACCCTTGTGGTAGAGGGCCTCCAGCGCCGCGAACTCCATCGACGACAGCCCACTCCGCTGGATGTCCGCCCGGCTGTGCTCGGCAACGGCCGCGAACGCACGATTGAGCACCACCCAGAGCTTGAGCGCCCGGTCCCGGCTGGTTTTGTCCATTTAAGGAAACCCCAATCTATCTTGATCCAAAGTATCTTCACTCCAAGATATATGCGACGGGGGTCGCTGTCAATAGGCGCGCACGCCACCGGGGTGGAAAGCGACTTCGGGCGCGCTGGAGCGGGCGGCTGGCGCCGCAATCGCCGGCCGGTCATGTCGGGCGCACCCGCCGGGTCGCCGGGTCGCCGGGTCGCCGGGTCGCCGTGCCGCCGTGCCGCCGTGCCGCCGTGCCGGCGGGTCACGGAAGTCGCCTGCCGCCGTGCCCCCTGTTGCGAAGCGCGCACTCGCAGGGTGCGGTTCACACGGTTGGGGCGCTGACCGCAATAGTCGCCGCATATGCCGCACGGGCCGTACGCCGCCTGCGCGCGTGCGGGTCTGACCGCACTATTTGCGGTAATTCGCGCACGCGCGGATGGCGACCCCCGCGCGTGCGCGTCCTACCACACACCATGGCCTCGGCATGGCCCCGCCCGCAGCCGACCAAACTCGACCCCGCGAATCGCCGCCAGCGCGTCCCTGCACGCCACGCCATCCCGGGCCGCCCGCAGCCGACCATGAAGCCGCCCGCGAATTCCCGCGGCCGTATCCGGAGGCACACACTCCACGCCACCCGCTATCTTGTCCCCATGCCAGCCCTGGACCGCACCACCATGCTACGCGCCTTCTACGCGCGCGACGCCGCCTACGACGGCCGCTTCCTCACGGGCGTGGTGACCACGGGCATCTACTGCATTGCCTCGTGCGCGGCGCGCAAGCCGAACGAGGAGAACGTGCGCTTCTTCAGCTCGGAGGACGAGGCACGCACGGCGGGGCTCAGGCCGTGCCGCCGCTGCCGGCCGGACCGTTTCCTCAAGGGCGTGGATCCCGAGTTGGACGCCCTGGAGCGGTTGGTGCACGAGGTCCGTACGCGCCCGGAGCGCTTTGCCGATGCGCGGGCGCTGGCCACGCGCCTGGGCGTGGGCGCCACCAAGCTGAACGACCTGCTCCGCCACCACTACCACACCACGCCCGCGCTGCTGCTCACCGGCGCCCGCGTGGAGGCCGCCCGCCGCACGCTCGCCAGCGGCAAGGGTCGACCGCTGGACGCCGCCTTCGCGGCCGGCTTCGAGAGCGCCAGCGCCTTCCACGAGCAGTTCCGCCGCCGCCTGTGCATGACCCCCGCGGCGTACGCCGCCCTCACGGAAGCGCGCAGCTTCACGCTCACCCTGCCGCAGCGCTACCACCCGCGCTACGCGCTCCGCGTCATGGCCCGCGATCCGGAGGGCCGGGCCGAGGGCCACGACGGCCGCCACGCCTTCAAGGCATTGCACCTGGCGCACGGACCGGCCGTCCTGCACTTCGAGTTCGCCGCCGCCGCGGTGCACGTGCGGATCGAGGCGCCGCGCCCGCTCGGTCCCGAGGATGTGCGCGACGCGCACCGGGTGAGCCTGCGCGTGCTCGGCCTGGCGCACGACCCCACCGCCTTCGAGCGCCGCGGCCGCACCGTGCCCGACATTGCCCGCCTCACGGCCGCGCACCGCGGGCTCCGCCAGCCGCGCACCGCCCGCGTCTTCGAGGCGCTCATCTGGTCCATCGTGGGCCAGCAGGTGAACCTGGCCTTTGCCGCCGCGCTCCGGAGCACGCTCATCCGTCTTTCAAGCGACGACGCCGGCGCCGGGCACCGCGCGCACCCCACGCCCGCGGCCGTGGCCGCGCTCGACTACGCCGACCTCACCGCGCACCGCTTCTCCCGTCGCAAGGCCGAGTACCTGATCGACGCCGCGCGGGCCGTGCTCGCCGGCGCGCTGCCGCTGGACGCCATGCCGGAGGGCCCGGCCAGCACGGCCGAGCGCACGCTGCTGGACGTGCGCGGCATCGGCCCCTGGTCGGCGCACTACGTCATGATGCGCGGCTGCGGCTTTCCGGACTGCGTGCCCGTGGGAGACACCGGCCTCACGGAGGCGCTGCGCGTCTTCCACGGCATGGAAGAGCGGCCCAACGCGCAGCAGACGATCGAGTTGATGGCACCGTTCCGCCCGTGGCGCTCGCTGGCCACGGCCCACCTGTGGAGGAGTCTGGGAGATGCTACCGGAGAAGGCTGACGTCATGATCGTGGACCAGCAGGCGCGCGCCGCCGCGCCGCACCCCACGGGCCGCGCGAGCGGCCCTCCCGCAGCGGATGGCCGCCGTCCCACGCCACGCCTGCATGCGGCCGTGCTCGACACACCGGTGGGGACCCTTGCGGCCGTCGTGAGCGCCAAGGGCGCGGCCACGCACCTCCTCTTCGACGGGGATCGCAGCCACGCGGAGCTGGAGGCGGCGCTCGGAGCCGGGCCGGGGGACGTCGCCTGGAACACGGGCCGTTGTGAGCCGCTGCTCGCGCAGCTGCGGGAGTATTTCACGGGCGAGCGCCGCACGTTCGACCATCCGCTGGCGCCGGAGGGAAGCGCGTTCGAGCGGCGGGTGTGGGCGGCGCTGGCGGAGATCCCTTACGGGCGGACGCTGAGCTACGGGGCGCTGGCCCGGCGGCTGGGAGACGCCAACCTGTCGCGGGCGGTGGGGCGCGCCAACGGCGCCAACCCCCTGCCCATCGTGGTGCCGTGCCACCGGGTCATCGGCGCCAGCGGGAAGCTCGTGGGCTACGGCGGTGAATTGTGGCGCAAGGAAGCGCTGCTGCGGCTGGAGGGCGCGCTACTGCTGTGAGGACGCCAACCACCCGGCGCTCAAAAAAGGGAGGCGGGCGCCCTGAACCGGTTTAGATCAATACCCACGGCGCCGGCCAGGAACGCAGCCTGCTCCAGAAAGGCAGCACGTTCGAGTTCGTGACCCGCTTCGTACCACAGCAGCTTCTTGGGCTGGGCCGCCTCCGTATAGAGCCGGTGCGCCTCGGGCGGCAGCACGGCCCGGTCGTAAAGGCCGGCCTGGATGAGCACCGACGTGCGTCGGGCCCGGCCCAGCCAGCGCTCCGCCTCGAGCGGCTCCATCATTTCCAGCCACCGCGCGCGCTGGTGCTCATCCAGGGCGCGGCCCGCTAGCACGAACAGGTAACCGGTATCGTCCCAGTGCGACCGCAGCAGGGACGCCAGCCCCCCCGTGGGCGCCATGAGCACCGCGGCCGCCAGGCGCGGCTCCACGCTGGCCAGCAGCGCGCCGACCCAGCCGCCGTAGCTGAAGCCCACGAAGGCCATGCGCTCGGGGTCCACCTCGGGCAGCGCCTGCAGCATGTCCAGGGCGCGCCGCTGCTCGTGCACCAGCTGAACCACCAGCGTGCTGTCGTGCACATCGAAGTGCGGTGCGGTCAGCTGGCCCGGCTCCGTGTCGGTCAGGTTGCCCGGGCGGTTGAACGGCGCCGAGATGCTGAGCACGAACACGCCGGCGCGCGCGTACGCGGCCGCGAGTCGGTCCAGCGAGCCCGCGTCGCCCGGCATGCCGTGCTGCATGAGCAGCGCTGGCGAGCCGGCTACGACCAGTGGACCCGCCGGGCGATAGAGGTAGGCCGGCACGCGACCGCCCATGGGGCTCTCGAAGCTCACCACCTGGACGATGAAGCCGTCCATCGCGCGCTCCCCCTCGATGTCCAGTGCGGATGCGCTGGGGGCCGCATGCTCGAAAGGTCCCGGACCGCGCCAGCCCGGCATGCGGGCACAGCCGCTTGCCATCACGAGCACGGCCAGCAGGGCGCCGCAGCCGGCCGCACGCGGGAGCCACGCGTGCCGCCCGGGACCGCGGTCAGGCTCTGTGGCTCGAGTGCGCTGGTTCATGGCTCGCTCGGAGTGGGGTCAGGAAGCCGTCCGGAATGAATATATGCTACGCCGAACAAGTGGGGCACGGCCATTGCAAACCGCCTCACCCCACAACCTCAAATGAGGTCCTATCCACGCGAGGAGCTCGGCATCATGCGTACACTTACTTCCGTTCTGTCCCTGGTCATCCTTTTCTCCGTGGCCGGGGAGCTGCAGGCCCAGCAGACCTACACGCCGGACGTCACCAGCGAACTCTGGACCATGGCCGCGGCGGCGGCGCCCGCCGACCAGGACCGGCAGGTGGTCGAGGATTTCCTGAACCGCGCCGACGTGAGTGAGGCCGCCGCCACGCACGGCCTGGACCTGGACCGGGTGCGGGCCGCGCTGAGCACGCTCGGGGCGGGCGCCGTTGCGGACCTGGCGCGCCGCGTGGAGGGCATGGAGGATTCCGATCAGGTGGGCGGCAACACCATCGTGATCTCGACCACGGCCATCATCATCGGACTGCTGATACTGATACTTCTGCTCAAGTGATCGCGGCCGGCCTCGCGGTCCTCGCGGGCCTGCTGGGCTCCGGGGGGGCAGTTCCTCCCGGGGTCCACGGGTTCGTGGATGACACCCTCCGGAGCGCGGCGCTCGAGGTGCCTTTCGTGGCGCAGGGCCCGCTCCTGTGCGGTGGCGCCGCGGCGGCCATGGTGGAGCGGTACTGGGGCGCCCGGGGCGTGTATGGGCATGACTTCCGCCATCTGGTCCGCGAGGCGGAAGGGGGGATCCGCACGTCCGAGCTGGCGGCCGCCATGCGGGAGCGGGGCTACACGGTAGCCGTCTCCAGCCGCGAGCCGGAGCGGGCCCTGGCCGCCCTGGCGGACGGCGTGCCACCCATCCTGCTCCTCGAATCGGGGGCCACCCGCCTCCATTACGTGGTCCTGGTGGCCGTGGAGGACGACCGGGTCTGGATCCACGATCCGAATTTCGGGCCGCGGCGTGAGCTGGACCGGAATGAACTGCTCCGCAGGTGGGAGGCGTCCGGCTACTGGGCGCTGTTCCTGGCCCCGTCCGCCGCCACCCTGGCCCCGTCCGCCAAAGCCTCGGCGCCGCCACCGGACCCACAGCAGACGGCCCCCGGCACCCCCGCAACAGCCCCCAACCCCGCACTCGACCTGGCCATGGAGCGCCTCCGCAGCGGTGACACCAAGGGCGCACGCGCGGCTGCCTGGCCCATAGCAAGCGGCGGCGGCAACCATGCCGATCTGGGGCGCCGCGTCGTGGCCACCAGCTGGTTTCTGGAGGGGGAGCGGGTGCGCGCGCTCGCCGCCTGGAACGAGCTGGGCGAGCCCGCCATCGACCTCGTGCGCATCGACGGCCTGGCGGCCACGCGCTACCACGTGGCATCGGACCGCATGGCCCTGGCGCACGGCGCCATCCTCACCCCCACCGCCCTGGCGCTGGCCGCACGGCGTCTTGCGCAGCTCCCCGCCGTGCAGCAATCCCGCGTCGACTACATGCCTCTCACCGACGGCACCGTGGAAGTGCGGGCCGCCGTGCTCGAGCGGGGCCGTGCGCCCGGCGTCCAGGCGCTGGCGGTGGAGGGCGTCCGCGGCCTCGTGAACCAGCGCATGACGGTGGAGCTCGGCCCCCTGATGGCGGCGGGCGACCGCTGGCGCGCCGCCGCCAGCTGGCGGCCGGCGCAGCGCTTCGTGGGCGGAGCGGTGTCCACGCCGGCACCGCCGCTGCCCGGCGTGGCCACGGTGGGCGTGGAGTGGCGGAGCGAGCGCTTCGCCATACGGGCCGCGGCCCAAGAGGCGGCGGCACCGCCAGTCCGCACCCAGCACCGGCGCCGCGGCTTCCTCGCGCTCCAGGAGTGGATCCACCCGCGCGTGCGCCTGGGGGCCAGCCTGGCCGCCGAGGCCTGGCAGGTGCCGGACTGGCACGTCGACAGCCCGGACGAATCGGTGCGCCTGATGAACGCCGGCCTCGACGCGCGCTGGGTGACCGACGATGACCGATCCTGGCTCAACGCCCGCGGCGACGCCTGGACCGGCGCGGCCCGGACGTTCGGTAGGGCGGGGCTGGAGGCGGGCACCACGATCCCGCGGGGCACGCACCGTGAGTGGCGCCTGCGCGCGGGCGGCACCGCCGCGTCCCCGGACGCCCCCGCCATGCTCTGGCCGGGCGCCGGGACGGGCGACGTGCGCGCACCCCTCCTCCGGGGTCATCGACTGGTCGAAAGCGGCGCGATCGCGGGCCCGGCCTTCGGGCGCGCGCTGCTACACGCCACCGCGGAGCATCGCTTCTTCAGGCGGCTCGGGCCCGCGCGGGCGGGAGTGTCCCTGTTCGCCGATGCGGCCCATGCCCGCTCACGGCTCGGCACCGCCGGGAACGTCACGCTCGTGGATCTGGGCGTGGGCCTGTTCGTGGAGGCGGGCGAGCAGGAGAGCATGGTGAGCCTGGCGTACGGCGCCGACGGCTGGCGGCTGTCGGCCCGGGTCGGTAGAGTAGGCGCCGACGCCAACTCCGACCCCGGCTAGACAAGAGCCGCCCGTGACCAGCTCCGACGAACCTCCCGCCACCCTCGACCCCGCCGACTGGGACGCCCTCCGCTCCCTGGCCCACCGCATGGTGGATGACGCCCTGGACCGCCTGCGGGACATCGGCACCGAGCCCGCCTGGCGCGCCATGCCGGCGGACACTCGCGCCGCTCTTTCAAGCGACGTCCCCCTTCACCCGACCGGCGCCGAGGCCGCCTATCAGGACTTCCTCACCCACGTGCGCCCGTTCGCGCTAAGGCAGATCCATCCGCGCTGGTGGGGCTGGGTGAACGGCAGCGGCACGCCCGTGGGCATGCTCGGCGACCTGCTCACCGCCTCCCTCAACGTGAACGCGGGCGGCTTCGAGGAGGCGGCCAGCCACGTGGAGGACCAGCTCATCGGCTGGCTGGGCGAACTGCTGGACTTCCGCGCACCGGGCGTGCTGGTAAGCGGCGGCTCGGTGGCCAACCTGGTGGCGCTCGCGGCCGCCCGGGAGGCGCGCGGCGGGGGCGCGGCGGCGGCCGACGGCATCCGAGGTCTGCCGCCGCTCACCGTCTACGCCTCCACCGAGACGCACAGCTCCGTGCACAAGGCGGCGGCCACGCTGGGGCTCGGGAGAACGGCCGTGCGCGAGGTGCCGGTGGACGCTGACTTCGCCATCCAGCCGGACGTCCTGGAGGGCATGATCACCGCGGACCGGGCCGCGGGCGCGCGCCCCATCTGCGTGGTGGCCAACGCCGGCACGGTGAACACCGGCGCCTTCGATGACCTGGAGGCGCTGGCGGACCTCTGCCGGCGCGAGGCGCTCTGGCTGCACGTGGACGGCGCCTTCGGCGCGCTGGCGCAGCTCGTCCCGGAGCTCCGCCCCCTCACGCGCGGCATGGCGCGCGCCGACTCGCTGGCCTTCGACCTCCACAAGTGGCTGCACGCCCCCGTGGGCGCCGGCTGCATCCTGATCCGCGACCGCGCGGCGCAGCGCAGCGCCTTCGCCTCGGGCGCCGCCTACCTGGCGCCCTTCACGCGCGGCCCCGCGTCGGGCACCCACGTCTTCGGCGGCGACGGCCCCGAGCTCACCCGCCGTTTCCGCGGGCTCTCCACCTGGTTTGCCCTGAAGGCGCTCGGCGCGGACGCGCACGCGGCGGCCATTGCCGCGGACGTGGCCCATGCCCGCCACCTGGCCGAGCGGGTGGACGCCCACCCCGCCCTCGAGCGCCTGGCGCCCGTGCCGCTGAACATCGTCTGCTTCCGCTACAGGGGTTTAAGCGACGTCCCCGCGCCACCTTCCGGCGCCGCCTCCGCCGGCGCCGCTCCAGCGGACTCCGATGACCCCCGCGGCCTGAACGCCCTCAACCGCGAGCTGCTCATGCGCCTCCAGGAGCGCGGGCTGGCGGTGCCCTCCTCCACGGTGCTGAACGGGCGCTTTGCCCTGCGCGCCTCGTTCACAAACCACCGCACCACGCCGGCGGATGTGGACGCGCTGGTGGCGGCGGTGGTGGCCATCGGAAGTGAACTGGAGAGGGAGGCCTGAGCGGGCTACCGCCGTGGCCATCGGGACCGCCCCGGGCGCCGCGGGGTATCATGTTTCAATCCTGCCAGAATCCCTTCGAACGCCCCCGTGTGGTTCGACCCTCTCCAAAAGAGCGGAGACGCAGCATGGCCAAGGTCAAGATCTTCAAGAAGGACGGCACTCCCACTCCCTTCTACTGGCTCAACCAGGACAGCGTGGACCGCAAGCGCGCGGAGGTCTTCAAGCGTACCAGCGAGGGCATCAAGCGCCTCAAGGGCGTGCGCTTCAACACGGTCTCCAACCGTATGCGCAGGATCTAGCCCGTCGGCACCCAGCACCCCGCGGCCCGTGCGGACCACGCACGGGCCGCGGGCGGGCCGGACCACCACCTCCGCCGCGACTCTCCAGACGGCCGCCCCACCGATCCGCCAGCTCAGACTGACGTGCCGCCCTCCTGCCGTACCCGCTTCCCGCACTGAGCCCTAACTCTCGGTCCTGACAGAATTTCCACCGGCCCCTCCGCGCCCGATCTGGCGCGATACATGCGTTTATGGTGAGCCCGTTGAGAGGCACACCTTACAGGAGGTATAAATGACGGATCGCAAGCATCTTCCCGACGACGTGCGTGACGAGAACCCGGGCGCGGGTGAGCAGGCCGGCGAGGCCGTGGGCGGCATCGGCGGCACGGCCGCGGGCGCGGCCATCGGTTCCGTGGCGGGCCCGATCGGCACGGTCCTCGGCGGCATCGCGGGCGCCGTGGGCGGCTGGTGGGCCGGCGAGAAGGCCGGCCGGGCCGTGGAGGACATGGGCAAGGAAGAGGACCACTACCGCACCCACTACAAGACCACCTCGTCCGAGAACCTGAAGTACGATGACGCCCGGCTGGGCTACGGCGTGGGCCACGTAGCGGGGCACAACCCCGATTACCGCGGCCGCCCGTTCAACGAGGTCGAGCCGGACCTGAAGAGCGGCTGGCAGCAGGACGCCGCGGGCCGGGACTACGAGGAGATGCGCCCGTTCGTCCGCGAGGGCTACGAGCACAGCTCCCGCCGCACCGGCGCCGAGTAAGCGGCTTTCCAACCGCTGAACGCGCGTGGGGCGCGGACCTGCCGGGTCCGCGCCCCACGTCTTTATGCCAGAACCGCCACGCCGCTCAGCCGGTCGGCCGTCCTCCCGGCGCCAGCGCCAGCAGCTCGGGCTGCGTGCGCGCGGCGCGCAGCAGCCGCAACGCTTCCTGCACCTGCGTGTCCTGGACGGCCGCGCGCAGGAAGGCGGCGTCATCGCCGAACGCGAAGCCGGCAATGCGCCGCTCCAGGAGCTGGTCCACGATGCCGTGGCCGGCGTCGAAGAGCGCCCGCTCCACGCTGCCGCCCTTGGCCAGGAAGCGCTCGAAGAGCATGGCCCGCCACGCGGGCAGCACCACGAAGTCCGGCCCCACCCCCTCCTTCAGCTCCAGCGCCACCTCGTGGACGGCAAAGTAGAGCTGGGTGGCCCCGGCGCCCACGGCGCGCATGAGCGCCCGGTCCGGGCCGGTGAGCGTGTCCAGCGCCACGGGGTGGTCGGGGAAGACGCCGCCACCCGCGCACAGGCGCCGCCCCGCGGCGGAGGTGACCGCCAGCTCGGCGGCGCAGTCCGCGGCGTGCGCCGGCACGTGGGCGTCTTCCGCCGCCTCCGCCCCCGCATCCGCCCCCTCCGCGTGCGCCGCCCAGTCACGCTGCAGCGTGCGGCCGCTCGGCGTATACCACTTGCCGGTGGTGAGCTTCAGCGCCCAGCCGGCGTCCAGCCCGAAGACGTCCTGCACCACGCCCTTGCCGAAGCTGCGCTGGCCCACGATCAGGGCGCGGTCGTGGTCCTGGAGCGCGCCCGCCACGATCTCCGAGGCGGAGGCGGTGAAGCGGTCCGTCAGCACCACCACCGGCGCCTCCCCCGCGGCGGCGGAGCGCTCGGAGCGGTACACCTCGGTGGGCTGGCTGCGGTAGACAATGCGCACCACCTCCAGGCCGGCCGGCAGGAAGAGGTCCGCCACGGAGACGGCCTCCGGCAGGCTGCCGCCGCCGTTGCCGCGCAGGTCCAGGACGTACGCGCGGGCGCCCGCGGCGCGCAGGCGCGCCACGCCGGCGGCCAGCTCGGCCGTGGATGCTTCGCTGAAACGCTGGAGCGGCAAGTAGCCGACGTCGCCTTCCATAAGGGTCACGAAGGGGACCGCCGGCTGATGCACGCGGGCGCGCTCGAAGCCGCCGCCGAAGGTGCCGTCCATGCCCGGGCGCGCGAAGGTCACGTCCACCGAGCTGCCCGGCGGCCCGAGCAGCGTATTGGAGGTGCGCTCCACCGACCAGCCCCGGATCGGCTCCCCGGCCACCGCCACGATGCGATCACAGGGCTGCACGCCGCCCCGCTCGGCGGGGGTGTCGGGGAAGACCCGCGTGACGGTGATGACGCCCTGCTGGTCCTCGATCATCATGCCCAGGCCGCCGTAGTCATTGCCGATGGTCTCGCGTGAGAAGGCGGCCAGCTCCTCGGGGGAGTAGAGCGCGGCGTAGGGGTCGTCCAGCTGCTCCACGAAGCCGCGCGCGGCCTTCTCGATGAGCACCTCGCGCGCCAGCGAGTCCACGCCGTCGAAGCTCACGCGCTGCAGCACCTGCTCCAGCAGGCGCGTGCTGGAGGAAGTCTGCGAACGGCCCTGCAGGGCAAAGCCGGTGCTGGCCAGCGCCACCAGAACGGCCACCAGGGACCACGTGACCAGGACGCGTCTGCGCTTCATACCTGCTCCGCTTTCGGGATGAGTAGTTCCATTTCCAGCTCCGGCTCCCATAGACTCCCCGCCAGCATGCGGAAGCCCACCTTCTCGTACGAACGGATGGCCGCCCGGTTCATGGGCCGCACCGAGAGCCACAGGTGGTGCCAGCCCGCGGCGCGGCAGACGTCCAGCGCCACCCCGTGCGCGGCCGTGCCGATGCCGCGGCCGCGGATGGACTGGTGGAGGAAGCTGGCCACCTCCGTGCGGCCGTTCATGGGCACCATCATGACGTGGCCGAGCACGCGGCCGGCCACCTCAACCACCAGATGCCGGCCCTGCGGCAGCACACCGTCCAGCCAGCGCCGCACCGCGTCCACCTTCTCGGGGGGCAGGCCCTGGGCGGCGCGCTTGGGATCGAAATCCTCATACATGGCCTCCAGCCCCACGCGGTCCACCGGCTGGTAGTCCCGCACGATGAAGGGCGTGCCTGTCTTGTCCCGCAGCCACGCACGCACCGGAGGGCTCATCAGAAGCCCAGGTGCCAGCCCGTGAGCAGCGGCAGGACGCGGCTGCGCACGGCGGCCACCGTGCGCTCGTTGGTCTCGTCCACGCTCGCGCGCCGGGGTGAGGCCGGGTAGTCACCGGGCGCGTCCCGCAGACAGCACGGCAGCTCACGGCCGTGCTCCAGGCGCATGGCCTGCAGCCACTCCGCCGGCAGCTCGTCGGGCGGGTGCGCGCCGCACAGCGCCGCCCACACCAGCGTCCAGGCGCGCGGCACCACCTCATAGATGGCGTAACCGCCCCCGCCGGTTGCCACCACCCGGCCCTGGCAGTGCCGCTCGGCCACCTCCACCACCACGCGTGTGAGCTCGTGGTACAGGCCGGTTGTACAACGCAGGTGGGTGAGTGGGTCCACCGCGTGCGCGTCGCAGCCGGCCTGGTAGAGGATCACGTCCGGGCGGAAGGCGTCGGCCAGGGCGGGCACCAGCTCCTCGAACGCGGCACGGTAGGAGGCGTCCTCGGTGTGGGCGTCCAGCGGCACGTTCACCGCGAAGCCGTGGCCGTCCCCCTGGCCCACCTCGTCGATGTAGCCGGTGCCCGGGAAGAGGTAGGTGCCGCTCTCGTGGAAGGAGACGGTAAGCACCTCCGGATCCTCGTAGAAGAGCCACTGCACGCCGTCGCCGTGGTGGGCGTCGATGTCAATGTACATGACGCGCGCGCCGTGGACTTCTTTCATCCAGTGGGCGGCAACGGCCAGGTCATTGTAGACGCAGAAGCCGGCCGCCTCCGCGCGCCGCGCATGGTGCAGCCCGCCCGCCATGGAGTAGGCGCGCCGCGCGCGGCCGCTCATGACCAGTTCGGCGGCCTTCAGCGTGGCGCCCACCGCCAGGCAGGCCGCCTCGTGCATGCCCGCCACCAGCGGCACGTCCTCCGTGCCCAGCCCGAAGCGGCCCAGCTCGGGAGATCGGTCCCCGGCGGAGGCGCGCTTGACCGCGTCGATGAATTCGGGGGCGTGCACGCGCAGGAGGTCCGCGTCCGTGGCGGGCTCCGGCCGCACCATGGGGCGGTGGCCGTTGCCCACCAGGCCCAGGCGGCGGATGAGATCGAGGGTGATCTCCAGGCGACGGGGATTCAGCGGATGCTCGGCGCCGAACCGGTAGCCCGCCAGGACGTCATCCCAGACGAGCGCCGTGATGGAATTGCTCAATGCACGTAACTGGCGCCTACAGGGCCTCCGCCGCGCGCAGCCCGCGCTCGCCGCGCTCCCCGGCCGGCGTGAACACCGGATCCTCCAGCCCCACCGCCGGCCAGCCCACCGTGTAGCCCATGCGGCGCAGCGCCTCCACGAGCGGACCCGGGTTGACCGTCTGCACGTGCATGATGGCCGTGGCGCGGTCCCCGATGGTGGGCGGCACCACCATGCCGGTGATGTTCACCTTCCGCTCGATGCCGATCATGCGCACCACGCGCGCCAGCTCGCCCGGCCGGTTGGGCATGTGGATCTCCAGCCGCGAGGAGGGCTCCCCCACGCCGAAAAGCTCCACGTAGGAGCGCAGGATGTCCGTCTCCGTCAGGATCCCGATCAGGCGGCCGTCCTCCAGCACCGGCAGGCAGCCGATGTGGTGCTGGTAGAGCAGCTTGGCCGCCTCCTCGATGGGCGTGTCCGGCGGCACCGTGATCAGCTCGGTGGTCATCACGTGGCCCACCGTCTTCTCGTCCAGGGCGCGCCGCAGCTCCTCCTGCTCCTCGGCCCAGATGGGCGGCATGGCCATGCGCAGATCGCGGTCACTCACCAGCCCCACCAGGGTGCCGTCATCGAGCACCGGGAGATGCCGGAACTCCTTGGCGCGCAGGAGGTTCAGGGCCTGAGCCAGGGTGGTGTCTGGGGACGCCGTGATCACGTCCCGCGCCATGCGCGCGCGTACAAGCATAAGCGGGTTTCCCGGAGAGAGGATCTGTCGATGCGACGGTTCTGCGGCGGGAGGGCGTCGCAAGGGAACGTAGGTGGGAGGGGTGGCGGTGGTCAAGCGGGCGGGCGGCGGGCTCAGGCGTCGGGGAGCAACTCCCCTACGGGCACTTCGAGGGCGGCCGCGGCGCCATGCGGCTGCCAGCACAGCGTGTCCTCCTGGCCCAGGACCCGGGGCTCGGCGGCGCCATCGGCCAGCGCCCAGCGCTCGAGCGTGCGCGCCGCTGGATCCAGCACCCAGTACTCGGCCACGCCATAGTGCCGGTAGCGCTCCAGCTTGATGCCGCGGTCCCGGTGCGCCGTAGACGGCGAGATGATTTCCACCACGAGGTCGGGCGCGCCCTCCGCTCCCCGGTCGCTCAGCAGATGGAGCCGGTCGGCGGCCATGAAGATGAGGTCCGGCTCGAGGTAGTCACCCTCGGCGAAGAGCACGTCGAAGGGGCCGGAGAGGACCTGACCGAGGTCGTGCGCCCGCACGAACGAATTCAGCAGCGTGATGAGGTTCGTCGCCACCAGCTGATGCCGCAGCCCCGGAGCCGGCGTCACGACCAGCTCCCCCGCAATGACCTCGTAGCGGGTGGTGCCCGACGTGGGGAGGCGGGCAAACTCTGCGTACGTCCAGCGCTGGCGCGTGCTGTGCGCTTCCATGGCATGACCTCCTCCCATCAAAGTAATCCCGCCCCTGCGCCTCAACAATGAAGGCGCATCATGGGCGCGGGAATGGCTGGATGGGACAGGACGGATGACTTGTGTGGATTCCCTGCGAGGCCTACCCTCCCCGTCCCCATCCCGAGGCGGTTCTATGCGACGGTCCCCGCGCCACCTTCTTCCGCTCCTCCTCCTGTGCGCAGCACTTCCCGCGTTCGCGGCGTGCGGCGCCGAAGAGCCCCCTGGGGAGGCGGAAGGCCCGATCACGCGCGTGGCCGACATGGCGGAGGCGTGCGCGGACTGCACGCTGGACACCCGCGTCGTGGCACGGATCGGCACGGCCGAGGGTGACGGTGCCCTGCCGCGCAGCCCCGATGGCATGGCGCGCGATGGCATGGGCCGCTACTGGCTGGTCTATCATCGGCAGACGGCCATGGTGTTCGATGCCGACGGGGCGTTTCTGCAGACCGTGGGGCTGACCGGCGCCGGACCCGGCGAATTCCAGGTCCCCGACCATGCGCTCCGGGTGGCCGATTCCATAGCCATCTTCGACGCCGGGAGCGGCATGCACGTCTACGGTCCCGACCTGGCCTGGGTGCGCACCGCCGCCATGTCGCGGGCGCAGGTGCAGGATGCCACGGTGATGGCCTGGCCCACGACCGTGGCCGTCACCCATTCTCCCCTCCAGGTGCGCTACGGCCCCCGCGCGCTGCTCCTGGACCTCTCCGGCGAGCGGGCCGTGGTGCGGGATACGCTGATCCTCGGCGAGCCATTCGGCCCGATGACATCGGACATGGAGAGCCGGTCCTACCTGGTGGCCGCCGCGGGAGACGGCTCGGTCTGGACCACCGGCGCGGGCACCTACCGGCTCGTGCGACGGGCCGCCGATGGCACCGTCCTGCAGGGCCTCAGGCCGGAATCCAGTTGGCTGCCGGACGGCTCCAGCGGGCTGGGCGGCGGCCCGGGCAACGCCCCGAACGCGCGCATCGCAGACCTCTGGACGGACGACCGGGATCGGGTCTGGGTGCTGGGGCATGTGGCCCGCGAGGACTGGCGCGAGGCCTGGGAAGGACACGCGCTCCCGGAGGGTGGCCGGGGCGCCGTGGCGGCCGTACCCCCCAGCGCCGTGCCCCCACAGCATGCGCGCTATCAGACAATAGTCGACGTGTGGGACCCCGCCGCCGGCCGGCTGCTGGTCAGCCGCCGCTACGACGGCTACGCCAACCAGATGCTGGATGACGGCAGCCTGGTGGTCTACACGGAGGAAGGCGTCGGCTACCCGGTCCTGGAGATCGTGGCGCTTACGCTGGAGGGCGGCGGCTGAGGGCGGGCCACCGGTCGGCGGCAGGCGTCCCGGGCGCGCGTCGGACCACGCTCACGCGTCCGCGCCGGGCAGATCCATCAGCCGGCATCCTGGCCGGGTAGATCCGTCAGCCGGCATCCGCGCCGGGCAGATCCGTCAGCCGGCCTCCGCGCCGGGCAGATCCATCAGCCGGCATCCTGGCCGGGTAGATCCGTCAGCCGCTCCCGCCGGAGCAGCAGCTCGAGCCGATCCTCGAGCTCCACCCGGGACATCTCCTCCGGCATGCGCGGCGCGGGGCAGACCCGCACCTCCCCGGTGCTCTCCTCGCGGTATTCCAGGCGCGCCACCGGCGCTGCGCCGTAACCAGGCGCGTGGCCGGGCACTCCCCGCACGCGCCAGCGGCGCCCCGCCCGGTCCGTGATCATCCGCTCGGCCATCGATGCTCCCTCGCTTCGAGTGCTGCTGTACACAAGATAGCGCGTGGAGCGGGCTGAAAGGTTGGGGTTTTGTCAGGAAACTGTCAGGAAATGATGAAGTTGCTAAACCCGTTCATCCGGATGAAGGGGTAGAGCCAACATCCGAGTCCGACCCGCCGGCGTGTGGTCAAACGCGCACGCGTGGCGTACGGCCGAGCGGTTGCGGCATTAGTGGCGATAATTGCGACGGATGCCGCACGGGCATTTGCCGCCCGCGCGCGTGCGGGTTTTATCGCACTATTTACGACAAATCGAGCAAGCGCGGCTGACTACCCCCGCGCGTGCGGGTCTGATTGGCATAGCACCACCCGCCGCCTCACAGCCGCACCGGCAACCACCCCAACTGCAGATAGAGCGCCAGGCCCGCGTAACTGGCCTCGGCGTTCAGGTTGCCGAAGATCTGCGCCCCGAGCCCCGCCACCGGGAAGACGCGGAGCGCGGCATCCAGCACGATGGGCACGCCCAGGATGATGCAGGTGTCGTCATCGTTCGGGCATGGATCGAACGTGGTGAGCGCCAGGCCCGCGGCCGCGCTCATGTGGCCCATGTACCCCATGCGCGTGCGCCCGTAGAGGAGCCCCAATTCCCCGACGTTCGGGCTGCTGCTGCCGCTCCCCGCTTCCGCGAGCACCAGACCACGCACCGCCAGGTGATGGGGCGAGCGCTGGTAGACAAGCTGACCCATCAAGGCAGCCCCGCTCACGTCCTCCATGCCCCCGCCGCCGCCCAGGCCAACGCCCAGCCAGGCGCGGGCAGGCTGCGTTACGCCCTGGCCGAAGGCAGCGGCCGGGAGCAGCAGTAGCGCTGCCAGCGCGAAGATCAGCGTGTCTTTCCGCATTTTGCACTCCTTCTGCATCAACGGTTAGCGCAGCACGGGTGAGATCCCCGCCGGGCCGGCGCCTGTGCGATCGATCCTGGCCACCGCCAAGCGCGCAGGCAAGGGACTGGGGGCTTTCCCTTGACCCCTGGATGCAAGAGAATTATGATAATTATGATTATGATAATCTCAACCACACATTAACAGCGGAAGAGATGAGTACATTCATCGGTCGCACCCGCGAACTTGCCGCCCTCGAGACGGAACTGGATCGAACGCGGCCGTCGGTAGCGGTCGTCATGGGCCGGCGGAGGGTCGGCAAGTCCCGACTCCTGCTTCAGGCCACGCGGGACCGTCCCACCGTCTATTATCAGGCGACCAGAGTGGCCGCTTCGATGAGCCTGGCTCTGTTCAAGAACGAAGCGGCGCGCCTCGTGGGCGCCGATCCCATCCTGGACTCCGTAAGCGATTGGCTCGCGCTGCTTACCCGGCTCGAGGAGCTCGCCGCGGAGCGCCTGCCGGGCCTCACAGTGCTCCTCGACGAATTCCCCTATCTGTGCGAGGCGGACCCCTCCCTTCCGTCGGTCTTGCAGAAATACACCGATGGTCTGCAAAAGCGCGGCACGGCCATGAACCTCATCCTGTGCGGCTCCAGGATCTCCTTCATGGAAGAGTTACTAGGCGAGAAGAACCCGATGCACGGTCGGCAGACGTTCGAACTGGACCTGGAGCCCCTGCCGTTACGGGATGCCGCCCGCTTCTTTCCTGGCTGGGATGAGGATCAGCGGTTACGCGCCTACGGGATCTTCGGCGGCATACCCTATTACCTCGACCTGTGCGATCCCGGTTCCAGCCTGGAAGCCAACGTACGTGAGCTGGTTCTCTCCACCGGGGCGCCCCTTGCTGACGAACCGAACAACCTCCTCCAGGCCGAGCTGCGCGACGTTACCCGCTATGCCACGATTCTGCGTTCGGTGGCGGAAGGTTGCACCGTGTCCGGGGACATCATCGGGCGCGTGCGTGAGATCCGCGATGCGAGTGCACTTGCGCCCTATGTGCGCAAGCTGCATGACCTCCGCCTGATCCGCATCGTGCGCTCCCTCGATGCCACCGAGCGCGAGCGTGACCGCCGCTACTACCTTGCTGATCCGTTTCTGGCCTTCTGGTACCGCTTCCACTTGCCCAATGCCTCTGCCCTGGGCGCCGGACACGACACCCAGGTGTGGCAGCACGCCATCGAGCCGCGTCTGGATGACTACATGGGCGGCCTCTTCGAGTGGGCCTGCCGCGATCACGTCCGGCTGTTCGGGCAGGAAGTGTTGCCGTCCGCCGCCCGCGAGGTCGGTCAGATCTGGAGCGGGAACTTCGACATCGACGTGGCCGGACAGCTGCTCGACGGAACGCCATTGGCGGGGAAGTGCAAATGGTGGAAGGAGCCCATCGGCGCCAGCGTACTGGCACGCCTGCGCGAGTCCGTAGGGCAATCGCCCTACTTCCGCAACCTGCAGAACGATCCGATCTATCTGCTCTTCTCGCGATCGGGATTCACTCCGGAACTGGAACGCCTCCGGGAGGCGGACGCGTCTATCCGCCTGCTCGGACCCCGCGATCTGCTCGGTTAGCCACCCTGACGCCTATCAGCGCAATCTATTGGTGGGGCTGCCCTCGTCGGGCGGCTCTTGGCTAAGCGTATCATTCCAAGCGGCCTTTTCTCGCGTGAGAACGGCGCACTCCTCGATTCCCAACTGCACGGTGCGCTGAACCTGTGCGTCCTCGAGGCGGACCAGGAGGCGGAGTGGGAACTCCGTGACGATCGGCCGATCCGCCCCACGGGCGAGCGCCTGCCCCACCTGTACTGCGGTCAGACCCGGATCACCCGCTTCGAGGTCGGCCACGAGCGCCCGGAATCGCCCACGTCGCTCCGCCTCGCCTGGGTCCGCCTCACCCGGTGCGTGGTGGTGGAGAATGCAATGCAGGTCGATGAAATCGCGTGGCTCATACCGGTCGCACAGCGCGTGAAGTTTCCCCGCGCACACATCCCGAAATGACGCCACAGGCATTTCTTCATGCGTCGGAAGGGGTGGGGCAAGGTGGAACGGGGACGAGCGGCCAAACTGGACCTTGACGTATTGCCGGTCAGAAGCGGATACCGTTGGGGGCTGGTCCGAGATGACGAACTCTGAGAAGCCCTGATTCGCCGGACCCCGACTCACCACATGGAGGCCCGTCCGTACGAGGTGGTCCTCCACAAAGGCGCGGAAATCACGAGCATCCATGCCCGGTGAGCCGAAGAGATCCAGGTCCTCAGACTGTCGATGCCCGAGGTAGTACGCTGAGAGGGCCGTACCGCCCTCCAACCGCAGATCCAAGGAGCCGTACTGCCTCTCCGCTTCCGCAACCGCCTTCAAGATGCGTGCATGAAGGGGAGACACCACGAGCTGGTGCGCACGGAGAAGGCGGTCCGGCATTACGACTGATCCCGGAGATGTGCGGCGTCGGGTACGACGCGTGAGCCGCTCTGAAGGACGGCACGCCAGAAGGTCCGGACGTGATCGGGGATCGGGAGCGCGTCCAGCCGCTCCTGCAGTACCTCCAGCGGTACCAGCCTGCCGATGACCTCGGCGCGTCCGCGTGTCAGCAAACGCGCCAGCGTCACAGGGTTTTGCACGTCGATTTCGGCATCCGGCTGTGCATCCCAGAACAACTCCGGAAAGTCGCCGTAGCGAAGCGGCGGATTCGGCTGGCCGGTCGCTGGTTCCATGTTCCCTCCCGGGTGGCTTGCGGCGCTCTGCTACAACATACCCTAGCGAGCGGGCAAGGGTGAAATCACTGGCGCTCGAGGCAATTCTGCGGATCATTGCTCAGGGCTGACCGTTGACGAAGATCGCATGGGCTTGCTCCTGCGTTTTCCAGGCGACGACGCCCGGCGAGCTTCCGGGGCGCGCCGGGCGTCGATCGTCCCTGACCTAGCATAACAGGGCCACCATTTCCAACCCATCCAGAGAAATCCCTTGAATTATGAGATATATATACTTATCTTATAGCCAGGTGAGAAATAGGTATACATATCTTGTTTGAGAATCCGCCATGCAATCTGATGAGATCGATCGGGAGCTCACCGCGGCAAACCCGTGGTGGCGTGATCCAGACAATTGGCAGGCGTCGGATGTGCAACTCCGCGGAGCCAGAGAATCCGCTCTGGATTACGACCCCCGGCCTCTCGATGACTTGACCGCCGGCGGCCTCTACATTCTCCGTGGACCCCGCCGCGTAGGAAAATCCACAGCTCTGAAGAAGCTCATTGCGCGCCGCTTGGACGTCGGGACTCCGCCACGGGCAATCCTACACGTTTCTGTAGAGGGGCGCACCGCCCAGGATGTTGTCGATATCGTGCGAAGGGGCGCCACGACCTGGCTTCAGGGAGAGCCAGGGCAGCGCCTGTGGGTGATCGACGAAGTCACCGGCGTGGATGGTCCTTGGCCGGAGAGTATCAAGCGCCTGCGTGATAGCGACCCGTATTTTTCCGCGGACACGGTGATCCTCACGGGCTCCTCCGCCGCGAATTTCGAGGCGGCCCGAAAGCAACTGGCGGGGCGGAGGCACACGGAGCGCAGCGACCGCACCCTGTTCCAGATGGGATTCAGGGACGTCTGCCGAGCCCTTGGCATCGAACTACCAGCCCCTCCATGTCTTGCTCCGGCCAGCCTCGGTGACACGGAAGTCATCAGAGCCGCAGTCGCGGATGTGCGGCCCTGGCTAACGGAACTGATCGAAGCGTGGGATCGATACCTTCTGATCGGAGGCTATCCTCAGGCCGTCGAACTCGAACTCAGCGCACCCGGCACGGCCGGCAACGTGGCATTGCGCGATGCGCTCTGGGACGTAATCCAGGGAGATGCGCTCGCGGATTCCGATCTGACGCCCACCCGGACGCAAAAAATGCTTCGGTCCATCACCGCGTCTCTCGGTTCGCTTTACTCGGTGCAGGGATTGGCCGCCGCCATGAACGTGGGCCACGCAACGGCCGGGGCTCGACTCGATGCTCTTCGGCGCGCGTTCCTGGCCTTTCCGGTCTACAGGGAACAGGGGCTGGCGCCCCGACCGCAATCACAAGCGAAGTGGTATTTTACCGATCCGCGCTTGGCGCGCCTGGCAGCGGAGTTCGGCGCCGGAAGTCCGCCTGACCTGACGGCCGTTTCCGAACAGCAGATTGCGTTGGCGCTGTTGCGGGCATTGGAGGAAGATGCGCCTGGCGCCGCCATACGCCACGATAGCCTCCTGTACTACCGCTCCCGAACCCGGGCCGAGATCGATTTTGTCTCGCCGGCCTTTTCTCAAACCTGCGTAGAATCGAAGTTCGTGGACCGCGCCTGGGGCCGCGCCTTTCAGACCATCGAAGCCTCGGGCAGGCGAACCGGCATCGTAGCGACCCGCGCCGGAACACAGGAGCACGAGGGCGGATGGGCTCTCCCGGCAGCGTTGGTTGCGTTCCTGCTGGGCAGATAGGGGACCCCGACCATGCGCGGCATCCGGTCCTCGGCCGAAGCCCTCGCGGGCGCGCCGTCACCAGTAGTTTTCCTTCGCGCCACGACCTGCCATATCTTAGGGGACTCGCGCTCTTTGGTGGAGGTGAACACCATGTCCGGATCGTGACGATGCCGAACCACTTACATGCGTTGCGCTCGAGACTACAATTGGCTCTGGCAGAGGGCCTTGCTGAGGATCCGCTAGCCCATGCTGAGCAGGTGGCCCAGATCGCGGGCGTGCTCCACGAGGCGTTCGAGCCAGAGGGATTTTCCGCTACGCTCGTGGGAGGCTCGGCGATCGAAATCCATGCCCCGGGAATCTATCTCTCTGGTGACCTGGACTACGTTATCGAGCGAGCCCGGGAGGGCACGAAGCAGATCGACGAGGTCTTCAAGGCCCTCGGGTTCAGGAATCCGGGCGGGCGCCACTGGACCTTCGGGGATCTCTTCATTGAGCAAGTTTCCGGACCCGTAGCCGGGCCCACGGAAGAAGTTCGCGTGGGCCACTCCGTCTTCCGGATCGTAACGAAGGAAGTGGCCCTGCGCGACCGTGTCGTTGGATTCAAGCAGTGGGAATACACAGCGTATGGAGAGCAGGCCCTGGACATGCTCGCCGCCTTTGGCAACGAACTCGACGAGGGCTCGCTACTCCAGGAGTTACGACAAGAGGATTCCCTCGACGCCTTCGAGGCGCTGCGTGACATGGCCAGGTCCGCACGGCCTGTGACGGAAGAGGTCTTGCGCAACCTGCTAGCTGAGCTTCGCCAGGGCGGACCGAAAACGTAGTCTGAGTCGTATCACAAGCGTGGATACGGTTGGAGCGTTGGCACCTGCAGAGGACATGCAATGAAGAGCTCATTACCAGACCTCCGTGAGAAGTGGGCGGAGCGCCTCGAGCGCGTCCGACGCTCACAGGCCAGGACGGACGTTCGTGGCATGACGCGGCCTCCCCGTGATCCGGTCGAGCGAGCATTTCTTCGCCGTATTGGACGGGAAGGCCCTTTCATCGAGGCGGACCAACCCAGGAAGCGCTCGGGACGGCACTCGTGAGGGCCGCAGCCGGTCGTACCAAAAAGCGCCTGCGGCCGTGACTCGCGCACCTCGGCAAAGGAGGCCAGGTCGGCGGCGATGAAGCGGGCGGAGCCCTTGCCCGCGGCGGCGATCTCGGCCACCACGGCGTTGCCGCGCTCGGCGTTCCGGCCGTGCACGATGACGTGCGCGCCGTCGGCGGCCAGGCGGAGCGCCAGCTCGCGGCCGAGCCCGCCGGTGGAGCCGGTGACCAGCGCCACGAACGTGTGCTCCGCCTCCGCGCCGTCCTT
>Ga0214473_10001022_pt1 | contig 37923 bp, 35 predicted proteins | sample RVTome_7_FD_203509 | JGI IMG/M metagenome (GOLD analysis project Ga0214473, IMG submission 203509) | Soil microbial communities from uranium-contaminated site in the Upper Colorado River Basin, Wyoming, United States - RVT98D197 | ecosystem: Environmental > Terrestrial > Soil > Contaminated >...
AAACCGTCCCGGGAGAAGATCTTAATCCCGTTGTCGTAGTAAGGGTTGTGAGAGGCTGAGATGACCACGCCGGCATTGGCCCTCATGCTGGTTGTGATGAAGGCAATGCCAGGGGTGGGAAGGGGTCCGACCAGCCAGACATCCGCTCCCATGGAGCAGATGCCGGAAGCAAGGGCGGTTTCAAGCATGTACCCTGAGAGGCGGGTATCTTTTCCGACCACAATCCGGTGCTGGCCCTTCGCCTCCTTAAAAAGGTGGGCGATGGCCCTGCCAAGCTGCATGGCCAGCTCTCCGGTCATCGGATCTACATTGGCGACCCCTCTGATCCCATCCGTTCCAAAAAGTTTCCGTGTCATTTTAAACTCCGAACTCCTAACTCATAGCTCCGAACTATCTTACCCCTCTGCCATCCTGATCGCATCGGCAACCGCAATCGCCCTCTTTGCCTGAAGGACATCATGAGATCTGATGATATGGGCGCCGTTTAAAACGCCGATGGCAATGCTTGAGAGGGTTCCTTCAAGCCGCCGCTCCGGATGAGAATCAAGGATCTTCCCGATAAAACTTTTTCGGGATGTCCCGAGGAGAATGGGTTTTCCAAGGATCCGGAATTCTGAGAGATGTTTAATAATGAGGAGGTTATGCTCAAGAGTTTTGCCAAAACCAATCCCCGGGTCAACGACTATTTGCTCTGGGTCCACTCCCGCGGATTCCGCTCGCCGAATACCCTCTTTAAGATATGCGATGATTTCAGTAAATAGAGAGTTATAGTGGACATCCTTCTGCATCGTCTCAGGCGTTCCAAGAATGTGCATCAGGACAATGGGAGTATGCTCTTTGGCCGCTACACAGGCAAGTTCGGGGTCAAAGTGTAATCCACTGATATCATTTATTATTTCAGCTCCTGCGTCTATGGCTCTGCGGGCGACTTCTGATTTGTAGGTATCGATTGAGATGGGAACCTCTGCGTCCCTTGAAAGGGCTTCGATCACAGGGAGAACCCGGCGGAGCTCTTCCTTCAGCCCAAGCGGTTTTGAACCGGGCTTCGTCGATTCTCCTCCGATATCAATGATATCCGCTCCCTCTTCAACCATCTTCAAACCATGAGCAATGGCTTTATTTTTATCGAAAAAGAGCCCGCCATCTGAAAAGGAATCCGGGGTGATATTAAGAACTCCCATTAAAAGCGTTCTTTCTCCAAGTCTCAATGTCTGTCGACGACAGCGGAGGGTAAAATGGCTTTTAAAAATATTCTGAAAAGTTTCCTTTAAGGCCTGACCGATTTTTTGAAGATTGGGATAGGAATCCAGTTTTTGAATCAATTTCTCGAATTGTTTATGGCTTCCCATCAGAAGTCCATCCATTGATTGGACACTGCAATCAAGCCCCCTGCCATCCAGCGCGACGTCCCCACCCAGAGAGAGCATCTCCTGTTTGAGGATGTTTGCGGTCCGGGGATCGATTCCTTCAACTTTGAGATTGAAATGGAGGGCTTTCCCTCTCATCAATTCGATGCCGGACGGATCCACCCCCACTGTTTCTATTTGATGGATCGCATCTTTAAGGTCGGTGATATGAAGACATCGAATCAAATTCATTTCTATAAAAAAAGGGTGAGCGGTCCGGGATCAGACTGCCTCATCCTTTATAATCCGTTCGATCTGGTTTCCGTCGAGAACCTCTTTTTCGAGGAGGGCGCTGGCCAACCGATGAAGAGTATCCATATTCCCCTGGATAATCTCTTTCGCTTTTTCGTAACTCTGGGTGACGATCGCCCTGATCTCATTATCGATCAACCGAGCCGTGTCTTCACTATAATCTCGGTGCTGAGCAAACTCTCTTCCCAAGAAGATCTGTTCTTCTTTTTTACCGTAGGCCAAGGGACCAAGATTATCGTTCATTCCCCATTCGCAAACCATTTTCCTGGCAATTTCTGTGGAACGTTCGATGTCATTCCCCGCACCGGTGGTTTGACTGTTCAACACCAATTCTTCTGCAACCCTTCCTCCCATCATGATTGCAATATTGTTCAGCAGGTAGTCTTTTGGATAGGTATGCTTTTCATCAATAGGAAGTTGCTGGGTGATGCCCAAGGCTCGGCCCCTGGGGATGATCGTCACTTTATGGATGGGGTCTGTTCCAGGGATCATCTTAGCCACCAATGTGTGACCCGCTTCGTGATAAGCTGTAATTCTCCGCTCTTCCAGAGGAATGATCATGGATTTCCGTTCCACACCCATCATGACTTTATCCTTAGCCTGTTCCAGGTCAACCATCTCAACCCGTTCCTTTCCCAATCGAGCAGCCAGCAAGGCTGCTTCGTTCACGAGGTTCTCCAGATCAGCCCCGGTAAATCCAGGAGTTCCTCTGGCCAAAAGGGTGAGATTGACATCCTCAGCTAACGGTATCTTTTTAGAGTGGACCTTTATAATTTCCTCTCTTCCCTTCACATCGGGGACAGGCACAACCACTTGACGATCAAAACGGCCAGGCCTTAGCAAGGCAGGGTCTAAGACATCCGGACGGTTTGTCGCAGCGATCAGGATGACCCCTTCGTTCGATTCAAAACCATCCATCTCCACGAGCAACTGGTTCAGGGTCTGTTCCCGTTCATCATGGCCTCCGCCCAATCCTGCTCCCCGATGTCTTCCAACGGCATCGATCTCATCGATGAAGATGATGCAGGGGGCATTTCTCTTCCCCTGAAGGAAGAGGTCGCGGACACGGGAGGCGCCCACTCCGACAAACATCTCAACGAAATCGGAGCCGCTGATGCTGAAGAAGGGAACATCGGCTTCGCCGGCAATCGCTCTTGCCAGGAGGGTCTTTCCAGTTCCAGGAGCGCCGATGAGAAGAACGCCTTTGGGTATTCTCCCTCCCAGCTTGGTGAATCTCTTGGGGTCTCTCAGGAAGTCGATGATCTCCTCAAGTTCATCCTTGGCCTCTTCGATTCCGGCCACATTATCAAAGGTTACTTTATGTTGTTCTTTGGTCAGGATCTTTGCCTTGCTCTTTCCGAAAGAGAGGGCTTTCCCGCCGCCGATCTGCATTTGCCGCATGAAAAAGAGCCAGACACCGATGAGAATAATCATCGGAAACCAGGAGATGAGGATGTTCTGCCAGAGAGGAGTTTCTTCTTCCTTCTTGGCATTGATTGCGATCTTCTTTTCTCTGATGATTTTTATCATCTCAGGGTCTTCGGGCGCATAGGTTTTGAACCGTTTCCCTTCCGCGTCCCTCCAGATAATACTCCTGCCCTTTGTCTCAACATCGAGGACCCGATTACTTTCAACCGCATTGATGAAATCAGAATAATTTTTATCCGCAATTGTCTGGCGTGGTTTGTTGAAGAGGTTAAAGAGGAGAATCATGATGATAATAATGATTGACCAGAAGAGAAGGTTCTTATAGAGGGAATTCAAACTATCCTCCTGCAATGAATTTCGATTCAGACTAACATAATTCCTTTATCAATTCAATATACTGAACCTGGCGGAATGGCCGGAAAAACGAGAAGACATTACCACATACATCACACAACTATTTGTAATTATTTGAGAATTATATGTTTCGGGCAGGAACGCCCCCTTTTTCGCTTGCAAAAAGAGCCAAAAACCTATAAATTCTAATAGAATTCTGGAATAGTGGAATGTTGGAAAAATGGAATGATGGGTTAATCCCCAATATTCCACTGTTCCATTATTCCAGTGTAATACCATATTCGCCGGATAGGTTTCATATGTCGATCGATTTTTTGAAAAGATGCCCGCTTTTTGCTGGATTAAAGGATGAGGATCTGAAGATCGTGAGGGCTATTGCCAGACTCCGTCAGGTCGGGAAAAAGGAGGTTCTCTTCTCCGAGGGTGAAGAGGCAAAGGGGTTCTATGTCATCCTCTCCGGAAAGGTGAAACTCTATAAGATTTCGCCGGAAGGCAAAGAGCAGATCCTCCATGTGGTCTCGGCGCCGGATTCCTTCGCCGAAGCCGCCCTCTTTCTCGAGGGAACTTACCCCGCCTTTGCCGAACCATTGAGCGACAGTCAGCTCCTTTTCATTCCCAAGAGGAATTTTATTCAGTTGATTGAGAAGAATCCTCAGCTCAGCATCAATATGATCGTCTCCCTCTCTCACTATCTGAGGCGGTTTGCTTCTCTGATTGAAGAGCTTTCGCTGAAGGAGGTCTCCTCACGAATTGCAAAGTATCTGATCGATCTCTCCATGAAGTTGTCAAAAGAGGGGAAAAATCCGAAGGAGGTTGAACTCGATCTGAGCAAGACTCAACTGGCCTCAAAACTTGGAACGATCAGCGAAACCCTTTCAAGGACCCTGGCAAAGATGAAGGCGAAGGGAATCATCGATGTGAAGAAGAATAAAATACTAATTCTGAATCGAGAGGCATTGGAGGAGCTGTCTTCAGGGCTGAAAATATGACTAAACCACTTATAGGTGAAGGGGACCATCCCATAATTGCAGGATTATTCTTTTTCCTCTCCCTTCGGTGCCATTCGTTTAATTCGAAATTATTTTCTGATCAATTCCCTTAAACCGCTCCAAACTCCCGACGGAATCCTCAATGTATGAATGTCAGAGGTGCTTTATCAACTTTGTCATGGAAGGTTACAGGAATTTAACAGAGGACAGATTTGTAAAGAGATGACAAATTGTCACTTATTTTTCTCCTGCAATTTCAATAAATTAACAAAAATTTTAAAAAACTTGGACAATATGTGCCATTCTGTTCTGTTACCCTCTCTATAGTCTCCATTAAAATTCCTCTTTAAATTCAATAAATTAAAAAATATTTGCCCGAAAACTCTTTCAGGTATGAAAATTGCTTAATTTATTGTCAAACATTCTAATAAATCCGAAAGGAGATTTGAATGAATTCAATGGTTATTGAACTGGCATCTGCAAATTTCATCACCATTTGTTTGATTTTTTTCGGCGCCTTTGCCGTTTTGCGGATGACTAAAACTTATCTCGAAGGTTAGATATTTTGGGAGGTTCCATATGAATGCAAATCAAGCTTTAAGTATTTATGAAGTTGAAGAGGGAGTGAGAAAGGTTGAAATCAATTCTAAAAGAGTTGCTGAGTTGGTATTGATCTTTACCAATCTATTCTTCGTTGCCTATTTTTTGGGCAGATTGTTACGGATTTTTTAAAACCCTTCCTTCGAATTGAAAGTTTCAATCCCCAGCCTCCTTTAACCTCTAACCCAGAAAGGGCGATCATCTCTGAGATTGAGATGGTCGCCCTTCTTTTTTAAAGTTGAATTTTGAATCGATTTGTTCTATTTGTTAACCATCGGATTATCTTAGTATAACCAGATTGATGAAAATGAAGAGATATCTTGCTGCCTGGTGGAGGCTCTCGAGGGTCCCTTTTCTCTCCGTGGGGATCCTTCCGTTATTCCTGGGATTCATTCTATCATGGCGATGGGGTTACCGAGGCCCTTTGGGGCTCTACCTCCTCGCAACAGTGGCGGTTGTTCTCATCATGTGGATGACCTATTATCTGGGTGAATGGAATGACCTTGAGGGAGATCTCCTCAATCAAGAGTTTAACCGGTTTTCAGGCGGATCAAGAATACTGGTCGAAGGAGTTCTCCCGGCCCGAGTTTCGGTTTTTCTGGGATACGGATGCCTTGCAGGAGGGATCCTCACCGGCCTTTATATCTATCTCCGGTATCAAACCGGTCCCTGGACCCTTATCCTCGGAGGGATAGGCATCTTTTTCGGTTTTTTCTATTCAGGGAGACCCTTCAGATGGGCCTACCGGGGAATAGGAGAGATTCTCATCGGGTTCTGTTACGGCTGGCTTCCGATTGCGACAGGATTTTATCTCTTTGCCGGTTTTTTCAATCATCAAGCCTTTTTGCTTTCTATTCCAGTAGGGTTGTCGATCTTCAATGTGATCCTGATCAATGAGTTTCCGGACGAAGAGGCGGATCGCAACATCGGTAAGAGAAACCTGGTCGTTCGATTCGGAAAGGAGAGGATGACCGATCTCTATATGGGGATCTCCATCCTTGCTGGTCTCTTCTTCATTAAAATTCTGATGATGTTCGGGAAAAGCTCCTGGCTATTTGCCATTTCAGCCATCCCCATCCTTCTCATCCTTTGGAATCTTCTAATGGCCTGGCAAGAGGCATATCGTGAGGCAAAAAGGCTTGAGCTTCTCTGCAGGAATACCCTTTTGGTCAATCTTTCGATGACCATGATCCTCACCCTACAACAGACAATATCCCCTTGACCCTAATTACGACACAGTTGTCGAGGGGAGAGGGAGCATTTCTGATCGGGAGGTAAAATTGGAGGAAATTCAATCCCTTGTTGAGAAAGTAAAATCTGATCTTAAAGAGGGAAGACCGGAAGGCGAGATCGTTCAAGCCCTTCTCCCGGTAATAAAAAACAGACCTGAGATAGCAGGTCAGATGATTGATGGCCTGGCGAACATTTCCCATCTTCAGATTGCCCGTGTCCTTCATCGCCTGCTCGAGATTTCAGGTGACAAGAAAATCCGCAAGGTCATCAAGAGATCGCTCTACCGATTGAAGAGCAAAGGGATAACTGTTGAAGAGGTATTGACGGAAAAGGAAGGTCCGGTCTTCCGGGCTTTGAAGGCAGAACCCCCCAGAGGATTCGGAGGCCCTTTTGACTTTCTCGGTCAGCGATTCCTGATGCTAATTGTTCCCCATATCGGGCGGGGGTTGACCGTGATGCAGGGGATCGTCAGTGATACGGAGGGACTGATAGATTTTTCCGGAGGGGAGATGGCCCGAAAAGGATTCAGAATATTTTTTGAAGAAGTCCAGAAGGGAGGCCCCTTTCCATTGGTGGAGATGGAACCTTCCTATGTGGGATTCCTCTTCGTTCGGGCCAGCCAACTAACCCTTGATAAAGGAAGGACTCCTCCCCAGGAATATCTCCAGTTGAAAAAGGAGATCGAAAGCACCAAGAAAGAGTATGAAGAATCTCTGGCCTATTCCTGCATCCAGGAGGACGAGATTGCAGGGAACGACCGGATTTTAGGAAGAGGAGGCGATCTTCTAAAGACGGACTTATTTAGCGCCTGGAAGATCGGAGAGGAAGAGATCCGGCCCTATGCCGATGAGGTATGGGAGGCGGAGGAATCGAAACTGGTTCTCAATCAGGCCCAGAAAGAGGCCCGGTTTCAGGAGATCTATCAGAGGGCGCTCTCCGACCTCTTCCCGGAAGAGAGGAGGTCTCTTTACCGGAGGAGAATGGAGGAGATGGCCTACTATCTTTTCAAATCAGGAAAAGAGGAGGAGGAGGCAAAAGTTTCTTTAGCGGTTGCTATCGATCTCAAAAAGCCTCCGAATTTGATTCAACCCAATCCTTTCCTCTTTCAACTGGTGGTTAAATCGATCTTCACTCGTCTAAAAGAAGCTTACGAAAAGAAGGTGAAGGAGCCTTCTTTTATTATGAAACCGTAATTCAAATGTGGAATTCGGATTTCGGATTTCGGATTTTATTTCACAATCCGCAATCTGCATTCCGAAATAGGAAGGGAAGCGGAAGGATGAAGAAGTGGCTTTTCATAACAGGAATCATCGCCATTCTAATCGCAGGAGGCTACCTCGTCCTCTCCTTCTATGCTGTGAAATTCATTCAGGCCCAAGTTCAAAAGGCGATTGGACCCGGATTCACCATCACTCAGATCAAGGTCAAGGCAACCCACCTCTCCATCAATGGAATTCGATTTGAGGATCCCCGCACAAAACAGAACTTCCTCCAGATTGAGGAGATGAGGATTTATCCTGATCTTACTTCATTTTTGAAAAAAAGATTGCAAATTCGGGAATTAATGATCTTAAAACCCTCATTCTTTTTCTATCGAACTCGAGAGGGGGTCTTTGTCGGCCCATGGGTATCCATTAAAAAAGAAGAGAAGAGCGAAGAGGCTCCTGGCAAGGAAGAGAAAAAGGAAGGGGAGGCCATTCCTATTAAGATTGACCGTCTCCGGATCGAGAAGGGCTCCATTGATTTTGACGATATGAAGGCGGGTGAGACTCCCGGACAGATCAGATTGAGGGAGGTCGATCTGGAAATAAAGAATATTGGGTATCCTCTTGTCTCCTCCCGATCTCCCATTGAATTGAAAGGAAAGATGAAGTGGAAGGCGAAAGAAGGGGAGATTGTTACGAAGGGGTGGATCGACCTCAAGACCTCGGATATGGAAACCTCTTTAAAAATTCGGGAGGTTGAGTTGAAGGTCTTCGAACCTTATTACCGGAAGAAGGTTTCGGCGGAGATTGAGTCCGGGCATTTGAATATGGACGCCCATATTGCGATAAAGAAGAGGGTGATCGATACTACCGGGAAACTGGAAGTGGCTGATCTTCATGTTAAAGAAGAAGGGACGATCTTTTATATCCCTGCGAAAACCCTTCTCTCTCGCCTAAAGGATAAAGGGAATCGTGTGGAGGTTCAATTTCATGTGAAGGGGAATTTGGATGATCCCCGGTTTAAACTACAGGAAATTTTCCTGATGCGAATTGGAATTGGGCTGGCTGAAGCCATAGGGCTTCCGATCAAAGCAGTGGGGGAAAGTCTCTTCGAAGGTTCGGGAAAAGGGCCTGAAGGGCTTGCGGAAGGGTTGAGGTCGATCGAGGAGCTGCTCAAGAAGAAGGAAAAGAAGAGATGAACCAGACGTTGCAATATCGAACCCGGGCAGGGGTACTTACAAACCCTTGCAATTGCGGATTTTTCGAAAAGGTAGGGTTACGTAGGATTTCACTTTAGGTGAAGTCCTGGTTTTGCATAAAAACGCATGTAGCCAACTTCCAAAGGTGCCGCTGCAAGGCTTTGGGAAAATACCCGCCGCATTGTGCGGCGACTTCCCGGCGAAGCCGCCCAGCACCCCCGCCCGGTTTCGATATTGCTTTTTTGCAACTGATGAGATGAGTTTCCTGAAAGGGTTGAAGGTTCCCTTTTTAAAGTGGGTGGGATAGTGGAGACTGATACGGTGTTGACAAAGAAGAGATCAATTGATATGAATAGCACGACTTCATCGAGGAGGGGTGAATTTGGGAAATTATAAGAAGCGTGTAGTCATCACAGGGATAGGGCCTGTCACACCTGTCGGGATCGGAAAAGAGGCCTACTGGGAGAGTCTGGTTCAAGGGAAATCCTCTTTCAAACGGATCGAGTTTCCAGGTCGCGACATGAGCCAGTACCGGTGCCAGATCGCCGCGCCCATTGAAGGATTCGATCTGGGTCAGTATGTGGAGAGATCGAAGCATTCGAAATATTTTGGGAAGACCTCCCAGTATGCCATTGCTGCGGCGAAGATTGCTCTGGAGGATGCGGGCATCCAATTTGAAAGACATGATGCGGAGACGAAAAACCCCCATGAACAAAAATGTGAATATCAACTGAAGGGGATCGATCCCTTCCACATTGGAGTGATCCTTGGAGTGAGCGTGGAATCCATGGAGATACTGGAACATTATCACGAGCGTTTTTTATCGAGAGGGACCAGAGGCATTTCTCCTTTTGCACTTCCCAATATCTACCTGAGCGCGATCACCTCCCATGTGGCCCAGTATTTCACGATCAGAGGAACTTCGTTTGCTCTTTCAACCGCCTGTGCCTCAGCCACGCATGCCATGGCCAATAGTTTTCTTCAGATTCAGGGGGGAATGGAAGATGTCGTGGTGACCGGTGGATCGGATGCCTGCCTTACCCCTTATGTCTTCGGAGGGTTCGATGTGCTCAGAGCGATGTCGACGAGGAATGATGATCCTCAACGGGCGTGCAGACCTTTTGATCGTGAGAGAGATGGTTTTGTCATGGCCGAGGGAGCAGGGGTGCTCGTCTTTGAGGAACTGGAACATGCCAGGAGAAGAGGGGCACGAATCTATGGGGAGGTAGCGGGATTCGGGATGACGGCTGATGCCTTTCATCTCACCGAGCCCGATCCGGATGGAAAAACCCTTGGCAAGGCGGTCAGAAATACGCTTGAAACAGCCGGAGTCCATCCGGATGAGGTCGATTACATCAATCCCCATGGCACCGCAACTCCTCTGAACGATAAGGTGGAGACAAAGATGATTAAAGATGTCTTCGGGAAAAAGGCTTACCAGATTCCCATCAGTTCCACCAAATCGATTACAGGCCATCTGATGGGAGCCGCAGGAGGTGTGGAAGCGATTGCCGTGGTTCTAACCATTGAAAAGGGAACCATCCATCCCACCCTCAATTATGAATTTCCGGATCCGGAATGCGACCTGGACTATGTTCCCAATGAAGCCCGGAAAAAGGAGGTGAGGATAGGACTCTCCATCTCCGCCGGTTTCGGAGGGGTGAACAGTGCCATCCTGATAAAGAAGTTTGAGGATTCTCGCTCTTCTTGATCCGTTTTTTCGTAATGCCTCACTGAAGCGTGGGTGAGGTCCGAGATCCAGCAGGAATTCCTCCGAAAATCTTATCAAGCGGATGGTCTATATTCTTAAAGGGAAAGGTAACATTGCCCCTTATAGGATAGTCCTTGTCATGCGGGATCATCCTTTTAGTTCATGGACAAGCTGAGGTTTCCGCTATAAGATTTTCTCCAGAATCCCCACCGGATCTCGGGAAAAATCCACGGGAGAGTGAGGCATTACTTTTTTCACTTGCAAGTTGACACTCCTGATAGAAGGTATATAATAATCCCATTCATCCAGAGGTTTTTTAAAAAGCCGGTGAGAAGATGGTCCCTTATCAGATAGACAAGGAACTGGTCGAATCGATCGTCGCTCAATTAAAGGAGAAAGGGTGCGATCTTTCCCATGAAGAAGCAGGCATGGTCGTCAACCTGATCAAGGAGAAGGCCCTCTTCCGTTATATTGATCAGATCATTCATCAAGCGGACGCCATCCTCGACATTAACCCCTCTCTTACGGAGAAGGAGATCCTCGAGTCCCTGGCCAAAAATGTCGTCGAATTCCTCGGTGCGGAAGCGGCCAGCATTCGAATCTATAATCCCAAGAAAGAAGAGATGGTCTCCTTTGGATCCTATCCCAGCAAAGGCGAGGACCGTGAGGAAGCCATTCCCTTTGAAGATACAATTGCCGGGGATGTGGTCAAAAACCGCAGGAGTTACTTCATCTCCAGCATCTTGAAGGAGGAGAGGTATAAGAATAAGGAGAAGGTCCAAAAACATGGCATTCACTCGATGCTGGCCCTTCCGATCTCGATTCCCCGCTTCTCTCTGAAAGATGTGGATACGGAAGGCTGTCTCCAGGTTTATTTTAAAGAAGACGGCAAGGTCTTCACTCCGCTGGAAACCAGGATAGCGGAGATGCTGGCCAAAAGGGTGAGCTATGTCATTGCCCGCAAGCGGATCATGGGCCTCCAGAAATTGAGCATGACCAAGGACAGGATCGTGGAGCAGATCTTCCTGAAATTAGGAAAGCGGGGAGGGGTGAAGATGAAGGAGGTCTTCAACCTGGTCATTCCCGAACTGGCGGATATTATGCGGATTCAGCGGTGCTCCCTCTTCTCCGTGGTGGAGGACCGCCAGCATGTCGTCCTGGAAGCAGGGTTTCCTGAGGTCCAGCACGGGATCGGAAAGATCCTTGAAGTGGCGAAGGCACCCTATATCCAGACCATCGTAGATCAAACAGGTCCATTCGGCGATTTTGAAAACGAGAAGATCTCCCCGACCTATGTTCACATTCTCAATCCGCAGAAAAGCCATCTTCTTCCTCCGGACCTGAAGCGGTTTCTCGAAATCCAGCAGATTCATTCCGTGCTCTATATTCCGCTGAAGGTCAACGGGAAAGCTCAATATTTTTTGACCTTCGATGCCCAGGCCCAGCATCCGGGATTTACGGATGAGGAGATCGAGATTTTTGCCCTCTTCGGCAAGGAGCTGATGAAAGGGTTGAGGCTGGAGAAGATGGATGACATCCTTCACGATTTTAAAAACCCGGCCATTGCGGCGGCCGGATTTGCCAAACGGGTTCAAAAGATACTGGCCGATGGAGAGTATCCCGGAAAGAAAGGGAAAGTCGATCAGGCCCTGGACATCATTCTAAAGGAGACATCCCGTATTCAGGAATTGGCCCTGACCCTACATGGTGAGGGAAAGGAAGAGGTTGTGGACCTTTCGGAGAAACTGAAGAAGAGAGCGATGATCAATGAGGAGACCCTGATCGAGTTGAGACGGGAGAATATCCGGTTGTATGAAGGAGAATTAGAATCTCCGTTATGGATTCGATGTTATCCCCTTCACATTGAGAGGGTCCTGGACAATCTCCTCAACAATGCCTCCAACGCCATACCCGAAGAAGGAGGAAGCCTCTCCATACGGTCTTATCGAAAGGATAAGTGGGCGGTTGCCGAGATTTCGAATACCGGTCAGATTTCCGAAGAGGATAAGGAGCGATATCTCCAGGGTGAGGGAAAGGGCAGGGGACTCCATATTACCACCCGACTGGTCAAGCGGATGGGGGGGAAGATGGCGATGGAGTCCGGAGAAGACCAGACGACTTTCCAGGTGATGTTTCCTCTGGTTGAAAAAGAAGAAAAGGCATAGCGCATAGGGCCAAGCGCATAGCGATTGGATGCTTTTAATTTTTATCCTATAACATTTGTTGTTACGCTATGCTCTATGCGGACTCTGTAGATGGAAAAATTCTACTGCCCTGAGTGTCATCGAACCTATTCCGTCGACACGACCCGATGGCGATGCGACTGCGGTTCCCCCCTTGATCTGGAATTTCCGCCGGAGTTTTTCACTGAAAAGATCCTGAAAAGGGGTCCGAGCTTGTGGCGGTACCGGGAGGCTATTCCGATACGGAAGGAGAGATCTATTCTCTCCATGGGAGAAGGATTAACTCCTCTTGAAGAAATGGAGTTTGACGGTCACAGAGTATTGATAAAGATCGATTACCTCTTTCCGACAGGCTCCTACAAGGATCGGGGGGCCACCGTGCTCATCAGCAAAGCAAGGGAGCTGGGGGTAACGAAGGTGGTGGAGGATTCTTCAGGAAATGCCGGCTCCGCGATTGCGGCTTACTGTGCGAAGGCAGGGATTGGGTGTGATATTTATGTCCCAGAATCGACCTCTTCCGGAAAATTGGCCCAGATTCAAACGTACAGGGCGAATTTGAAAAAGATCGAGGGTTCGAGGGAGAAGACAGCACGGGTGACGATGGAGGCGGCTAAGAAAATCTATTATGCCAGCCACTGCTGGAACCCCTACTTTCTCCATGGGACAAAGACCTTTGCGTTTGAGATATGGGAACAGATGGGGTGGAAATCACCGGATACGCTCATCCTTCCTGCTGGACACGGGACGCTTCTGCTGGGAGTCTACATCGGGTTCAGGGAGTTGAAAGAGGCGAGGAAGATTAAAAAGATTCCAAGATTGGTGGGGATTCAATCAGCGGCCTGTGCCCCGCTTTATCAGGGTTTTGTGAGAGGGTTGGACGAAGTTCCGGCCATTATGAAGGGGGAGACGATGGCCGAGGGAATTGCCATTGCAGAGCCTGTCAGGGGAAAACAGATCCTCAGGGCGATCCGGGAGACCGGCGGAGAGATGCTGACCGTCACGGAGAAGGAGATCGGAGCCGCCTTCAAAGAGATGGGCCGAAGGGGTCACTTCATCGAACCCACTTCCGCCGCCACGATCGCCGGACTGAAGAAGTACTTAAAAAAGAAAAAGGGGAAAGAGATCATCGTATCGAGTCTGACGGGAACAGGCTTGAAGGCTGTGGAAAAGATAGAGATTTCTGGAAAATCCAGAAACCTCTGATTACACCGATTAGGGACCGATTACACAGATTAAAAATACATTGATAAATAAAGAAAAATCTGTGGAATCATCTTTTTAAAATCTCTGTAATCGAGAGAGGATGTATTCGTTTTTCAGAGCTCTCAGATATGCCACTTGACAGCCGCTCAATAGCTGGTTAAATTATCTCCACCAAAATCTTTTTTAAAAGAGGCTTTAAGAATAGACCGAGGAGGTAGGATTATGGGTCGGATGAGAATGAAGCAGGGTTTGTTCTTTTTAATCGTTGTGATGTGTATTTCTCTTCTTTCTCCTGTTTTGATTTTTGCTTCGGAGGAGAAGGAGAAGAAGGACATGAGGCCGGAGCGTGGAATTACCGTCTACCCGGAATTTTCTACGGTGGCCATTGGAAAGGGAGAGACCGTTCGGATGGACCTGACTCTCGAAAATAAAGGCCGGGCAGATGAGACGATCGATGTAAAAATCTCGACGGTTCCCAAGGGATGGAAGGCGACGATGAAGGGAGGGAGTTATCTCGTGGCCGGGCTGTATGTGGCCAATGGCAAATCGAGGAATCTGGCCCTGAACCTGGAACCGGACAAATCCGTCGGGCCTGGGACCTATGTCTTCCAGTTTGACGCCCAGACGGCCGATGGGAAATTCACCTCCACCCATAAGTTAACGGTGAATGCTCAGGAGAGAATCCCCGGCGCAGATGACATTCAGATCACCACATCGTATCCCGTCTTGAGAGGGCAGACCGATGCCCGGTTCGAATTTTCCCTCGAGGTGTTGAATAAGAGCGAAAGCGATCGAGCCTTTAACCTCGCGGCCATCGGGCCCGAGAAGTGGGAGATCAACTTCAAACCCGCCTATGAGGCCAAACAGATTTCGAGCCTCCGGATGAAGGGCGGACAGAGCCAGACGGTCGCTGTCGAGGTGTCGCCGCCCAGAGAGGCAAAATCAGGAGAATATCCTGTCCAGGTAAAGATCAGTTCGGGAGAGCAGAAGGCGGAGGCGAAGTTGATGGTAGTGCTCACCGGCATTTATAAACTGGATGCAGGAACGCCCACCGGAATCCTGTCGCTGGAAACGATGGTGGGAAAGCCGGCGATTGTCTCTCTCTTTGTGAAGAATACAGGGTCGGCTGTCAATCGCAATGTCAGTTTTTCCTCTTTTAAACCCGAAAACTGGGAGGTGAAGTTTAATCCCGAAAAGATCGAGGCCTTAGAAACCGGAGCGTTGAAACAGGTGGAAGTCACCATTACCCCAGCCAAGGAAGCGCTGGTGGGAGATTACTCCGTCGGGTTGTTGGTGGATGGCGAGAAGGGAAGCAGCAAAACCGTGGAAATGAGAACAACGGTGAGGGCTTCAACGGCCTGGGGATGGATCGGGATCGGAATCATCATCTTTGTCATCGCAGGCTTGTGTGGTCTGTTCATCTGGTTAGGGAGGCGTTAAGGTGAAAGGACAGATTATCGTCGAAACCGAGGACTTGACAAAGAAGTACGGGTCGCGGACCGCAGTGGATCATCTCAATATCAAAATTGAAGAAGGAGAGGTCTTCGGATTCCTCGGTCCGAATGGAGCGGGCAAGACAACGACGCTCCTCATGTTTCTTGGCCTCACCGAACCCACCTCCGGAAAGGCGAAGGTTATGGGATTCGACCCGACCCGGGAGCCATTTAAGGTGAAGGAGAGAGTGGGTTACCTGCCGGAGAATGTCGGTTTCTATGATGATATGGATGCGAGGCAGAACCTCCGGTATATTGCCAAGTTGAACCGGATCTCCGGAGACGTCTCGGAAAAGAGGATTGACTACTGGCTGGAGATGGTTGGTCTTTCAGAGGAGTCAACAAAAAAGGTGGGCACCTATTCGAAAGGAATGAGACAGCGACTCGGGATCGCAGAGGTATTGATCAAGGAGCCAAAGCTCGTCTTTCTCGATGAGCCTACGATCGGCCTCGATCCCGATGGAACGAATCGGATGCTCGACCTCATCCATTCCCTGAGCCGGGAAAAGAATATCACTCTCTTTCTTTCCTCCCATCTGCTCGATCAGGTTCAGAAGATCTGTGACCGGGTGGGGATTATGATCAATGGGAATCTGGTGGCGATCGGTCCCATTGAGGAACTGGCGAAGAAAAAGTTGGGATTGGGCAAGGAAGACTATACGCTTGAAGAGATCTATATGAAGTACTTTAAGGAGGCCTAAATTGTACGGGATCTTAACGATATTCAGGAAGGAGATGGGGGACCATTTCAACAGCCTGCGGTTTCTCCTCATCTCAGCCCTCATCGTGATGGTCGGTGTGATCATCACATCCATGGTAGGGATGGCGATCCGGGAGGAATTGAAAGGGATGGCCAAACCCACGCTCATTTTTCTGCTTCTTTTTACTTCGACAGGGAAACTCTTCTCCTTCGTTCAGTTCATCGGCTTTTTCGGCCCTCTCTTGGGTATCTTTTTAGGCTTTGATTCGATCAACCGGGAGCGGGTTTCAAGAACTCTGTCGAAACTGGTCTCCCAGCCGATCTATCGCGACTCGATCATCAATGCCAAATTTCTATCGGGTGTTGCGATCATCGCGATCATCCTGGCCGCCACCGTCCTCCTCATCTCGGGCCTCGGCATCCGGTTGGTCGGAGTGGTGCCGGGTGCGGAAGAGGTGTCGCGTCTGTTCATCTATGTCGTCATCAGCCTTCTCTATATCTCTTTCTGGCTGGGGATATCGATCCTCTTCTCCGTGATCTTCCGGAGCGCAGCCACCTCTGCCCTGGCGTCCCTGGCCATTTGGATCTTCTTCTCTTTCTTTGTGAGCCTGGGAGCAAGCGTTTTGTCTGATGCGGTTGCTCCCATCAGCCAGACGGCTTCCGGGGTTGATGCGGAAATGCTGATCCGGCATGAGCGGATCCAGAGGCTCACCTCCCTGGTTTCTCCCATGACCCTCTACAGTGAAGCCACGACGACCATTCTCGATCCGATGCGAAAGACCACGAGGACATTGATTCTGATGGGGCCCCTGGAAAGGTTTTCCATGAGTCGCTTCCAGAGCCCTCTTCCCCTTCTGGAGAGCATCTTTATCGTCATTCCCCATATTATTTCGATTGTGGCGATCACTCTTCTATGTTTCGGAATCTGCTACCTTGTTTTCATGAGACAGGAGATTCGAACCGTCTAGGAGAATAACCAAATCCCAAGCACCAATAACCAAATAAATTCCAATAACCAATAACCCAAACTTTGTGTTTTGGGTCATTGAATATTTGGTTATTGGAATTTGATTATTGGGATTTCCTTCCATCCCATGTCCATTCAAAAAAGAGAAATTTTTGGCTGGGCCATGTATGATTTTGCGAATTCGGCCTTTGCCACCACGATTCTCGCTGTCATCTTTAATCACTACTTTGCAACGGTGGTTGCCGGAGGGGAGAGAGGCGTTGAACTCTTAGGATTCCGTCTCCACGGCGCCTCCTTCTTCACCTTCTCCGTCTCGCTCAGCATGGTGATCTCAGCCATCCTCGCCCCGTTTTTAGGCGCCGTGGCCGATGCCTCAGGTTCGAAGAAACGATTTCTCATGGCCTTCTGTTTTACCGCCATTGTCTTTACCGGCCTCCTCTATTTTGTTCAGGAAGGAAATCACTGGCGTGGGGCGATCTTCTTCATCATTGCCAATATCGGCTTTGCCGGAGGCAATGTCTATTACAACGCCTTCCTTCCCGAAATCTCGAACGATCAAGATATCGGCCGGATCTCAGGTTTCGGATGGGCATTGGGATATATCGGAGGCGGGGCTCTTCTTGCAATCAACCTAATGATGTTGAAATATCCCGGAGTCCTTGGGTTTCAGGAAGGGTCTTTTTCCGTTCAGGACTGTTTTCTCTCCGTTTCCCTGTGGTGGTTCGTTTTCTCCCTCCCCACTTTTTTTCTTCTGAGGGAGAGGGCGCAGAAGATCCCTCTTGCTCCGGGGAAGAGCTATTTCAGAGAAGGTTACATCCGTCTCCGGCATACCCTCGGCCGGATCAGGACCTTCAGGGAATTGACGAAATTTCTGGCAGCTTATTTGATCTATAACGAAGGGATCGAGACCGTCATCATCATGGCTTCCATCTTCGGTGCGAATGTCTTGAAGATGGAGACCGGGGAGATCATCCTCTTCTTCCTGATGATTCAGGGGATCGCTTTTTTCGGCTCCCTGGCCTTTGGTTTCCTGGCCGATGCGATCGGAAACAAGAGGACGGTGATGATCTCCCTGGTCATCTGGTCTCTTATTGTGGTCTGGGCTTTCCGGTTGGGGGTCATCTGGGATCCTAAAACAGAATACTGGATATTAGGAGTATTAACAGGCATCGTGCTGGGTGGAAGTCAGGCCGCCTCCCGGTCTCTTCAGGGGATTTTTACTCCCGATGAGAACAGCGCCGAATTCTTCGGTTTCTTTGCCGTCTCTGGTAAATTTGCCTCTGTCTTCGGCCCCCTGATCTACGGCATTTTAATCGCCATCACGGGAAGTGTCCAATCGGGCATCCTTTCGTTGCTTTTCTTTTTCATCGCCGGAGGAATTCTCCTGTGGACGGTCAATGAAAAGAAAGGAATGGAAGAAAAACAGAAACCAGTCCTTTAAGTTTATCAAAGGTTCTCTCTTGAAAACCTTTTGACAATTCATTCTTAATGGACTCGTAAAAAGTCGTCATTCCCGTGAAAACGGGAATCCAGAGAATTCTAACTATATGAAATAATCCCGCTAAGAGCGTGACTTCCGAAGGAATGACAAAAATCTCTTTTTCAGACTTTTTACGAGATCATCATTCTTAATTTCTTAACATAATTGTTAAGAATCATGGAACAATATGGGTCGAACTTTTCCTCCATTCCCTAAAAATAGACCTCTCCCCATTGGCTGAGCGATCCATCCAGGAGTTATTCCTATGACAAAGAAGATGTTTTGGGAAGACCCATATTTAACTCAACTTGAAACTTATATTACCGGTGTCAAAGGCAATGACATTACCGTTGAGCAAACGATCTTCTTTTCTTTCTCTGGAGGGCAGGAAAGTGATCATGGAACCATCGGAAATAGCCATGTTCTCCAGGCCCGAATGGAGGATAGGGAGATCATATATACACTCGAACAGGGTCACGGGTTAAAGAGGGGGGATCCGGTAAGCATCCAGATCGACTGGGGAAGACGATACCAGTTGATGCGATTGCATTTTGCCGCAGAAATAGTTTTGGAATTGACGTATCGGAATTTGGAATCCATTAAAAAAATTGGGGCCCATATCGCTCAAGATAAAGCAAGGATAGACTTTGAATGGGGCGGGAATATTTCAAACGTGTTGACTGTTATTCAAAAGGAAGCTCTTGGCATAATCGAAGCGAACCAGGAAATCATCAGTGCTTTCAGTAATGAAGAAACAGAGGAACGATACTGGGAAATTCTGGGATTTGCGCGGGTTCCCTGCGGGGGGACTCACTTAAAGAGAACAGGCGAAATTGGAGAGATCGAGTTAAAACGTAAAAATCCAGGCAGGGGGAAAGAAAGAATTGAAATTTATGTGAGTAAGCACTCTGTTTAATGGATCAACCAACAGAGGGATAAATAGGGACGAGCCCCGCCATTTTCCTTTAAAGGTTGATCAAAGGAAGTATTGATTTCTTCCTGAAATCGTGGTTTTTAAATTTCCCTTTAAGATGCAACATTTCATCCAATTGGGAATCGATACTCCGCTTTCATTTTGATGAATAGAATTGGAATTTTTTTTTTATGATATACTTCTTTTGAAATAAGGGGGGTATTTTGTCAAAACATGCTGGAGCTTATAAAGGCGATAAACGGCGAAAAGAATTGTCCCGCCAGAAAAAACAGGAAGAGAGAAGACAGCGACGATTTCAGAAAGGAGATCGCACCTCTTCAGACGCCGAGAAGGTCGAGCAAGAAAAGACAAAGCCAACCGATCCTTAACTCGATACCCCTTTCCCGGGAAAAAGACTTCCCCTTCTCCTTTACCACGAATACTACAGAGTTTACCTCTCGAGTAAGAGAGGATGTGGTTTCATCAGGAATGGGCAAGGCTGATACAATCGGTTGAAAGTGACTCGTGTGTGAGGACTCACCCCCCCACCTTGCTGAGGCGGAGCCGGATGGAATGAGGGAAATTGATAGCCTATCCCCCAAACGATTCGGGCATTCAACAAAAGTAAGTAAACGTGGCGAACGCTGAATGGCGGGCGCTACCCATCAAAGGTCGTCGCCCAAGGCGACGCAGAAAAGGAGCGTAAGAAAGTATGGCTAAAAAACTATTTGTAGGAGGTCTGAGCTGGGATACGACGGACGACGGCCTGCGCCAGGCGTTCGCGTCTTATGGGGAAATCACTGAAGCCAAGGTAATCACAGACCGTGATACGGGGCGTTCCCGGGGCTTTGGATTCGTGACCTTCGCTCAGGATGAGGATGCTAAAACGGCGATATCCAAGATGGATGGCACGAGCCTTGACGGCAAGACCATTAAGGTTAACGAGGCGCAGGAAAAGAGGCCTCGCGGAGGTAGCCGATCCGGCGGTGGTTTTGGGGGCGGTCGTGGCGGCGGCCGCAATCGCTGGTAGTTCCGGCTACGCTCATCTATGGACATACTTTCCGAGCCGCCTCATCTTTCGGTGGGGCGGCTCCTGTTCATAAAGCCGGAGAGTCTTTTTAATGAAATTACTGATTGTCTTTCAGGCAGGTGGAATTTCCTCAGGCTCGAAATGATAGCCGAGAAAATCAAACCTTCTTTCGGTTTTTCCACGGACGCTGTCCGATGTACGCTTTCACTCGTTAATCGTCAATTTTCACTGCCCATAGCTTTCACCGCTTTATAGGTGTTATCCTCCTCTTTTTTCAGGGGACTCCTCCCTGAATTATTGATTTTAAAATTCTGTCCTTCAATACAAGGTTTCAAACAGAGGCCAGGAAGATTGCCCGAATTGGAAGGGGATTTTTACTCAAAACTTTTTAATATTTAAATCGAATCCTGTATTTTACTTTCACTTCTTGATCTTTTACCACAGGGACATTGAAACGAATCAGGTTGGCCTGAAGTTTCTCATAGGGATGTGTATTCGAGAGCATCTCCCAGTCGCCGGGGATGGGTTCTTCCACCAAGACCTTAATATCCTCCTTTTTGTGATTCCGTAAGTTGACCTCGAAGGCTACTTCATAAAGGTTATACCCTAGATGTTTGTATTCGGTCTGAATCTTTTCTGCGACCACATCAAAGGCTTCGCCGATCTTAATCTTGAACTTTTCGTCCTTTGGGGTATGGTCGATTCTGTCCTCTCCCACAAACTGGAGGCTTCCATCCTTGTCCTCTTTGTAGACCCGGATCGTTCCTTTGGGCAGGGGCATCCCGAGGTTATTTTTCCGGGTGTTCTCCAGTTCGAGAAAGACCCCGACTTTCTGCTTATTCGTCCTCTGATCATAGCGAGAGTAGTAGTATTGCGGATGGCCTGAAAAGATGAAGAGTTTCTTAACAGGAACCTGATTGGCATCGAGCAAAGACATCTGTTTGGTCTGATTGTCTTTGATGGTTGTCCTGCGGTCGAGTGTGTAAAGATGATATTCGAAAAAGGACTCCTCTTTGAATTGTTGGCTTGCCTCTTTTGCAGCGGCCATTGGCCTTGCATAATCCATCCTCATCTCCCCCTGAACCCGGTGGATATCGCCGGCCACCAGCTTCAACAGAGCATTCTGGTAAGTGGCGCCGCTCCGGTTATCAATGGTCACCCAACCCGTTAGATCGCTAAGTGTGTCCGATTTATTTAAGACCGTCACGTAATCCGCCTTCCAGTTAATCCCGGAGGTGAGGTACGAAGCCTCCACCTTTTGGGTCCTTGGGAGCCTGTTTTCCAGCATCCAGACGAGTGTGGGTTGCGAAATGAGGTTTTCAGGGATCTTTGAAAGCAGGATGCGTCCGTAATGACCGATGTGGATCTTGTCACCGATCTGAAAGATATTTCCACCCTGGGTAGAAAGGAGGGTGGCCTCAACGATCTCCTCTTTTTTCGTTTCGTTGTTGAATGTTGCCAGCTGGACCTTCTGGCCCACATACTTTTCAAGAAGTTTCTGGGGACTCAGAAGATCGTACTCGTAGTTCTGCTCCAGGACATTGAGGCTCGATCCATTGATCAGGGACTTGATGTGGACAGTCGTGGGATCGATTTTTCCCGCCACATCCATAAATTTCAGCTCATGGATTCCTGGCTTAAGGTCGATGAGCCGTGTGTCCTTCACCAGCCCGATATTCGAATTGTAGATGGTGACAGCCACCTCTTGCTGGTCTTTCAAGGTGCTGGTGAGGGGCGCCGCGTAGCCCAGTTGGATAGAAAATAAGAACGAGACAAGCATGATTAAAACAACTAACCTTTTCATTGGAAGACCTCCTTTTTAGATTTTTAGGTTACCTCTAAAAATGTCATTCTTGCGAAAGCAGGAATCCATAAGTTTTTTACATTACTGGACTCCCGCCGGAGTTTATCCCGTACTTGTTACGGGGCGGGGGTGACAAATTGGGGATTATTAGAGGTTCCCTTTATTCTTAAAGACAACACCGGAGCCATTTGGTTCCAAAAAAAAGGAAATTATTGTAAAAACATAAAGAATGTGCTACAAATTTGAAGGAATGTGGCACATCCATTCCTGCCGGTAAGATAAAAGGAGATTGAAAATGAAGAAGCTCACCATACGAGAGGCTCGGAAATCACTCACACATCTGGATCATTTGTTGGAGGTTGAGGGGGAAGTAATGGTTACGCGACGCGGCGAACCCATTGCGCATTTGGTCCAGGCAGGAAAGAAGAGGCCCATTCCATCTCACCGGGACTTGCGAGAGGGAATGCCACGGATGCGAAAAAGAGGCGAGAAACTGATCCGTGAAGATAGGAACGCAAGATGAGGAAAATCATCTACTTCGATACCAGCGCCCTGGCGAAATGGTATTTAAACGAAGCGGGATCCGATGATGTTGAAAAATATATCCAGGAGCACGGTCCGGTTGATATGAGCGACCTGACGGTAGTTGAGATGCGGTGTCTCCTTGCCCGCCGGAGGAGGGAGGGAAATATTGACCCCAAAACTGAAATAAAAATCTTTGCAACGTTTGAAGAGGATATTCGTCAAAGGTTTCTGATTTGTTACCCCTTACCCGATGGTCTGACCGCAGGTGCGGTGAATCTTTTGTCCGTTCATCCTGACTTGCCGATTCGAGCCCTCGATGCACTACACCTGATGATTGCAAGGGAGATTCGGGCGGAGGTCCTTGTCACCGCTGATCGTGTGATGGTGGCTGGGGCAAAAGCAATGGGTTTTTCTGTTGTCAGGTTTGACAGGCCGGTCAGCCGATAAATTTCCCCGACCCTAAATCAGCGAGTTTTCCATCCAGCCCAGTTTGACCACTTCGATGCGGCGAAGGTCGCTCACCCCGAGCTTATATTTCTCATCAGCGGCAAAGATATGTGTAGGGGGATTATCCAGTGGCCGGTCCTCTCCGAAGTGGGTAGTGCGCTGAAGTTGAAGCAGGCGGGCTCCCACGGCATCGAGTGCCACAGGGTCCTGGCCGATGAGGAGGCCTTTGTATTCGGAGACGAACCTTCTGTCAAAGTGATGGGCTCCCCGGTTGTAGAATTGAGTCCGGATTAAACTCAGAATATTAAGGCGGGTTTTACCCTTGACAATGGCCTTGCCCCATATCGAAGCCAGGGGGGAACAGGCATCACTATGGTAAAGCCAGGGAGTGGAAACGAACATCACATAGTTCTTAATGCACCCTCCAACGCCCGACCAGTGATGGGTCCTCAAAGGTCGAACATTAATGAGCGCTGTAGAGGACTTAAAAATGGGATGATTCAATACCCCTCGATCGTCAATGCCGATATTCTTTTTGGGAACTCCTACATCCATAATCCTTTGCTGGATCGCCTCTTCCAATTCCCGGGGGGTGGGCAGGTTGAACCAGCCATTGCTCTTGATGCCCACGATATCGTTCGGTCTGATCAACTGCTTCCATGCCTGAACGGGATTCTCCACACCCAATAATTGACACACTCCCTGATCGAGCATCCGCTGAAGAATCCTCTGATTGATTTGACCCTGCGGATCGGTCACATTCTCGTCACGGATGAGGACCACTTTAACTTTTTCTTCCGCCTTTGCTTCTCCACTGAGGGATGGGCCAAGAGCCACGGTAAAAGCGGTATAGGCTGTGCCGCGAAGAAAATCCCTGCGGGTGATCACCTTTCGTCCCCTCATGGCCGTCTCCTTTCTAAATGGGTTTGGGTGATCTTTATCAATTCCTCTGTCTTTCCATTATCAGGGGCATCGAAGACAACAATGACATATTGCTTATGGAGCTGAGCTTTCGTCCACTTATTGTTCTCGATCCGGATGGCGACTGAAGAGTCAGCCTCTGGTATGTAAGCCTTCACAAAACTCTTAAAGGTTTTTTCAGACTGCTTTTGGTCGGGGTACTGAATCAGGAGAAGAAAGGTTTTGCTTTTCTCTCCGGAAAAAGGATAAGTGGCAAAAATCGCATTTGTTCGGGCTCCTAAATTAAGGATATTGTCATGGGAAATGAAGTAGTGATGATTTAAAACCTGGTGAAGGTGGAAGTAGCGAATGGTGCCCTGAGAGAGTCCCTCTTCGGGCAGGAATTGGATCAGTTTTGGTTTTGAACCCTTCTTCTTAATATTCTTCGCTATGGCTTCGCCAAGCGTTAGAATATCTTTCCTCGTGGCAGGGGTTTCTCTTTCGGCAAAGATATTGGCAAAATAGTTTCCTTTCCAGAATCGGAGAAGCCCTCCTCCGTAATCAGACCCTTGACCGATTCCAACCTCTTCCTCTTCTGTTTGGTAAGAGAAGATTCCAAAGGCATCCTCCGAAGAACCCATATCGAAGAGTTCTACCAACAAGGAAGGATGGCCTGACTTCAGATAACGGCGGACCAGGAGAAGTTTAAAGGCATAAGATCGATACAGCTCGGCAGCGCCGTCCATATATCGGAAAGTGGTTTGGCGATCATAAAACTCATCCTTTCCATCCGTTTTATAATCCTCCACTTTCAGGGGAAGCAATCTCTTCATCTCTGCCTTCCTTCCATCTTTCTCCGCGGAAAGGGCAGGGAATTCGGTCGTCACCAACACCACCCCAATCACGAGAAGTAAAAATAGGGAGACTCTCATCTTAGTGGTTAACTTTCATTTTGTCCGACCGGGCAGGATTTAAAACAATTAAAACAGAAATATTGGAATCCGATGAAGCTTGCCTGATAGAGACGCCAGAAGTTCACATCCTTGACCATTTTCTTCTGCTCTTCAGTCGGGCTCTCAGCAAATTTAGTCCAGAAACGGATGGCGGTTCCAATGCCATAAGGCTGACTATTTTTTATACATTTCATGCTCTCGGTTTTACCTTCTTCATTGAGCGCACCCCCAGGGCAATTTTCCACACAGAGATTACAATCCGTGCAGAGCTTTTCAGTAACGGGAGGATCTGAAGGTAAATCGAGATTTGTGATGACGGTCGTAAAGATAACCCTGGACCCCATTTTGGGATGGATGACCAGGTTGTGCCTGCCAAAGTTACCCAGGCCCGCGGCAACAGCGGCATGGCGCAGAGAAAAATCCCCTATCGTGCCTTTGGTTTCAAGGCTCATGTATAAAGGATAAGACGGAGGGACGGTCATCGCTTTGGCCTTCAACTCCTTCTCTAAAAAACGCGCCACCCTGTAGTTGGAGGAACGTGCAAATTCCATCTCGTCGAGCCGGCCCCCCATGGCAATCTGCATGTTTTCGCTCTCGCAATTTGAAAGTGTCTTGTAGGCGAGAACAACCAGCGATTTGGCTCCAGGGAAGATGGACTGCAAATCCGGAGACCTGGGGCTCTTGTAATCTTTTACCGACGCAATGCCCACATCGTCTATCCCTAAACCCAAAGCAAATTCTTTAATTTTCTCTTTCACCGCGTACCTCCTTTGATGTGTTCGTTCATCGAAGGCCATTTGACAAGGCCCTCACGATACTCGATGTAGTCCCAGATCTCCTGCCGGTATTTCTTCACCCCGTTAGAAATAATACCCCACTGCTCTGCAGTGGGGTTAAGTTTCAAAATAATTCCAGAGGGGTTTAGTGCCCTGTTAGAATTTCTAACGGGGTTCACTTCAAAAAATCCCTTCTCCATACTGGTCAAGTCAACCAGGAGATTGCCGCTTCTTGCCAGTTTCGGATTGTTTTGATCAAGATTCTTATCCATCTAACTTTATTATATTAAAAAATTCAATACAAAGCAAAACCCTTTTCATCTTCTGGAACTAATAAAGCCCAAAGAGATCGGGAAGCCTGAGAGAGAATATAGGTGATCATTAGAAAGAATCGAAGGGAGCGATGGCTTTCGAGGTCCATTCAATGGAGATTTTAGAGAGATTTGCCGCCACATTGGAACCCAATACCAATATAAAAAAGAGGGCGGCAAAGCGTAAATTAGAAAAACTGAAGAATGGCTTTAAGATATGGTATGACGGATTTTGAACATTTGCAGGGCTCTGAAACCGGATGAAGAGGTGGATAACTTCACTTCATATATTTCTTCTCGATTTTTTTTATCTTATCCACCTTTGGCTGGGATCTTCCCCCCTGAAATTCTGATTTCAGCCAGATATTGACGAGAGACTTGGCCAGTTCCGGGCCGATCACCTGGGCACCCATGGTCATGATCTGGGCATTGTTGCTCTTCCTTGCCCGCTCCGTTGAAAAGGCGTCATGGCAGGTCGCTGCATAAACCCCTGGGACTTTGTTGGCCGTAATCGCCATCCCGATCCCCGTTCCACAGATGAGGATCCCCCGTTCATGCTTGCCCTGCGCAATGGCTTCGGCCAGTGTTGATGCAATATCCGGGTAGTCAGTAGGGTCCTCAGAGCTAACTCCATAATCCTGGACGTCCTTACCCAATGACTTCAAATGTTCCTTGATCAATTCTTTTAACTTAAATCCGTTATGGTCACATCCTATCGCAATTGACATGTTTCACTCCTTGGCCTATTCGGCAGCAACAAGCTCCGCTCAGAGTCAACCCTATTTGATGGCTTGATGGAAGGCATCGAAAATGAAGTAACACGAGGTGGCTCCTGCATCCTGATGTCCGATCGTCCTTTCACCCAGCCGGCTCGATCTTCCAATTCTGGAAATCATCTCCCGTGTCGATTCAGCCCCCTTTTTTGCAGCTTCCGAGAAATCGGTAAGGGCTTCATCCAGGGGCTTTCTGTTGGCATGGGCTTCTTTCAAGGCCTTTACAGCAGGATCGATTGTATCAAGCAGGGTCTTGTCGCCAGGCTGGGCCTTTCCCATCTCCTGAATGCCTTTCTCACCGGCCTCGAACATCCTGACCAAGTCCTCGAGATTAACCTCGGTCTTTCCTGTCACCTCTTTGGCCATTTTTAGAAAGAAGGTTCCGTAAAGGGCGCCCATGGCTCCTCCCACGGAGTTGAGAATGACCATCCCCACATTTTTAAGAATGGTCCCGACATCCTTGTCTGCGTTTTCGGGCAGTTTTTTCTTCACCTCACGGAAACATTTGGCCATGTTGACCCCGTGGTCTCCATCCCCGATGGCCCCATCCAGCTCCGAAAGATACCCTTTTTGATTCTCCATCGTATCAGAAATGGCATCAATGATTCTGATAATATCTGAAGATGATAGAGTGGAACGCACGACCGTCCTCCTTTGATCCTCTTTAAAGTTTGTAACAAGGCGTATCCGCCGGGGCACTGAGAAGGGTCTTGAGTTCCTCGTCGAGCTTCATCAGAGTGACGGAAAACCCCGCCATCTCGAGGGCGGTGAAGAACTGGCCCACAAAAGGTTTATAGACCTTGATTTTCTTCTGCTCTAAAATCTTTTTCACCTTCCTGTAGCAGATGAAGAGCTCGAGTTGGGGGGTCCCGCCCAGGCCATTGATCAGGACAGTTACTTCATCCCCGGATTGAAAGGGAAGGTCGTTGAGCACCTCTTTGACCATCATCTCGGTAATCTCGTCTGCCGATCTCATCTTGATCTTTGCAGTTCCCGGCTCACCGTGATGGCCCACGGCATACTCCATCTCATCTTCCGCCAGGGTGAAGGTCGGCGTCCCCTTGGCAGGGACCGTGCAGGGTTTGAGCGCCACGCCCAGGGTCCGGGTCATCTGGTTGACCTTCTCAGCAACGGCCCTGACCTCCTCCAGGTTTCCTCCTGCCTCGGCCTTAGCTCCCGCAATCTTCCATGCGAGAAACTCCCCCACGACACCTCTCCGGTTGAAAGCCTTCTCCTTTGGACCCGAGCCCACATCATCCGTGGCGATCACCTGTACAACGGGAACCCCTTCTTCCCGGCACATCTCCGCGGCCAGCCCGAAGTTCATCACATCTCCGGAATAATTCCCGAGGAGGAAGACAACCCCCTTCCCTCCGTTAACAGCCCTGGCTGCTTCAAAGACAGATATGGGTGGAGGGGACGTGAAGATCTCGCCCACGGCCACGGCATCGAGCATCCCCTTACCGATAAACCCGATGAAAGCAGGTTTGTGACCGGAGCCTCCTCCTGTGATGACCCCGACTTTTCCCTTGATGGGAGCGTCCATCCGGACCACGGTTCTCGCACTCTCCAGTTTCCTAACGTAACCGCTATAGACATCGAGAAACCCTTCCAGCATCTCATCCACAACCTCAAACGGATCGTTGATAAACTTCTTCATCACTCTCCCTCCCTATCTTCATTATAAGACCTCCTTCTTAGTCCTCAATGACTTTGGTCTCCCTCACAATCTTCGGATTGGTAAACCCATCCTGCAGATCCCTTGCCGTGCTTGAATAGTCGTCGATCACCGCGCCCTCGGGGCCGGCCTGGAACCAATGGACCACCTGGGGCTTGAGGATGTACTGGTCTCCGGGGTTCAGGATGACTTCATGCCAGACCGTAAAATTATTTTCTTCTCCCGGAGGAATTTTTGCTTTGGGTTGGAAAGTTGGTTCCCCCGGAACGTAGAGATAAACCTCGCCCCACCGGACCCTCATGATCTCTTCCTTGCCCACATCTTTGTCAATAACCGGGTGCCAGTGCTCCGGCAGGATCTGCCAGGGCAAGAGGACAATCACCTTGGCACTGAGCCGCTCGGTATTGAAAAAGGTCAGGATCTGACCTCCCTGGCGCTCCAAGTCGCTCAGCCCGAAGTCGGCCACGCTGATGGCCTCCTTCTCTTTTTCGGAAAGGACCACCCCGGCCTTTTCCATATAGGCCAGAGCCCTCTTCCGGGCCTGAAGCACCTCTGTTTTCGTCAACACAATTAACTCCTTTTTCGAATCTCACCCAAGGCCACTTGATTGAAGTCAGGAATCCTTTTGATGCGGACCTTCTCGAAGTAGTCTTCTTGCCCGATCTGTCCACCCTTTAACGAGATCTCAAGCCCTGCCATCCCCGCCTGGGAGGAATAGGCATAACAGAGAGGGGCTGCAACGCCCACGGGCGCCGCCACCTGGAGAGCCCAGATGCCCAGGGCCCTGATGATCCTTCCCGACGTGTCGCCGCCGGCAAGGACGACGCGACGGACCCTTGCAGTCCTGATCACCCTTTTGGTCATCTCACCAAGGGCCTCTCCCAGAAGGTCAGTCATCCGTTGAGGGGGCACGCCTAGGGACTTCATCCTTCTCTGGGTTCTCGCGATTCGAGGATCCATTGGCCCGATCGCAGAATGGACGATCACCGATCTTCCCTGCTTCAGCGCAGAGACGGTCCGGTCAACCGCTTCCATTCGCTCTGATTGGACAGCGTTTCCCGTCAGTAACCTTTCCGGTTCAACGGCAATGTCCTCATAACGAAGACCCCTGGCCCATTCGATCTGCCTTCCGGTCATCGAGGCACAGCTTCCTGAGACGATCAAGACAGGTTCATCTTTTCGGGCCGGCAGCGGGAAAGGGCGCTTCCGGCTGGGATGGATGAGGTTTAAGCGTTTCCATGTCTCTGCAAATCCGAACCCCATCTCCTGGGAGCCTACAGAAAAGAGTGTCTTTCCTTCTTCGATATGATCCCAGATCACCGAGCAGGCCGTCCTCAGATGTTGGTTCGAAAAGGTGTCGAAGAGGACCATCGGGACATTGCAGTCCAACAGGTCATGGATCTTTTTTTCTACCCGTTTTTTCCCTTTATCCAATTCGAGGAGGGTGACAAGACCGCTTTGGAGACCGGTTTGTTTCGAGAGATGCAAGATCAGGTCCGACTCTCTCATCGGGGTGACAGGGTGGGCGGAAACAGAGGGATGCCGATCGAGCCGGAAGACCTCTTTCCCGAGCGCTGCGAAGTGGTGCCCGAAAACCGTAAACCGGCCCAACTGGGGAGCTGCTGCCAGGATCGGCACAAACGAAGAAGGAAATACTTTTCTCCCGATTTCGATGGCCCGGCCAATGCTTCCCCATTCAGGGGATGAATCGAAGGTCGAGCAGACCTTGTAGAGAAACAGAGGGGCCTGGTACAGCTTCATCTTTTGGAAGATGGGTTTGAGGACCCTTTCTAATGTCTGAGTGGGAAGGGATCGCGATATGCCTGTTATCCCAATGGCCTGAACCCGGGGGAAATGATCTTTCAGGAATGGCAGGGAGGGTGGTTCGGTGAACATGAGGGTTGGGACACCGCTGACGGTTAAGGCCTCTGCCATAGCCGTGGTGCCGGTGAAATCATCGCCATAAAAGGAGAGAAGGTAAGGGTTTCTTTTATCCCTTGCCATAAATCCCCCATTGGTTAAGGGCCACCTCCAGTTCTGGATAATCTTTCACCGATTCATCAAACCCTCCCCGTTCCATCATCAGATCAATACCCTGACGAAAAGCACGGGCTCCTGATCTCGGGCCCATGGGGTGGGCATAGATCGCTCCCCCTGCTCCAACAATAAAATCCTTTCCAAGGTCTTTGAATAATTGAGGGAGATGTCCTTGCTTCACCGCTCCACCTGCAATGGGCCAGGTTCTCTCTTTATCATAAGCCGGCTTCTGAAGGGCCACAGCGATCCGGAGGTATTTATCGCGGAGAATCCCAAATTTCCCGTAGGGAGTGGGAATCGTCAGCATGTCAACCCCTGCCAGTCGTGCGAGCTTTCCGTAAATCAGATGCGAACTGATTCCGTGGAAAGGACTGGCATAAAGAGCTCCGCCAAAATCAAGATGGGCAAGGATGGGGACTCTGATTTTAGGATTCCTCGCGAGGGAGGAAAGGATTCCGATGCCCGCGGGCAGATAATTCACCATGATGGCATTGGCTCCTGCTTCGACGGCAGCGATGGCCTTGTTTAAACACCGCTCCGGCTCATCGGTAACATTGACCGCATACAGTATCTTCTGCCCCGTCTCTTCGTGGGCTCTCTTGGCCATTCTGAGATACAATTCCACTCTCTTTAAAAAGGGAGAAAAAACGGTATCCGACAGAACTTCGTCATCCTTAATGATGTCCGTTCCTCCAAGGCTCGCCTGATAGAACAGTTCGGCTCCTTGCTCCGGTGTAATCCCTGTGGATGGTTTAATCATGGTGTTGAGCAGAGGCCGTTCAGGGACCCCAAGCAGTTTCCTGATCCCCTTTACGCCGAACTGCGGACCAGGAAGCCCATCGACGAATTTCCTTGGCAGGGAAAGATCGACCAATTTAATCTCTCCCATCATGGAGATGTTGCCGAAGACAGTGGTCAACAGCATCGGAATTTGCGAACCGATGTTTTCTACCGGATAAGCCAACTGGAAAACGTGAGTGCGTTCCTCCCCTGGGATCTTCGGATCAGTCTCATAGTCGGGAACTTCCCAGATTCCAAGAACCTTGCCTTGATGTCGTTCCTTCAACTGAATTGTTTCACCGGGGACCTGAATCCATGTCCCGGTTGTCTGTTCCGCGGCCATGGTGGCCACCCGCTGGAGGATATCTTTCTCCCGCGACCGGAAAAGATAAGTTGCCACCACGTAGTCCTCCGGGCTGATCCCTTCGGGAAGGACATACTGTTCGAGATGAATTGTTTCAGTCATAAAAGTACCACCCCCATAGAATGAAAAATCTTATTGCAAGGGTTTAAGACCGAGAATCGCCCGTGCTCTATCGGGACCCACGACTTTACGTCCCACTGTGCGGGCCGCTTTCCCAACCTCCTCAACGAATTCCGCATTCGATCGGGCTCGCTTGCCGGAGGCCAAGAAGGGACCATCTTCATATCCAACCCTCACGTGTCCCCCGCGCTCCAAGGCCGCTCGAAACCCCTCCCAGCCTTTGCTATGATGGCGCGTCAGGAACCACGGAGCACCCTTCGGGATAAAACTCAGAAAAATGTCGAGAACTTTTTCAGAATAGGGCAGAGTACTCGGAGTATCAAAGACAAGGTTATAAAGGTAAGGCGGAGTGACGAATCCCTCCTTCTCGAGCAGCTCCAAATTATAGAACTCCGAAAGGTCGAAGACAACGAGGAACGGTTTGATGCCACGGGTCGTCAACTCCTGGGCGTAGTACTGCATGTGGGCAACCGGGTTCTGATAGACACCATCATACATGTTGATCGACCCGAGGTTCAGAGACCCCAGTTCGATGCCGGGAACTCTGAAGGAGAGACATCTTTCCTCCAGGGTGTGTTCGGGTGCTCCTCCGGTGGAACCTTCGACGATGATGGGGCAGCTGCTGTGTATCTTCTTGAAGTCCCGTTCAAAGCACCTGAGATCCGTGGTTTGCAGGCCATTTTCATCGCGGACATGGAGGTGGCCGATGGAGGCGCCTGCGTGATAGGAGCGAATGACCTCCTCTGCAACATCCATCTTTCCAGGAAATTTCTCCACCTGTTTTTCTCCAGGATAGGGAGCTACACAAATGATCAATTCGTCCATACTTTTCATCCTTTCTCGCCGAGTATTCCCATCACAAAATCAAGAGACCCCTTGAGGATCCTCCGAATTTCATCAAGTGACACAGGGGATGCCAATCTTCGGGGCAATGCATCAGGAGCCCTGGTCACTCTGAGAGGAACTTCCAGGCTCAAGGGATGGGTATGATTTTCCGATTTCAGATGATTCAAGATCGACCGAAAGTTAATCGAACCTTTTCCTATCTCTGTGAAATACCAGCCTTGGTCATAGGGTTTCACGTCCTTGATATGGAGATGGGCTGAAAAGGGAAGGGCATAGATGAAATCTTCTTCTGGCCTGACCCTTTCATAGAAATGAGAGATGACATTTCCGAAGTCGTAATTAAGCTTCACCCAATCTGAAGCAATTTGTCTAATGATGGAGGCACCTGTTTCTCCTGAATTAACGACATTCTCTTTCCCGTCCCCAGGATTCTCCAAGGCAATGATCATATCCAATGATTTTGCGATGTCTGCCAAGGCCACAATGTTCTGAATGAATTCTTTCTCTTGAGACCTTGGAGCAGCATTCGTAATGATGATTTTTGCTCCGACCGTTTTTGCAAATACCATTCTTTTTTTAAAAATGTCCACCGCCCCTTTTCCAGCAAGATCCATGTGTGCGGAGAAGGCAAAACAGGATAGGCCCGTATCAGACAAAAGCCCTTGAATCATTTTAGCATTCATTTCAGAAAAATAATCTTCATCAAAGGGATCCATGTAACCCTGGATGAAGGCCAATTCGACGTAACTTGCCCCGAGTTGGGATATTTCTTTAAGGATGGTCGGGAAATCATAGCCATCATAGGCAGATGTACTAATTGAAAGAATCTCGCTCAATTTGGGTCCTCAGTGATCAGATATTATTTCATCCAGTTGGATGTATTAAAATGGTTTGATACGTAAGTCCCGGGGGGGACTAAGGCATTACAAAATTTGAAATCGGGTTCATCCAATTGAATGCCCACAGAAGGTAACAATTCTTCAAATTGTTTCAGATTTCTAGGGCCGATAATCGCACTCGTAATTCCTGGTTGGCTCAAAACCCAAGCCACGGCAAGTTGAGCAACAGTGCAACCTTTTTCATCTGCCTTTTTAGCCAACTCGAAACTGACCTCGATTCCCTTCTCTGTAATGCGTTCTGCATAGACATTTTTTAAAGCACCTCGACTTCCTTCTGGAAGTTTTAATGGGTCTCTGTATCTACAAGCTAAAACCCCCTGAGCAAGTGGAGACCATGTGATGATGCCTAAGTCATAGGCTCGACACATCGGGACGATTTCATTTTCGATTCGTCGATCCAATAGATTATAGGGAGGCTGTTCGCAGACGAATTTTGGATAGTGGTAGCGATCAGCGGTCATGAGGGCTTCAACAATTCTCCATGCTGGATGAGTTGAACTGCCGACATACCTTACTTTTCCTTGTCTAATCAAAAGATCAAGACCTACTAATGATTCCTCCTGAGGGACATCGAAATCTGTCCGATGGAGAAAATAGATGTCGATATAGTCTGTTTTTAATCTTTTCAGACTATTTTCACAGCTATTCAGAATATGGTGCTTTGTATTCCCCTGATCATTGGGTCCGGGGCCTGTCCTCATGAATACCTTTGATGTGATCAAGACATCTTTTCTTTTTCCATTTCGGTAAAGGGCCTCCCCAAGAATGCTCTCGCTCTCACCCCCAGCATAGATATCCGCACAGTCAAAGAGGTTGATTCCAGCCTCTATGGCTGCATCAATGATTTTGATTGCCTCTTCTTTGGGGGTTGGCTTTCCAAAATTCAAGGTCCCCAAAACCAAGGAAGAGATTTTCAATCCTGATCTGCCAAGCCTTCTGTAATCCATCATGGTGTCATTGTACCTTCTTCCCGTTTTAATATTCTACTCTTTAACCATGCCGTAAACCGTTTGTAAAAAGGCATCTGGCTGACGAACATCCACACAATGAGCAGAAACAGAATCAAGGCAACAGGTCGAGTGAAGAAAGGCCAGAAACTCCCCTGGGACACCATTAAAGCCCTCCGAAGGTTTTCATCAGCCATAGGTCCCAGGATGACTCCAATGACAAGGGGAGCGATGGGATAATCCATAGACTGCATGAAATAGGCCAGGATGCCTATTGGAACCATCAGATAGAGATTGAAAACCTTCGTTCCAAGGGCATAGGAGCCGATGACGCAGAGCGTGAGGACCACTGGCATAAAGATGGGAGGTGGAATCCGGAGGACCTTCACCACCTGTTTTGCCAGGAAGATACCACTGATGAACATGGCGAAGGAAGCGAGACAGAGAATCGCCGTCATCTCTGTGATAAAGTGGGGGTGTTCAATGGAGATCATGGGTCCTGGAGTGACATTATGAATCATCAGGGCTCCGAGAAGCATGGCCGCAGGCGGACTACCTGGAATGCCGAGAGTTAGGAGCGGGATAATAGCCCCACCGATACAGGCGTTATTACCCGTCTCGCACGAGATGACGCCTGCATACTCTCCTTTTCCGAAGTTTTCCGGATGTTTTGATGCCTTCTTGGCTGCGCCGTAAGAGACCCATGCAGCAATGTCTTCTCCGATTCCAGGCACTGCCCCGATACCCACGCCAATCAAGGCAGAGCGAACAATTGTACCAATGTGTTTGGAGATGATCTTCAGTTCAGGAAGAACACGCTGAAATTTTTTGGCTTCTCCCACTGATAATTGATCCCGAATGACCTGGATGATCTGTGGGATTCCGAAGGCGCCGATAAGAACGGGTACGACTTCAAGCCCTCCGTCTAATTCAGATACGCCAAAAGTAAACCGTGGAAAGAACTGGAGATGATCCCTTCCTATTACCGCTAAAAAGAGACCTATGAGTCCCGAAATCCATCCCTTGTAAACGAGATCCTGACCGGTTAATCCTCCGCTGATCATAATTCCGAAAAAGGCTAAGAAGAAGAATTCGAAGGAGGTAAATTGGAGAGCCAGTGTAGAAATGATTGGAGCAAAGACAGCGAGAAAGAACATTCCGACCATGGTTCCAATAAAGGAGGCGGTTGTGGTGAGACCCAAGGCCCTTCCTGCTTCTCCCTTGCAGGCCAATGGATAGCCGTCCATGGCAGTAGCTGCTGCCGCGGCGGTTCCTGGGATGTTGACGCAGATCGAACCATAAGAACCTCCATAGACTGCTCCTACATACATCCCAAGAAGGGTGATCATGGCCGCGTTTGTGCTAATCCCATAGGTTAGTGTCGTCAGAAGGCCTACGCCAAGAGTTGCCGTCAAACCCGGCATAGCACCGAAGATGATTCCCAGAATGACGGAACCGAATAAGAGGAGGATATTCTCGAGGTTGAAGGCTAAGTTAAAAACGGTAAGATAGAAGTCCGAGATTTGTTCAAGGATGAACATAGGGCCCCTTTCTCTTTCTTCACCTTCCCCGGCTAACGGAAGGCATAACGGACGATATTCATCAATTCAATAAATGCTCCCTCCACAGGAAGCGGAACGAGAAGAAAGTATTTAAACGAGGGAATGAGGATCAGAGAAGGCACGACGGACATGATGAGAGAGAGCCTCAACTTTTTTCTCATAACCTTATCCCTCCGTATCAGCGTCCAACAATAAATGACATAGGCAAGAAAGAATAGGAAGACCAGGACATCCATGGAATAGGAAAAACTTTTGTTGAGCTGCTTATCAATTCCAGCAAGGGAGAGAATCAGGAAGAAGAGGCATCCCGCAAGATAGAATGTAAAAAGTTTCTTCAGGATTCCGGGGTCATCAAAATAGAAAAAAGAGATAAACACCATCAAGCAGAGCATGGTGCTCAAGAAATAATCGATCCTTGGAATGTATAGATATACGTAAGCAACAATGACAAGGAGGATTCCAAGGAAGCGTAGTGTTTTCCCGGATGAATCCTTCTCCCGGTGGGACAGGTCTTGAAAGAACTTCTTTGCCCCTCCGTCCTTGATCGCCCGGTTGCACAGGACGATTCCCATGACGATGATGAGGAAACCGATGCCCAACGGAAAGAGCCCAGGGGAAACGAACCAGACGTTCATCACCCCTCCCCAACTGTCCTTCATGGGGATTTCCGTGAGGGTATAAAGGATCATAAAGATTCCAAAAGCGATAAGAATGATGCTGGTGATGAAATCTTTTTTTCTCAGTTCTGTTTTGTCCATGATTTAACCTTGAATAAAAGTGCCCCCTTTATGTCATTCCAGTCTGAGGGTTTCATCTCTCTTGGTTGATGAAGCTCTTATAAGCGATTCTCTAAGGAGACGAATATCAATCCCCTCACCCCCTTAGGGAGGAGGTGAGGGGATTAGGGTTATGGTTTTGGAATCTTCAGCGTTTCGGGATTTACTTTTGCAGCACCCAACTCCCAAAGGGTCCAGGCGAAAAGTGACTCCAATTTGTCAAACTCGTCTCTCGCGGCCTTTCCGGTTTTGCCTGAAAGCGCATAGTAGTTTGAATCCGCCCAGTTCTTCATCGTGTCTGTTGCGAGCGCTTTTTTGAATGTGTCTGCAATGATTCCCTTCACATTCTCTGGAACGGTTGCCGGCACAGCAAAACCAATGGCTTGCATAATGGGCAAATACTTCGAGAGACCCGGATAAGGGACAAAGGCAGAGGGAATGCTCCCCACATCTTTCATCGTGAAGGGCGCGGGTGTCAGCATGGCGAGGGCCCGCAGTTTGCCGGCCCTGATCAACTGTTGCTGTTCTGCGACGGAGGTGACGACGACCGACACCTCACCCGTCATGGCTCCCGTCTGGGCCGGGGCTGATCCGGGGTATGGGATATAATTAAACTTCACTCCCGCTCCTTTTTCGAGGGCCAGTAGATTGAGATGATGGATCGACCCTGAGGCGCTTGCGCCAGCTCGAATGGAGCCCGGTTTAGCCTTTGCAGCCTCCATTAGTTCTTTAAGATCTTTATAGGGAGCGTTAGGTGTCACGGAAAGAACGTCCGGAGATCCACCAACAATAAAATAATCCCAGACATACATCCTTTTATCCCAGCCGCCCTGGACTCCAGCCGTGACACAGGATTCGGAGACCCCCGCCCAGGAGTACCCATCGGGGGGACGGGAATAGATGTCATTCATGCCAATGGAACCACCCACACCACCTGGCTTATTAATCACATTAATGTTTACCTTCCATATCTTTGCCATTTCGCCGGAAACGATACGGTTGCAGACATCCGTTCCACCGCCTGCAGCCCAGACGACCGTATTCGTGATGTCCCGCATGGGGAATTTTTTCTCAGCGGC